>WNGB01011186.1_pt1 | contig 19920 bp, 16 predicted proteins | sample 5400681 | NCBI WGS metagenome assembly WNGB01 (sample SAMN13153367, study PRJNA577476) | soil metagenome | isolation source: 115 cm soil or saprolite under grassland replicate 2 | place: USA:California | collected 2016-06-15
GTCGTCTCTAGCAGCCGCGCCACTTCGGCCCGCTCGCGCGTGCGCCCGATCAGGCTTGTCCAACCTTCTAATCTTCCACGCCGATCACGATCCGCTTGTTGTTCGCGCCCTTGCTGCGGGTCTTGAGCAGCGTCACACGGCCGACTTCGCGGGTGTTGGCCACATGGGTGCCGCCATCGGCCTGGAGATCCAGCCCGACGATATTGACTGTGCGCACGTTGGTGATGCCCTCGGGCAGCAGATTGATCTTGGTGCGGATCAGGTCGGGGATCTGGAACGCCTCGTCGCGCGGTAAGATCTTGACCTCGACCGGCCGCGCTGCGGCGATCTCGGCGTTCACCGCGTCGACGATCTGCTGGGCCAGCTCAGGCGTGAAGTCGCGCAGCTCGAAGTCGAGCCGGCCCTCCGCGGTATCCATGTTGCCGCCGGTCACGAGCGCGCCATAATCGCGGAACACCACGCCGCAGAGCAGGTGCAGCGCGGTGTGCGTGCGCATGAGCTTGTAGCGGCGTTCCCAATCGACCGTGCCACGCACCTCCGCGCCGACATCCGGCAACCCGTCGCCTTGCAGCGTGTGCCAGACATCATCACCCTGTTTGCGCACCTCGGTCACCTGCCAGGCACGCCCGCCCACACTCACCGCGCTGCCCTCGGCGCCGGTGACGTGGGCGGTGAACTCCTTCAGATAGGCGTCGGTCTGGTACAGTAGCTCGGTCATCGTCTGCTCCTTGTGTATGAATCGGCTCAACGCCGCATCTTTGGTGTGCCGGCCGGCGTTTCCAGAATAGCGTCGATCGGCACACTAGCCTTCAACAGTACTTACAGGCTATGGACATGCATCCGCTACGCTTCTACGATCAGAGCCGCGCGGAAGCGAGTGCTGCGCGATCTTGAGGGTAAAGAATCCATGGATCAACCAAGCTCATCGCCATCGAATCTCCAGCCGCTCGGTCAGGTTCGCCAGCCGACCAGCCTGCCGCGCCGCGCCAACGGCATCGCGCTGGTGCTGGCGCTGCTGTGGCTGCTGCTGATCGGCCTGACGCTCACGCCACAGGTTGATGATTTCAAATGGTATTGGCAGGCCGGGCGCAGCTTTTCCGAAACAGGCGACCCGTACCACTATAAAGATGATCCGGTTGCCGGCATCATATCACAGCCGCAGCCAGCGCCCGAACCTGGCGATATTGTAGCGCCGATATTCGCCTATGGCTACCCACCGCTGTTCGCCTACGCCATGCAGCCGCTCGGACGGCTCGATTATCGCACGGCGCAATGGATCTGGTTTGGGCTGAACACACTGCTGCTGATCGGGCTGATCGCGCTGTGCATGCAGCTCAGCCGCTCGACATTGGCCCGACGCTATTGGGGCATCCTGACCCTGATTATGCTGGTGGCGCCGCCCACGCGCCTGAGCTTACAGCTTGGCCAGGTCAGCATCCTGATCGCCGTGATGCTGGCCGGCTGCCTGGCGCTGGAACGCCGCCCATACCTGGCTGGTTTGCTGTTGGCCAGCGTCAGCTGGATCAAGCTCACGCCGATTGTGATCGGGATGCGCTACGCGCTATGGCGACCGCGCGGTGTGCTGTGGTGGACGATCGCCGCCGGTCTGGGGCTGCTAGCGATCTCGCTGCTGGCCTATGGCGTCGCGCCGTACCAGCATTTTTTCGATAGTATCGTATTTGGCCGGGAGTACCCGTATGCGGCCGAGCATAACATTTCATTCTACGGGTTCTGGAGCCGGCTGTTGGCGCGCAGCCTATACGCTGTGCCGCTGATCGACGCTCTGATACTTGCGCGAACCGCCACGATCCTTTCAAGCGTAGCTACGCTCGGCCTGTGCGCCTGGGCCACCCGTGAGCCAAGCGACCAGCTCGGCAGCCAGATCGTGTTTTGCCTATGGCTGTGCGCTATGCAGCTGCTTTCGCCCTCGAATGGCTATTATAGCCTGGTGGCCCTGCTGCTGCCACTGCTGGTTGTGCTGCGCTATCTGGAGCAGCGCCCGGATCGGCGCGTGCGCGTGTGGCTGATCGTGGGCACGGCGCTGGCCTGTATCCCGCCCACCTGGAGCGATTGGCAGCCGGCGCTGTATAACACCGTTCATACCGGCTGGGGGCTGCTGATCCTGACGCCGTCGCTGTATGGACTGCTGATCTACACGATTCTCCTGGCCCGGCTGGCGCGTAGCTACCGGCCCACCACAAGCTAGAAACTAATGCAAACAACTACCACAAGCATGGTATCAGAGCAATCCACCCTGCTCAAGCGAGTGACGATGGTCGTCGCGGTGTTGGCGATCTTCGTGTTCTGTGCGAAAGTGGGCCAGCTGCTGTGGATCGGCAGCCTTACGCTCGAAACCGATGTCGGGTCGTATTTCAGCGGGGCTGAGCGTCTGCGCGCCGGGCTGCCGCTCTACCCGGCCGACCTCACGTTCAGCGACGGCTCACGTGAGCATTACGTCTACCCGCCGTTGCTGGCGCTGATGTTCTACCCGCTGATGAGCTATCAGCTGGCATGGTGGGCCTGGGCGGCCTTCTCGCTGATCTGCTGGGCGGCGTCGCTCTGGCTGCTCATTCGCGAGCTACTGCACAGCGAATTTGGCAGGCAGCTGCGGCAGTCGATTTGGTGGCCGGTCTTTCTGGCCGCGCTGATCAACTTTCCGCCGGTGCTGGTGCATATGACCTGGGGCCAGCTTCAGCTGCCGCTGCTACTGCTGCTCACGCTGGCCTGGCTCTGCCTGCGCCGCGAGCGCCCAGCCGCGGCGGGCGTGCTAATTGGCCTGACGATCGCGCTCAAGCTGTTTCCGCTGCTGCTACTGCTTCCGCTGTTGGCGCAGCGGCGCTGGCGCTGTATTGCCGCCGCGCTCGGCACAGCGGCGCTGGTGCTTGGGCCTAGCTTTGCGGGGGTCGGCTGGGATCAGACAGTCTTCTACATGACCAAAGTGCTGCCGGAGGTCGGCTCGCAGAAAGAGCTGTACGACAACTACTCGGTCGCGATCTCGATGAAGCTGTGGCTGAGCGATGCCTTTCCCAGAGATCTGGTGGCCACTGGGCTGCGGCTGGCATTTCTGGGGCTCGTGGCCCTGGCAGCGCTCCGCCGACCGCGCGCGGCGGATCTGGGGCTGGCGCTGGGCGTGACGGCGCTGTTCTGGGTGCCGCCGGTGGTCTGGTCGCACTATTTTGTGCTGGCCTATCTGCCGTTGTTCGATGCGCTGACGCGCGCGCCGCGCCGGCTGCTCACCAGCGTGATCGCCGCGTACTTCCTAATCGCCACCGCGTCGATGATCTTCTACGTGCCCAACGAATTGGTGGCGCTGGCCCACCCACTACCGATGATCGGCGCGCTGGTGCTGCTGGGCACACAGGTGTGGCTGGCGTTTCGCACCCCGGCGAGTAGATAGTCCAGCTGAGGTCTCGCGAATAGGACTTACGCAAACCACGGATTTCTTACTCTTTGTAGGTCATTTTTTCGCCCCGCAGGGCGAAAAAATGACCTACCTAAAGACGGAAGGCTCATTAAGTCATCGCCCCGATCGCCTCGGCCAGACGGCGAATCCCCACCTGAATCTGATCCGGTGTGGGGTGCGAGAAGTTCAGCCGCATGGCGTTCTGGCCGCCGCCATTGGCGTGGAAATCCGCGCCGGGCACGAACGCGACCTCGCGCTCGATCGCGCGCGCGAGTAGCTGGCTTGCGTTCAGCTCTCCCGGCAGCGTCACCCACAGGAACATCCCGCCATCTGGCCGGGTCCAGCGCGTGCCAGGCGGCATCGACTGTTCCAGCTCGGCCAGCATCGTATCGCGCCGCTCGTGGTAGGTTCGGCAGATGCGCGGGATCTGGCGCGCCAGCAGGCCATCGCGGCAGGCCTCGAAGGCGATCGCCTGGTTGAGCGAACTGGTCTGCAAGTCGAGCCCCTGCTTGACTTGCACCATGCGATGCAGCAGCGCGCGCGGCCCCACCGCCCAGCCGACTCGCAGCGCGGGGGCCAGCAGCTTGGAAAACGTGCTGAGGTACACCACCTGGCGCGGCTCGCCCCAGCGCTCGGCATCCAGCGCGGCCAGCAGCGGTGGCGCCTCGCCGCTGTAGCGCAGCTCGCCGTAGGGGTCATCTTCCACCAGCGGCAGCCCGTGGCGCTCGGCCAGATCCAGCAGCGCAAGCCGCCGCTCGGCTGCCAGAGTCACGCCGGTGGGGTTCTGGAAGTTGGCGACTGTGTAGAGGAACTTTGGCCGCCGTCCAGCTGCCGCAAGATCGCCCAGGGCCTGCTCCAGCCCGTCGATCCGTAGCCCCTGATCGTCCATCGGCAGCGTCACGAAGCTTGGCCGGTAGGGCCGCAAGGCCTGGAGCGCGCCAACATAGGTCGGGTTCTCGACCAGCACGATGTCGCCGGGGTCGATCAGCAGCTTGCCGATCATATCGAGCCCCTGCTGCGAGCCGCTGGTGATGATCAACTGCTCGGCCGCGATCGGCAGGCCACGGCCGGCCATCAGCGACGCCAGGAACTCGCGCAGCGGCGGGAAGCCCTCGGTCGGGCCATATTGCAGCACGCGGCCGGCCTCACGGGCCAGTACGCGCTCGGCGGCCAGGGCAAGCTCCTCGGCCGGGAAGCAGCTTGGCGAGGGCAGACCGCCGGCGAACGAGATCACGCCCGGCTGCTCGGTGATCTTCAGCAGCTCGCGGATGGCCGAGCTGGAGATCGAACTCACTGCGGTGGCCCAGTGCGATTCCCACAGCTGCGTGGTGGGGGAACTGGTCTCAATCGACATGGTCATACTCCAGATGCTGGCTCAGTCGCGCCGCCGGCCACGAAAATAGCCGCCACGATACGCCAGGCCCACCACGATAATCACTACCACCAGAATAATCATGCACTCGCCGGTGCCGACGCGAAACAACATATGCCCTCGTTTTGCCTGAACCAGGCACAGTATAACAGCCGCCTTCGCCATCCGATAGTGACAATGCTCCCCGCCGCGGCGCGACAATCGCGGGCCGAACATCGACAGTTTGGCACTTCCTATACTATACTGCCGAATGCTACAATGCGCCACAGCGGTTCTTTTTACAGGATTGCCGCGTTGGATTGTTCAGATTACTACTCTGTACATAGCTCTTGGGGAGGTCTGGAGGGGCCGAAGGCCCCTCCAGACCTCCCCATTGGTGGGGGTGCGGGGGCGGCTTCGCCCCCCCCGCACCCCCACCAAAGATGATGAGTCAATATGAACCAATCGCTCCACAGCCCAGAGCAGCTACGCGATCTGGCGGCGGCGCACGGGATCGCGGCAACACTGCACGCGACCGGCCGGCCGATGCCCACGGTTGAGGCGGCCGCCGACGCGCTGGGCATCCCGGTGGCCGCGATGACCAAGAACATCGTCTGGCTGGCCGGCGGCATAGCGGTACTGGTGATCGCGGCCGGCCAGGCGCGAATCGACGACCGCGCGCTGGCGCGCCAGCTGGGTGTCGGGCGCAAGAAGATTGGGATGGCTACACCCGAGCGCGCCTGCGCGATCAGCGGCTTCGCGGTTGGATGCATGCCCTCGTTCGGGCATTGCGCGCCGCTGCCGACGCTGATCGACACGGCAGTGGCACAGCTCGACCGCGTCTACGGCGGCACCGGCGACCCGACCGTGCTGATCTCGCTGGCCACCAGCGATCTGATCAGGCTGACCGGCGGGACAGTTGTGTCACTCACGCGCGGCAGTTGACAAGATGACAAGATGACAAGATGCTGTTCCTCATCTTGTCATCTTGTCATCTTGTCATTGGAATGCTTTGCTGCGAAGCCCAATCCCCAACTCCCGACCCCCAACCCCCAACAAAGCAGTGCTCTCAACCAGTATCTCGCAACACGCCGCGCTGCTGATAGAAGATCTCGTAGAGCACCAGCCCGGTCGCCACCGCCAGGTTGAGCGAGTCGCTATGGCCAACCATGGGAATGTTGACCACCACGTTGCACAGCGCCTGCTGCTCGCGCGCGAGCCCGCGCGGCTCGCTGCCCATCAGCAGCACCAGCGGCGGCTGGTATGCGACCGCCTGGTAATCCAGCGCCGCCGCCGGCGACGTGCCGACGACGACGACATTGTGGCGGCGGCGCCACGCGGCGAACTCCGCGAAGCTGGCCCGTGCCAGGCGCTGCGAGAAGATCGCGCCCATGCTGGCACGCACGGCGGCCGGATCGTAGGGATCGGTGGTACTGCCGAGCAAGATCACCCCCGCGCCGCCGACCGCATCGCAGGTGCGCAGGATTGTGCCCAGGTTGCCAGGGTACTGTACCGTGTCGAGCGCCACCCAGCACTGCCCTGCTTCCGGCCGAACCCGGGCCAGATCCTGCCAGCATTGGCGGGCTACAATGCCGAGGCCCTGCGCATGCTCCTTGGCTGCCAGGCTCTGAAAGACATCGGTCGTCACCTCGACCACATGCGCGCTGCTCTGGGCCAGCGCCCGCGCAAGCTCACGCCCAAACGCGCTGGTCAGCAGATCCGGCGCGACGACGCAGGTCTCGATCTCGGCCTGCTGTTGGGCGGCTACCGCCACCAGATGCAGACCATCGACGAAGAAGCATCCGCTGCTGTCGCGCTGCTTGCGGCTGCTCAGCGCGCGGATCGCCTTCACGGCCGGGTTGCTGCGGCTGGAAATGATCTCGCGCCCACGATCGGCATTGATATTGTTGTTTCGTCGTTGCATTATGCTGCTCCCGCGAGTTGATAATCCCCCGCCATGCCGCCGCGAGAGCGCTGGAAGCGCACAAAGGCCGCGGTCGGCGCGAATGCGCCCGCGGCCCAAAAAAAAGAAACGGCCGTGGGCGCAGATACTGTCGCCCCGGCCGCCATGCTGTCGCTTAGCTGCTTTACATGCTCAAAAGCCGTCGGAAAATGGGCGCAGTATCCCTATCTTCGACGGCGAAGCCAGGAACACCGCACACGCGCTCGGGAGCGAAGCAGGTGGTGATCACAAACTTCAGCTCCACGCTGGTTCTTCCAACGGTCATTGCGTACCTATCCTATGAGAGCTAACGTTCTTCTATCAGAATATCAGCAAGCCGGCGTGGGTGTCAAGCCCTCGCGCTCCGACTTTTGGAGTAATTTTGGCTATGCTAAATATGCTGGTGCGCTGAGCAATAAGCCCAATGACCAGGGCTTTACTTTTTTTGGCACTTCCAAGCGTATCGCCAGCCTCGATTGGCCAGTTGCCGACAGCGTTGAAGATCACGCCCGCGCTGGGCTTGGCCGCTACTACTGCGGCGCGGGCGGCGTCGATCAGCGGCGGGAAGTGTGTGGATAAATCGACTAGCTCGCCGCTGGCGGTGCGGGCGGTCTTGGGAAAGCCGTACTGGTCGAGGTGAATGCCGTCGAAGTCGAGTGTCCGTACCGCCTGCGCGAACTCCTCAACAATCAGCGGCACCCACGGCGAACCGGGCGCGATATTCATGATATAGAACAGTTCGGCCAGGCTGACGCGCTGGCCTTCCTCGTCGAATAGCGCCAGCTCGGGGTGCGCGTCGGCATACTCCGGCTCGGCGCCATAGACCGCACCATAGGCTAGCGCCGCGCCGCCACGCGCCTGCACAGCCGCAATCGTTTCGCGCACCGTAGCTAGCGCCAGCCGGCGGCCGAGCGCATCGGTGAAGCTCTGCTCGGTGCCCGGCTCGATCGCATCGGCCGGCGGCAGCAGCGCGTAGTGCCGCCACATCCAGTCGTAGAACTGTACCACGTTCAGATGGTTGCGGCAGAGCGAGTCGCAGCGGGCGATCACATCGCTCTGCCGAGGCGCGAAGTCCGAAAGAAAGCCGTAGCGCGGCGCCTGTGACCAGTGATCCAGCACGTCGAGCGCGCCGCTGCCCTGTGCGATGACCTGGATGCCCTGATCGTTGATCGTAAATGCCGCGTCCAGCCCGTAGCCACGTAGCGGCATGGGCGGCGGTGTTAACGTGAATATCAGCTGCGCAGCCATATCAGGAATGAGGGTCAAGTCTTGTATTTGTTGCTCAATGACTTGGTCGAGGTGCATGAGGGTCAGGCTGAGCCGCCCAGTTACCGGCGTATCGTGCTGATTGGTCATCCCCACGCGCACGCGTGCAGCCTCGCCAGGGCGGTAGCTAGCGCGATCGGGCGCGACATCGTTGATGGTGATTCTCGCAGCGTGGAATGCATTAGTATCGGTCATTGCGGTCGATCCTTGGTCTTGATCGAGTCACGCCCCAATCGAATCTTTCAGCTTGTTCAGCAGTGTCAGATATGCCGCGTGCGACCAGAGCAACGGGCAGGCGCTGGTTCCCCAGCGCTCATTCCAGATCGGCAGCATGGCCGGGTGATTGAGATGCGCCGCGATCTGCTCAGGAAGCAATGCTTCAGTGGTGGCATTGCGCTCGATCCAGTTCTGCAACGAGCGGGCGCGCTCGATCTCGCCTACCTCGACATAGTGCCAGCCGAGGTAGGCAGTCAGCAAAATCCACTCGCCGCCGCCGTAATAGCTGTCGTCGGCATAGCGATGTACGCCGCCACCGTCACTGCGCAGCTCGGCCTCGATCCGCGCAACCGTCGCGCGCATCAGCGGGTCATTCGGCTCGATGAGCCGGTAGGGCGTGGCGACATGAATCAGGCTGGCATCGACCGCCGTGCTGCCGACAAACTTGGCGAGGCTGCCGGCTGCGACGCAGCGGCTCAACACAAAGCCCTTGATGTCTGTGGCGGCCTGGGCGTAGGCCGGCTGGTCGAGCATCTGCGCGGCTGCGTTCAGCCCGCCGTAGATCGCCGCGAGCGTAGCAGTATGCACCTGGTCGCCAAACTCTTCCCAGCAATCGTAGCACGGCAGCTGCCATAGTGCGGCCAGGTAGCGCGCCAGCAGCGCCACCGCCGGCCGCCAGTCGTTTGGCAGTGGCAATTGATTGCGGCTGAGATGCGCGTGCATGCCCCACAGCAAGGTGCCGAAGCCATCGAGCTGGAAATTCGGCCAGTCGTCGACGCCGACCGCGCCGTCGAGCGTGTAGCGCGTGTCGAGCAGATCCTTTGGCGCAGGCTGGCCGCCAGGCGCAGCGCTGATCGCGCGCTCGACCGCCGCGGCGCGCCCGGCGACCATGCCAGCGGCCCAATCGTAGAAGCTGCGCGCACTATCGCGCTGTCCAGTCAGATCCATCGCATACGCGATATAAGCGCCATCGCGGAACCAGCAGTAATGATAGGTGGCGAACGTGGGGCTCGCGACAAATGCGCCGCTGGGCGCCTGATTCATGCGGATCAGCTCGATGCTGCGAGCGGTAAGATCGATCATAGGAATGCCCTTATAAATGGTACGTTTTCATGTATGTCGTTTTTTCGCCCGGCCGGGCGAAAAAACGACATACACAGGGTAAGAAATCCAGAGTTTGCGTAAGCCCTAATTCATTGTCAACCGGTGCCCTAATCTGCAATCTACAATCTGCAATTTGCGATCTCCTAGCCCTTGACGGCCCCGGACATGACGCCCTTAATAAAGTGGCGCTGGAAGATCACAAACACCAGAATCGTCGGCAGCACAGCGATCACCGATGCCGCGAACACCAGGCCCCACTCGGTGCCATGCTGTTGCTGAAACAGGCGCAGTCCAATTGGCAGAGTATAGAGCTTCTCATCGTTGATAGCGGTCAGCGCCCAGGTGAACTCATCCCAGGCGCCCAGAAATGAGAAGATCGCTGTGGCCGCCAGCGCCGGCCGCGCCAACGGCAGCGCAATGCGCCAGAAGGTCGTGAACGGCCCGGCGCCATCGATCAGCGCCGAGTCGAGCAGATCCTGCGGGATCTCCTCGAAGAAGCCGCGCAGCAGGAACATGTTGAAGGCTGTGCCGGCCGAGTAGACCACCACCAGACCCCAGCGGCTGTTGAGCAGGTGCAGCTGCTTGGCGAGCACAAACTGCGGAATAATCAGCGTCAGTGTCGGCACCATCATGGTTCCGAGCATGGCGTAGAACAGCAGATCGCGGCCGGGGAATTCCCAGCGCGCGAAGGCATACGCCAGCATCGCCGAGAGCACCACCGTAATCGTCGTCGAGCTGACCGATACGATCGCGCTATTGAGGAAGTACTGGCCGAAGTGATTGGTCGTCAGCGCGCGGGTATAATTTTCGATCGTTGGTTCGCTGGGAATAAAGCGCGGCGGCAGCTCTAGCACAAACGCGTGCGGCTTGAACGATGTGCTGACCATGTACAGGAATGGCATCAGCAGCACGAGCGCGCCGAATACCAGCAGCAGGTAGCGCGCTGCATTTCCCCAAGGCGTTGTGCGTGTCAACATACGTTAGCTCTTCGATATCGTACTTTGCGTTTTTTGTAGGTTCTTTTTTCACCCGGCGGGGTGAAAAAAGAACCTACAAAAAGAAGAAATCCGTTTAGTATTCTACTTTGCGGCGCAGCAGCCGGATCTGAAGCATGCTCAAGCTGAATACCATCAGCCCGAACAGATACGACAGCGCCGAGCCATACCCCAGATCGAGAAACTCGAAGGCATTACTATACATATAGGTCAGCAGCACGTCGGTGCGATGCAGCGGCTTGCCGCCAGTCATCAGATACACCGAAATGAACACCTGGAACCCGCCGATCGTCAGCAGCACCAGAACGAACAGGATGGTCTGGCGAATCAGCGGCAGCGTGATCCGGCGCAGTGATTGCCAGCTGTTCGCGCCATCGATCGCGGCCGCCTCATAGATCTCCTGTGGGATGGATTGCAGCCCGGCCATGAAGATCACCATTGTCCAGCCAACACCTTTCCAGATGCCGAGTGTGGCGATCGCCAGGTTGGCGGTGAACGGCTCGCCCAGCCAGTTGATGTTTTGGTCGATCAGATGCAGCCCATCGCGCAGCAGCCAGTTGATCAGGCCGGCCTGGCCGTTGTAGAGGTAGCTGAAGATCAGCGAGACCACCACCCACGATGTGACGACTGGCAGGTAATAGATCGTGCGGAAGAGCGCGCGTGCCCGCAGCGGCCGGTCGAGCAGCAGTGCGGCGGCCAGGCCGAGAATCATCTGCCCTGGCACAGTGATCAGCGTGTACGAGATGGTGTTGCGCAGCGCCAGCCAGAAGACTGGATCGTTCAGCGCACGCGTGTAGTTTTCCAGCCCGACGAAGCGACTGGGCTTGATTAGGTTCCACTGTGCGAAGCTCATCACAAACGAAAACAGCAGCGGGTAGAGTGTCCAGACCAAGAACAGCGCCATGCCCGGCAGGATGAACAGATATGCTGTGATCGTTTGCCGATGCCGCCGTAGATCGCGGCTGCGTGGCGTGGCTGGGACGTTGGCCTGGTGCTGCGCGAGGGCCATAAGACCTCCGTTGAGACTGGAGGCTGGAGGCTAGGATGCTTATGCACTTCCCAGCCTCTAGCCTCTCGTCTCCAGCCTCTCGTCTACTTCTTCCCCGCCAGCAGCCCATCCACCGTTGCGGCGGCTTCGTCGAGCGCGGCCTGCGGCTCCTTCTCATCGCGCAGCACCAGTTGAACCGCGTTGCCGATCGCCTCGTCGATCTTCGGCCAGGCCGGGTTGGGCGTGCGCGGGTTGGCGGTCTCGAGCTGCTTCTGGAACACCGCGAAGTAGTCGGGCAGATCCTTGCTGCCGCTCAGGCTCTTGAGCACTGGCATTTGGCCGGTCTTGCCCATCGCGATCTGCTGCGGCTCCTCCAGTAGGAAGCGTAGGAACGTTAGGGCGGCATCCTTGTTGGTGCTCTTGTCGAACAGGGCGATATCCTCGCCGCCGACAACCGATGCGCTGCCGCCATCGCCGGCCGGCATAGGCGCGAGGCTATAACCGAGTGTGGGGAACTGCTCCTTGAAGATCGGCGGCATCCAGGGTCCGTCAACGATCATGCCAACCTGGCCTTTGCCGATCGCCTCGCTGGTCTGCAAGCCGCCGCCCAAGATCGAGGGCGAGAGCGTGCCATTCTTCAGCATATCGTGCAGCATTGTGACAGCCGCGACCGTGCCTTTGCTATTCAGAAAACCGGTGGCCTTGGTGAAAGTCGGGTCGGTGATATTGCCGCCGTTGCTCCAGATCCAGGGCAGCACGTTCCATGCGCCGGTGCCGCCCTCGGCGTAGCAGAAGGTGTCGGCCTTGTTCAGCGCCTTGATCTTGGTGCAGTCGGCCTGGAATTCGGCAATCGTCTTGGGCGGCTCGGCGATGCCGGCGGCCTTCAGCACGTCGTTGTTATAGAAGATCACGCGGGTATTGGTATCGAGCGGCAGGCCGTAGTAGTGGCCCTGGTAGAAATTGGTCGCCAGCGGGCCGGCGTAGACGCGATCCTTGTAGGCGCCGAAATCGGTCATCAGCGTGTCGAGCGGCACCAGCGCGCCCTGCTCGGCGAACTCGGGCACCCAGATGATGTCGGCGCGCAGCAGGTCGGGCGTTTCGCCGCCGGCAATTGCGGCCAGCAGCTTCTTGCGCAGCTCATCGTAGGCGATGGCCTGGGCGTTGACCGTGATGTTCGGGTGTTCCTTCTGGAACGCCGGGATGACCACCTCGGTCAGCGTCTTGAACTCGGGCGAAACGGTGTTGTAGGCCGTCCAGTAGGTGATCGTGCTGGCAGCGGCGGCAGGGGCGGCGGTCGGAGCAGCGGCGGGGGCCGCAGTGGGCGCTTCGGCTGTCGGCGCGCTGGTCGGAGCAGCGGCCGGAGCGGCAGTCGGAGGCACGGCGGGAGCGGCGGTTGGTGCTTCGGCCGCAGGCGCGCTGGTCGGCGCGGCGGCCGGAGCGGCTGCTCCGCCACATGCGCTGAGAATCATCACCGCGAGCAGCAGCACCGCTGGGAGTATTGCCGTAAAACATTTCGGTTAGTACTCCAGCCAAAGTCTTACTACTGGTTCACCACACTGATTTTGACGGATGGTGGAGTGCCGCCTTCAGGCAGTTGTCCAAAACCTACCGCCTGAAGGCGGCACGACGACTCGTCATCCTTACTGTGGCAGACCACTACATAGCATCCTGAGTAGGCCGTAGGCCGTATCGAAGGGTGCGGCCTCGCTGGAGTCGCACCCTTCGATACGCGGTTCCGTTCCGCCGCAGCGTCACTTCACCGCTACTCAGGATGCTGACTTATCGCCAACTTTGCACTGTACGCAGATCAGGCATCGATCGGCAGCATCAACGATGCGCGCGATTCATCGTTGTGATAGACATCCGGGCGGAACAGTTCATCGAGCATCAGGCTGGCCGCGCCGCGCGCCCAGGCGTCGTCGCCCCAGGGTTCAACCACCAGGCGCATATCGTTAAAGAAGCCATCGAAGCAGTGCGTCTGGAGCGTTTCTTGGAGCGATTCTTGCAAGAGATCGAGCGCGCGCGCGCCTTCGCCGCCGATCACCAGTAGTGGCGGGTTGAAGATATTCACCAGATCGGCGAGCGCCATGCCGAGCGTGCGGCCGGCGGCGGCAAAAATACCCTGGGCGGTTGTGTCGCCCTGGCGTGCGAGCGCCACCGTGGCCTCCATCGTTAGCTCGCGGTTCGTGGCCATCTGCATGCGCCGGACGATCGCTGGGTCGGCTACCAGCGCCTCCAGGCAGCCGCGTTTCCCGCAATCACAGCGCGGGCCGTCGGGCACCATCGTGATATGGCCGAACTCACCGCCGCCGCCGCAGCCGCCACGGTACAGCTGGCCGTTGAGCACCATGCCCATGCCGATACCGCGACCGAGCGTGACGACCAGAAAATCGTTGACGCCGACGCCGGCGCCGAACCATTGCTCGGCCATAGTCAATGTGTTGACATCGTTTTCGATCACCACCGGCAGCCCCAGCCGCTGTTCGAGCATGTGCCGCAGCGGCACCGAATGCCACTGCAGAAATGGCGAGAAGCGGCAAATCCCCTGCCGGCGATCAATCACACCGGCCATGCCGAGCCCGATGCCAACCATGCGCCGGCCGGGGTGCGCCGCGCGCAGTTGATCGACCAGCGCGGCCAGCGCGCCGACAACCGCTTCGGGCCGATGGTCGCTCCCGAGTGGTGCCGCGCGCTGCTCGATCACCTCGGCAGTTAGGTCGGTCAGCGCCGCCACAATCTGATTTTCGGTCAGCTTCACCCCGATCACCAGGCCGGCCTGGCGGTTCAGCGCCAGCAAGATCGGTCGCCGTCCACCGGTCGAAATGCCGGCTTCGTGCTCGTAGATCAGCCCTTGATCGATCAAGGCATTGCTGATGCTCGAAACGGTCGCCAGGCTCAGGTGAGCGGCATCGGCGATATCGGTGCGCGAAATTGGGCCGTGATTGCGCACTAAACTGAGCACGAGCGACTGGTTGATCTCGCGAATCAGCTGGCGATTGCCTGATCGTAACCGCAGCGACATAGCTTCTCGCAGTTTCTTTAATCAGTGATAAAAGTTTCTTTCTTCGGTGAACGAAGAATATCATGGGTTATGTGGGCTGTCAAGGATCAGTTTGAGCTAGCATTGCTACGTATATTACAAGGTGGATATCAGAGATTTAAGGACTGGCGATTGGGCGTTGCTACGCCCTAATCGCCACGCTGAAAGTGCATCTAAGGATATGCTTGCCATGGCCCTGGGTTGGCGAAAGTCGATCTTGACAAGTGCCATTCCATCGGCTATAGTTTCTTCACTCATCAAAATAACTAAACATTGACATCCTGCATCTGTGGGCGGCGTACGTTCTCTATCTCACTGAGGAGGTATTTTGTGACACGACGCGGACGTTTTGGGCTGATCCTCGCGATCATGCTGGCCTTGGTGCTGCCATCGGCTGTGTTTACGCCCTCCGGCATTATCTTCCGCATTCCGCACGCAGAAGCAGCAATTACCGGCAACTTGATTAGTCGGGTGTATGTCGATAAGGCGCGCTACAACCCCGGAAACGTCGCCACAATCACCGTCGAGGCGCTGAATAAGACTGGTTCCACCTGGAGCGGCAGTTTGGGGTTGACGATTACGCACCTTGAGGCCACGACCTACACCGCCAGCCAGTCGGTCACGCTGAACGTGAATGTGCCAGCCACATTCACATTTACCTGGACGACGCCCGCGACCGATTTCCAGGGCTACCATGTCGAAGTGCGCGCCGGCACGGCCGACTACGGCGCCTCGGCGATTGACGTATCGAGCGTCTGGACGCGCTTCCCGCGCTATGGCTATATGACCGAGTACCCAACCGGCGAAAGCAATTCGACCAGCATCGCGAATATGCAGGAGCTGGAGCGCAACTATCACATCAACGCAATCCAGTTCTACGATTGGATGTACCGCCACGAGCAGCTGATCAAGCGCACCGGCGGCACAATCGACAGCAGCTGGACCGATTGGAGCGGCAAGACGATCAACTGGCAGACGCTTCAGAACCAGATCAGCGCCGCGCACGGCCTGAATATGTCGGCCATGGCCTACGACATTATCTATGGCGGCCTGGATAACTATCAGGCCACCTCGGGCGTCGATCCGCAATGGGGTCTGTACAACGATACCTCGCATACCACCCAATGGAATTTCAATTTCGGCGATGCGTTCCCAACCACGCATATGTACATGTTCAACCCGGCCAACAGCAGCTGGCAGAGCTATATCTCGGGCCAGTACAACGATGCGCTGAACAATGGGTTCGACGGCATGCATCTCGATCAGCTGGGCCAGAACGATAACAAATACGATTACAGCGGCCAGCCGATTGATCTGCCGAACACCTTCGCCGGTTATGTGAACAACGTCAAGGCTGCGTTTCCATCCGGCAAGAAGGTGACTTACAATATCGTCAATGGCGGGGTCGGCACCTGGGGCGCTTACAATGTGGCCCATTTTGCCAACAACGATTTCGACTACAGCGAGCAGTGGGAGAACGCGACCAGCTACCAGAACCTGAAGGACGAGGTCACGTCGTTCAAATCGCTGGATGGGAACAAGGCAGTGGTTCTGGCGGCCTACATGAACTACTACGAGGATACCGGCGCGAACACCGAGGCCGAAACCGCCACGCGCAACGGTGTGACGACCAACACCAACCACACCGGCTACAGCGGCACCGGCTTTGTGGATGGCTTCGACGCGGTCGGCGACTATGTCCAGAGTTCGATTACGGTGCCGGAAGATGGCAAGTATGCGCTGGTATTCCGCTACAGCAACGGCACCGGCGGCACGCCCACACGCACGCTGTATGTCGATGGCGCAAACAACGGCGCGCTGTCGTTCTACCCCTCGCGTGACAGCGGCGGCACGCCCTCGTGGGACACCTGGCTCTACGACGCCTACAAGGTGGTCACGCTGACTGCCGGCGCGCACACCGTCAAGCTGTCGTATGATGCAGGCAACACCGGCGCGATCAACCTCGACAATTTGGTGCTCGGCACATTCGATGAGCCGGCGGTGCGGCTGGCCGACTCGGCGATGGCGGCGGTCGGCGCGACCCACATTGAGCTGGGCAACCGCGACCAGATGCTAGCGCACCCGTACTTCCCGAACAACTACAAGCAGATGCGCTCGGGCCTACGCAGCGCGATGAAGGAGCACTACGACTTCATCACCGCCTACGAGAACCTGCTATTCGACCCCAGCGTCCACAATGCCGACAATGGCGCGCAGTTCGTGAAGATCACCGGCCAGACCACCAGCGGCGATGGTACGGGCGGCACGATCTGGACACAGCTGCGCCACGCCAGCGGCTATGATGTGATCAATCTGATCAATCTGATCGGCAACGACAACCAGTGGCGCAATGCCGCCGCCGCGCCGTCAACCCTGAGCAACCTGCCGGTGAAGTACTACCTCGGCTCGGGCACGACTGTCAGCGGCTTGTATGCCGCCAGCCCGGATAGCGAGCACGGCACCAGCTCCTCGCTCAGCTATACCACCAGCAGCGATGCCGGCGGCACGTACATCTCGTTCACCGTGCCGAGCCTGGCCTACTGGGATTTGATCATGGTCAAGTTGAGCGTCGCCACGCCCGGCGGCGGCCAGTACGAGGCCGAGGCAGGCATTCGCAGCAGCACGACCACCAACACCAATCACCTCGGCTACACCGGCAGCGGCTTTGTGGATGGCTTTGCAAGCACCAACACCGGTGTATCGTTTATTATCAACGTGCCGGCGAACGACAGCTACACCATGCGCTTCCGCTACGCCAACGCCGGATCGAGCGCCACGCGCGGCCTGTTTGTGGATGGCGCGGCGGCTGGGACGCTGACATTCCGGCCGCAGTACAACTGGGATATGTGGGATACCGCCGAGACCACGCTACCGCTCACGGCCGGCCTGCATTCGGTGGTGCTGTGGGATGGCGCGAGCAACACCGGGGCAATCAACCTCGACAACCTGGTGGTGCTGGAGCAGAGCAACCCGGCAGCGCGTTCGGCCACCAGCCTGTGGATGAACAATTGGAGCAATCTCGTCGGCATTCACATGGCCAGCAAGCTCAGCCCGGCCGACACCGGCACCTACGGCCCGCGCCTGGCCGAATTGCACTGGAGCGGCGATTGGGCGACCAATCAGCTGAACGACGCCACCGGCTTCTTCCGCGATGAGACCGGATCGGTGAAATATAATAACGCGCACGCCTTCGACTCGGAGGCATGGATGGAGAGCGACGGCACGCTGACGGTGCGCTACCTGAACTACAACGGCGCGGGCGTGCCGGTGCAGGTCACCAAGCAGTACGCCATGGTGCCGAACCAGAACTTCCTGGTGGTCAAGTACACCTTTCAGAACCTGACCAACAGCGCGCGCACCTTCAACTTCCTGGAGCAGGCGCACCTCAGCAACAAGACGCTGGGCAACCCCAGCCCGAACTGGCAGCACGGCTGGTGGGACAGCAGCCGCAACGCGCTGGGCAGCGATATGAGCCAGTCGGGCCAGTTCTACATCGAGCTGGGCGCATTCCAGACCATGGACTCGCATCAGGTGGGCGATGACGCCAACAGCACGCCGACGAACGCCAACTCGGCCCCCTGGTACCAGTTCGATAACAACGGCGCGCTGCTGAACACCGGCGATCTGTGGTCGCAGCGGCTGGATCTGGGCTTCCAGAAATCGCTCGCGCTGGCAGCCAACGGCAGCGCCAGCCTATCGTTCTACTATGCAATCGGCTCGACCCAATCCGCCGCCGAATCGGCCGCCGACACCGCGCGCGCGCAGACATCGAGCTACTGGTTCACGCAGACGGCAACCGCCTACACCAACTGGCTGAACGCCGGCATACGCACCAGCCTAGCCGATGCGGGCCTGAATACCGCATACGACCGCAGCCTGGTGATCAACAAGCAGGCCCAGCAGCCGGCCTTCGGCTCCTGGCCGGCCGCCACGAACCCGGCCTACAGTTACAAAGTCTGGGTGCGCGACGCGGCGGTGACAGCGATGGGCATGGATGCGACCGGCCACCTGAGCGAGGCCGAGAAGTACTGGAACTGGATGGCCTCGGTGCAGTTGAGCGGCGACTCGGGCGTGCTGCATGCCGGCAATTGGTACACCAACTACAGCGTCTGGCAGGCCAACCAATCGATCTCGTTTGTCGAACCCGAACACGATGCGATCGGCCTGTTCCTGATCGGTGTCTACCGGCACTACAATGCCGTCAAGGCCACCAACCCCAGCGCGGCCACCACCTTCCTGAATGGCATCTGGACGCAGGTCACGCGCGCGGGCGACTTCATCAATAACAACATCGGCAGCAACGGGTTCGGCCCATATGATGCCTCAATCTGGGAAGAGTCGCCGCTTGAGTACAACACCTTCACCCAGACGACCTACGCCGAGGGGCTGAACGCCGCGAAATACCTGGCGACCGAGAAGAGCGACACGACCCGCGCGACCAACTACCTGGCCGGCGCGCAGACCATTAGGAATGCCATGACCCGCTCGTACCTGGCATCGCCGAACCGCGGGTTATGGAACGACAGCAACCGCTACTTCAACCGCGCGGTCAACACCGATGGCACCGCGCGCACGCTGGTCGACTCGTCATCGGATCTGTTGTGGGTGTTCGGGGTGCTGCCGGCCAGCGATGGCAAGGTGCTGGATCACCGTATCAAGGTGCTGAGTACACTATCGCACGATAGCTGGGGCATCCCGCGCTACCAGGGCGATGAGTTCTATCACTCCAGCATCTACAGCCCCGGCGGCGTGAACGAGGCCAGCGCGGCCGAGCCGGTATGGCCGCAGATGGTGATGTACGCTGCCATGCAGGAGCACTGGACCAGCAACGATACCTGGGCGCTGGCGCGGCTCCAGTGGTACGCCAGCCGCACCGGCCGCGGGTTCGTCACGCCCGGCGAGGCGGTCGATTGGACGAACGGCCAGCCACTGATCAGCACCGCCGCCGAGCCGGTGACCGGCGCGTGGTATCAGATGGCTACGTTGGTGTATCTCAACCAGTTCGACCCACGGCTACCGGCCATTCCATAGGCCGTAAAGCGCCACATAAAGATCTAAACGTTCTGGGGGGCCGGCCATTCCATAGGCCGTAAAGCGCCACATAAAGATCTAAACGTTCTGGGGGGTGTGGGGGCGGCTTCGCCGCCCCCACACCCCCAAAACGAATTCATTCGACGTGTGGCTCCGCCAGCCGTGCCAGCCGCGCCTCGGCCTGCGGCATGCCCAGCAGACGCACCGGGTAGGCCACGTCGATCCGGTGGCGGGTGGTCACGATCGCCTTGGTCGGGTCGGGCAGCAGCAGGCGGCGCACCTCTTCCAGCTGATGCTGGCGCCCGACGAAACGCTCGTAGTCGCGCGGCGGCAGGTTATGGCGCGGCGGCGCCTCGGCCAGCTGGCGCTCCAGATCGATGATCGTGTGCTGATACTCGTCGATCTGCACGGCGATGCCCGATGGGGCCAGGACGCCCAGCTTGGCCTGCTGGGTCTCCCGCTCGCGCAGGTGGGCGCGATTGATCTGGAGCAGATGTTCGACATGGGCGCGCTGGATGGAGTCCATTGGCGTGCTCCTGTGAATGTTGAACCGCTGAGACGCTGAATAGATGCGTGCGCTGAAC
>WNGB01011511.1_pt1 | contig 19917 bp, 18 predicted proteins | sample 5400681 | NCBI WGS metagenome assembly WNGB01 (sample SAMN13153367, study PRJNA577476) | soil metagenome | isolation source: 115 cm soil or saprolite under grassland replicate 2 | place: USA:California | collected 2016-06-15
CCTGGGCGAGCCGCCCCTCGAGCGCGGTCCGACCCGGCACCGTCGAGAGGACCGCCTCGACGAGGGGGAGGTCGGGCAGCTCGGCGACGTCCTGCGGCAGGTAGCCGGCGCGCGCGCCGCGCCGGAACACGAGCTCGCCCTGGTCGGGGTGAGCGGTCCCCGCGAGGATCCTCATGAGCGAGGACTTGCCGGTGCCGTTCGCGCCCACGAGGCCGATCCGGTCGTGCGGGCCGATGGTGAAGCTCGCCCGGTCGAGGACGACCTTGGGTCCGAAGGCGAGCGAGAGCTCGTTGGCGGCGAGGAGGCTCACGGGCGGGGGAAAGGAGTTAACGTTTCTTCAAGCCGCGAACAAGGGCGCGACACCGCCCGGCCGCATGCTCCCACCGTCGCGGCCGCCCCTCCGGGCGGATCCCCGACCCGGCGGAACGCCGGAGGAGGAGAGCCATGAAGAAGATCTTCGCAGCCGCCGGGGTCGCCGCCGCGATCGCCCTCGGGTTCGTCGCGCTCACCGGGTTCCACGGGGGGTGCGGCGCGCACGGGCACGGTTCCCGCGACCCGGCGCAGATGGCGGCCTTCGTGACCGACCGGGTGGACGACGCGCTCGACGACCTCGACGCGACCCCCGAGCAGCGCACCCGGATCCACGCCGTGACGGACCGGCTCCTCGCGGACGTCCAGAAGGCGCGTGCAGGGCACGAGGAGGTCCACGCCGCGCTGCTCGCGGAGTGGAAGGCGGACGCACCGGACGCCAAGAAGCTTCATGGGCTCGTGGACGAGCGCATCGAGGCGTTCCGGGCGATCGCGCATGAGGCAGTGGATGCAGGTGTCGAGGTGCATGGAATCTTGACGCCTGCGCAGAGGGAGAAGGTCGCGAAGAAGGCGGAGAGATTGCACCGCTGAGCCGGCGGGCGTGACCGAGTCTGCGGGCGGCCGGATGGGCGACCCACAGACCGGTCACGACCGGTTTCTCGCACGCGGGCCGCGCGCCCAGCCGCGCGCGCACTATCATGACCGAAGTGACACCGACTCCCACGTCGCCGCTCCTCGTCCTCCTCGTCGAAGACGACCTCCGACTGGCCTCCCTGACCCGCGAGTACCTGGAAGGCCACGGCGTCGCGGTGGTGCACGTCTCGGACGGCCGGCGCGGCCAGGACGAGGCGCTGTCGGGCCGGTACGACGCGGTCCTGCTCGACCTCATGCTGCCCGGCAAGGACGGGCTCGAGGTCTGCCGCGAGATCCGCTCCCGCTCGGACGTGCCCGTCATCGTCCTCACCGCGCGCGGCGAGGAGGCCGACCGGGTGATGGGGCTCGAGCTCGGCGCCGACGACTACCTCGCGAAGCCGTACTCGCCGCGCGAGCTGCTCGCGCGGATCCGCGCGGTCGTCCGGCGCGCCAAGGGGAAGGCGGGCCCGGCACGCGACGTCGTGAAGGTCGGCGGCCTGTTCGTCGATCCCGCGGCGCGGCGCGTGACGCTCGACGGCCGAGAGGTGGCGCTCACCGGGTACGAGTTCGCGCTCCTCCACGCGCTCGCCCGCCGTGCCGGGCGCGTCCTCGGCCGCGAGCAGCTCATGGAGCTCGCGAAGGGAAGCCCCGACGACGCCTTCGACCGGTCGATCGACGTGCACGTCTCACGGCTGCGCCAGAAGCTCGGGGACGATCCTCGGCGCCCGAAGCTCATCAAGACCGTCCGCGGCGCCGGGTACCTCCTCGCCGGGGATCCCGAGTGAGCGCGGGAAGGCACGGGCACGGGCACGGCCCGCTCTTCTGGCGGGTCTACCTGCACGGCGTCCTCCTCCTGGTCGTGGTCGGGCTCGCCGTCGCGATCGTCGGCTGGGCGCTCCACCGCGGGCCGCTCTCGCAGCAGCCGGCGCGCGTCGCCGAGTACGCCGCCGGCCGCATCGCGGAGCTGGTCCCGACCCCGGGGCGGCTCGAGCAGGAGCTGCGCCGCGTCCGCGACACCTTCGGCGTGGACGCGACGGTGTACGGCGCCGCGGGCCGGCCGATCGCGACGAACGTCGAGCCGCCGCTCGCGTCGCCGTTCGGCGACGCTGCCCCGCCGCACGCCGGGCCGGTCCGGCTCCCGAACCGCGGCCTCGGCTGGGCGGTCCCGCTCCCCTCGGTGGGCGGCTACCTCGTCCTCTCCCACGGGCCCCGCGAGCGCGACCCGCTGCGGGGGCTCCTCTTCATCGGCGTGGTGCTCGTCGCGCTCGCCCTGGCGTCGTTCCCCCTCGCCCGGTCGATCGCGGCGCCCGTCGAGCGGATCACCGCCGCCGCGCGCGCGCTCGGCGAGGGCGACCTCACGGCGCGCGCCCACGTCCGCGCGCGCGGCCAGCTCGGCGCGCTCGGGCGCGCCTTCGACGACATGGCCGCGCGGCTCGAGGCGCTCGTCCGCGGCGAGCGCGAGCTGCTCGCGAACGTCTCGCACGAGCTCCGCACGCCCCTCGCCCGGATCCGGGTCGCGCTCGAGCTCGCGGCGGAGGGCGACGCCGAGCGCGCCCGCCGCTACCTCGGCGAGATCGGGCAGGACCTCGCCGAGCTGGACGGCCTCGTCGCGGACGTGCTCGCCGCGGCGAGGCTGGACGCGGGTGGCGCGGCGGGGCTGCGGCTCGAGGCGGCGCCGCTCGACCTCGCCGCGCTCGCGCGCGACGCCGCGGACCGGTTCCGCGCCTCGCACGAGGGGCGGAGCCTCGAGCTGGACGTCGGCGAGCGCCCGGTGGCGGTCCGCGGCGATGCGGGGCTGCTCCGGCGGCTCGTCGCGAACCTGCTCGACAACGCCGCGAAGTACTCGGAGCCGCCCTCGAGCGTAATGCTCGCGCTGCGCGCGGAGGCGGCCGGGGTGACCCTCGAGGTGCGGGACCGCGGCATCGGGATCCCGCCGGAGGACCTGCCGCGCCTGTTCACGCCGTTCTTCCGGACCGACCGGAGCCGGGCGCGCGGAACGGGCGGGACCGGCCTCGGGCTCGCGCTCGCGAAGCGGATCGCGGAGGCGCACGGCGGCGCCATCTCGGCCGTGAGCACGCCGGACGACGGGACCGTCTTCCGGGTGACGCTCCCGGCCGCGCCCGCGCAGGCGTGAGCGGCGGGACCGCGCGGAGCGGCCCGGCCGGACGCGCCGGCCGGGCCGACCTACGGCTACAGGAGATACACGCGGACGAAGAGCACGCCCTGCAACACGGTCGCGGAGCCACCCGCGGCCTCCGTCTTGAAACCGGTGACGCCATCCGTGATCTCGGTGTCGCCGATGCTGACGAGCCCGAGCTGACCCTCGGCGCCGACCGCGAACCGCGGGTGCGGCAAGTACTCACCGCCGAGCGCCGCCACGAAGAACGTGTCGCGGGCCTTGAACTTGTCCGGGGTCGGGCCCGGGTCCGTCCTGGAGAACCAGGAGAGGATGAGGCGCGGACCCACGTACACCTGCACCTGAGGCCCGAGCGCCTTCACGAAGAACGCGCCCACGCCGAGGTCGGTCACCGCTCCCTTGCCTCCGCCTGCGTCGCGGCTCACCGAGACGCGCCCGATCTGCGGCTCGAGCCGGAAGCTCGGGGTGACGTTGATCGGAAAGTAGAGCGCGGGCGCGGCCGCCGGTCCGAAGCCGATGTTGTCGAAGGCGTTGATGAGCAGGCCCTGCTCGGTCGGGAGCCCGACGCCGATGCCGAAGCGCGAGCCCGCCGAAACTTGCTGTTGCTGGGCGAAGGCGGGGGTGGAGAGCGCCACCGCGGCGAGCGCCGCGGCGGCACGGAGCGAGATCTTCATGGTCGAATCCTCCCTCGAGGACGGCCGGTCCATCCGGCGCGGGAGCACTCTACCCAATCGCCGGTGTCCCGCAAGCGCGGGACCCGCGCTCACCGCTCGCGCATCGACGGATAGTCGAAACGCGTCGGGGGGTCGAAGGTCTCCTTGATCGACCGCAGCGACGTCCAGCGGAGGAGGTTCGCCATCGACCCCGCCTTGTCGTTCGTCCCCGACGCGCGCGCCCCGCCGAAGGGCTGCTGCCCGACGACCGCGCCGGTCGGCTTGTCGTTCACGTAGAAGTTCCCCGCCGCGTCGCGAAACCGTCGGGTGAGGTCGGCGATGGCCTCGCGGTCGCGCGCGAAGATCGCGCCGGTGAGGCCGTACGGCGACGTCGTGAGGCAGAGCTCGAGCGCCTCGTCGAGCCGGATGTCGGCGTAGACGTAGACGGTGAGCACCGGCCCGAAGATCTCCTCCTCCATGAGCTGGAAGCGCGGGTTCACCGTCTCGACGACGGTCGGCTCGACGAAGAAGCCGCGCGCGTCGTCGGCGCGCCCCCCGCACAGGATCTTGGCCTGCGACGACGCGCGCGCGATGCCGACGTAGCGGCGCACCCGCTCGAACGCCTCGCGGTCGATGAGCGCGCCCATGAAGTTCGTGAAGTCCTCCACCTCGCCGACCTTGAGCTCCGCCGTCATCCCGAGGAGCCGCTCGCGCAGCTGCGGCCAGAGCCCCTCGGGCACGTAGGCGCGGGACGCGGCGGAGCACTTCTGCCCCTGGTACTCGAACGCGCCGCGGACGAGCGCGGTCGCCGCCGCGTCCACGTCCGCCGAGGGGTGGACGAACACGAAATCCTTGCCACCCGTCTCCCCGACGAGCCGCGGGTACGACCGGTAGCGGTCGAGGTGCTCGCCGACGGTCCGCCACATCCCGTGGAACACCTCCGTCGACCCGGTGAAGTGCAGGCCGGCGAGGTCGGGGCTCGCGAGCGCGGGGTCCCCGACCGCGCGCCCCGGGCCAGGGACGAAGTTCACGACGCCGGGCGGCAGCCCCGCCGCCTCGAGCAGCTTCACGAGCTGGTAGGCGGAGTAGACCGCCGAGGACGCGGGCTTCCAGACGACGGTGTTGCCGAGCAGGGCCGGCGCGGTCGGGAGGTTCGCGGCGATCGCGGTGAAGTTGAACGGCGTGACGGCGAGGACGAAACCCTCGAGCGGCCGGCATTCGAGCCGGTTCCACTGCCCGGGCGACGACACCGGCTGATCGGCGAGGAGCCGCTCCATGAACCACGGGTTCCAGCGCCAGAAGTCGATCGTCTCGCAGGCGGCGTCGATCTCCGCCTGCGGCGCGGTCTTCGACTGCCCGAGCATGGTCGCCGCGTTCAGGACCTGCCGCCAGGGGCCGGCGAGGAGGTCGGCGGCGCGCAGGAGCACCGCCGCGCGATCGTGCGGCTCCATCGCCCCCCAGGTGCGCCGGGCCTCGAGCGCCGCCTCGATCGCGGCCTGGACCTCTGCGGGGCCCGCCTGGTGCCAGCGCGCGAGCCGCTGGGCGTGCCGGTGCGGCACGCGCACCTCGGCGACCCGCCCCGTCCGGACCTCGCGCCCGCCGATGACGAGCGGGATCTCGAGCTCGCGCGCGGCGAGGTCCGCGAGGGCCGCCTTGAGGGCGCCACGCTCGGGGGTGCCCGGCGCGTACGAGAGCGGCGGCTCGTTGCGGGGGGAAGGGACGTGGAACGATCCGTTCGCCATGGGGGGCCTCGGGTGGGCGCGCGGAAGATAAGGCCCGGCGCGCGGAGCGGCCCCGCCAGCGTCGGGGCGGCGAGGGGGCGCTCGCCCGTCCCACGGCCGTGCGCCTTGAGGGGCGGCAGGCCTCGCGCTAGGTTCCCGGGATCTTGGCGAGCACCTACGACCTCTTCAAGCGGGCCGAGCGGATCGAGGCGCTCGCGGGCGCGATCTACGGCGCGCTCGCGAAGCAATTCCGCGACGACGAGCGCACCCGCGCGCTGTTCGCCCGCCTCGAGGCGGAGGAGCACCAGCACGCGAGCCGCATCCGGCTCCTCGTGGGGACCTACCGGAACGACCCGAAGCTCATGGAGAAGGTGAACGGCGCGGAGGGGCTCGAGGCGTGCATCGCCGCGGGCGAGGCGGCCTTCGTCGAGGTCGCGGCCGGCGCCTGGGGCTCCGACCTGCGCGAGGTGAAGCGCCGGCTCGCGATGCTCGAGGCGCAGCTCTCGAAGGCGCACGTCCAGCTGCTCGCCCAGAACGCCAACCCAGCGCTGCTCGACTTCTTCCGCCAGCTCGCGCTGCAGGACGAGGCCCACGCCGAGCTCCTGAAGCCGTGACGCGCCCGGAGCTGATGCGGGAGGCCCTCCGGCTCGCGCGCGAGAGCGTCGCGGCGGGGGGCGGTCCGTTCGCCGCGCTCGTCGTCCGCGACGGCGCGATCATCGCCGCCGGGACGAACCGGGTCGTGCTCGACTCCGATCCGACCGCGCACGCCGAGGTGGTCGCGATCCGCGAGGCGGGCCGGCGGCTCGGGACGTTCCGGCTCGAAGGCTGCGAGCTGTACGCGTCGTGCGAGCCGTGCCCGATGTGCGCGGGCGCGATCGGCTGGGCGCGCCTCGCGCGCGTCTTCTACGCGGCGACGCGCGACGACGCGGCGGCGGCGGGGTTCGACGACGCACGGCTCCACGAGGAGGTCGCGCGCGCGCCCGGCGAGCGGAGCGTCCCGACCGACCGGCTCCTCGGCGAGGAGGGCCGGGTCGTGTTCGAGGCGTGGGCGGAGAAGCCGGACCGGGTTCCGTACTGACCGGTGAACGGGCTCGAGCGTCAATCACGCCCATCGCCGAGAAGGCGCCGCACGTGTGGCTCGAGCTCGGGTTCCGGGGCGCGTTCGGGATCTGAGCTCCGCCCGGCCCGCGGCTACCCGGAGCGCGCGCTCGCGAGGGCCGGATCCGGGCAGAGCGCCGGCGCCCGCGCGGCCGGCTCGTCCGGAGCCGCATCCGCGGGCTCGCGACCCACTGCCGGTGCGGCAGCCGGCGCCGCGCGCACCCGCGGGCGCGGTCCCCAGTGGAGCCCGAGCGTCGTCCCGACCCCCACCGCGAGCAGCTGCGCGGGGATGATCACCCAGAACCGGGGCGAGGCGGCGTACCCCGCCGCGAGCGCCGCCATCTGCCCCGCCGTCGCGAGGAGGAGCGCCTTCCACGCCGCACCCGACGCCGGCTCGGCGCGCGCCCACCGCGCGAGGAGCATGGCGGTGAGGGGCGGGACGACGATCGCCGCCATCCCGAAGGAGTAGGCCGCGGTCCGGAAGTTCCCCGCCGTCGGCCGGAGGGTGCCGTGGGCGAAGAGCTGCAGCGTGTAGTACGCGGAGCCGAGCACGAGGGCGTCGCCGAGCAGCACCCCGAGCGAGGACGCCGCGAGCTCGCTCCCCTGGAACGGCCCCGGATCGAGCTGGCGCGGGATCGGCGCCGAGAGCCCGGGCGAGGCGACCGCGAGGTGGAGGACGAGCGCGAGCGCGGTCATCACCGCGAACGATGGTGCGGCCCGCCGCAGCGGCCACGACCCGGACCGCGACGTGCGGCCCGGCGTCACTCCTCGTCGCCGAGCCCGTACCGCTTGAGCTTGTCGTGCAGGGTCACGCGCGAGACGCCGAGCCGCCGCGCCGCCTCGCTGCGGTTTCCCCTCGCGGCGCGGAGCGCCTCCACGACGAGCCCCCGCTCGTACGCCTGCACGCGGTCCTTGAGCGCGAGCGGCCCCCGCTCGTCCGCGGGCGCCGCCCGCCCCCGGTCCGGGAGGAGGGCGAGATCGAGCCCCTCCGGCGGCGAGAGCGCCACGAGCCGTTCGATCGTGTTCTCGAGCTCGCGGACGTTCCCCGGCCAGGCGTGGCCGGCGAGCCGGTGGAGGAGCGCCTCCGGCGCGTGCAAGGACGGCACCCCGAAGCGTTCCGCGAACCGCGCGAGGAAGTGGCGCGCGAGGACGGGCACGTCCTCGGGGCGCTCGCGGAGCGGTGGGACGCGGAGGTGGACGACGTTCAGCCGGTAGAAGAGGTCCTCGCGGAACCGACCCGCGCGGACCTCCTCCTCGAGATCGCGGTGCGTCGCGGCGATGACGCGCACGTCAACCCTCCGCACCCGCTCCTCGCCGACGGCGCGGACCTCCCCCTCCTGCAGCACGCGGAGCAGCTTCGCCTGCGCCCCGGCGGCGAGCTCGCCGACCTCGTCGAGGAGGATCGTGCCGCCGTCCGCCTCACCGAAGAGCCCGGGGCGCGCGCGGATCGCGCCGGTGAACGCGCCCCGCGCGTGGCCGAAGAGCTCGGCCTCCGCGAGCTCCGGCGTGAGCGCCGCACAGTTGAACCGGACGAAGGCCCGCTCGGCGCGGCGCGAGCCGAGGACGATCGCCTCGGCGACCCGCTCCTTGCCCGTCCCGCTCTCGCCGCCGAGGAGCACCGTCACGTCGCGCGGCGCGACGCGCGCGACGAGGACCGCGAGCCGGCGCATGGCCTCGGAGACGAAGACCATGGTGCGCGCGAGCGCGAGCTCGCCCGAGAGCCGCTCGTTCTCGTGCGCGAGCCGGACCGCCTCGAGCGCGCGGCGGACGACGGCGACGAGCTCCTCCGTCTCGAACGGCTTCTTGAAGTAGTCGTGCGCCCCCGCCTTCATCGCCTCGACCGCCTGGCGCTCCGACCCGTGGGCGGTGATGACGACGACGCGGGGCGCGGGGGTGCGCGCGGCGAGCCGGCGCAGGAGCTCCATGCCGTCCATGCCCGGCATGCGCAGGTCGGTGACGACGAGCGGCACCGCGTGCGCCTCGTAGCGCGCGAGCGCCTCGGCGCCGTCCGCGGCCTCGTCGACCGCGAGCCCCTCCGACTCGAGGATCTCGCGGAGCGTGTAGCGGACGCCGGCGTCGTCGTCGACGACGAGGACGCGGACGGCGGCGCTCACGCGATCCCCCCGCGCGCGCCGGGTGGCTCGACCGCGGCGGGGCGCGCGCGCCCCTCGGCCCCCGGACCGGGCAGGCTCACCTCGGCCTCCGTCCCGCCGCCAGGGCGCGGCGCGAGCGCGACGTCGCCGCCGTGCTGGCGCGCGAGCGCCCGCGCGATCGTGAGGCCGAGCCCCGACCCCTGCGCCTTCGTCGTGACGCCCGGCGAGAAGACCGCGCCCGCCACGGCGGGCTCGAGCCCGCGGCCCCGGTCGAGGATCCGGACGCGCGCGCCGCCGCCCTCGGCGCGCTCCGCCTCGATCTCGACCGCGGCGCCGGCGGGCGACGCGTCGAGCGCGTTCTGGACGAGGTTGATGAGCACCTGCTTCGCCTTGCGCGGGTCGCACCGCACGCGCACCTCGGGCGCGCGCACCGCGAGCTCGATCGAGCGCTCGCGCGCCATCCCCTCGTGCAGCGCCGCGACCTCCCGGCAGAGCGCCCCGAGGTCGGTGTCGCCGAGCGCGAGCGGCACGAGCGGCCGCGAGAAGTTGAGGAACTCCTCGAGGACCGACTGCATCCGGTCCACCTCGCGGCGGAGCACGGCGAGCCGCTCCGCCCCCTTCCCGCCGGGGAGGTGCTGCCCGAGGAGCGCCGCGAGCCCCTTCACGCTGGCGAGCGGGTTCTTGAGCTCGTGCGCGATCTCGCCCGAGAGCGCGGTCAGCTCCTCCGCGCGCTCCGAGTGGGCGCGCAAGGACTCGTGCTGCGCCGCCGCGGTCCGCTGCACCATGCGGTCGAACGACCAGCGCACCGCCCGCCCCGCGCCCGCCGCGAACGCGAAGACGAAGGTGAGCACCGTCGCGTGCGTGACGAGCCACGCGGTGGGGACGGGGAGCGTCGGCCCGCCGCCGAACGCCGAGACGTTGAAGTCGGGGAGCGCCGCGGAGGCGCCGATCGCCGCGAAGCCCCAGGCGGCGCCGATCTGGGCGAGCGCGAGGACGGCGTTGAGCGGCCACGGCACGAAGACGCCCGAGATGAGCGCGAGGGGCACCGAGATGTAGAGGAACGGCGACGCGAGCCCGCCCGTCGCGAACGCGACGAGCGCGAGGCCGGTGATCGCGACCGTGACGTTGCGCGGGACGGTCCCCGACCGGAAGCCGCGCCTCCGCCACAGCACCCACTCCGCGACGAAGAAGACGAGCAGCGCGACGAGGGTCGCGGCGAGGAGGAGGCGGCGCCACGGCGCGGGCTCGATCCAGGAGAGCCAGAGGGCGACGGCGAACAGCGGCGGGAGCGCGATGAGCCGCGCGCTCGCCATGCGGCCGAACAGCCGGGAGAGCTCCTCCTGCTGGATCTGGTCGTGGCCGGGGGGCGGGGGCACGGGCGGCGCCTCGCCACCGAACATACGCCCGAGCCGCCGCGCGCGCATGCCGTTTCCCCCCTCAGCGCCCGAGGGCGCGCTCGAGCGCGATCCCGGCCTGCGCGAGCCGGGCGCGGGCGTCGGCGAGCCCGACGTCCGCCTGGTAGAGCCGGTCGTTCGCGTCGATGACGTCGAGGCTCGACGCGACGCCCGCCTCGAAGCTCCGCCGCGCCGAGTCGGCCGCGTCGGCGGCGAGGCCGCGCTGCGTCTCGGCGAGCCGGAGCCGCTCGCGCGCGACGGCGAGGTCGCGCGCGCCGTCGGTCACCTCCTGCACGACCGCGAGCCGCTGCGCCTCCGCGCCGGCGCGCGCGCCGGCGAGCTGCGCGCGCGCCTGGCGGCGGCGCGCCTCGCGGAGTCCCCCGTCGAAGATCGGCCAGGTGAGGTCGAGCGTGGCGCGCCAGCCTTGCTTCTCGCCGGTCGGGTAGGCGACGTCGGAGGCGAAGGCGCTCCCGGTCGCGGAGAGCTGCGGCGCGAGCCGGGCCCAGGTCGCGCCCACCTGCGCCTCCGCAGCCGCGACCTGCGCCGCCTGCGCGCGCACCTCCGGGCGCCGCCCGACCGCCTCGGCGGCGAGCGACGCGGGATCCGGCGGCGCCGCCGCCACGGCGTCGGGGACGCCGATCCGCACCGGTCCCTCGCGCCCGAGCAGGATCCCGAGCGCGAGCCGCGCGCGGCCGAGCTCGGCGCGGGCGCGGGCGAGATCGCTCTCGCGACGCACCTGCTCCGTGCGGCCGCGGAGCGCGTCGAGCGGCGCCGCGACGCCCGCCTTCACCCGCCGGTCGGCGCTCCGCGCGTGCTCGGCCGCGATCTCGAGCGCGCGCTCGGAGGCGACCACGACCTCCTCCGCCGCCCGCGCGCCGTGGGCCGCCTGGGCGAGGCCGGCCCGAAGCTGCAGGCGCACCGCGTCGGCCTGGGCGTCGGCCGCGCGCGCGGCGCTCCGCGCGGAGCGCACGTCGAACCAGGCGGAGGGGACGACGAGGGGGACGCGCAGCGCGCCCCCCGCGCTGAGCTGCTCGAGCGGCTGGATCGTGATCGGCTTCGGGAGGGGCGTTCCCGGCGGCAGCGGCAGCAGCGACAGGAGGTCGCCGATGGCGACGCGAGCGTCGTCGCTGTTCCTCGTGTAGCTCGCGCTCGCGGACAGCGAGGGAAGGAGCGCGGCCCTGGCCTGATCGACGCCGGCGCCCGCCTCCTCGGCGCGGCTCCGCGCCTGGGCGAGCGTGAGGTTCTGCCGCTCGAGCTCCGCGAGGGCGGCGTCGAGGGTGAGCTCGGGTGCATCCCCCTGCGACTCTGCGCCGCCTGCGGCAGCGCTACTCTCAGGGTGCGCGGAGGTCCCCTTCGACTCCGCGCCGCCTGCGGCGACGCTACGCTCAGGGTGCGCGGACGTCGCGATGGCGGCTGGAGTCGCCGCCGCCACCGCGAGGATCAGCACCGCCGCACCGAGGCTCCCCATCTCACTCCTCCCGGGCGACACGAGCGCCCGTCCGGACGCAGAGCAAGGCCGATGCCCGCCGCCGGAGGCCAGGATCACGGGCACTTCCGCCCCGCGCAGCGCGCGGCGCGCCTCCGGCGCCGTGAGGAAGACCGAACGGGCCGTCGGATCTCCTTACAGGTGACGGGCGGGCGCCTCGCGAAAATGCAGGCGCGACGCGCCGCTGCGCCGCCGCGCGCCGGGCACGCCGCTTGCCCCTGTGCCGCTCCGACCCCGCGCGCCGCGGGGCAGGAGCGTTGCGATGCGCCGTGTCCTCGTCATCCTCGGTGTCCTGGTCGTCGTCCTCGCCGGACTCATCTCGCTGCGGCTGTGGCGCCAGGCCCAGGCCCTCGCGGCGCCGTCCGGCGGCTCGGGCGAGATCGAGGGCACGACCGTCGATCTCTCCTCGCGCGTCGGCGCGCGCATCCTCGAGATCCCGGTGCGCGAGGGGGCCCGCGTGCGGAAGGGCGACCTGCTCGTGCGGCTCGACTGCGCCGACCCGCAGGCGCAGCTCGCGGAGGCGGCGGCGCGCGTCGCCGCGGCGCGGGCGCAGGCGGTCGCCGCCGGCGCGCAGATCCAGGCCGAGCATCGACCAGACGCGCGCGAGCGCGACGGGGCTCGCGCACCAGACCGAGGCCGCGAAGGCGCAGGCGAGCGCGAGCGGCGAGCAGGTCCGCTCCGCCGAGGTGGGAGTGCGCGCGTCCGTCGCGCAGGCGGAGGCGGCGGCGGCGCAGGTGAACGCGGCCGAGGCTTCCGTCGCGCGCGTCGCGATCCTCGTCGGCGAGTGCGAGCTCCGCGCGCCGCGCGACGCGGAGGTCTCCACCCTGCCGCACGAGGCGGGCGAGCTCGTCGCGGCCGGGGCGGTCCTCGCGCGGCTCGTGGACCTGTCGGAGGTGAAGGCGACCTTCTACCTGCCGAACGCGGAGGTGGGCGCCGTGAAGCCGGGCGCGAAGGCGACGGTCGTCGCCGACGCCTGGCCGGACGAGTCGTTCGAGGGGACCGTTCGCACCGTCGCGCTCGAGGCCGAGTTCACGCCCCGCAACATCCAGACCCGCTCCGACCGCGACCGGCTCGTCTATCCGGTCGAGGTGACGGTGGTGAACCGCGACGGGAAGCTCCGCGCCGGGATGCCGGTGCAGGTGACGCTCCCCCGGACCGGGAGGTAGCCCTGGCCGCCTCCCCCCAGCCCGCGCTCGTCGCGTCCGCCCTCGTCCGGCGCTTCGGGTCGGTGACCGCGCTCGACGGCCTCTCCTTCGAGGTGGCGCGCGGCGAGCTGTACGGGCTCGTCGGCCCGGATGGCGCCGGGAAGACGACCGCGCTCCGCGCGCTCGCCGGGCTCGTCGGGATCGACGGCGGGGAGGCGCGGGTGCTCGGGGAGGCCGCCGGGAGCGCGGCGGTGCGCGAGCGGGTCGGCCTCATGCCGCAGCAGTACAGCCTGTACCGGGACCTCTCGGTCGCGGAGAACCTCCACTTCTTCGCCCGGCTCTATGTCCTGCCGCGCGCGGTCTACCGCGAGCGCGCGGAGCGCCTCCTCTCCATCACGCGCCTCGCGCCCTTCGTGGACCGCCGCGCGGAGGCGCTCTCCGGCGGCATGTACAAGAAGCTCGCGCTCGCCTGCGCCCTCCTCCACGAGCCGGAGGTGCTCTTGCTCGACGAGCCGACGAACGGGGTCGACCCGGTCTCGCGCCGCGAGCTGTGGGCGCTCCTGCACGAGTTCGTCCACGGCGGGATGGCGGTGCTCGTGACGACGCCGTACATGGACGAGGCGGAGCGGTGCCACCGCGTCGGCCTCGTCCACCGCGGGCGGCTCGTCCTCGAGGGCGAGCCCGGCGCGCTCATGCGCGGCCACGCGAGCTTCGAGGAGGTCTTCCTCTCCCGCGTCGAGGAGGCCGGGTGACCGCCGCGATCGTCGCCCGCGCGCTCACGCGCCGCTTCGGCGCGTTCACCGCGGTGGACGCGGTGACGTTCGAGGTCGAGCGCGGCGAGATCTTCGGGTACCTCGGCGCGAACGGCGCCGGGAAGTCGACCACCATCCGGATGCTCACCGGCCTCCTCGCGCCCACGAGCGGCGAGGCGATCGTCGCCGGGCACGACGTCGGCCGCGACGCGCGCGCGCTGAAGGGCGCGATCGGCTACATGTCCCAGAAGTTCTCGCTCTACCTCGACCTGCCGGTCGAGGAGAACCTCCTCTTCTTCGGCGGCGCCTACGGCCTCTCCGGCAAGGCGCTCCGCGACCGCACCGCCGAGGTGCTCGAGCTCACTGGCCTGCGCGGCCTCGGGGACGCGACGACCGGCGAGCTGCCCGGCGGGATCCGGCAGCGGCTCGCGCTCTCCTGTGCCGTCCTGCACCGGCCCGAGCTCGTCTTCCTCGACGAGCCGACCGCGGGCGTGGACCCGTTCGCACGCCGCACGTTCTGGCGGATCATCCGCGACCTCGCGGCGGCGGGCACCACCGTCTTCGTCACGACCCACTACCTCGACGAGGCCGAGAACTGCCGGCGGATCGGGCTGATGGTGGACGGTCGCCTCGTGGCGCTCGACACGCCCGCGGCGCTCAAGCGGACCTGGGTGCCGGACCGCGTCCTCGTCGCGCGGGGCGAGGGGCTCGCCGCCGCCGCGGGTCCGCTCGGCGCGCGCGAGGGCGTCCGCGCGGTGGCGCCGTTCGGCGCCGCGCTCCACCTGCGGGTGGACCCGGACCGGCTCGGTGCCGCCGAGGTCGAGCGCGCGCTCCGCGAGGCCGGCGCGCGCGACATCCGGGTCGAGCCGTCGGAGCCGACGCTCGAGGACGTGTTCCTCGCGGTCGTCGAGCGCGGCGGCCGCAGCGGGGAGGCGGCGTCATGAGGGGCAGCCTGAAGGACCGGCTCGCGCGATCGCTCGTCCGCGTCGGCGCGATGGCAGGGAAGGAGACGCTCCACATCCGCCGCGATCCGCGCACGCTCTACCTCGCGCTCGGGATGCCGGTGCTGATGCTCCTCCTGTTCGGCTACGGCGTCTCCTTCGACCTCGACCGGATCCCGCTCGGCGTCGCGGACCGCGACGGCACCGAGGCGTCGCGCGCGCTCGTCGAGGCGGTCACCGCCTCCCGCGAGCTCGAGGCGGTCGCGCGCGTCGCGCCCGAGGACGCGCCGCGGCTCTTCCGCGAGGGGAAGGCGGTCGCGGTGCTGCACGTGCCGAGGGGCTACGGCGCCGACGTCGCGCGGGGCCTCCGCACGCAGGTCCAGCTCCTCGTGGACGGCGCCGACGCGGTGGTCGCGAACCAGGTCCTCTCGAAGGTGGACGCGCTCGTCCGCGTCGAGACGCGCCGGCTCGCGGGTCCCGCCCTCGCCGCGCAGGCGCCGCCCATCCAGGTGAAGGTGTGGACCGAGTACAACCCCGCGGGCCGCTCGGCGCTGTTCATGGTGCCCGGGCTCGCCGTCTACCTCCTCGCCATCAGCGCCGTCCTGCTCACCGCCCTCACCATCGCCGGCGAGTGGGAGCGCGGGTCGATGGAGCAGCTCTTCGCGTCTCCGGTCGGCCGGCTCGAGATCGTCCTCGGCAAGCTCCTTCCGTACCTCGTGCTCGGGATGATCGAGCTGGAGCTCGTGCTCGCGTTCGGCGCGGTCGCGTTCGACCTCCCCCTCCGCGGCTCGACGTCCCTCGTCTTCGTCATCGGCCTGTTCTTCCTCGTCGGCATGCTCGGGCAGGGGCTCCTCATCTCCGTCCTCGCGAAGAACCAGCTCGTCGCGACGCAGGCGGGCGCGCTCTCGGCCCTGCTGCCGTCGTTGCTCCTCTCCGGGATGATCTTCCCCCTCGAGAACATGCCGCTCCCGCTGCAGCTCCTCTCTCGCGTCGTCCCGGCCCGCTACCTCGTCCACGCGCTCCGGGGGATCCTCCTGAAGGGCAACGGCCTCGCCGTGCTGTGGCCGGACCTCGCCGCCCAGGTCGCGTTCGCGCTCGTGATCCTCGCGCTCGCCACCGCGCGCTTCCAGCGGAGGCTCGCGTGAGCGCCACCGCCCCCTCCGCCCGCGTCCAGCTCGCGGCCGTCTTCCGCAAGGAGGTCCGCCAGACCGTCCGCGACCGGCGGATCATGTTCCTGCTCGTCGTCGCGCCGCTCGTCCAGACGGTGATCTTCGGGTTCGCGGTCGACTTCGACGTGGACCGGGTGCCGACCGTGCTCGTGGACCGGGACGGCACCGCCGAGAGCCGGCTCCACGCGCGCCGGCTGCTCGCCGACGGCACGCTCACGCGCGCCGGCCGGGCGCTCTCGGCGGCGGAGGCGGAGGACGAGATCGACCGCGGCCGCGCGGCGGCGGCGGTGGTCCTCCCCTCCGGGTTCGGGGCGGACCTCGCGGCGGGGCGGGCGGCGGAGGTGCAGGTGCTGCTCGACGGCACCGACCCGAACCGCGCGACCGTCGCCGCGGGCGCGGCGTCGCGCTACTTCGGCGAGGTCGGCGAGGCGCTCGCGCGCGAGCGGCTCGTCGCGCGCGGCCTGCGCCCGCCCGCGCAGCTCCAGGTCGTCCCGAAGATCGCGTTCAACCCCGGCCTCGACACGCCGCCGTACATGGTCCCCGGCATCGCGGCGATGCTCCTCCTCATCGTGACGACGATCGTCACGGCGATGGGGCTCTCCCGCGAGCGCGAGATGGGGACGCTCGAGCAGGTGCTCGTGACGCCGATCCGGCCGGTGCTGCTCCTCGTCGGGAAGATGGCGCCGTTCGTCGTCATCGGGCTCGTCGACGTCGCGCTGCTCATGGCCGCCGGCACCTGGCTCTTCGGCATCCCGCTCGGCGGGAACCTGGCGGTCGTGCTCGCGGGGACGCTCCTCTACCTCATGACGACGCTCGGGGTCGGGCTCCTCATCTCGACGCTCTCCGCGAGCCAGCAGCAGTCGTTCCTCGGGGGGTTCCTGTTCGTCCTGCCGGCGATCCTGCTCTCCGGCGTCGTGACGCCGATCCGCGCGATGCCCTTGTGGCTCCAGGTCGTCACCTGGCTGAACCCGGTCCGCTACTACGCCGAGGTGATGCGCACGACGCTCCTGCGCGGCGCGGGCTTCGGGGAGCTCTGGCCTCAGCTCGTCGCGCTCGCGCTGCTCGGGGGAGGGATCCTCTTCGCCGCGACGCGCCGCTTCCACGAGCGGATCGCGTGACGATTTGCCGCACGCCGCGCTGAAACGGCCGAGCGCCCGCTGGGGCGCGGGGAGCCGGGAAGAGGGCGCCAGGGTCCGCTGTTCGGCTATCGAACGCGACCCGGTTTGGGGTAAGGTACGGCCCCCCGTGACACCAGCGGGGATTCATCACATTCGGAGGTTTCGACACATGCGTCGTCTTTCCGTCGTCCTGCTGGTCACGCTGGCCGTCGCGGGATGCAAGAAGAAGGAAGCTGCCCCGCAGCAGGCCGCTGGCGCGCAGGGTCCGGAGGCTCCCGCGTCTTCGATCAAGGGCAAGGTGCTGGAGCGGCTCGACGCGGAGCCGTACAGCTACCTGAGGCTCAAGACCGACCAGGGCGAGACCTGGGTCGCGGTCCCCAAGACCGACAAGGAGCAGGGGGCCGAGGTGGTCGTCGGCGGGGCGATGCCGATGAACGACTTCGAGTCGAAGACGCTGAAGCGCAAGTTCGCCCTCGTCTACTTCGGCACGCTCGCCGGCGCCGAGGCTCCCGCAGCGCCGGTCCAGCCCGCCGCCGTCGGTGCGGCGCCGTCGCCCGAGAACATGCGGGCGCAGCACGCCGCCGCCGCGGCCGGCCCGAGTGACGTCGGCAGCGTGAAGGTCCCGAAGGCCGCGGGCGGCGACGCCCGCACCGTCTCCGAGGTGTACGCGCAGCGGTCCGCGCTGAAGGAGAAGCCGGTCACGATCCGCGGCAAGGTCGTGAAGTACAACGAGGGCATCATGGGGCGGAACTGGCTCCACATCCGCGACGGCTCCGGCGCGGCCGGCAAGGACAACGACCTCACCATCACGACCGCCGAGAAGGTCGCGGTCGGCGACGTGGTCGTCGTGAAGGGCACGGTCCGCGTCGACAAGGACTTCGGCGCCGGCTACTCGTACCCGGTCATCGTCGAGGACGCGAAGCTCTCGAAGTAGCGCTCCTCGTCCCGGAAGCTTGGGTGGGCGCGGTCCTCGCGGGCCGCGCCCGCTTCGTTTCCGGCGTCGCCTCCCGCCTCCTGCGATGGAACCCCTGCCGGGACGCCTCCCGGGTCCGCCGCCTGCACCAGGGGTCGCTGGTAAGCAGGTTCTCGCACATGAAGCCGAGCGGGTTCGAGGGCGCGTCTCCGCGCCTCGCCGACTTCCTGCTGGAGCGACGGGAAGAGCTCCTCGCCGCATGGGAGCGGGCGGTCTTCTCTGCGCCCGACGCGCCCCCCGCATCATCCGAGCCGCTGCTCCGCGGCGAGGCCCCGGCGCTCGTCGAGCGGCTCGCGGAGGCGGTCCGGATGGCGGGTGACGGCCAGCCCGGACCCCCGGGCGACCTCCCGTTCCTCCATCCCCTCGAAGGGCTCGACACGCCCGATCGACGCGCCGCCGCACGCGAGCTGTCCCTCCTTCGAACCACGGTGATCGAGCAGTGGCGGGCGTCCGGGCCGGGCTGGGCCGAGGCGCCGGGGGCCGAGGCCGAGCGCGCCTTCCACGGCGCGATCGACGAGGTGATCGCCCGCTCGGTCGAGCGCTCCGCGGAGGCCCGCGCGCGCGCCGCCCACGTCGAGCGGCAGCGCGCGCTCGACGCCCTCGAGCACGGCGACCCCTTCCTGCTGCTCGATCGAGACTGGCGCATCGTCCTCGTGAACACGAGCCAGGAGCTCGCGACGCGCAAGCCACGCGCCGACACGCTCGGGCGGGTCTTCTGGGACGTCTGGCCGGAGACGCGCGAGCCGACCTCGGCTTACCTGAGCGAGCTCACCCGCTGCATGGAGGAGCGCGTCCCGGTCCAGTTCGAGGAGTTCTTCCGCCCGGCGCAGATGTGGACCGAGGTGACGGCGTACCCGGCGGGCGCGGACGGCGTCGCCGTGTTCTTCCGCGACGTCACCGAGCGCAAGCGCACCGAGGAGCGGGCGCGCGAGGCCGAGAGGGGGCTCCACGCGCGGGAGCGCGAGCTCGAGCGGTTCTTCGCGCTCTCGCCCGACCTGCTCGCGGTGGGCGGCCGGGACGGCTTCTTCCGCCGCGTGAACCCTGCGTTCGGCACGGTCACGGGGTACTCCGAGGCGGAGCTGCTCGCGCGCCCGTACCTCGATCTCGTCCACCCGGACGACCGCGCGTCGGCACGCGCCGAGACCGAGCGGGCGCTCGAAGGCGTGCCCATCGTGCGCTTCACCTTCCGCATCGTCCGCAAGGACCGGCAGGTGCGCTGGGTGAGCCTCAACGCCTCGGCGGAGGCGGGGGCGGACGTGTTCGCGGCCGTCGGCCGCGACGTCACCGAGGAGCGGAGCCGCGCTGAGCTCGAGCAGCAGCTCATCGGCATCGTGAGCCACGATCTGCGCAACCCGCTCAACGCCATCGCGATGGCGACGGAGACGCTCCTGCGCCGGAGCGCGGAGCTCGACCCGCGGACGCTCGCGACTGCGGCGCGGATCCAGTCGGCGGGCGCCCGCGCGCTCGCGCTCATCCGCGACCTGCTCGATTTCACCCGCGCGCGAAGGCCGGGCGGGATCGCGATCGTTCCGGAGGCGATCGATCTGCACGCGGCGGTCCGCGCGGCGGCCGAGGAGATGCGGGCGAGCTACCCGGACCGCGAGCTGCGGCTCGAGCAGACCGGGGAGGGGGCCGGGATCTGGGATCCGGCCCGGCTCGACCAGATCGTGCAGAACCTCCTCTCGAACGCGTTCAAGTACGGCGCGCCCGACCGGCCGGTCGTGCTCCGGACGGACTGCGGCGACCGCTGGGCGCGGATCGAGGTGAAGAACGAGGGCGACCCGATAGACCCCGCCCTCCTCCCCCACATCTTCGAGCCGCTCCGGCAGGCGCGGCGCACTGGCGGCGTCGGCGGGGTGCGCGGCGTCGGGCTCGGCCTCTACATCGTGGACCACATCGTCCGGGCGCACGGCGGCACGGTGGACGTCGTCTCCACCGCGGAGCAGGGGACGATCTTCGTCGTGCGCCTCCCTCGCGAGCCGCCCGCCCCGGTGTGAGCGAGGACCCGGGCCCGGCGCCCGGGGAGTGTCTCCTGACGGACACGTCCGGTAGACTGCCCGCCCCCGTGCCGACCCAGGACCGAACGCGCGCCGCGCGCGCCGCAGTCGAGGACGAGGTCCAGGCGCTCGAGGCCTCCCTCGCCGCCGACGACGCGGGCGACGCCGCGCGGCGCCGCGCCCTCGGCACCCGGCTCGAGGCCCTGCGCGCGCGCTGGCGCGAGAACCCGGCCCTCTTCACGCCCGCGGTCGTCGCGACGCTCCGCGCCGTCGCGCGCGCGCTCGCGAGGGCGCCGCG
>WNGB01005033.1_pt1 | contig 19907 bp, 24 predicted proteins | sample 5400681 | NCBI WGS metagenome assembly WNGB01 (sample SAMN13153367, study PRJNA577476) | soil metagenome | isolation source: 115 cm soil or saprolite under grassland replicate 2 | place: USA:California | collected 2016-06-15
AATCCTTGTCCAGGATGTAGTAGGCGCTGCCGTGCAGGTAGACGACCGCCAGCCCGGAAGGGGGCACATCAGCCGGGGGCTGCCACACGTCGCAGAGCAGGGCCCGGCCGGTGCCCGGTACGAACCCGAACACGACGTCCTGGCGCAGGCGCGGCTCGGGGACGGTGGGCAGCCGTCCGCGCCACCAGCGGCTCACCATCCTCGCCTGAAGTTGGGTGGGGATCCGCTTGGCCCAGTCGGGGCCGAGGGCGGCGGCCAGGTCGGCGCGCACCAGGCCCAGACGCGCGATGACTATGGTTGCTCCGAGGCTGGCGAGGCCGGCCGGCACCGCCATCCACCACGACTCGAGCAGCACGCCCAGGATGACGAACAGTAGCCCCGCGGCGGCGATGAACGGGGTGAGCGCCCCGGCGGCCACCTTGGGAAGGAACAGGTAGATGCCGACGGGTCGCCACCGGAACGGCAGATAGAGCAGACCGGTCCACGCCAGGAGCAGGACCGCGATCCCGACACCCAGTCCGTGCAAGACGCCAACCATGGCGACTCCTCATCTCGGGCGCCGGCCGGGCTTCCGGCCCGGTCCGGTCGACCCTGTGCCCCGGAAGCGAGACCGGCTGCTCCCGACGAGCATCAGCATGCCCCTGCCAGCGATTACTGCATAGGGCCGAAGGCCCTGCCGAATCGGGGCCGGGGGACTCCAGGTCCGGGGGGAGCGGCGGCCGACCAATCAACGCCGCTCATGGGCTCGCCTGCCATCAGGGCCCGGAGGTCCCCCTCGGAGCGGGGCCGACGACCCCTGTACCCCATGTCCTCAGGTGAGAGGGTCGATGTGGCCGCCGGGTGCGGAGGGCGGTTTGGGGTGGCCAGGCAAAGCAAGGAGGTGCGGCCATGGCGACAAGGACTAGTTACGAGGAAGGGAACGCCGGTACAAGAAGCGAGGGTGTGACCCGCGCAGTCCGCGAGGACGGCCGCCTGTTGATGAGGTCTCGTCTGACGAGCGAGCAGGTTTGGCAGGCGATTGCCAAGGCATCGTTCGCCGTCATCGGTTATGTCACCCCGCGAGGGGAGCCACGATCCAGCGGCGTCATGTACAAGACCGTCGGCCGGCGGCTGTACGTGGCGGTGGCGCCCGACAGCTGGAAGGCGAAGCATGTCGCCGCGAGCGGTCGGGTCGCGGTGACGGTGCCGGTGCGCCGGGGTGGGATCCTGTCGCTGGTGGCGCCCATCCCGCCCGCAACCATCAGCTTCCGCGGGACGGCCGTCGTTCACCCGCCCGGCTCACCACAGGCTCTCTCACTGTTGAAGGAACTGGGTTCCCTCATCCCGGCAGAGCGGCAGACCTCCGGCTCCATCATCGAGATCGTTCCCGAGGGCGCGTTCGTGACGTACGGCCTCGGCGTCTCGTTGATGAAGATGCGCGACCCCGTCGCCGCTCGGGCGCGCGTGCCTGTGTCACAGGAAGGAAGGACATGATGATCCGGTCACTCACCGAGCCAAAGTTCGGGCACTCGAATCACCGGGTCCTGGGAATCGATCAGCTTGCGATGAAGGCCAGAATCGGCCAGCGGGCGTGCGCGACGAATTGCACGCCCTTGGCGTGTCGACCCATCCCACGTCAGATCGTCCCGTTGCGGATGCTCTGGGCGCCGTTCCATATGGCGACGGCGAACCTGCCGTTTATCCGCGCGACGCCGTGCGCTCGTCGCCCAAGTCGCTTGTCATATCCGAACGGAGATGATGACGCATGACAACGTCTAGTGCTGACGGGGTTAGGCCAGGACTAATGTCGATTCGAGACGTGTCCCTCTTCGTCGAGGTCGTCGGACACGGATACCCGTTGCTGCTGATGCACGGCGGCCCTGGGGCAGATCACTGGACGATGTTGCCGTTGCGGCGATGCGCGGACCGGTTCACCCTGATCTTCTACGACCATCGCTGCAATGGACGCTCAAAGGGCGCTCCGGTCTCGTCCATGACCTGGGAGAACCTGACCGCAGACGCCGACGCCCTGCGCCAGAAGCTGGGTTTCGAACGGTGGGCCGTCCTCGGGCATTCGTTCGGCGGCAAGGTCGCCCTGGAGTACGCGCTGCGATATCCAGACAGCCTGTCGCACCTCGTCCTGCTCGACACGGGCGGCGACAGCCGTTGGGCGCAGGAGTACGCGCCGGAGCTCCTCGCCAGACGCGGCTTCAGCCCCAAGATCGTGAAGCTGGCCCGGCGCTTCTACAACGGGCAGATAGCGCCAAGGGAATTCGTGCCAGCCCTGATGAGGCTTGGAAGCGCGTACTACCACCACCCCAGCCTCTTGCTCGTGGCGCGCGAGATGATCCAGGGGGAGTGGCGCTCGAAGCCCCGGCCCGAGGCGCTCATCTTCGCGGGCCCCCATCTGCTCAAGGGCTGGACGGTCATGGACCGCCTCGGCGGGATCAAGGTGCCGACGCTGGTGATGGCGGGGCGTAACGACTTCCTCTTCCCGCCAGAGCATCAGGTTGAACTTGCGGCTGGCATACCGAACGCGCGCCTCCGGATCATTGAGCGCGCTGGCCACAATCCGCACTCGGAGCGGCCCGCCGAAGTCATGGAGGCCCTCAGGGACTTCATCCCCACCGACGTGGCCATGTTGGCTGCAGCAGAGGCTCCAGCCGCGGGGAGGTGAGGACGGTGCGAACGATCGGCGTTGTCAGCGACCGCTCGTGCGACGAGATCCCCGTCTCCCATCGAGACCTGGTCGAGTGCCCGCCGGTCGCCGCCCTCACTACCGTCATGCCCGACGGCTATCCGCAGACCTCGGTCGTGTGGTGCGATGCCGACGGCGAGTGCGTGCGGGTCAACACGATGCGCGGCTTCGCCAAGGAGCGGAATATACGCCGCGATCCGCGGGTCACGGTCCTCTGCTACGACCCGCACCAGCCCCTTCGCTATCTCGAGGTTCGCGGCACGGTGGTAGAGATGACCGAGGAGGGCGCGACCGAGCACCTGGACGAGCTCGCCTCCAAGTACGCTGGCCGGCCGATCCGCTACTTCGGCGACGCCATCCCGGCGCGCTTCGCCGAGACAGAGATCCCGGTCCTGTGCCGGATTCGGCCGACCCATGTCGTTGCGCTCGACGCGACGGGGAGGGAGGGAAGGGAGATGACCACGCTCCTCGCCCCCGAGACGCTCCCGATCCCCGCCTCGCACCTCGACCTCCTGACCCGACCGATCCACGGGGTGCTTACGACGATGGGTGGCGACGGCCAGCCCCAGTCGAGCCTGGTATGGGTCGACGTCGACGGCGCGTGCGCCCGCGTCAACACCACGCTCGAGCGGCAGAAGGGTCGCAACCTGCTCGCCAACCCGAAGGTCAGCCTGCTGGTCGTCGACCCTGAGGACACGGCCCGGTTCATCCAGATCCGCGGCGACGCGGAGCTCGTCTCCGACGGCGCGGTCGAGCACCTCGACGCGCTGACTCGGAAGTACACCCGCCACCCCGCGTACTACGGCTACATCTACCCGGTCGGGCAGCGGTCGCACGAGACGCGAGTCATCTGCCGGATCCACGCCCGGCGGGTCACCCTCGACGCGATCCACGTCTGAGCCCGGGACCCAAGGAGGAGATCATGAGGAAGCTGCGCAGCGCGCTGATCGGCCTAGGCGACAGCCACGGTCTCTGAACTATTGCCCAACTTTTGCCCGACTGAGGAGACCCAAGAGAACCTTGGGCGATCTCGCATGGCCTATGACCAGCGAAGATGACCTCACGCGGCCCCCTTCGCCGTAGCTCATAACCCAGAGGTCGAGAGTTCAAATCTCTCCCCCGCAACAAAAAGCCCTGGTCAGAGTGTATGTCCGGACCAGAGATCTTACGTTGGTTGAGGGTTTGGCCGTGAGCATGGAGTGGCTCGACGAGAACGAGTGTGGGCAGGGATCGGGATCTGCTCCCCCGAGGAGATGTCATTGACCGAACTCACCACAATCCTCAGCGCTCTCGGGCTCACCCAGGCTGATCTGGCCCATGCGACGGGAGCCTCGGAGCGCTTGGTCAGGAACTGGAAGAAGGCCTCGGCCATCCGCCCCGAGTACGAGGAGAGGCTCCGGGACGTCCGTGACATTGCCCTCATCTTGCGGGACTCGCTCACCCCGCGGGGGGTGGGGCAGTGGCTCAGGGCGCGCAACCGGATGCTGGGGGGCCGCCGACCCCTCGAGCTCATCCACGAGGGTGACCTGGCGAGGGTCAGGGAGGCCGCCCTGGCCTTCGTCGACGGGGCCTACGTCTGACTCGAAGCACGATGCTATGCGAGGCCTAATGCTGGGACCACCCTGCGGGGAAGGGCGGGCACCAGCCGGCCTTAAAGAAGGGCAGTGGCCTCCTGCGCCGACCTTCTGCACTGCTCTAGCGTTGGGACTTCACCGTAGATCAGCGGGGCCATGGCAGCCCATCCGGCAGCGAGAGCCTCCTGACAGGGATGAGACGCATCGAGGATCGGACTCACCGCGTAAGCCCCGCCGGCCGCTCGGTAATGGGCCCATCTCCACTTCCGGGAGATGGCAGGGGAGGCCGTGTGGCAGCGGGTGCTCGGGTTCCGAACGGTGTCACAAGGGGGAAGAATGCATTGTCTGGAGACCGGAAGGCAGACGTGCGAAGCGAGCCCGATGCGCCACGGACCGAGGTGTACGAGCAGCTCCGGCCGCTGCTGTTCTCCATCGCCTACGGCATCGTGGGCGGCGTCAGTGAGGCGGAGGACATCGTGCAAGAAGCCTTCTTGCGATTTCACCGGGAACAGCGGGAGGAAGCGGACATCGAATCACCCCGGGCTTGGCTGTCCACCGTCACCACGCGGCTCGCCATCAACCACGTGCGCTCGGCCCGCGTGCGCCGCGAGACCTACGTTGGCACCTGGTTGCCGGAGCCGCTGCTCACCGATCCGGCGCCCGACGCGTCTCAGTTCGCCGAGACGGCCGACTCGCTATCCATGGCGTTCCTGGTCCTGCTGGAGAGCCTGAGCCCCGTCGAGCGGGCCGTGTTCCTCCTCCGGGAGGTCTTCGATTACGACTACGACGAGATCGCCGAGGTCGTGGGCAAGACCGAGGAGAACTGCCGCCAGATCGCCTTGCGGGCCCGCCGACACGTCGAGGCGCGCAAGCCGCGGTTCGAGACCTCGCGCGAGCGGCGGGAGGAGCTCGCTCGGCGCTTCTTCGAGGCGGTGGGCGAGGGGGACACCGAGGGGCTCCTCCTCCTGCTCGCGGACGATGTCATCGTCTACAGCGATGGCGGGGGAAAGGCCTCGGCGCTGCCGCACCCGGTCTCCGGGCGCGACCGGGTTCTGCGGCTGCTGATGGGATTCTCCCAGTGGATGGAGCAGCTGCGCGCCGACGGGATGCGGCTCGCGGAGGTCAACGGACAGCCCGGGGCGGTGCTCTTCGACCGCGACGGTCGGGCCGTCCTGGTGATCTCGCTCGACATCGCCGACGGGGTGATCCAGGCATTCCGGGGCATCAGCAATCCGGAGAAGCTTCGCCACCTCCACGCGGCCGGCCGACGTCCCCGGCCGCGTGATACCTGAGGAGCCCCTTACCTGCAGGAACGAGTTCACCCCTCGATCGGCGGCCACAACCTCGATGTCACATGGGGAGGCCGTGCGTTGTCTGATTAGGAGGACCACGACCAAGGAGGTTGCCATGAAGATCTTCGTCGCCGGGGCGACCGGAGCTCTGGGGGGTCGGCTCGTCCCCATGCTCGTGGAGCGCAGCCACACGGTGGTCGGCACCACCACCACGCCCGCCAAGGTAGAGGGACTTCGCAAGGCCGGCGCCACGGCGGTGGTGCTCGACGTCCTCGACCGCGACGCCGTCATCGGTGCCCTCACCGAGGCCGAGCCCGATGTGGTGGTCCACCAAGCGACGGCGCTCTCGGGGTTCACCGACTTCCGGAAGTTCGACGAGGGGTTCGCGGCCACGAACCGGCTCCGGACGCAGGGAACCGACAACCTGCTCGAGGGGATGCGACGGGTCCCCGTTCGCCGGATCGTCGCCCAGTCCTACGCCGGTCCGGGCGTCTTCGCCAGAACCGGCGGGCTCGCCAAGACCGAGGAGGATCCCTTCGACCCAGATCCCCCCGCGGCGATGCGCCGAACTGTGGAGGCCATGGCGTACCTGGAGCGCGCGATCCTGGATGGCGACGGGATCGAGGGCACGGTCCTTCGGTACGGAGGCTTCTACGGACCTGGTACGGGGCTCGGCGAGGGAGGGCTCCAGCTCGAGGGCGTCCGGCGTCGCCGCTTCCCCATCGTCGGTGGAGGAGCCGGGGTGTCGTCGTATATCCACATCGACGACGCTGCGGCGGCGACCGTGATGGCCATCGAAGAGAACAAGCCGGGCCTTTACAACATCGTGGACGACGAGCCGGCGGCGGTCGCGGAGTGGCTCCCGGCTCTGGCCGATGCGATCGGAGCCAAGCCCCCCGGGCGAGTGCCGGTGTGGCTGGGTCGTCTCTTCGCCGGAGAGCTTGGGGTGGTCATGATGACGGAGTCCCGAGGCGCCTCCAATGCCAAGGCCAAGCGGGACCTCGGCTGGCGGCCGTCCTATCCGAGCTGGAGAATCGGCTTCAGGACGGGGCTGGGCAGTTCTGGAGCCACCAGGGCGGCTTGAAGACACGCCGTGACTGGCCTGACGAAGACGGCAGATTTGAGAAGGGGCCAATGCCGGGTCGAGGAGGGATCAGGTGGCGGTTGACGGATCCACGAGTGTCTGTGTGACGGAGAGGAGGCGATCGGGATGAAGGCACACGTCAGCGGCATCACGCTCGGGGCCGAGGACGTCGAGCGGTCCAAGCGGTTCTACGGCGAGGGCCTCGGCTGGCCCGTGGCGATGGACACGCAGGGCTACGTGGCGTTCAGCATCAATAACGGCTCGGCGGTGCTCGGGCTCCTGTCCAGGGAGGCCCTGGCATACAATGCCGGCGTCCCGGCCGAGGGGAGCGGCTTCGGCGGGGTCGTCCTGTCGTACGTGGTTTCCTCGAACGAGCGGGTGGACGAGATCCTGTCCGAGGCGGAGGCAGCCGGGGGCCGGATCGTCGAGCCCGGCCACGACAAGTGGGGGAGCTACGGCGGCCACTTCGCCGACCCGGACGGCTACCTGTGGAGCGTGGGGGTCGGGGCCGGCCAGCCCATCGCGGCCGAGTAGTCGGGGCCCCGAGGGCGGGCTCTCCGTGGCCGGCCGGCCCGCTGGCCGACGTCTGCTCGGACGGCAGCTCGCCGTCGAAGGGGAGACGCTCATGAGGAACTCGCTCGCCCGAGACCGCGAAGGCGGCCCCCGCCCGACAGATGGAGACACGATGAGCATGGCCACGAGGACGGACACACAGTCGCCCGCGCTGCACGTTGCCGACGGCCACGATCTGATCCGCGTGCACGGCGGGAGAAGAACCTCAAGGACATCAGCATCGAGATCCCGAAGCGCCGGCTGACGGTGTTCACCGACGGCTCCGGCTCGGGCAAGAACTCTCTGGTGTTCGAGACGATCGCCGCGGAGTCGCAGCGAGCTGCGCTGATCGTTCGGCGATCGCACCGGAGGTCAAGCGGCTGGCGCAAGGAGGTGGTTGGCAATGGCTGAGAGGAAAACGGCAAAGAGGCGCACGCAGAAGTCCGCCAAGAGCACCACCGCGATCAACAAGACGTTCAAGGGATTCACGGACGAGGAACGAGCCGCGATGAGGGAGCGCGCCCAAGAGCTGAAGGGGGCCGCGCGCCGCGGCCCGCGCGGGAAGAAGGACAAGGCGGACGGGGAACGCGACGTGCTCGCGAAGATCGCCGAGATGCCGGAACCGGATCGCGCCATGGCCGAGCGGCTCCATGCGATCATCAAAGCCAGCGCGCCAGCCCTCTCGCCGAGAACCTGGTACGGGATGCCCGCGTATGCGAAGGACGGCAAGGTCGTCTGCTTTTTCCAAAGCGCGCAGAAGTTCAACACGAGGTACGCGACGTTCGGCTTCAGCGACGAGGCGAACCTCGACGAAGGCGCCCTGTGGCCGGTCGCCTTCGCGCTGAAGAAGTTGACGGCCACCGAAGAGGCAAGGATCGGCGCGCTCGTGAAGAAAGCGGTGAGCTGAGGACTGATGTTGCCACCTCGACGAGCCGACCACCGGCCCGCACCTCGCCGACGTCGAGCAGCTGCTCGGCCTGCTCGACCGGCTCGTCGACTCCGGCAAGTCGGTCATCGTCATCGAGCACCACCAGGCGGTCATCGCGCACGCCGACTGGATCATCGACCTCGGCCCCCGGCGCCGGCCACGACGGCGGCCGGATCGTCTTCGAGGGCATACCTGCCGACCTCGTCGCCGCCCGCTCCACCCTCACCGGCGAGCATCTCGCGGCCTACGTCGGCACCTGACCGAGGCCCTCGCGGAGACCGTGAGACGAGTCCGGGTCCGACTGTACGGATGGGGTGGATCACCTCGCATCCGTCGTGAGGCTGGAGCTGTGAGCGGCCGCATCCGTCGGCCGGGCTCGCCGAGGCGCGGGCGGACCGGATACGGCAAGTTGACGGATGCGAGGCGCAGGGAGCGATCGTTTGGACCGGGTCCATGAACCTCGCGCCGTACCGAGCGTTGCTCCGCGAGCGCCGGACTCGTCGCCTGCTGGTCGGCCTCGGCGTCTCCGCGCTCGGCGACGGGATGAGCACGGTGACAATTGCCTGGCTCGCCGTGCGGCTGGCTCCCGCCGGCGAGCTCGGGGTGTTCGTCGGCCTCGCCGTCGCCTCCTACACGTTGCCCGGGGTGATCGGCGCCCTCGCCTTCGGTCGGCTCCTGCGAGCTCGCCCGGCTCGGGCGCTGGTGCTCGTGCACTGCCTGCTGCGGGCGGGGTTCCTGGGCGCGGTTGCGGCGCTGTGGAGAACCGGGGCGCTCGCGCCGGCTGCGTACGTCGCGCTGCTCGCGGGATCCTCCCTGCTGTGGGCGTGGGGCAACGCCGGACAGTACACGATGCTTTCCGAGCTGGGCGGGCCCGAGGGCCGGCTGGCCATCAACTCCCTGGCGACCGCTCAGGTCTCGTTCGCCGTGATCGTCGGCCCGTTGGTGGCGGGCATCCTGATCGGGTGGATCGGGCCGGGGTGGCTGATCGCGCTCGATGCCGCCTCGTTCGCCTTTCTCGGCGTCCAGGCCTGGCGGACCCCAACCGGCGAGGCGGCGACGGAGCAGCCGGTCGACCCGGCGGCCGCCGAGTCGGGGTTCCGCTTGCTGGCGCGTCGCCGCGATCTGCTCGGCCTCACCGCGCTGACGTGGGTGTTCTTCTTCCTCTACGGGCCCGTTGAAGCCGCCCTGCCGGTCTACGTCGCGCACGACCTAGGCGCGGACGGGGCGCTGCTCGGCGCGTACTGGATGGCGTTCGGCATCGGTGCCCTCGCGGCGACGCTGGTCACGGGGACGCTTCGAAGTGGCGACATCAGGCGGGCCACGCTGCTGATCGTGGCGGGCTGGGGAGTGCCTGCTCCCGTTCGCCTTCGCTCCGGTCGGCGTCACGCTCGTCTGCTTCGCGGTCGGCGGGCTCATCTACGGGCCGTTCATCCCGCTCACGTACGCCCAGTACCAGTCAGCGACCCCGCCGGCCAGCCTGCCCTCGGTGCTGGCCGCCCGAAGCGCGATCGTCCTGCTCTCGACCCCGCTCGGCACCGCCATCGGTGGTCCGCTCGTCGGCAGGCTCGGCGCGTCGGAAACGCTCGTGGCCTCCGGGGCGCTGACCGTGTTGCTCGCCGCCGCCGGCCGGTTCCTATGGGCGAAGACGTGGGCCCATCGGTGAGGAGAGCCGGTGCGGTCGAGTCGATGGGAAGGAGATGAGTTCGCACATGATTCCCCTTCCGCCATCGGCGTGGCCCGAGTCCCTGCGCGTGAGCCTCGGCATAACGAGAGTCCGCTGGTCAGCGAGTTGCGGAGAGAAGGGTTACAGCGTACGAACACCGGAGCCGGGTCCGGAGCTCTGGGTAAGCACCCGCTCCTCGGGACGGGTGGCCTGAAGAGGGCCCGATCCCGATAGCCCGGGGTGGCGGGTAATCCATCACAATTCCATCAGCCCTGATAGCCGCCTATCTCGCCTCGCGGGGCACGACCAGGCCTGATTCGTAGGCGGCGATGACCGCTTGTGTCCGGTCGCGTAGCCCGAGCTTGCTCAGCACATGGCTAATGTGTGTCTCACCGTCTCCTCGGTGACCACCAGCTGGGCTGCGATCTCCTGGTTGGACAGGCCCTCGGCTAGAAGGCGCAGAACCTCCGTCTCGCGCGGGGTGAGCGTGGCGAGCGCTCCCGTGGACGGGGCATCTGGCTTGGGGAACAGCTGCGCGAATTCGCTGATGAGCCGGCGCGTGACGGCGGGCGCGAGCAACGCGTCGCCAGCGGCGATGACCCGGACGGCGTCGAACAGCTGCTCGGTGGTGACGTCCTTTAGCAAAGCGGCTGGCACCCGCGCGAAGCGCGTCGTACACGTACTCGTCCAGGTCGAAGGTCGTGAGGATGAGGATGGGTGGCGCGTGAGCTCCGGAGCCGGCCAGATGTCTGGTCGCCTCGATGCCGTCCATGCCCGGCATGCGGACGTCCATGACGACGACGTCGGGTCGTCGGTCGCGGCAGATCCGCACGGCCTCTGTCCCGCCAGACGCCGTGCCCACGACAGTGAAGTCTGGCTGGCTCTCCAGTAGCGAGGCGAAGCCGTCGCGTACGACCTGTTGGTCGTCCACGACGACGATCCGCACCTGCGCCGGCTTGGCGGTCATCCGGGCGCCTGGGCCTTGGCGGGCAGCGTGGCCTCGATGAGAAACCCACCTCCGGCTGCGGGGCCGGTCCGCAGTTTGCCACCGACGGCTGCGGCCCGTTCTCGCATCCCGGACAACCCGTGGCCGCCATCCGGCGGAGCCGAGGGAGGGCCGGGTCCATTGTCGCGGATGCGAAGCCGCAGGGCGTCGTCGGTGAAGTGCAGCTCAACGTCGACGGCCGCGCCTGGCGCGTGACGCCTGGCGTTGGTGAGTGCTTCCTGGACGATGCGGCGGCGAGCTCCACGCCCGGATCCAGGGTGACCGGCGGCCCGCGGAGGATCAGGCGAGCCCCCGCACCGGACGCGTCCCGGGCCTCGTCCAGCAACTCGTTGAGCTGTCCCAGGCCGGGCTGGGGTCGCCGCTCGGCGAAGTCGGTCGGCACGTCCTCGCGGAGCACGCCGAGCAGCCGCGGCATCTCGGTCAGCGCGGCCCGCGCGGTGTCTCCGATGGCGGAGAGCCTTTGCGACCCGGCGGGGGGCATCCCGGGGGTGGTGAGCCGCGCGCTCTCCGCCTGCACGGCGACGATGGAGATGTGGTGGGCGACCACATCGTGGAGCTCGCGCGCGATGCGCGCCCGCTCGCCGCGAGCGGTGTGCTCGATCAGCGTTTGGGCGATGACTTCCCGCGCCGCCCTGTTCTCCATCGCCTCCTTTCGCACCCGCGCCGCGATCCCCGTCAGGGCGGTCGCCGGGGCCAGCGAGGCCAGCAGCACGGTCAGGACCCCTCTGTCAGAACCGATGGGGCGAGCACCCACAAGCGCAAGCACCAGGAACGGGACAGCCAGCCCCACGGACAGCAGTGCTGTTACGTCTCGCCGTGAGCTGCTGCGGCCGAGCCGGTACAACACGATGAGCTGTGCGCCCAGGCCCGCCACGGTCAGGGCGTGAAACCCCGCCAGCGACAGCACGGTTGCGGCCGTGATGGCTATGGCGGCTCCGGCCGGATCCAGGAACGCGAGCGGCAGCGTGGTGGCCAGCGCGACCAGGGCGAGCGCGAGGCCGAATTGCGCGGTGGCGCCGGTGACCGCCGCCCGCGCGATCGACTCCGCCAAGGCGAGCAGCCCCAGCGCTGCTCCGGCGACCGTGAGCGCCTGCTGGGCCGACGCCAGCTGCCGCCCTCTCTCCGCCCACCCCTTCCACCAATCGCGCGCTTCGCCCACGGAGCCATTGTCACCCCCGGTTGGGCTGCCGTCGTCGCTCCCGCGAGGGATGCCGCGCCGCCGATATCGCTCTTGCGATGGACGGCGAAGATGGCTCCCCGGCGTGACGACAACCGGGCTCCTGCTCCCTAGCCTTCGAGACATGGAAGCGACCATCGAAGTGGCCGACCTTCGCAAGCGATTCGGGCCTTGGGGGCCCCTAGGGCCGGAGGCGTACGGGCGGACGATCCGGATCGTCCCATAGGTAGTTCACGTACTTCCATCTCAAACGATCCTGGAACTCCGTAAAAACCAGCGGGGCGGTCAGAACGGAGTAAGCGAGGCTTCCCCTGCCCTGAGGAATCTGGTACAGATCGCCGAGCAGCCTGCCGTACGACGCCATCAGCAGCGCTTCGGGGGCGTTGCCGATGACCAGGACCTTGGCGACTCCGTCGTCAAGGAGCGAGGCCAAGACGTCGTCGGCGCCGGGGGCCGGCGTAGCGTGTGTCCCGAAGCCAGCGTGGACGAGCACGGCAGTTTTGCCCGAACGCTGAACGACTGTCCCTCCTCCCGGAAGTCATTCTGGGGGGAAACCCCAAACTCGAGGCTCAGCGAGAACGGCCACTCATACGTGGAGTACATCGTCCCGACCAAGAGGTACGCTTCATCCGTCCCGTCGCGAACTCCCTGGAGAGGGACGCGGCGTCCACTCGTCGCTCGACGCGGAAGTCGTGCGCAGTCAAGAGCGATTCGACGAGCTCTACGAAGACGTCGGGCTCGAGATATCCGAGTTCGCAGCGCAGAGGAATCGAAGCGATGACCGAGGGGACGTCCCCGCCACGAAGGGCCGTCGATCCGCATCGACCTGTGGCGGAGCATCGAGCTCATCCGCTCCTCGTCGATGATCGCCTTCGTCGGTACGTGCAGGGTCACGGTCCTCTGAGAGAGTCCATCCATCTTCGACGTGAAGCTCCCCCTGTAATCGGCGAACCTCGCATCGACGAGGTCCCTGATGTCCTCGCCGACGAACTCATCAAGGGCCTCTAGATAGACCACGATGTAGATGGCCTCCGGAGCCGCGTACCATTTCTTCACGTCGTCCACGTCGAGGTCGACGGGAACGGAGTCGATCCTTTTCAGCGCGTACGCGCTCAGGGTCTGCTCGTGCACACCCTTCAACTGGAACCAAACCCGGACGCTCGACAGCTCCAAGGAACCGGGAGCGGTGAGATGGAACCCCATGTCCCTCGCCGCTCTGTCCCGCTCGTACTTGACGAGCAGCCCCCGGCCAGTGAAGCGGTCCTTGAAGGCGCTCGTGTACTTGTCTCGAACACCTCTTCTGGTTCAGAGTCTGGGGAGACACGTGAATCCTTGTTCAGGCCGTTGATCCGGGACGTAGTAAGACAACGTACCTGGCATGGCGGCGGCCGCCCCGATCAGGAGGGCCCCGTCACCTCGATACCCTTCGAGCTCGCCGCGGCGGCGAGGCGCCCGTCGTACGCGCACACGACGCCGAGCTCGACTCGCAGGGACAACGCTGAAGCGAGATGGATGGCGTCGAGGGTCCGAAGCGTAGGTGGATCGAGTGAGGCGGCGGTGCGAACCACCTCCTCGTCGAGCTCCATGAGGGCGATCCGCGACATGACCGTCCGCGCCCTACGCATCGCTCCACCGCCGATCCGCCTCGCCACCCGCTCCACCTCGATCAGTGCGACGACGCTCGACAGCCGCTCGGGCCACGATCGCAGGAAGTCCCGAAGCGCCTTCGTCTCGGGTTCGGGGACGACGAGCTTCACGAGGGCCGAGGAGTCGAGGTACAGGAGTCGCCCGGCCACGGACTACGCGCGGTCTTCCCGGAGCTCCCGGAGGGCGTCCGTGCCCTTGGTGGTGACCGGCCCCTTCGGGGGTGCGAGGTCGAGGAGGTCCCCTTCGGGCGGCGTGGCCCGTCCCGAGGCCACCAGCTGCCGGAGGGCGGAGCCGGACTCATCGACTGGACCGAGCACCGCGACCGGCTTCCCTCGCTCGGTCACCTCGAGTCGCTCGCCCCGCTCCACCCGGCGTAGGTACCGGGAGAGGTTCTGGCGCAGCTCTCGAACGCCCACTCGTTCAGTAGCCATGTGTACACACACTGTAGCATCTTTGGCTTAGAACTCTTGCCCCACTGAGCCGATCTCACGCGATCTCAGAGAACCTCAGGACACCTGTGAGCAGCGAAAACGATCGGAGGGCACCCGGATCCCGTCGACTCATAACCCAGAGGTCACGGGTTCAAATCCCGTCCCCGCGACGAGGCTGAAAGCGCAGGTCCGTGACCTACGGCTTCTTTCGCGGGGGCAAGAACTCGGTCTGATTCCGCCGAGCTACAAACCGGTGATGCGCGGCTTCGTATCACTCGCGCGGCGCCGTTCCGGGGTTGGCTAAGATGCCTGGCATGGATCTCCTGGTGGAGTTCTTCCGGCACAACGCCATGATGAACCGGCGGCTGATGGAGGCTAGCCGGCAACTCTCGCCCGAGCAGCTCCGTGCCACGGCCACCGGAACCTACGGGAGCATCGGCGCCACCTTGGTCCACATCGCCAATGCCCAGGAGGGATACGCGGCGCGGCTCCTCGACTCCGAGCGGCCCGAGCGGCTCCCGGAGGACCCGTTCCCCGGGTTCGAGGCCCTGGCGAAGCGGTTCGCCCACGGCGACGCGCAGCTCGAGGAGGCCGCGACGCAGGCCGGCCGGGATCGGAAGGTCCAGGTGACCGGTGACGACCCACCTGGCACTTGGTGGATGCCCGTGTCCCTGTTCCTGCTGCAGGCAGTCAACCACGGCACCGAGCACCGCTCGCAGGTGGCCACGATCCTGACGCAGCTCGGGCTCGAGTCCCCTGAGATGGACGGCTGGACCTACTTCTTCGAGAGCGGCCATATGGTCGCGGTCTAGTAGTCGAGGGGCCCGGCTGGTGCCGGGCCCCTCGGGTATGGCGGAGTGAGCTCGACTCGCTCAGGCACCTGTTCCGTTCGACTGTCCGGAACGGGGTCCTCCGGCTCCGAAGCCGGACTCGGTGCTCGTCACCTTGAAGTCCTTGTCGATCTTCACCGTGACGATGCTGCCGTCGGACTTTCGCACGTGCGCTTCGTACGGCGACCCGGCCGAATCCGTCTCGACCCGGATGATCGTGCCGCCCGGTACCGCGGCGATCGCCGCCGCCTTCACCTTGTTGGCGGTGCCGTCCGTGAGCAGCGTTTCGCCCGGCCCGTGGCCTAGCTTTGCCGGATCCGTGCTTCCGTTCGCCGGCGGAGCCGACGTCGTGGCCGAGGGGGTCGATGTAGCGCTTTGCGCGCCGGCAAGGTGCGTGCCCGCCAGGATCGCCCCTGCGAAGAGCCCGGCGGCGACGAGGCCGGCCGAGGCGAACCGCCTTCGTCGTGAAGGCGTTGCCTCCTTGCCTGTCGCTTCTTTGCCGTCCATCTCGTCCTCCTTCCTCCGCGGGGTCCGTTTCGCCGCTTCGGACCACATCCTCGGCGGCAAACCCGTGACCAGGGTCAGGCCCACCTGGGAGCCAGCCAAGAATCGATTGCAGAGATGAGGGCGCCACCGCTGGAACGAGCGCTACCCGTGTCGGCCCGTGCGCTCGGGGTCCGCTGAGGAGGACCTTCATTGGACGAAACGGTGCTGTCGGACTCGGACACGGCCGCAGGACTCCCCTTCACGGGTCAACATGCGTTGACACACTCGGGCTGTCAATGTATATTGACCCTCCCATGAGCGAGGCGACGAAGCTGGCAACGCGGGCGAGCAGCCACGACCCCAGGGTTGGGCTGCGGGCGGTGGCGGCCCTCCGCCGGTTGCTCGAGCAGCTCGAGGCGCTACAGGTGGACAACGCCCGCGGCCTCGGGTGGTCGTGGCAGGAGATCGCCGCTGAGCTCGGGGTCAGCAAGCAGGCTGTCCACAAGAAACATGCGGGGCGCTGGTTCCGCCGAAGGAGACGGTAGCCCATGTTCGAGCGATTCACCGATCGGGCTCGGGAGTCCGTCGTCCAGGCGCAGGTCGAAGCCCGAGAGCTGCGACACGGTTACATCGGGACCGAGCATCTCCTCTTGGGGATCCTTCGTGAGGGGACCGGTGTGGGCGCGCGGGTGTTGAACGGTCTGGGGATCGATGTGGGCACGGCCCGAGCCGACGTGGTGGCGCTGATAGGGGAGCCGCTCGAGACAGACGAGAACGACGCGGAGGCCCTGCGGGCGATCGGGATCGATGTCGAGGAGGTGCGCCGCCGGATCGAGGAGACCTTTGGGCCAGGAGCTCTGGATCGTCGGGTGCGTCCGCGATGGAGGAGTCTGGGCCGAGGTCGATGCGCCCCGATCTCGGGACACATCCCCTTCACCCCCAGGGCCAAGAAGGTGCTGGAGCTGTCCTTGCGCGAGGCGGTTGCGCTCGGCCACAACTACATCGGGACGGAGCACATCCTCCTCGGTCTGGTCAGGGAGCGCGAGGGGATCGCTGCCCAGCTCCTCCAGAATCGAGGCGCCGGCGACCGGGAGATCCGGCGGCTGGTCGCCGAGGAGATCGGGGAGAAGGGACAGCCCGGCCGCTCCGCCTGACTCGGGGGACCCACTCGGATAGAATCCCCGCCAGGTTCGGCCGAGAGGGATCTTCCGAAGGAGCGCGCTGTGGCGAGGCAAGACCCGGTCAAGATGCTGGCGGGCGTCCCGATCTTCGAGGAACTCTCCACCAAGGAGCTCAAGTCCATCGCGACCGCGTCCAAAGAAGTCACCCACCGCAAGGGCGCCGTGTTGGCTCGGGAGGGGGACTCGGGCGTGGGCTTCTTCCTGATCCTGGACGGGGAGGTCAGCGTCGCCGTCGGTGGAAGATCCCTCCGGAAGATGGGGCCGGGTGACTTTTTCGGAGAGATCTCGCTGCTCGACGGCGGGCCGCGCACAGCGACCTGCACCGCCCAGAGCGAGGTGACCACGCTCGGCATCACGCCCTGGACCTTCAAGCGGCTTATCGAGCAGAATCCCGCCATCGCCTCGAAGATGTTGAAGGTGATGGCGCAACGACTGCGCTCCTCATCCGCGCAGAAGCCTCACTACTAGTCGTTCCTCCTCAGGCGATGGCACGACGAGCCGTGTAGCCTTCGGCCGTCGTGGACGTGGGCGTCGTCGTGGGCGGGGACCTCGGGCGGCTCGGCGAGCTGGCACGAGAAGCCGAGGCGGCGAGGTTCGAGAGCGTGTGGTGTGCGGAGACGGCGCGATCAGCCTTCGTTCAGGCGGCCGTGGTCTGCAGGGCGACCACGACGGTGAGTGTGGGGACCGACATAGCTCTGGCTTTCCCTCGAAGCCCCACCATCACCGCGATGGCGGCCAGAGACCTGGCCGAGCTGTCCGGCGGCCGGTTCCTGCTTGGACTGGGTACCCAGGTCAAGCGGATCAACGAGCAACGGTTCGGGGTCGCGTTCGAGCACCCGGCGCCGAAGATCGCCGAGGCCATCGAGGTGATCCGCGAGGTCCTTGGAACGTTCGAGGGCACGCCGATCGATCACCGCGGTCGGTTCTACGCCATCACCATGCCGCCCTTCCCCGGAGCTGGGCCGGCGCCCGGAGGCGTTCCCATCTACCTGGCCGCCGTGAACCGAGTCATGGCCGAAACCGCCGGGAGTTGCGCCGACGGGGTTCTCGGGCATCCGATGACCAGCCCCGCGTGGATCCGGGACGTGCTTCGTCCCGCCGTTGAGCGGGGGGCGAAACAGGTGGGCAGGGACCCGGCTGAGGTGAACGTGACGACCAGTGTCATCCTTGCCGTGTCCGGCGACCGCGAGGAGGCCAGGCGAGAGGCCGCGCTGCAAATAGCCTTCTACGCCACCACCCGGACGTACCGGCCGGTCCTCGAGCTGCACGGGTTCCAGGATCGCCTGGAGCCTCTCCGGCGGGGCTTCGTGAGGAAGGACTTCGCTGCCATGACCGAGATCGCCCTGCCCATGGTCGACTCGCTGGCTGTGGCGGGGAGGGCAGAGGAGTGCCGGGAGCGGCTCGCCGGTTTCGAGGGCCTGGTGGACCGGGTGATCCTGGGAGGCGCATGGATCGGGCCATCCGAGGAGCGCCTGTTGGACAACCACCGCGCCATCGTGGAAACGTTCGCTCCGGGCCGATCCTGAATCGAGGCCAAGGGGGATATGCCACACCTCGTCCGACCCGATGGGTGTCGTCTCTATCACGAGCTGCACGGGCCAGACGCCGCTTCCCGCCTGATCCTTCTGGAGGGCCTTGGCGGGGACATCCCCGGCTGGCGGAGGAACATCCCGCATCTCGCCACCGAGCACAGGGTCATCGCCTATGACTTTCGCGGAAATGGCCGCTCGGACAAACCGGACCGGCCGGTGACCATGGGTACATTCGTGGAGGACACGATGGCTCTGCTCGATGACCTCGCCATCTCATCCACCCACGCCTACGGACAGTCGTTCGGAGGGATGGTCGCCCAGGAGATGGCCCTGTCGCATCCGGAACGGGTCGCCTCGCTTGTGTTGGCCTGCACCCATGCCGGGCCCAGGCTCGCCGCGCGGATCGATCCGCCGGCCAAAGTGCCGAAGGACAAGCCGTACCTGGCTCTGTACTCGCAGGAGTTCGCCCGGGAGCATCCCGACCACGTGGCCGAGGACATCCTGGTGGCGAGCCAGAATCCACAGCCGCCGCACGCCGGGAGGAGGCAATGGGAAGCCATCCAGGCATGGGACGCGTGGGATCGCCTGGGCGACATCCGCTGCCCGACGCTCGTGCTCCATGGGACCGAGGACCGACTGATCTCGCCGAGGAACGCTCAGATGCTCGCCGAACGCATTCCCGGAGCAACCTTGTTCCTGTTGGAGGGCGCCGGCCACGTGTACCACTCCGAGCAGCCCGAGGCTGCGGACCGGGTCGTCCTGGACTTCCTGCGAACAGTGGATGGGCACCGATGAGCGAATTCCCGCGAGAGATCCTCGAGCTGGCGAAGCAACGAGAGGCCGCGCGCGCCGCGAAGGACTTCGCCAGGGCCGACGAACTGAGGGAGCGGGTCGCCGGAGCCGGGTTCGACCTCATCGACTCACCTGCTGGTACGCGGGTGGTTCCTCGCGAGGAGCAGAGCGGGAAGACCGAGCCCACAAGATACGCGAGCTCCGAGGAGGTGCCCTCGCTCCTATCCGAGCAGCCGACGTTCGAGGCGACGATCCAGTGGCTTGCTCAGGGATGGCCGGAGGACATCGTGCGGGCCATCGAGTCGTTCCGCCGCTACCCGGGTCACCGGTCGACCCAACACGTGGTGGTGGACCTCACGGACTGGGGCACCTGGCCTGAGCAGACCGAGGTGGTACGAATCGATCCCGAGCTCGGATGGGCGGCGGGGCGCAACGCAGGCCTACGACGAACAGCCGGGCGGATCATCGTGATCGTCGATGGCTCGGTGGAGGCCGAGGGAGACGTGCTCGGGTCGCTCGCCGAGACGCTCGCGGATCCGGCGGTTGGGATCACCGGACCTTACGGCATCGTGAGCGATGACCTCCGCGAGTTCCGTGGGTCGCCAGGGCCTGACGTCGACGCCATCGAGGGATACCTGATGGCTTTCCGACGAGAGCTCGTCGAGCGAGGGCTGCGGTTCGACGAGAAGTTCAAGTTCTACCGGACGGCGGACATCGAACTGTCGTTTCAGGTCAAGGCGATGGGACTTCGCGCCACCGTCACCCCGGTTCCGGTCAGGAGGCACGAACACAGGATGTGGGCGAACACTTCGGATGACGAACGCGCCCGCCTATCGAAGCGGAACTTCTACCGTTTCCTCGACAAATGGCGCGGCCGCACCGACCTGTTGGCGTCGAGCAAGGACAAGCCCGGCCCCTAGGAGCCCGCTGAACAAACCGCATCTGAGGTTGCCACCGTCGTCGTGAAGTCGATCGTCCAAGATCTATCGGCGAGGAACTTGACGCGAGGCTCCCGCGCGACAGCGATGTGCTCCCTCCGCCGCCTCAGGTGGCCA
>WNGB01005035.1_pt1 | contig 19898 bp, 20 predicted proteins | sample 5400681 | NCBI WGS metagenome assembly WNGB01 (sample SAMN13153367, study PRJNA577476) | soil metagenome | isolation source: 115 cm soil or saprolite under grassland replicate 2 | place: USA:California | collected 2016-06-15
CATCTAAACCCGGGTCTTAGCAGCCCGCTTGCGGAACCGCTCGACCTGTCCGCCCGTGTCCACGATCCGCTGCGTGCCCGTGAAGAACGGGTGGCAGACGGAGCAGATCTCGGTCTTCAGCTCCTTGCGCGTGGATCCCGTGGTGAAGGTGTTCCCGCACGCGCAGGTGACGACCGCGTCTTCGTAGAAGGTGGGATGAATCTGTGCTTTCAAGGGATTACTCCGGGGGTAGTTTACCGACCGAACTGATTGAGCAAGTCGAACGCTTGCGCGCTGGCCACTCCCAGATAGAGCACGAGGGCCAACCAGGCGAGTCCGATGCCGGTGCGGGCGGCGACCGGTACTGACGAGTAGTAGGGGTTTGACTCCTTGCCACGCCCCATGGCGCCGGTGACGATGCCGACCAGTCCGATGATGATCAAGAGCGGGCTGACCTGGAGGTGGAACAAGAAGCCGGCCGCGACCACCAGGGCCGAGGCGCCGATCCGGAACGACCTCGTCGTCGGGCCCATGATCCAGGACCCGTCGAGCATCCAGACCGGGATCAGGTTGAAGAGGTTGATGTAGAAGCCGATCCAGGCCATCAGCAGGAAGACCGGGTTCTGCGTGGCCCCGAACAGGACGAAGGCCGCCGTCGCGCCAAGGGTGCCCGCGATGGGCCCTGCGATGCCGATCTGCGCCTGCTTCAGGGCGTCGCTCGGGTGCGAGCTCTGGAAGATGGCAGCCCCGAGGAACGGCACGAACACCGGCGCGCTCGCCCGCATGCCCTGGCGGCGGATCTCGACGACGTGGCCCATCTCGTGGACCAGGATCATGCTCACCAACCCCAGCGCGAACCAGCCGCCGTAGACCTCCGCGTAGAGGCCAAAGCTGATCAGCAGCGTGACGAGGGTGGTCAGGGCCGGGACCTTGAACACGAACAGGAGCGCGTACTTCCCGTAGGCCCACGCGGCCAGGAGGGCGGTCAGGATGCCGCCGGCGATGCCCCTGTTGCGGCGGGCGTGAGGCGCGGAGGAGTAGTGCTGCGGCGAGTCTGGCGGGATGTCGGAGCCGCCGTACTGCTGGGGCGGCGGGGGAATGTACTGGCCGCTCTGGGGTGGGCGGTAGGGATCGTTCTGGGTCATGGGATGCCTCTCAGTAATTACCCGTTACACGGTAGAGCTAATCCGTTCACCCCCACCCGGCGGCTACGCCGCCGACCTCCCCAGCGAGTGGGGAGGTGAGCTAGCCGGAGCTCCCGGCGAGGTGGTGGCTCGTGGTCAGGCGGCGGACGGTGGCGTGCCGGCTGGACATGACCAGCGACCAGGTCTCCGCGTAGCCGCTTCCGAAGGTGACACCAGGCAGCAACGGCCCTCCCGTCACCCCCGTGATGGCCACCGCGATGTCCGTCGCCGGGACAAGCTCGGCCAGCCCGAAAACGTGGGATGTTGAGTCCCCCATCAGACCCCGCTCCTCATCGTTGCGGGGCAGCAGGCGGGCCAGGAACTCCCCGCCCAGGCATCGCACGGCGCACGCCGCCATGAGCGTCGCATGGAGGTCGCCGATCCCGATCGCGGCGTCGATGCCCGTGCCGGAGATTGCGGCCATCACCGCGCTCGCGAAGTCGCCTTCCTCGAGCGTCCGGATGCGCGCTCCCCCGGCGGCCACGTCAGCGATCAGCTCCTGGTGACGGGGCCGCTCCAGGATGGCTACGGTCAGGTCCTGGACGCGCGCGTCGCGAGCGAAGGCGATTCGCCGGAGGTTGTCCGCGACCGGGTCGTCGAGGTCGATCGCGCCTCGTGCCCCCGGACCCGCGACGAACTTCTCCATCTGCGACACGGCAGGCAGGCGGGCGAACCCTCCCGGCTCGACCGCGACCAGGATCGAGACCGCGTTTATGTGCCCACGAGCGACCTGGCTCGCGCCCTCGACCGGGTAGACGCCGAGGTCGACCTTTCGCTCTCCGGCGCCTACCGTCGACCCATGCGCGAGCGCGGCGTTGTGGCGCGGGCTGAGGACGACGGTGCCGGCGATTCCGGAGCGGTCGAGGGCGCGGCGCATGGCCTCGCCCGCCGCGTTGCTGACACCCTCCGCATCGCCTTTGCCCAGTAACCCGGCGCAGGCCAGGGCGGCCGCCTCGGTGATGTGGACGAGCTCCAGCGAGAGCTCGCCGCGCGCCTCGAAAGACGGTATCCCGCTCCTGTGCTGCTCCATCGGATCCCTTAAGAGGTCTCGGTCTCTTCCAACAGCTCCGCGGGTCGAAGCTCCATCTGGTCGCCGCTCTGCAGGAACGCGGCCTTCACGAAGTCCCGGAACAGCGGGTGGGCCCGGTTCGGCCGGGAGCGGAACTCCGGATGGAACTGGCTCGCGACGAACCACGGGTGGTCGACCAGCTCGATGATCTCGACGAGCCGCCCGTTCGGCGACAGCCCGCTGAAGACCATGCCGCCCTCGCTCATCACCTCGCGGTACTCGTTGTTGAACTCGAAGCGGTGGCGATGTCGCTCGTAGACAACCTCCTCCCCGTACGCCCTGTGCGCGTGTGAGCCCGGAAGCAGCTTGCAGGGATACAGGCCGAGTCTCATCGAGCCGCCCATCTGGTCGACGTTGCGCTGCTCCGGCATCAGGTCGATGACCGGCGTCGAGGTGAAGGCGGCGAACTCGGTCGAGTTGGCGTCCGGGGCGTCCAGCTTCTCCCGCGCGAAATCGATCACGGCGCACTGCATGCCCAGACAAAGGCCCAGGTATGGAATTCGGTTGTGGCGGGCGTAGCGCGAGGCCTGGACCTTGCCTTCGATGCCGCGGTACCCAAAGCCACCGGGGACGACGATCCCGGCCACACCCATCAGGGGCGAGGTGTCGCCGGCATCCAGCTTCTCCGAGGAAACCCACCGGATGTCGATCTCGAGGCCGTGATGAATGCCGGCGTGCTTCAGGGACTCGATCACGCTGAGGTACGCGTCAGGCAGCGCGATGTACTTGCCGACGATCGCGATCGGCACCGTCGCGCGCGGGTGCTTGATCCTGTCCACGAGCTCGATCCACTGCGAGTGGTCGGGGACGTGCGCTGCCTCGTCCAGCTCGAAGTGCTTGGCCATCACCTTGCCGAGACCTGATGCCTCGAGCATCAACGGGACCTCATAGATCGACTCCACGTCGGGAACCGACACGACCGCATCGCGCGCCACGTCTGTGAACAGCGCGATTTTCTCCTTGAGGTCATTGTCGATCGGCAGCTCGGAGCGGCAGATGATCGCGTCGGGCTGGATACCGATCGCGCGCAGGGCCTGCACCGAGTGCTGCGTGGGTTTGGTCTTCATCTCCTGGCCGCGCACCACCGGGACCAGCGAGCAGTGGACGTAAAACACGTTCTGCCGGCCGAGATCGTTCTTCAGCTGCCGGATGGCCTCCAGGAACGGGAGGCTCTCGATGTCGCCGACGGTGCCCCCCACCTCGACCACCACCACATCGGCCTGCGGGTCTTTGGAGGCGCGGAGGATCTTCTCCTTGATCACGTTGGTGACGTGCGGGATGACCTGCACCGTGGCGCCGAGGTAGTCGCCGCGCCGCTCGCGCGCGATCACCTCTTGATAGATCTTCCCGGTCGTCACGTTCGAAACGACGGTCAGGTTCTCGTCGACGAACCGCTCGTAATGCCCGAGGTCGAGGTCGGTCTCCGCGCCGTCGTCGGTGACGAACACCTCGCCGTGCTGGTAGGGGCTCATGGTGCCGGGGTCGACGTTGAGGTACGGGTCGAGCTTCTGGAGGGAGACGGTCAGGTGACGGGCTTTGAGGATGTTGCCGATCGAGGCCGCCGTGATTCCCTTGCCAAGGGAGGAGACGACACCGCCGGTCACGAAAACGTACTTCGACATAGACGACCCTCCTGGCGGTTTTTCAAATGTTACCTAGAAAGGCGGTCGGATTAAACCTTCACCTCTGCCCTGGGTTCCAGAACGACGACCTTGGTCTCGTACTCGCTGACCGACGACCTCTGCACCGACAGCTTCGGCTGCGGCTCGGACGTGGTCACTCCCATCTCCCTGAGGAAGCGGTCGAGGGGGTCGAGCTCCAGCTTCAGGCCGGGGATCGCGTAGTGCATCGGCACGACGTAGCGCGGTTCCAGCTGGCGCACGACCTCGGCCGCCTGCGCGCCGTTGATCGCCGACCGGCCGCCCACCGGCACCAGCAGCACATCCGGCGACGCGACGGCCTCCGCCTCCGCGTCCTCAAGCTTGTGCCCGAGGTCGCCCAGGTGACAGATACGCACGTCGTCGATCTCGATCAGGTACACCGTGTTGCGCCCGTGCCTGGCGCCCTTCTCCGAGTCGTGGTAGGTCGGGACGCCGATCACGCTCACGCCCGCTATCTCGTACTCGCCAGGTCCGCGTATCTCGTACGCGCCGTCGCGCACGACCTGTGTGTAGTTGTGGTTGTCGTGCTCGTGACTCACGGTCACGACTTCGGCGTCCATGCGCCCGAGCTTGAGCCCGATCGCCGGAGGGTACGGGTCGGTGACCACCGCCGCGCCTCGCCCGCGCAGCCGGAAGCAACCGTGTCCGAGCCAGGTGACATCCAATGCGTTCTGCTCTCCTACATCCTTTCTGGCGCGCTCACGCCCATGAGGTCGAGCGCGGTCTTCAAAGTGTGACGCGCGGCGCGGCAGAGCTCCAGCCTCGCCCTTGTCAAGGCGGGATCGTCGACCACCACACGGTGCTCGCTGTGCGCGTTGCCCGCATGGTAAAAGCGATGGACCGCCGTCGCGAGGTCGTGCACGTAATAAGGAATACGGTGTGGCTCGAGCATCCGTGTCGCGTCCTCGACCACATCGGGCCAGAAGGCGAGCTGGCGGGCCACGTCCAGCTCCCACGGTTGCGTCAACAAGGTGGCATCTGCATTCTCCGGCAACCGCTGATGTCGCTCACTGGCCGCACTCTCGACGTTCGTCAGCCGGGCGTGCGCGTACTGCGCGTAATACACGGGGTTCTCGTTGCCCTGCGTGACCGCAAGCTCGAGGTCGAACTCGATCGTCGTGTCGGGCGACCGCAAGAGATAGAAGTAGCGCACCGCATCGCTGCCGACCCGATCGACCAGCTCGTCGAGGGTGACAAATCGCCCGGCCCGCTTCGACATCTTGCCTTCCTTCAGGTTGACCATCTGGTGGAGGATGATCACGAGCTTCTGCTCGTCGAATCCGAGTGCGCCCGCGGCGGACTTCATGCGTGGCACGTAACCGTGGTGGTCGGCGGCCCACACCTCGACCACGCGGTTGTAGCCGCGTTCCTCGAACCGGCTCAGCAGGTAACCGAGGTCGGACGCGAAGTAGGTCGGCTGGCCGTTCGCCCGTATCACGACGCGGTCCTCCTCGTCGTCGGCGGGCTCGCCGAACCACAGCGCACCCTCGCGCTCTTTGATATGGCCCGACTCGCGGAGGCGCTCGATCGCCTTTTGAGGGAGGCCTGCTTCCCAGAGCCGGTTCTCGTAGTACCACTGGTCGTAGCGGACGTTGACGCGCGCGACTGTGGCCTGGATTCGCTCGACCATCTTGTCGATGGCGTACATCCGCAGCTTCGGTTCGGCCTCCTCCTCGGGGAGCTCCTCGATCGCTGGCAGGTCGTGCCGCGCCATCTCCGCCAGCTCTCTGACGTAGTCACCGGTGTAGCCGCCTTCGGGCGGTTCCTGTCCATGGAGGCGCGCGTAGACCGATGCCCCGAAGCGGCGGGTCTGCGTGTTGTCGGAGTTCACGTAGTACTCGCGCTGGACGGAATGCCCCGTGAAGGCGAGAAGCCGGCAGAGTGAGTCACCGAGCATGACCCCGCGTCCGTGGCCGATGTGGAGCGGCCCGGTCGGGTTGACGCTACCGAACTCGACCTGCAGGCGCTCGCCCCGGCCGACGTCGCGGGAGCCATAGCGCGCATCGATCCGGCTCACCAGGCCGCGCAGCCACTCGTCGGTGAGCCTGAAGTTGACGTAGCCGCCCGCGGATTCGGCGGTCGCGGCGCCGTCTGCGACCTCGATCGTCTCGGCCAGCCGCGCCGCGATCGCTTTCGGGTCCTGCCGGAGCGGCCGGGCCAGCTTGAGGCCGGCCGAGCTGGCGTAGTCGCCGTGCGCCGGCACCTTGGCGCGTCCGAGCTCCAGGTCCGGAATCTCGCCTTCGACGCCCAGCTTGCGCACCGCGTCTTGCAGCGCCTCGTGGATCGACTCGCGGACGCCACCCGACATGACCGAGGTCATTTAAGCGGGGGTGCTCATGCGCAGGTCGGGTGCTCGTTGGTCAGGGTGAGCTCGGCCTGGGTCGAGGTCGCCGCCCTCGAGTAGGTGACGGTGACCCGCTGGTTGGGACGGAACCGGGAGCGAAGCAGGAGCGAAAGCGGGTGCGCCGCGTCGACCTTTACGTCGTCGACCTGGGTGATCACATCGCCCACCTTCAGTCCGGCGGCTTCGGCCGGCCCGCCACCCTCCACCGTGAGGACCTGGGCGCCTTCGGGCAGCCCGTTCAGCGCGGAGTTCTCGAGGGTGACGTCCGCGGTGGTGGCGCCCATCGAGGCCACGACCACCTGCCCGGTGGTCAGGATCTGCTGCACGACGTCCTGGATGTCGGCGACGTTGAGACCGAAGCCGGCGAGCGCCGTCGGCGACTCCATCGCGATGCCGACCACCTGGCTGCCCACGTTCAAGAGCGGCCCGCCCGAGGTCCCGTCGTCGATGGCGGCGTTGGTCTGGATGGTGTCGCTGAACTGCAGCGTGCGGCCGACGTTGAGCGGGTCTTTGACCGAGGCCACCCGGTGCATCGCGCTGACGTAACCCGGCGTGATGGCGCTGCCTTCGACCGGTCCGCCGACGGCGACGATGACCTGGCCCTGGACCAACGCTGCCGGGTCGGCGAAAGAGAGCGTCGGCAGACCGCTGACCTTGTCGATCTTGATCACCGCCACCCCGACCTGGCAGTCGTAGTCGACAAGCCGCGCCGGATGTGGAGTCGAGTCACCGGGAACGAGGACCGTCATGCCCGTGGCGCCGGCGATCACGGTGATATTGGTGACGATGTAGCCGTCGCTCGTCGCGAGGTAACCGGAGCCGCGGACGGCCGACGGCTGCTGCTGGGTCACCACGCTGACCACCGCCGGGCGCGCCTTGGCCGCGGCCTGGACGATGGCGGAGTCCTCCGTGAGGGTGATGCCCGGCCGCAGGTTGACCTGCTGGGGATTTGTCCGGGACTGGGCGCGCAGGATGACCAGGGTGACGCCGGCGGCCACGAGCGCGGTCACGAGAAGCCCGGCCGTGATGGCCAGGAAGGGACGCATCAGCTGATGCTAGTCGGGTGCCTTTAGCCGCCGTTCGCGAAGGGGTCGACGGGGTACCAGGTCATGACCAGCTGGCGGTTGGGCTCGAAGCCCGCCGAGCGGTAGAGCCGGACCGCCGCCTCGTTGTCGCCGCGGGTCCAGACGTAGGCGAGGGTCACTCGGCGCTCGGCGAAGAGGCGGACCGCCTGGCGGACCAGCATCTCGCCGATGCCCTGGCCGCGGTGGTCTTCGGCCACGTAAAGCTCGGCCACCTCGCCTTCGAGGCCCGTTCCCGGGTCGTAAAGGACGATCCAGCAGAAGCCGACGACCTGGCCGCCTTCGTCGCGCGCCGCGAAGATGACGTTCTCGCCGCGAAAGGCGGACGGGATCTGGGCCAGGTGCCGCTCGATCTCCTCGCGAGGCAGCTGCGGGTGGTCGGTGTAGTGGACCTGTTCGCTGAGGTGGAGCTCGACGAGAAGCGGCTTGACGAGGGCATAATCGCCGGCCGCGAGTCGTTCCACGTCGAGAGTTCGCATCCCCGACCGATGTTAGCCTGTGTTCTCGCGCGAACGCTAAATTTTTGGTCGATCGCGACGCGATTTCTTCGCCGACGTAGCTCAGCTGGCAGAGCAGCCGCCTCGTAAGTGGCAGGTCGTGGGTTCGAATCCCACCGTCGGCTCCAGCCGGACTTGCGTCAGCGGTTGGTCGGCGAGGCCAGGCCGGCGGTCTCACGCAACGCCGGCTCGATGCGATCCGCAAGGGTGGGGTCGGCGAGCCGCGCCTCGACGAGCAGGCGGTTCACCGACGCCATGAACGCGCGCCCCAGCTCATCCCGGTCCAGGGACCGGACCAACGTCTCCTCGAAGGGTCGCGCGACCTCGGACGGAAGCTGGTCGACGCCACGCGCCTCTGTGACAGGGAGGCCGTGTCGGAGACAGGCCAGAGCAAGGATCTGGTCCCTGAGCCAGCTGACAAAGAACTCGGCGCTCCAGAGTTTTCCGCGCTCGAGCGACGACCTGACGTGGAGGGCGAGGAGCCAGGCCAATCCAATCAAGCCTTCCGCCGTCGCCGGCGAGGGCGGCGGTAGGTCTGCGGCTTCACCGAAGGCCAGACGGAATCTTGGCGAGCGTGCACCGAACTCGGCCTGAGGAGCGACCGCGATGTCCACCTGCAGGGTGCTCGGGAGCAGGAACACGCGATAGATCCAGCTGGGCACCCTCACGTCGACGTGGTGGCGGGCATCGAACCGCCGGTACATCAGGTCTGTGAAGTCGGCCAGGACGCTGTCGACCGAGGAGCCCTGCCTCACTCCGAAGGCAACATCGACATCCGACCACTCATCCTGGGTCCCGCCCGCCGCCGAACCTGTGATCGCCCCGCCCGAGATCCGTGCGTCCGACTGGGCCGCCTCCAGGATCGCAGCCCGCACCGCGTCCCGCTCTTTGGCCGAGAACACGGCGGGATTCTATGGCTAGGGCACGTCGCGATTTCGCGCGTTTGCCGGCACTCGCGCCCTTGCGACGTCCCCGAAGGGCGCGACTGCCGGCAGTCGCGGGTTTGCGGCCAGCGACAGGAGCAGTAGCGCCTCGGCGGCGAGGATCGGGATCGCCAGCACAACCAGGGCGAGCTCGAGCAGCGCGTAGCCGACGACCAGAAGTCCGACCTGGAACGCTGTGACCTGCGAGCGGATGAGCAGCCAACCCGCAACCACGAGCACCGCGAAGTCCTGGAAGCCCACGTACGGTGTGAAAAGCAAGGACGCCACGATGCCGGTTGCGATCGGGCGCGCCGGACCGGAGCCGCGCTGGCGCCAGGCCGCGACGACGGTCACCGCGACCACGAGTGCCTCGACCACATAGACCTGCGGGCCCAAACCGAGCGGCCCCGCGATCGCGTAGCGCCGGGTGGGCTCCCACTGCGAAGCCATCGCCAGCACGTCGCGATAGCGGTGCACGCCGTCGCCGCCAAGCAACACCAGCGCGATGGCGAGGATGACCACACTGGCGCCGAGCCACGCCGCGAACATCCGGCCGTGGCCCGCGACGAGCAGGCAGACCGGCACCAGCAGAACCAGCTGCGGCTTGACCGCCGCCAGGCTCAGGACGAGCCCAGCCGCAAGGGGCTTGTTTCTGTCAGCGAGCCACCACGACCCCGCGACGACCGCCGCGACCAGCGCCACGGGCTGCCCGACCATCAGCCCGAAGGCGGTCGGAAACAGGCCCACGAAGAGCGCGAGGTGAGCGGCGCGCGTCAGGCGGGTGCCGCCAGGCGCAGCGACTCGCCACGCGAAGTAGGCAGCGCCGACGACCAGGACGGTCCACAGCACGATCGCGACGTCGAACGGCAGCGCGAGAAACGGAGTGGCGAGCCACACCAGCGGCGGCGGGTTCAGGTAAGGCGACCAGTACGTGCCGGGGCCAAGGCCCTCGACAGCGGCCTTCTGCGCAGCCAGGTCGTACAGCCGCCCGTAGCCGTGCTGCCAGGCGTTGAGCGCCGCGCCGTAGATCAGGCGGAAGTCGTTGCGGATCCTGTACTGCGGGATGTACGTGACGAACGCCGCGTACAGGTTGAACGCAGTCAGCAGAATGCCGGTCCAGAGTCCGGCAACAGCCCACAGACGCGTCCGCCGCCGGAAGAACTCGACCAAGGCAGGCAAAAAATAAGGGCTGCGCCGCCGGGCGCAGCCCTCAGGTCGGTTTTTGCTTAGTTGACTTCGCGGTAGTCCGCGTCGACCACGTCCTCTTCCTTCTTCTTCTCGCCTGACTCGGAGCCGTCGCTTGGAGCGGCGCCGGTGGCCGAAGCGCCGGCCTCCTGGTAGATGTGCTGGCCGATCTTTTGCAGCGCCTCGTTGAAGTCGTCCATCTTGCGCTGCAGGTCCTTGGTGTCCGACCCCTTGGCCGCGCTCTTCAGCGCCTCGAGCTTGGTGTTGACCTCGCTCTTGACATCCTCGGGGATGCGCGCCTCGTTGTCCTTGATGATCTTCTCCGCCTGGTGGACCATGTGGTCCGCCTGGTTGCGGAGCTCGACCTCTTCGCGCTTGGCGCGGTCCTCGGAGGCGTGGGCCTCCGCTTCCTTGACCATCCGGTCGACCTCGTCCTTGTTCAGGGTCGAGGACGCGGTGATCGTCACCGACTGCTCGCGGCCGGTGCCCTTGTCCTGCGCCTTGACGTTGAGGATGCCGTTGGCGTCGAGGTCGAACGTGACCTCGATCTGAGGCATGCCCCGCGGCGCGGGCGGAATCCCGTCCAGGTGGAAACGGCCCAGCGTCCGGTTGTCGCGCGCCATGTCGCGTTCGCCCTGCAGGACGTGGACTTCGACCGACGTCTGGCTGTCCGCCGCGGTCGAGAAGACCTGCGCGCGAGAGGTCGGGATGGTCGTGTTGCGGTCGATCAGCTTGGTCATCACCCCGCCCAGGGTCTCGACGCCCAGCGAGAGCGGCGTCACGTCCAGGAGCAGGATGTCCTTGACCTCGCCCTTCAGCACGCCGGCCTGGATCGCCGCGCCGACGGCGACGACCTCGTCCGGGTTGACACCCTTGTGCGGCTCCTTGCCACCCAGCAGGTCCTTGACCAGCTGCTGGATGATGGGCATCCGGGTCGCGCCTCCGACCAGCACGACCTCGTCGATCTGCTGCGGCGTGAGGTTGGCGTCCTTCAAGGCCGACAGGAACGGCTGCCGGGTGCGCTCGGTAAGGTCCGCGGTCAGCGACTCGAACTTGGCGCGGGTAAGCGTCATCTCGAGGTGCTTCGGACCGGTCTGGTCCGCGGTGATGAACGGCAGGTTGATGGTGGTCTCGAGCCGGCTCGACAGCTCGATCTTCGCCCGCTCCGCGGCCTCGGTGAGGCGCTGCAGAGCCTGCCGGTCCGCCTTCAGGTCGATGCCGTTCTGCTTTTTGAACTCGTCGGCGAGCCAGTCCACGACCCGGCGGTCGTAGTCGTCACCGCCCAGGTGGGTGTCGCCGTTGGTGGACTTGACCTCGAACACGCCGTCGCCGACATCGAGCACGGACACGTCGAACGTGCCGCCACCGAGGTCGAAGACAAGGATGGTCTCGTTCGCCTTCTTCTCGAGGCCGTAGGCCAGGGAAGCGGCCGTCGGCTCGTTGATGATGCGCAGCACATTGAGGCCGGCGATCTGGCCGGCGTTCTTGGTCGCCTGGCGCTGTGAGTCGTTGAAGTATGCCGGCACCGTGATGACCGCGTCGGTCACCTTCTCGCCCAGGTATGCCTCGGCGTCCGCCTTCAGTTTCTGCAGGATCATGGCCGAGAGCTCTTCGGGTGTGAACTCCTTGTTCGCGTTCGGGACGACCACGACGGCCCGGTCGTCCTTGCCTGGCTTGACCTGGTAGGGCACGATTTTCCGCTCGGAGTCCACCTCGCCGAACTTGCGGCCCATGAACCGCTTGATCGAGTAGACGGTGTTCTCGGGGTTGACGGCCGCCTGCCGGCGCGCCAGCGTGCCCACCAGCCGCTCACCGGACTTCGTGAAGGCGACGACGGAGGGCGTGGTGCGCGAACCTTCGGAGTTAGGGATGACCACAGGCTCGCCGCCTTCCATGACGGCGATGACCGAGTTGGTCGTCCCCAGGTCGATTCCTACGGTTTTTGGCATTTGTCAGCTGTCCTCCAGGTGGGATGGGTTTGGATTCGAAATGACTACCTTGATCTTGTTCCCCGCTTCCACGGATGCAAAACCACCCGCCATTTAGTCTTGTAGCGATGGCGATCTACGAGCTCGACCCGGTCGACCGCATCGCCATCGCGGCCGTCGGCGAGCCCGGCCAGCGCCGCTTCTTCCTCCAGGCCACCGGCTCCGGTCACACCCTGACCCTGGGCTGCGAGAAGGGCCAGATCCAGGCGCTCGTCCTCCGGCTGCATCAGATGCTCGAGGCCCAGCAGATCGAAAACCCGGAGCCTGCCGGCGAGCCGGCCCCGGTCGCCGAGGAACCGGTCGAGCCGGAGTGGCAGATCGGCGAGATGGGCCTCGGCTACCACGAGGCACGCCAGATGTTCGTGCTCGTCGCCAGCCAGGTCGCGGCGGGTGAGTCGGGCGAGGCGGGCGAGGCGGCCCCCGCCGATGACTCGCCGAGCGTGCGCTTCTGGCTCAGTCACGAGCAGGTCATCGCCTTCTCCCGGCAAGCGCAGTCGGTGCTGGCGGCGGGGCGCCCGCTGTGCCCCCGGTGCGGCCTGCCCATGGATCCCTCGGGCCACCCCTGCCCGGTCATGAACGGTGCCCGGCCCATCTTCTGACGACGCGGAGCGCCTCCTCCAGGACCTGCCCGACTTCAAGGTGGTGGGGCTTCTCCACGGCGCGTCCAACTACACGTTCCTGGCCCGACTGGGGCCCCACGAGCCTTCGGGTCTGCGGGTGGTCTACAAGCCGGCCCGCGGCGAGTCGCCGCTGTGGGACTTCGACGCCGGCACCCTGTACAGGCGTGAGGTCGCCGCGTACGAGCTGAGCAAGGTGCTGGGCTGGCCGCGCATCCCGCCCACGGTCGTCCGCCGCAACGCGCCGCACGGTGTCGGCGCCGTGCAGCTCTTCATCGAAGCCGACCGAAGGCACTTCCTCAGCACGAACAACGCCCAACCCCAGACGTGGATCAGGGTCGCCCTGTTCGACGTGATCACCAACAACGCCGACCGCAAGTCCGGCCACTGCCTCTTCGACAGGGATGACAACGTCTGGGTCATCGATCACGGGCTCACGTTTCACCCGGAGCAGAAGCTGCGAACCGTGATCTGGGACTTCGCCGGTCAGGAGCTGCCCCAGGACCTGTGTGGCGATGTCGAGCGCGGCCTGATCGAGCTCGAGCGGGGAGCTCTTGCCAAGACCCTTGGAGGCCTTCTCGGCCCGGCCGAGATCCGCGCCCTGAAGCGCCGTCTGCGGGGCGTCCTCGACGCGAGCTGGCGCTTTCCCGAGCCAACCTCGGCGTGGTCGATCCCATGGCCCCCGGTGTAACCAAGCAGGGTCTGGTATCGTTCCCCGGCTTCATGCGTTGGCTCCGGGTCCTCGTGGTCATCCCTGTCTGGCTGCTCCTCACGGCGGAAACTCCATCTCCCAGCCCAAGCCCGACCCCTGCCCAGTCCGAGACCCCAACGCCGTCGCCAAGCCCCAGCCCGCAGCCCACGCCGGTCAACGCCTTCCTGTCCCTGGATGTCACCGCAGGCCCGCCGGACACGGTCATCAATGTCGGCGGCGGGCAGTTCCTTCCCAACCAGCAGATGAACCTGTACTGGGACCAGCCGAGCAAGGTCGCGGGCTCGGCGACCGCCGACGCCAACGGCAGCTTCAACACCCGCGTCAAGCCAAACGCAAGCGACAAGCCGGGCGTCCACAAGCTGTGCGCGAGCGTGCTGCCGAACCCGTGCGCCAACTTCGCTCTTCAGTCCGCCACGCCGACACCAACGCCGTCGGCGACGCCGTCTGAAGAACCGTCACCGACGCCGTCCGAAGAGCCGACGCCCAGCCAGGTCGCGACGCCGGCACGGGTCAACACGAGCCTCAGCGGGTTCGACGTCATCTCGAAGCCGCCCTTCGTTTTCCTGCCGATCTTCGGGGTCGGCGCACTCCTCTTGTCCCTCGTGTACTGGGCTTTCAGTGCGTTGAGGCGGCCCCGCCAGCTCGCCCCGATGCCTACTGCGGCCGTGGTGCACCGGGCGACGCGCCCCGACTACACGGCAGCGTTTGGCGTGGCACCGGTGCGTCCCGCGGAGACCGCGCAGCCTTCCGCCTGGAGCGAGGCGATGCCCGCGCACGATCTGACGCCTCACTCGACCCCGACTCCCCCTCCCCCGGCTGCCGCGGAGCCCGAAGCGCAGGCCTACGAGTGGGGACTTGGTACTCCCGACTCGGGCTACCCCGACCTTCGGTCGCCTGAACAGCGCCGCGACGAGGACTGGCCGGAACCGCCGCAGCCAGGCGACTAGTTTTCACGAAGCCCAGCCCACCCTAGACTTCGCCGGAGTGTCACTTCTGGAGGTCCGCGACCTCAGCGTGCGCTTTGGGGGAGTCGTGGCTCTGGACCGCGTGTCGTTCAACGTCGACGCGGGCCAGCTGGTCGCGCTGATCGGCCCCAACGGCGCGGGCAAGACGACGCTGTTCAACGTCATCACCCGCGTCTACCGTCCGAGTGGCGGCACCATCCTCATCGACGGCCGCTCCGTGCTGACGATTCGGGCGCACCATGTCATCCGCCATGGGCTGGCGCGCACCTTCCAGAACCTCGCGCTGTTTCGCTCGATGACGGTCCTCGAGAACGTGCTCGTCGGCGACCACACGCAGACGCGGAGCGGTTGGCTGCAGGCGTCGGTGCCGCTCCCGAACGCCGTCGCCGCGGAGGAGGCATCGAGGAAGCGCGCGCTGGAAATGCTCGATTTCGTCGGTCTCGCGCGACATGCCAACCTCCCTGTCGCGGCGCTGCCATTTGGCGTGCAAAAGCGCGTCGAGCTCGCGCGCGCTTTGGTGGCGCATCCACGCTTGCTGCTGCTCGATGAACCGGCCGGAGGAATCAGTCACGAAGAGGTCGGCGACGTGGCGCGCCTGCTGCGACGCGTCCACACCGAGCTCGGGGTGACGATGCTCCTGGTCGAGCATCACATGGCGTTCGTGATGGGGATCTCAGATCGCGTCGTCGTGCTCGACTTCGGCAAGAAGATCGGTGAGGGCACGCCCGCCGAGGTGCAGCGCAACCCGGCGGTCATCGAGGCCTACCTCGGCGCCGCATGAGCGCACTCCTTGAGCTGAGAGACGTCCGCGCGAACTACGGACCTCGCGCTGTCCTGCATGGCGTTTCGCTCGAAGTACCCGACGGCGGGATCGTCTCCCTGCTGGGCGCCAACGGCGCGGGCAAGACGACCACCTTGAGAGCCATCACCGCCGGTGTCCGATGGACCGGTGACATCACCTTCGCCGGCCGTTCGCTGCGCCGGATGTCGACCGAAGACATCGTGCGCGGCGGCGTCGCGCACGTGCCGGAAGGCCGCGGCATCTGCACCGAGCTCACGGTCGACGAGAACCTCAAGCTGGGATCGCACCTGAGGAGAGACGGCGCGGAGGTCAAGAAGGACTATGACCGCGTCTTCGACTACTTCCCGGTCCTCAAGGCCCGTCGTCGTCTCTCCGCAAGCACGCTGTCAGGCGGCGAGCAGCAGATGCTCGCGCTGGCTCGCGCCCTGCTCATGAAGCCGCGGCTCATGTTGCTCGACGAGCCCTCGCTCGGGCTCGCGCCGATGATCGTGCGCTCGCTCTTCGAGATCATCCGGAACATCAACGAGATGAGCAAGGTCGCGGTGCTCCTGGTGGAGCAGAACGCGCGCATCGCGCTCGAGCTCTCGACCACCGCCTACGTGCTCGAGGTCGGACGCGTGGCCGTGCGCGGCGATAGCGCACAGTTGAAGGACAACGAGTCGGTCCGCCGCTCGTACCTCGGGTACTAGGCATGCAGGAATTCTTCCAGCAGGTCGTGAGCGGGCTTGCAATCGGCGGCATCTTCGCCAGCCTCGCCCTCGCGCTGGTCCTCATCTACAACGCGATGGGCCTCGTCAACTTCGCGCAGGGCGAGATGGCGATGCTCGCGACGTTCGTCGCCTACGCGCTCATCAACCGCGGCATCAGCTACTGGATCGTGTTTCCGATCACGCTGGTCCTGGCGTTTGGTGGCGGCATCGCCATCCAGCGTCTCGTGATCCGTCCGGTCGAGCGCGCACCCATCCTGACCCTGGTCATCATCACACTCGGTCTCGCCACGCTCATCAACGGCCTCGCCGGCTTCATATTCGGCTACGTCCCGCATTCGTTCCCAAGCCCCTTTTCGTCCGAGACCGTGGACCTGTTCGGTGTGTTCGTCAGCTTCCGCGACCTTGGGGTCATCGCCGTGTCGGGCCTGGTCCTGCTCGGGGTCTACCTGCTGCTGCAGCGGACCACGATCGGCCTGACCTTGCGGGCCGCGGCCCACCATCCCGAGGCAAGCCGCCTGCTCGGCGTGCAGGTGAGCTGGATGCTTGCTCTCGGCTGGGGTCTTGCGTCGGCCGTCGGAGCGGTGTCCGGCATCATGGTCGCCCCGATCCTGCTGCTCGAGCCGAACATGATGCAGACGATCATCATCTACGCCTTCGCCGCCGCGGTCCTTGGCGGGATCGAGAGCCCGCTCGGCGCGGTGGTAGGCGGGTTGGTGGTGGGCGTCACCATCAACCTGGCCGGAGCGTACATGCCTGGTGTCGGGGGCGACCTTCAGCTCGCGGTCGGCCTCGCCATCATCATTGCCGTCCTCCTCATCAGGCCGAACGGGCTCTTCGGGCGCGCCGCGGTCCGCCGCGTCTGATGCTGATGCAACGCATTCGCAGCGCACCGCCGCGCTACTGGCTCGTCGTCATCGTGGTCGTGTTCTTCCTCGGATTTCCAACCACGATCTCGAGCTTCCTGGCCAGCGAGTGGGCGCAGGCCCTGATCCTGGCCATCGCAATCATGGGCCTCAACATCCTGGTCGGCTACAGCGGCCAGCTTTCGCTCGGGCACGGCGCGTTCATGGCCCTGGGCGCCTACACCTCGGCCATCCTCGCCCACCGCTACAAGATCGATTACCTGGTCACGATTCCCATCGCAGCGCTGTTCACAGGGCTAGTCGGCTTCCTGTTCGGGTTTCCCGCGCTGCGGCTTTCCGCCCTCTACCTCGCGCTCGCCACGTTCGCCCTGGCCGTGGTCACGCCAAGCCTCATCAAGCGCCCCGACGAGCTCACGGGGGGCGTGCAGGGGATCCTGATCATCCAGCCGGATCCGCCGCAGTTCGCCCGGGATGCGTTTGCCACCATCACCGGGACTCCGATGACAACCGACCAGTGGGTCTACTACGTCTCCCTGTTCTGCGCGCTGTTGCTGTTCTGGCTGGCGTGGAACCTGATCCGGCACCGGCCCGGTCGGGCGATGCGGGCGATCCGCGACGGTGAGGTGGCAGCCGCCGCCTCGGGAGTCGACATCGGCGGCTACAAGATGCTGGCCTTCGGCATCTCCGCGTTCTACGCCGGCACCGCCGGCTCGCTGTTCGGCCTGTCCACCGGCTTCGTCAGCCCGGACACCTTTCCGGTCTCGCTGTCGATCCAGCTCCTTGTCGGCGCCGTCGTCGGCGGCCTGGCCTCGATTCCCGGCCCCCTGCTGGGGGCGATATTCGCCTACTTCCTCCCCATCCAGTCGAACCAGTGGGTGCCCAGCCAGACCTGGATCCCCGACCAGATCGCGTCCACGGTCAAAAACGCGGGTCCGGCGGTCTCCTACGGCGTGCTGTTGATCCTGATCATGATCTTCGCCCCCAACGGCATGGTCGGCCTCATCCGCCGTGGCTATGACATGCTGAACCGGCGGCTCCGCGGAGCGAGCGATCGGGAGACTGGACAGTTGCCTCCCGACCCGCAAACTGTTTAATACCAATCCAGTAACAGGGGAGGGTCTTCTATGAGCCGATTCGTACCTCGTTTCGCCGCCGTGGCGGCTTTCATGGTCGCGCTTGCCGCCTGTGGAGGCGGCACCAACAACACGGCCCAGACCGACGTCGGCGTGACAAGCGACTCGATCCTGCTCGGCAACACGATCGCCCAGTCCGGGCCGGCCGCCGCCTACGGCACTATCGGCAACGCCGAGCTCGCGTACTTCAACTACGTGAACAACCAGGGCGGGGTCAACGGGCGCAAGATCAAGTTCAAGATCCTGGACGACGGTTACAACCCCGCCCAGACGGTCACGCTGACCAAGCAGCTCGTCGAACAGGACCAGGTCTTCCTGATGTTCAGCGGGCTCGGCACCCAGAGCCAGGTCTCCGTGCGCGATTACCTCAACAGCAAGAAGGTGCCGCAGCTGTTCGTCGCCACGGGCGCCACCACGTGGGGCAAGGACCACGGTTCCAACCAGTGGTCGCTGAGCTGGCAGCCGCCCTACCAGGGCGAGGCGCACATCTACGCCAAGGACGTGCTCGACCACCATCCCAACGCCAAGATCGGCGTCCTCTACCAGAACGACGACTACGGCCAGGACTACCTCAAAGGCCTGACCGACGGACTCGGTGACAAGGCGTCACTGATCGTCGCCAAGGAGAGCTACGACGTCACCGCCGCGGACACTGCTGCGCAGCTGGCCAAGATCAAGGCCGCCGGCGCGGACACGCTGTTCGTCTTCTCGACCCCAGCGTTCACGATCAAGTCGCTGGTCATCGTCACCAAGCTCCACTGGGAGCCGACGATCTACCTCAACTCGGTCTCCAACCCGCAGGTCTACATGGGTCTCGCGGCCAAGGCGGGCGCCGCGCTCAAGAACGTGACGAGTGTCGGTTATCTGAAGGACCCGACCGACCCACAGTGGGCCAACGACGACGGGATGAAGCTCTACAAGACGGTCATCGCTGGCTGCTCAACCTGCAAAGCCGAGGATGGATTCAACCTCTACGGAGTGGCGGTCGCCTACACGATGGTGAGCGTGCTCAAGCAGGCGGGCTCCAACCTCACGCGTAAGAACGTGATGGACATCGCCGCGAACCAGCTCAACGACAACAGCAACCCATTCGTCCTCCCGGGGGTGAAGATCCAGACGAACTCGAGCGACCACTTCCCGATCATGCAGGAGCAGGTCATCACCTGGGCCGGCACCGGGTGGAAGCTCCAGGGCAATCTCATCGACGAGCGAGGCACGATCAAGTAGCACAACGCATAGCGGGTAGGTGGAAGCCGTACTGGCTTCACACCTACCTGCTCGTTTACACCCCGATCGGCCTGTTCGCGGACAGCCGGATCAGCGAGTCATGGCAGCAGCACCTGCTCGGCGCCCTCACCTTCCTTGTCCTCTACCTCGCCGCGCTGAAAGCGCCCAAAGAGCAGCGCGTGCAGGTGTGGGTCTGCGTCGGCGTGGCCACGTGCTTCGAGATCTTCGGCTCGCTCGTGTGGGGCGTCTACCAGTACCGGATGCACAACCTCCCGCTCTTCGTGCCGCCCGGTCACGGCATCGTCTACCTCTTCGGTCTGCTTGCCGCGCAGACGCCGGTCGTCCAGCGCCACGGCCGCCGTGTCGCCTACGCGGTGCTGGCGGGCGCCGCGACATGGGCGCTGCTCGGAGTGACCGCTCTCCCTGTGGTCACGGGACGGGTCGACATCCAGGGAGCGCTGTGTCTTCCCCTCTTCGCCTACTTCTTGCTGCGTTCCCCGCGCTGGCCTCTGTTCGCCGCAATCTTCGTCATCGTCAGCGAGCTCGAGATCTGCGGTACCTCGTTCGGCAACTGGTACTGGGTGCCCAACGCGCCGTGGACGCACATCGCCTCGGGCAACCCACCGTCCGTCATCGCGGGCGGCTACTGCGTGATCGACGGCTCGGTGCTGGTGGTGATGCGGCTCTACAGGTGGGGCTTGAACACCATCAGGACCAGGATGGCGAGGACGATGATGCCCAGCCCGGGGCCGAACCTCCGGCTGAGCGCCGAGAGCCTCGCGAACTCGGGTGAGACCGTCTCACCGGCTTCGACCAGCCTGATCTGATTCTTCAGCAACGGCGAGTAGAACGCGATCCCGAGCACTATCACCGCTGCGAAAAGAACCAACGTGATGATGATCCAGAGCGCAAAACCCCAGTTCCCAGCGAACATCATGATCAGGCCGGTGAGCAGCA
>WNGB01008053.1_pt1 | contig 19893 bp, 10 predicted proteins | sample 5400681 | NCBI WGS metagenome assembly WNGB01 (sample SAMN13153367, study PRJNA577476) | soil metagenome | isolation source: 115 cm soil or saprolite under grassland replicate 2 | place: USA:California | collected 2016-06-15
ACTCATCCGGAGACGGAAGAAAAGCTGACAACAAGATAGACTGACTCGTGTCGCCGCACCTACAGGGGAGGGGGTGGGCCGGGCTGCTTGCGTGGAGCCTGGCGTTCCTGTTGGGGATTTTCTGGTGCGCCGCGCAAGCCGCCACGATCCAGTACGTCTATGACGAGCTCGGGCGGCTCATCGCCGAGATCGATCCCGCCAGCACGACCACGCGCTACACCTACGACGCCGCCGGCAACCTGCTGTCGGTGACGCGCGGCTCTTCGGCGCAGGTCTCGGTCATTTCCTTTTTCCCGGACCACGGCGGGGTCGGCGACACCGTAACCGTTTTCGGCTCGGGGTTCATCCCGGATCCGGCGCAGAACGCGGTGAGCTTTGCAGGAACGACGGCCACCGTTGCGTCGGCGAGCGCTACTTCACTGGTGACCAACGTCCCCGCGGGCGCGGTGACGGGCCCCATCACGGTGACGAACGCGAACGGCAGCGCCACCAGCGCGCGGGCGTTCACGGTCATTTTCCCCCCGGCCATCACCGCGGTGTCTCCCAACACGGTGGCGCGGGGCTTCGTAACCCGGATGGAAATCTCCGGATCGAACCTGGCCTTTGCGACTTCGGTGACCTTTGCCCAAGCGGGGATCACCGCCGCGATCTTGCCGGGCGCCGCCGATCAATCGTTGCCGGTCAATATTTCCGTTTCGGCTTCGGTGCCGGCGGGTTCCTACAGCTTTTCCGTGACCAATGCCTCCGGCACCACTAATAGCGGCTCCATCACCGTGACAGTCGGAATTGAAGCTACGGGAGACGGCATGAGCGTCAGCGCTCCGGTCAGCGTATTCGTGCCGCCGCCGACTCAAATTGCGCCGCCTGCGCCGTCGGGAGCCAGCATGAGCGTTACGCAGCCGGTCAGCGTATTCGTGCCGCCGCCGACTCAAATTGCGCCGCCTGCGCCGTCGGGAGCCAGCATGAGCGTAACTCAGCCGGTAAGCGTCTCGGTGCCGTGATTGCGAGCATAAGGAACGAAAGGTTTTGCGATCAGTGAATGAAGTGCGTGGCAATGAGTTTGGAAAACTGAAAGGAGTGGCCTATGAAGACCCAGCGGATACATGAGTGGATTGGAATTCTGGCTATCGTCTGTTGGACGATGGGGTCCGGTACTGCATCAGGCCAGACATTCAGCAGCGGGAGCACGGGCGCGGACGGCGCGTACGCCCCCAGTTGCGCGCCGACTCCCTGCACGGTGACCGAGACGCTGCCACCTAGCGGCATCTACAACTACACGACGGTGACCATACCGTCCGGCATGACGGTGCGGTACACGAGAAACGCGGCCAACACCCCGGTGATCGTCCTCGCCGCTGGCGACGTGACGATCATGGGAACGATCAGCGTGAATGGCAACAACGGGCTTGATGCATTGACTACAGGCCCGATCGTTAACCCGGGCGGTCTCGGCGGACCCGGTGGCTTCAACGGAGGTAACGGTGTTGGCGCGGGTTTTACCGGGCTGAGTGTGGGTCAGGGACCGGGCGGCGATTCAGCGACTTATGGCGCACCAAGCACCTTCGTTTCGCTGCTTCCTCTCTTCGGCGGTTCCGGTGGTCGCGGGGCAACGCTTGATGGCAGCCCCATCAGCGGCAGTGCTGGGGCTTCGGGAGGAGGAGGTGGTGGCGCCATTGTCATCGCCTCATCGTCCAAGATCAGTGTGAGCGGATCCATCACGGCAAATGGAGGAGTAGGCGGTAAGGGGTTATTTCTTCCGGGCGTCGGCGGGAGCGCCAACGGCGTCTTCGGGAGCGGGGGGGCGATTCGATTAGTTGCTCCTGAGGTTTCCGGCGCAGGCAGCTTGCAGGCTCTCGGGGTAGCCGAATGCAACGCCTGCGGCCCCGGAAAAATACGTCTGGAAGCATTCAACCTCGGGTTTTCCTTGATCACCGGGTTTACCGGGACCGTGACCCCACCGGCCAGCCAGACGAATATGCCTGGGCCGGTCACGACCGCGGGCACGCCGTCCCTCGTCGGCCTGCCAACGCTCCGTATCGGTTCGGTCGGCGGGTTTGCGGCTCCTGCGGTCCCGGGCGGCTCTTACGCCACGGCGGACATTTCGATGCCACCCAGCACGAGTAACCCGGTCGCGGTTGTGGTGAGCGCTACCAACACACCGGTAGGAGCGTCCACCGCCATCACGGTAAGAGTGATGCCGCAGACCGTCGCCGCGACGACGATTGCCGTTCCCGCCGTAAACCAGACCGGTACCTTTGCCAGCTCTCAAGCCAATGCCGACGTCAATTTCCCAGCCGGAGAAGTGAGTCTGGTTCAAGCCTGGGCAACCATGACTCTGACGGGGCAGATCGCAAGCCTCATGCCGCTCATTGACGGCGAGCCGGTCGACCGCGTGCAGGTGGCGGCGGCCCAAGGCCGGTCATCCACGCTGAGCCTCGTCACGAAATCCGGCAAGGAAGTCCGGGTGGATCAATTGGCGGTCGAGGATCAGTTACGCATCGCGCGGGCATGGGAGGTGTTGAGGGCGACGCGGCTTGAGTAAAGAGGAGTTTTGAAATCTACGTTCATCCGCGGCTGATATGAATTTACGTTCATCTGCGGCGAGATTGCGGAAGGCGGAGCGGACATGAGCATCGGGGTCTTCACGCAACGGATCGGGGTGGCGCGCGGCGCATTTTTGATGCCCTTGCTGGCGCTCGTCACGTGCTTGCCGATGGTCCTGCAATCGGCGCCTTCGGCCGCGGCCACTACCACGCTTAACCCCATCGCGGATGCGTACGTTGAGGGCGGTGCCTGGGCCAACGACAATTTCGGGACCTCCACCGGACTCTTTACTCAGACCAGCAACAACGGCACCAGCAGTTACGATTCCTACCTCAAGTTCGACACGAGCAGCACCGGCGGCCTGGGCAGCGTGGCGAGCGCGAAACTTCGAATCAGCGCGTCGCTGGCGAGCGGCAGCATCGGGATGTCGGTCTACGCGGTGTCCGACACCTCCTGGGCGGAGACGGCGATCACCTGGAACAACAAGCCCGCACGGGGCAGCGCGCTCGCCAGCACGACGGTGACGGGCAATAGCTTCATTTATTACGAACTGGACGTCAGCAGTTACTTGATTGCCGAAAAAGCGGCCGGCCGCAATATCGTCAGCTTCGCGCTGCACAATCCGGCGAATTCCTCCAAATTCATCTGGATGCAGTCGCGCGAAACGACTTCCGGCAACCCGCCGCAGCTCGTCCTCATCCTTAACCCCAAACCTACCTCGCTTGCCCCCAATCCGCTGGCGATCACGGCGGGCGCAAGCGGGACGCTGACGGCGACGCTGTCGCCGACGCCCACCGCTGCCGGCACCCTGAGTGTGACCAGCGCGAACACCGCGGTCGCGACGGCGCCGGCGAGCGTCGGCTTCGCCGCGGGCCAGACGAGCGTTCCCATCCCCGTGACGGCGCTTGCCGTGGGCAGCACGATCGTCACCGCCTCGGCAAACAGCGGTTCCGCGAGCGCCACGGTGAACGTGACGCCGGCCCCCCCCACCGTGACGAGCCTCGCCCCCCCGGCGCTCTCCCTCACGCAGGGCGCGAGCGGCACGCTGACGGTCACGATCTCGGCGGCGCAAGCCGCCCCCACCACGGTCTCGCTCGCGAGCGGCAACTCGGGCGTGGCCTTTGTTGACGCAAGCGTCACGGTTCCCGCAGGGGCGGTGAGCGCCCCGGTTCCCGTCGCCGCGGTCTCGCCCGGCACGGCGCAGGTGACCGCAAGCTTGAATGGCTCCTCGGCTTCGAGCCAGGTCACGGTTACCGCCGCGCCGCCCTCCGTGGTGTCGCTCGTGCCGGTGCTCTCGCGCGTCGCCGTGGGAGGCAATACGAGCTTGAACCTCACGCTCTCCTCGGCGCAGCCCGCCGACACGGTGGTGTCGCTTGCCGCCTCGCCCGCGGGGATCGTCACGGTGCCGGCGAACGTCACCGTGCCGGCGGGACAGACCTCCATCGTCGTGCCGGTGGCGAGCGTCGCGCTCGGACAGGCGGGGATTACCGCGACGCTCAATGTTTCGAGCGCATCCGCCGTGATCAACGTGGTGCCCCCGCCCGCGCAGTTGGTGGCGGTCGAGCCGCCGACCTACGCCATGACGGTCGGGGCGACCAGCAGCTTCACCGTTCGCATCAACGCAGCGCAGCTCGCCAACACCGAGATCGCGCTTTCCGCGGACAACCCCGCGGTGCTCCAGCTCCCCGCCTCAGTGACAGTCGCCCAAGGGCAGACGAGCGCCAGCTTCACCGCGACCGCGCTCGCAATCGGCAGCGCGATCATCACGGCGGCCCTCGATGACGTCCAGAAAACGGCGGCGGTGCAGATCGCGCAGCAGGCGGTTGCGATCGTTTCACTCGTGCCGAGCCCGCTGCCGCTGCAGCAAGCGGCGACCGGCAGCCTGACCGCCGCGCTCAACGCCGCGCAGGCGACCGACACCGCGATCGCGCTCGCGAACAGCGCGCCGGGGATCGTCCAGGTGCCCGCCACCGTCACCGTGCCTGCAGGGGCGACCGCCGCCACCGTCACCGTGACCGCGCTTGCCGCGGGCGCCGCTCAGGTCACGGCTTCTGTCAACAGCACCACGGCCAGCGCCGCGATCGAGGTCGCGGCCCCGCTGCCGGTGGTGAGCGCCATCACGCCGTCGACGCTGACGCTCCCCAAGGGCACGCCGGGCGTGTTGCGGGTCACCGTGTCACGCGCGCCCAATGTCGCGACGGCGGTGACGCTCGCTTCCCGAGACGCGAGCGTCGCCTCGGTTCCTGCGACCGTGAACATCCCGGCGGGCGAGCTCTTCGCCGACTTCCCGGTCGCCGCCAACAGCTCGGGCCAGGCGACTATCACCGCGAGCTTGAACGGCGGGGCCGCGAGCGCGGCGGTCACCATCACCCCCGAGGAGCTGGCCGCGCTCACGCTCGCGCCGGCCTCTGCCTACGTCGGCGAGTCGGTGCAATTCACCGCCACCGGCACGATGACCGACGGCACGAGCCAGGACTTCACCACCCAGGTGCCTTGGACCAGCTCGAACACGAGCATCGCCACCATCGCCTCGACCGGCGTGGCGAGCGCCCTGGCGTCGGGGCAGACCACGATCACGGCGAGCTTCATTTACAAGGCAGCGCAGACCGGGCAGGTGGTCACCATCACGGCGGCCACCACCCTCACGGTGAAGCAGCCGGTTGCGCTCATGTTGACCGCGCCGACCACCACGCTGCTTTCGGGCGCGAGCACGACGGTGACGGTCGCCTCGAGCGACCCGGCGCCAGCAGGCGGCCTCGCCGTGACGCTCAGCGCAACAGGGTCCGGCACCGCAACCTTCCCGCCGACGGTGACGATCTCGGCGAACGGCACCAGTGTCGCTTTCACGCTCACCGGCGTTGCTGCGGGACAAGTCACGGTCATCGCAACCGCGGCCAACCGGCTGCCGGGCGTCATCACTTTCACCATCCAGCCGGCGTTTGCGATCACGTCGTTCACCCCCGCGAGCGGGCCGGTGGGCACCGCGGTGACGATCAACGGCACAGGCTTCGATCCGATCGCGTCGAACAACCAGGTGCGCTTCAACGCCGAAGCGGCCGTCATCGTCAACGCGAGCCCGGTCGTGTTGAACGTCATCGTGCCGCTGCGCGCCACCACCGGCCCGATCACCGTCACCAATTCCCTCGGCACGGCGACGAGCGCGACGCCGTTCACCGTTCAGGACCGCGAAGCATTCGATATCACGCTCACGCCCTTGACCGTCCAGGTGCCTCCGGGCGGCAACGGCGCAACCCGCGTGACGCTCGTGAGCACCGGACTCAACGCCTACCCGTATGCCGCGGCGGTCACCGCCAGCGGGCTGCCTGCGGGCGTGACCGCGGTATTCGACAAGCCCGCCGTCGCGCTCAACCAGGATGCGATCCTCACTCTCCCTACGCAGGCCACGGCCTCCGCGGGCAGCTACCCGGTCACCGTCACGGCGACAGGGCAATCCGGCGTCACCACCCTAACGCGGTCGAAGACGTTGACGCTCCAGGTGCTTGCAGCGGGCGCCACCACGGTGACGGGGCGCGTGCTTCGCGCCGACGACGGCGCGCCCTTCGTCGGCGCGCGGGTGCGTCTGGGCGGAGCGGCCGTGTTCACCGACGAGACCGGGACCTACCGCTTCGTGAGCCCGCCGGTCGCGGGCGACCAGGTGTTGCTCGTTGACGGCAGCCCCGCCAACACGCCCACGGCCGAGTTTCCGTCCGCCATCCCGATGCCGGTGATGATCGTCGCCGGCCAGGACAACAAAGCGCTCACGGTCTTCATCGGGCGGGTCGATCCGACCAAGTTCACCGCCATCGTGCCGGGCGCGGTGGCGAGCGTCACCAATCCCGACATCGCGAACTTCTCGCTCAACATTCCGCAGGGCGTAACCATCTTCGGCTTCGACGGCCAGCCGGTGGACAAAATCAACGTGCGCGTGGTGCCGGTGGACCGTTTGCCGATCCGCCCGATCCCCGAGGGCCAGACGAGCCGCTTCGTGTATCTGTTCTATTTCTTCCGCGAGGGAGGGGGCACGCCGACACAGCCGGTCCCGGTGACGCTGCCGAACGACGTGGAGGCGTTGCCGGGCACGCAGGTCGAGATGTGGTATTACGACGAGTCCTCCGCACCCGACCCCAACTCGAACCAGTGGCGTTTGATGGGTTTCGGCACGGTGAGCGCGAACGGCAAGTCGGTGGTTTCCGATCCGGGCGTCGGCATCCCGAAATTCTGCTGTGGAGCGGTGCGGCTTATTAACCCTAACCGGTCGATAGAGACGGTCAGCACCGGCGGCAATGCGGGTAACGGTGACGGAACGAGGACTTGTAATCCGGTGGATCTGGGCAGCGGCAACGCGCTGGTATTCCGCCCGCGCCCATTCGGCATCAGCAAGTTGATGTCGGTCAACCCGAACTGCCAGTACCGCTCGACCGATGCAAGGATCGGTCTCTTTGGCCGAGGGATGAGTTTCACCTACGACTGGTTCGCGGAGGCCTTCAGCAACACGATTCGGGTGACCAATCCGGCGGGGGCTCAATTCATTCTGTCGCTGGAGGCCGACGGCAAGTTCCGCTCGAGCTCGGGGCGCTCGGGCTCGATCGAGATGGAAGTAACGCCGACGGCAAGCGGGCGCACGCTCCGCCTGGCCGATGGCACCGAGTACGACTTCGACGCCGCCGGTCGCTTGCTGGCGGTGAGGGACTTGAACGGCAACAGCACGAGCTTCCAACTCGATGCGAACGGCTTTCCGACGAGCATGACCGACGCCGCGGGTAGGGTCTACACGTTCACACTCATCGGCTCTGCGCCGAACGTCAACATCAGCCGGATCACCGACCCGGCCGGGCGGGTCGTGAGCTTCGAGTACGACGCGAGCCGCCGGCTCATTCGCTACACCGACCAGGGGGGAAACCTCATCCAGCTCGAATACGACGCCAACAACCGCGTCGTCAGGAAAACCGACCCACGCAACGCGGTGGAGACGATCGAATACGACGCCGCAGGCCGTGCGACCCGGGAGCTGCTGCCCGAGAACGCAACCCAGCAGTTCGCCTACACCACCGTGGGGGCGACCGTCACCGAGACGCGCCACACCGACGAGAACGGCAACCTCACCACCTACCGCTGGAACGGGCTGGGGTACCTCACCCAGGTGATCGATGCGCTGGGGCGGGTGACCAAGATCGAGCCCGATCCGGTCAACAACCTGATGACGAAGCGCACCGACCCGGCGGGCCGGGTGACGCAGTACTTCTACAACGCAAGGGGCGATCTCATCCGTATCGTGGATGCGCAGGGGCAGCAGACGCTGATCGAGTACGACACGCGCTTTCGCAAGCCCACGCGCATCGAGAACGCGCTCACGCACGCCACCACCATGGCGTACGACGCGAAGGGCAACCTCACGAGCTTGACCAGCGCCGAGAACGAGACCACCAGCTTCACCTACACCGCCAAGGGGCAGTTGGAGACGGTGACCGATCCGCTGATGCGGGTGACGAGCTTCGCCTACGACGCAGACGGGAACCTGCTGACTGCCACCAATCCGGCCAATGAGACGGTGACGCTGCGCTACGACCTGGCGAACCGCCTGGAGCAGGTGACCGATGCCCTGAACCGCATCGCGAGCTTCACCTACGACAGCCTCGACCGGGTGACCGAAGTGCGCGATGCCGCCGCGGGCTTCACCCGCTTCGCCTACGACGCGAACGACAATCTCGTCTCCGCGACCGACCCCAACGACAACCCGGTCGAGCGCAACCTCTACGATCTTCGCAACCGCCTCACCCAAAGGACGGATGCGAAAAACCTCACCACCACCTACCTCTACGACGGGGTGGGGAACGTCACCCGCATGACCGACCGGCGGGGCCGAGTGACAGACTATACGTATGATGCGCTCAACCGGATCACGCAGGTGAGTGATGCGGACGGGCGTATCACCAACTACATCTACGACCTCGCCGGTAACCTTGCGCACATCTCCGATAGCCACTCGGGGGATATCCTGGTGAGCTACGACAGCCTTAACCGGCTGACCGAGGTCGTCACGCCGCAGGGCAGCGTCCAGTACGCCTATGACGCGATCGGCAGACGCACGAGCCGCACGATCTCGGGCGATGACGTGACGGCGTACACCTACGACAAGGTGAACCGCTTGAAGACGGTGACGTTGCGGGGCAGGACGGTCACTTATCACTACGATCTCGCTGGCCGGTTGATCGAGAAGGTACTGCCCAACGGCCTGAAGGCGAGCTACCAGTATGACGCCGCGGATCGCGCGACGAGCATCGCTTACACCAAACCGGACAACTCAGTGGTCGAATCGGTCGCCTATAGCTACGATGCCGGCGGGCAGAGGATCACCAAGACCCAGGGGCAGGCGAGCCCGGGCGAGACGCCGTTGAGCGCCACCTACGATGAAGCAAACCGGTTGACCGCGATCACGCTCAACGGTGAGCCCTTCACGCTGAGCTATGATGAGAACGGCAATCTTGCCTCTAAGAGTGGCGCCACCTCGGGCATCACGAATTACACCTGGACTGCGCGCAACCAGCTCGCCTCGATCTCAAGCCCGAGCGCATCAGCGAGCTTCAAGTACGATGCTTTGGGGCGTAGGATAGAGAAGACGGTGAATGGCGACACCACCGGCTTTCTCTACGACGGGCCGCAGGCGATTGCGGAATTGAAGGGCAGCGCGCTGGAGATCGTGTACCACACCGGGTTGGAGATAGACGAAGTGCTTGCCCGATACGGCGCGAGCGGGAACAAGACCTTGCTTGGCGATGCCCTGATGAGCGTGATCGCGCAGGCCAATGACGATCAGAGTATGAGTAATTTCTACGTCTACTCGCCTTACGGGGAATCGATCACGCTCGGCGCGGACGACGGGAACTCAATCCAGTACACAGGCAGAGAAAACGATGGAACGGGGCTCTATTTCTACCGGGCGCGGTACTACGATCCGGTGCTGAAGCGGTTCATCAGCGAGGATCCGATTGGGTTGAGTGGTGGCCTCAACATGCATGCCTATGTCGAAGGCAACCCGATTTCTTTTGTTGATCCCAACGGAATGCTTATCATGACGACTATGGGCCCCAGCCTGGGACTCACCTTGGAACAAGCAGAAACAGTAGGAGGCATGGGGAACATAGCAATTGCAGGTGCATCCCCAGCTCTTGCGGCTCAAGGCGTGCTTGTCGTGGCACCGGGCGTTGTGACCGGAGCGGGTTTCGGACTAGCGGGAGTTGGCTCTGGTATACAGGCTGCTGGATCAGCCATAGCAAGCGCGGCAACCTCAACCAGTCTAGTGGCACGCATAGTATCAACTGGACTGCAAGTATTAGGGACAAATATGCAAGCAGTGCGGCAAGTCGCTCCAGGACTTGGGAGTGCGGCGCCAGCCTCGCAAGTTGCAAGAGCGACGGCGGCTGCCCAAGCCGCCCGAGCGGCGGAGCAGGCGGCTCAGAACAGCGCCAGAATTAATCGTCCAGAATTTCCAGGTCTTCCCGCAGCGATAGGGGCTGGCTTGCAATACCCATGCTGGCCGTGACAATATCCGAAAACTCAGCAGATTCGCTCGATCCCCTATGGGAAAAAGCAAAAGAGGCGGCCCAGAGAGGGGATATTCCTGGGGCATTATTCATTTGGAAATCCCTCGCGGACAAGGGTGTCTGGCAAATCTACGCGAGAATTGGGGATCTCTATGAAAGGGGTGCTGACGGGGTTGGGAAGGATATCGATCAAGCGCTTCGCTGGTACCGCAAAGCAGTATTTGAAGGTGATGATCCTATCGCACACGTCGGCTTAGGAAGAGCCTATTACAACGGCATTGGCGTCGATAGAAATATTGTGATGGCTCGGAAGCACTTTGAAAGTGCTTATTCCTACGGGTTACCTGAAGCCGCGATTTATTTGGGTATCATGTACTACCTCGCTGCCGGAGTTAATAAGGACACCCGCCGGGCCGAGAAGTACTTTGAAGTTGCAGCAACAGATTATCCCTATGCATGTTTCTTCCTGGCCCGCATTGCATTCTTGAGGGGTAGATTGCTCAAAGGCCTAAAACTCTGGATCAAAGGAGTGATTCTGGGAACTGAAATCGCTAAAAAAGATCCTGCCGATCCGCGGCTATTGGGTTTCGACGCACTAACGAAATCTTGAATAAACACGGCACTAAAACTGCTGGAACGGCCTGGGGTACCCACCCAAGGTGATCGATGCGCTGGGGCGGGTGACCAAGGTCGAGCCCGATCCGGTCACCAACTTGTTGACAAAGCGCACCGACCCGGCGGGCCGGGCGACGCAGTACTTCTACAACGCGCGAGGCGATGTGATCCAGATCGTCGATGCGCAGAACAATCAAACGCTGATCGACTACGACTTGAGGTTCAGGAAGCCAGTGCGGGTGCAGAACGCGCTCGGCAACGTCACCACGATGGTCTACGACGCGAAGGGCAATCTCACGAGCCTCACCGACGCCGAGAACGAGACCACGACCTTCACCTACACCGCCCAGGGGCAGTTGGAGACGGTGACCGATCCGTTAGGGCGCGTCAGCCGCTTCGCCTATGACTCGAACGGCAACTTGCTGGAGACGACCAACCCGGCCAACGAGACGGTCACGCGGCGCTACGACCTGGCGAACCGCCTGGAGCAGGTGACCGATGCCCTGAACCGCACCGCGAGCTTCGCCTACGACAGCCTCGACCGGGTGACGGAAGTGCGCGACGCCGCCGCGGGCTTCACCCGCTTCGCCTACGACGCGAACGACAATCTCGTCTCCGCGACCGACCCGAACAACAATCCTGTCGAACGGAACCTCTACGATCTGCGTAACCGCCTCACGCAGAAAACGGACGCGAAGAACCAGAACACGACGTATGTTTACGACGGCGTGGGCAACCTCACGCGTATGACCGACCGTCGGGGCCGAGCGATGGAGTACAGCTATGACGCGGTGAACCGGATCACGCATGTGAGCGACGCCGATGGGCGGGTGACGACCTATGCCTACGACCTCGCCGGCAACCTCGCGCGCCTCTCGGACAGCCAGTCGGGCGACATCCTGATGAGCTACGACAGCTTGAACCGGCTGACCGAGGGCGTCACCCCGCAGGGCACGCTCCAGTACGCCTATGACGCGATCGGCCGACGCACGAGCCGCACGATCTCGGGCGGTGACGTGACGACGTACGCCTACGACAAGGTGAACCGCTTGAAGACGGTGACATTGCGGGGCAGGGCGGTCACTTACAACTACGATCTCGCGGGCCGGTTGATCGAGAAGGTGCTGCCCAACGGCCTGAAGGCAAGCTACCAGTACGACAGCGCGGACCGCGTGACGAGCATCACTTACACCAAACCGGACAACTCAGTCGTCGAATCGGTCGCCTACAGCTACGACGCCGGCGGGCAGAGGATCACCAAGACCCAGGGGCAGGCGAGCCCGGGCGAGACGCCGTTTAGCGCCACCTACGACGAAGCGAACCGGTTGACCGCGATCACGCTCAACGGTGAGACCTTTACGCTGACCTACGACGAAAACGGCAACCTCGCGGGCAAGAGCGGGACGACCTCAGGCGCGACGAGTTACACGTGGAACGCGAGAAACCAGCTTGTCTCGATCTCCGGTCCCTCGGGCAATGCGAGCTTCAAGTACGATGCCTTGGGGCGTAGGATAGAGAAGACGGTCAATGGAGACACCACGGGCTTTCTCTACGACGGGGTGCAGGCGATTGCGGAATTGAAGGGCAGCGCGCTGGAGATGGTGTATCACACGGGTCTGATGATCGATGAAGTGCTTGCCCGATACGGCGCGAGCGGGAACAAGACATTGCTCGGCGATGCCCTGATGAGCGTGATCGCGCAGGCCAATGACGATCAGAGTATGAGTAACTTCTACGTCTACTCGCCCTACGGCGAATCGATCACGCTCGGCGCGGACGACGGCAATTCAATCCAGTACACCGCCCGGGAAAATGATGGCACTGGGCTCTACTTCTACCGCGCCAGATACTACGATCCGGTTCTGAAACGATTCATCCAAGAAGACCCTATCGGGTTGCAAGGGGGCCTCAACGTGCACGCGTACGTTGGCGGTGATCCGGTCAGCATAAGTGACCCGAGTGGGGAAGGGTTTTGGGCGAACCTTTTTGCAGCTATTGGTATCGGAATCGGAGGTATGTCGACCCCGGGCATAAACGGAAAATTACCGGAAGCGCCACCGCCGACGGCGCCTTCTCCGCCGGTGAAGCCGGGGACTATTCCCGGACGCCCGCTGCCGGATCCGACTAAGAGTCCCCAGAAGATACCGGAGTTACCGCGTCCGCCTACTCAAGTTCCAACTCCGGAGTCGGGTCCAATTCCAAGAGCTCCCGTCGGAGTGCTGGTAGGCGGAGGAATCGGCCTGGGTCCCATCATCGTTACGGGAATTGTTTTGGCGGTGATACCGGGAAATATTTTTCAACCAAGTGACCCTTGCAGAATGGGCGAGCTATGCCCATGCCCGCCACGCAACTAATTCAAAGAATGGATGATAGTGTTATCCAAAAGTTAAGCACTTTTTCGCTTTGGAACCATTTCAATTCGATTTAGAGCAAAGCGACTCATGGTTCAGCTATTAGCGCTGGATTGGACATATAGGGTTGCACGAATTACCGGATTCGCATTTCTTGCAGGATTCTTGTTTTTTTCGGATCAACATGCGTTCTCGATAATCGGAGTAATAGGATATGTCCTAATAACACTAATCGTTTCGTTCGGTATGGTCGGCTTAAAGCTCGCCGAGCGCTTCCCTGAGATGAATAGATATCGCTTTATTCAAGTAAGCAAGAATGATGAAGCGCGACCACTGTCGGAGAAAGAATGGGGGGCACGAAGAGCTGAATATCTAGAGTCAAGTTTGCGAGGTATGGCAATTTTTCTTACACCAGCTGAAGACGGACTAATTTGTGTTCCGGTACTTTTGGTTGGGGTTAATATGATCACTGCTGTACTTGGTGGTTTGGCATTTGGGTTACTCCATCTGGGGCGCTTTACCTACCTGGAGTGTGTTGGCAAGACCGTGATCTACAGTTTGGCGATTTTACTGATACTACCGCAAGGCCTTTTGACATTGATCGCTGGGCATTTCACGGTAGACATTATTGGTTTGCTCATACTGAAAATAGCTAGGCGTCGCTTGCGAAGCTCGCCATAATGCGCCCGATCTCCCCAGCCAGGGAGAGTACCTGAGGTGTCCATAAGAGGACCTGTCATGGCAATCAGTGGACGAATAGTGGGCACGTGGGTGGGCCTTATTGTGGTAGTCACCCTTGTGATATCTGTGATGGCGTTACCCAATCTCTTCCCCGAGACCGAGCTATTCCGGTGGTTAGGGTATGTGTTCGTGCTCCTTGTCTTCCCAATCGTCGTGATTCTCGCAGTACGCTTATCGAAGAAACGCGACGGTCAATAGCCGATCGCGTGGCTGGCGATGAGCATCGCGAGTTGGTTGGGGTTCGACTCCTCTATCCGGCACCGATTGACAGTATGTCCTTGTAATACAGTCGTACTAGAATAGTCCGGACAGAATCCTGAATTGAGGACATCGAGGCAAGATGCGTCGGCCGCCAAGAATCGCAGTTTTGATTGCATTGCTCGCCGCCGCGGCGGCTTGGGTTGCGATCGACCTTCGCGGCCCGGCCGCGCCGACTTCGGCAAAAGCCCCGGCATCGGGTGCCTCCCAGGACCCCGAGCGCGCCGCCGCACCTGCGTCGGAGGCAAAACAGCCCGGAATTCCTGCCCGTTCCGCTCTGGGCAGGATCGCCGCCGATCCGTTTTCCGCGCATTCGTGGCTGCCGCGGCCCAAACCGGCCGCCGTTTCCGCGCCGCCGGTTCCCATCGCGCCGCCTCTGCCGTTTCGCTTCGCCGGTCAGTTTCACCGCGATTCCGGGTTCGAAGTGTACCTTGCGCGGGGCGAGGAAGTTTTCGCGGTCAAGGAAGGCGACACTCTCGACGGCCAGTACAGGGTCGACTCGGTGAGCGCTACCGAGGTGAGCTTTGTTCACCTTCCTTCCGGCACGCGTCAGACGATGCAGTTCAGCGCGCTCAAGGAGCAGGAGCTCACCGCGCAGGACGGACCGCCAGCGCCGAGAGCGCCGGCCGCCGCCTCGGCTTCTCCGCCGCCGCCAGCGCCGGTGGCAAAACTGATCCCCGCCCCGAGTCCCGGGGCCGCCTCGTCTGACAACTCGGTCCCGGGCAAGGCAGTGCCCGCGCAACTCAGGTGGGAAGGGCCGGCGAGCGCGAGGGCGGGTGCGAGCTTCAACGTGTCGTTGCGCGTCACCTCGGGCGAGCAGATCCGCGCGGCGCCGATGCAGCTACGCTTCGATCCCGCGGTGCTCGAATCCGTGTCGGTTCGACCCGGCCGCTATTTCAGCGCGGAAAAGACGGGAAGTTTCGGCTACCGCGTCAACCCGGACGGCTCGATCTTCATCGGCGTCTCGAACCAGACGCCGACGCCCGCGTCCGACGCCGAAATGCTCGTGCTCACTCACCTTCAAGTCCATCAAGGCGGCGGCTGCGGAGATCAGCGTCGCCTCGCTCAACCTTCAAGGCGTGGCGGGGCGCGCGATCGCCTACAACGGCCTCACGCCTTTCAGGACGACGATCACTCCGTAGATTCCCTGGCGATGGACGTTGGTCGGGGTTCAAGCACTTGTTCTCATACAGAGTCCTAGCCACAAGCAGGACCTTCTCACTTTCTTGCGTTCCTTGTAGCAGCCAACCACCTGCGTCGATGAAAATCGACGCGGGTGTAAGCACTCCGGGCGGCACACCACAACAAAGGCCCGCGGAAGCAGGCTAATCTGTTGTTGGGCCGTGAAATGGCGCCCAGTGGTTTCAGGTACCCGTTGGCGGAATGCGGGGATCCCCGCACAAGGTTGTACGGAAACCCCGACATCGTTGTATAGGAAACTCGACAAACTTTTAACGGAACGACACGACCTAAAAAAAATGGTTTGAATTATTAATTTCTCTGATATGCTCCCGTGCAACCAAAAAAAGACAGCTGCCGACACACCAAATCGGCAGGAAGGGCGATCCGCATGTATCTGCTCAGGCATCGTCTGGGCGAACTCGCGCTCAACAGATCCGGGTCCGTGCACTCGATTGGGTGTTGCACCGAAGGGTCGAGGGTTAGGTGCGACTCCCGCGCCGGCTCAGCGTAGCGCGAAGCTGGATCTACCGAACGGTGCTGACCCTCCGCCGTCTCTCGGTGTCCCAGCGATTTGCGCTGCTGAGCTTTTTTTGCGTTCTCGCGATCACGGTCCTCGTCTGTGTCGCCTCCAGCGCGCTCCTCCGCCGCCAACTCGTCGTGCACGACGGGGCCGTCATCGCCGATCTGGCCTCCCGATTGTTCACTTCGAGCGTTCCCGCCGACTTTTTTGCGCTGCCGTCCGGCGCCCCGCCTGCCGGTGCCGAGCGGCTCCGGGAGTTCGCCCGGTCCGAGCAGGTGGTGCGCTTCATGGTGTACGACACCGACGGATGGGTGCTGTGGTCGGATGACGCCTCGCTCATCGATCGCCAATTCGGCGAGAACACGAAGGTCGCCGCGGCTTTGCGCGGCGACATCATCGCGGAGATCAGCCATCCGGGAGCGGAAGCTCATCACTCGACTCTCCGCGGATTCCCCCGCTTTGAAGAGGTCTACACGCCGGTGCGCTACCAGTCCAACGGTCCGATCGTCGGCGTCATCGAGCTCTATCGAGTGCCCGCGACGCTGTTCGCAGTCCTCGATTACGGTGTCGTCGTGGTCTGGGTCCTCGGCGGGATCGCGGGCGCTATCCTTTACTTGACGCTCGTTAGCGTTGCGTGGAACTGCTACCGCACCCAGATCCGTCTCGAAGGCGAGCTGTATGAGGCCCGAGTCCTCTACGAGACGACCGCCCGGTTCGGGGAGCTTACGGACTGCGACACGCTGTTGACGGCGATCGTTGAGGGCGCCGTCTCCCTTACGCGGGCGTCGTACGGCGGCACCGGTTTTCCGGATGGCGATGACATGGTCATGCACCGGCTGGTCGCCCCCGAGCAGAGAAGGGTGGTGCGGCTGAAGATGGCGAAGTGCTTGGCTGGCCTGAGCTTCACCTCGTGCGCGCCCCAAGTCGCCAACGACGCCGCTCAAGACCCCCGGGTCAACCGGGCCTCGGCGCGCTCGCTCGGCGTGCGCAATCTCGCCTGCGTGCCGCTGCAGCACCGCGGCCGCGTGATGGGAGTCCTCTTCGTGGGTAACAAGGAAGTCGGCCCGTTCACGGAGCAGGACGTCGTTCGCCTGCGCGCCTTTGCTCACCATGCCGCCGTCGCTTTCGAGAATGCGCGCCTTCTCCGCGAGACGAGGAACACGAAGGAATACCTCGAGAACCTGATCGCGAGCTCGGTGGACGCAATCGTGACGGTGGATCAGCTCGCCCGCATCACCTTCGTGAGCAGGGGTGGGCAGCGCATGTTCGGGTACGACGATGGCGAGCTGATCGGCCGGCCGGTCCGTGCCCTCTGGGCCTGCGGTTCTCGGGACTTCCGGACGTTTCGCACACGGCTCCTCCGCGCTGGCCGGGTGGAGAACTACGAGACCGAGCTGACGATGGCCACGGGCGCGCGGCTCGTCGTGAACATCTCCGCGTCGTTCTTGAGCGGCGCGGCTGGCGAGGTGAGCGATGTCCTCGCCGTCGTGAAGGACGTCACGTCGCTGCGAAGGCTGCACGAGCAGATCGTGCGTTCGGAGCGGCTGGCTGCCGCGGGTCTGCTCGCCGCCGGCGTCGCGCACGAAGTGGGGAACCCGCTCACCTGCATCTCGTCGCTCGCGCAGTTTCTCATGGCGCGAGCCTCCGATCCCGCAATGCGCGAGGGCCTCGAAAACATCGAAGTCCACGTCGATCGGATCAGCCGGATCGTGCAGGATCTCACGCGGCTGACCCGCCCCGCGCCGGCGACGCTGCGCGAGGCGAGCGTCGGGAATCTGGTGGACACCGCGGTGAATCTCGCCCGGCACAATCCCGCGGTCCGGCGCATGAAGATGGGCAGCGCGGTGGATCCGGCCCTGCCTGGGGTGCGGGTGGCGCCCGACCATCTCGTCCAGGTCTTTCTCAATCTCATCCTCAACGCAGCGGACTCCGGGGGCAATCTGACCATCCGCGCCGTCCGCACCGGCAGCGCGATCCGCGTGATTTTCGATGATACCGGATGCGGGATGACGGCCGAGGAAATGCGCCGGCTCTTCGACCCATTTCACTCCACCAAGGACAACGAAAGGCACCTCGGCCTGGGCCTATTCGTGAGCCACGAGATCGTCCGGCAGCACGGGGGCGATCTGTTGGTAGAAAGTCAACCGGGCGTTGGCTCCACGGTTACGGTGGTTCTGCCAATGGAGCGACTCCCCTTAGTGTCGGAGGAATTGGTATGAGCACCTCGATCTTGGTTGTTGACGACGAGCGCGCGATCCAGGACACGCTCGCCTGGTGTTTGCGGAGCGACGGCCACGAAGTTCGGACTGCCGGAAGCGGTGAAGAGGCCTTGGCGATCATGGCGGATCAGGGCTTCGACCTCATCATCAGCGACATCATCATGCCGGGATTGAGCGGCGTGGACCTGCTTCGCAAGGCGCGCGCGCTCCAGCCGCGGACGCCGGTCGTCCTGATCACAGCCTTCGCCACAGTGGAAACGGCCGTGGAGGCCCTCCGCGAGGGCGCCTCCGACTATGTTATCAAGCCGCTCAAGTTCGACGACCTCCGGCACCGAGTGCAGGGCTTACTCAAGGACCAGCCGGCGTTTCAGGAATCGGCGCTGCTTCGCCAGAGCGTCGAGTGCGTGGTTCCCGATAGAAGTCTACTCGGTGGGAGCGCAGCCATGCTCGCTGTGCGGGCGCAGGTCGCCAAGATCGGCCCGGCCGTGAGCAACGCGTTCATCACCGGCGAGAGCGGCACCGGCAAGGAGCTCGTGGCCCGCGCCATCCACGCGGCCAGTCCGCGGCACGGACAAGCCTTCGTTCCCATCAACTGCGGAGCTATCCCGGAAACGCTCCTCGAAAGCCAGCTCTTCGGGCACGTGAAGGGTGCCTTCACCAGCGCGGTGCGAGGGAGCCCCGGCCTGTTCGCTGCCGCCGACCACGGCTCGGTCTTTCTCGATGAGATCGGCGAGATGCCGCTGCACCTGCAGGTGAAGCTCCTGCGCGTGATCGAGGAGAAGCAGGTCTGGGCAGTCGGCAGCACCAAACCCGTCCGGGTCGACATCCGCATCATCGCGAGCACCAACCGGGATCTCGCCAAGGAAGTCGAGGCCGGGCGATTCCGAGACGACCTCTTTTATCGCCTTAAGGTGGTCCAGATCGTATTGTCGCCCCTTCGGGAGCGCCGGGAGGACATCCCGCTACTCGTAGATCATTTCATTCGCCAGTTCAACCTGAAGCTCGGCCGCCAGGTGCGCGGTATCGAGCGCGACGCTCTGCGTGCGCTCATGGCTAATCCCTGGAAGGGCAACGTGCGCGAGCTCGAGCACGTCATCGAGAGCGCCATGATCTTGAGCGATGACGAGATCCTCAACGTCGGCGACTTGCCCCGCTGTGTCGTCGGCGAGTCGGTCCCACGGAACGAATCGCTACGGGAGCTCAATCGGCAGTCGGAGCGCGAGTACATCATGGCGGTTCTGGGTCAGACCCAGTTCGACAAGCGCAAGGCCGCTCGCATCCTGGGAATCAGCCTTGCCTCGCTCTATCGAAAGCTGGACGAGCGCCGAGTCAGCAATTCGCGTTTGCAAGATTGAGAAAAATTCCGGGCCTGTTTTCTTATTTCTGAGAACGACCCGCGTTCTAACGCTGTAGTCCCCTCGAAGCTTTTCAAGCCCTTACCGTTCCGCTCGACCTGGGCACGAGAAGTGCTAGGTGCTTCTCGTAGTTGCTCCCATATTTCTGGGAGAAGCAGAAGAAAAAGTTAGGTACCGTGCGCGCTATCTAGCGATGCACAGGTCTGGCAGGCGGAAGTTTCTGTGGCTTCCGTTGAGCGCGCTTCTCTCCCGGTTGTTTCCGAATTCTTGGATGCGACACCGATCATTACCCGGGTTGCGCGCGCGCAGCCCTGGGCTTTTGGAGAAAACTTCAACTCGCAGGAGCGAAGAGGAGAACCCAGATGCATGTGCTCAAATATCGTCTGACCAGGCGTCAATTGGATGTGCTGAAAAATCGGAAGGAGCTGATCAAGGCCGGCATAAGCCGGCGCGATCTGCTCAAGCTGGGCCTCATGACGAGCGCGGGCGTTCTCGTCGACGGCCTCAGCGTGAGCCGCGCTTTTGGTCAAACTACTACTCCAACGGCTATTGACGCGACAGGAGCTA
>WNGB01009725.1_pt1 | contig 19887 bp, 17 predicted proteins | sample 5400681 | NCBI WGS metagenome assembly WNGB01 (sample SAMN13153367, study PRJNA577476) | soil metagenome | isolation source: 115 cm soil or saprolite under grassland replicate 2 | place: USA:California | collected 2016-06-15
GTACCGTTCACGGACGGGTGGGTGCTCGAACCGCTGCCTCACAACCCGGACGGCGGGGTCGAGCCGCCGCAGACGAAGGGCGGCCGGCTGATCACGCTGACCACCTGCTCGGAGCTGTTCCACACCGACAACCGGATGGTCGCCTTCGGCCACCTGGTGCAGAAAGAAAGACGCTAATCAGTCCGGGACCTGCGCGCCGTGCCGGCGGTGCCGCCGCCATTCCCAGGCGACCGGGATGACCGAGAACGCGAGGATCGCGATCATGGCGAGGTCGATGTTCTCCCCGAGGGTCGGGAACGCCGAGCCGAGGAAGTAGCCGAGCAGCGTGATCGTCAGCACCCACAGGGCCGCGCCCACCGCGCTCCAGAGGAAGAAGCGGTGGCGCTGCATCCGGGTCACGCCGGCGACGACGGTGATGAAGGTGCGCACGAACGGCACGAACCGGCCGATCACCAGAGCCTTGTTGCCGTGCCTTTCGAAGAACCTGTGCGTCTTGTCGAAGTAGGACCGCTTCAGCAGCCGGCCGTCGCGCTCGTAGAGCGGTGGGCCGATCGCGTGGCCGATCTCGTAGCCGGCCACGTTGCCCAGGAACCCGGCCAGCCCGCAGAGCACCAGCGCCGCGAACAGGTCGAGCACGTGACTGCCCGGGACGATGTCGATCTTCTCGCCGGAGATGAAAAGGCCCAGCGCGAACAGCAGGGTGTCACCGGGCAGGAACGGGAAGAACAGCCCGCATTCGACGAAGATGATGACCAGGCTGATCCAGAACAGCTGCTGTCCGAACTGGTCGAGCAGCCAGGCCGGATCCATCCAGTCCATGCCGAGCAGCATCGGTGGCATTTCGACGAGTGCGGTCACGGGCAAACCCTAACCGGGAGGACAAGTAACCTGGGCCACCATGGCGGACTTGGAGGACGGACGGCTCGAGGAGCCGCGGGCGCCGTACGACCCGATGCCGCACGGCCCGCAGGAGGTCGGCGTCGGCCCGTGGGAGGGCGCCTGGCCGACCGGTCCCGAGTACGACGCGGGGTTGCTCGCCGAGGGTGACCGGCGCAACGTGGTCGACCGCTACCGCTACTGGACGATGGAGGCGATCATCGCCGACCTCGACCGGCGCCGGCACGACTTCCACGTGGCGATCGAGAACTGGCAGCACGACTTCAACATCGGCACCATCGTCCGCTCGGCCAACGCCTTCCTGGCCGCCGAGGTGCACATCGTCGGGCGGCGTCGCTGGAACCGCCGCGGGGCGATGGTCACCGACCGGTACCAGCACGTGCGGCATCACGAGACCCCGGCCGACCTGGCGGCGTACCTGCACTCGATCGGCGTCCGGCTGCTCGGCATCGACAATCTCCCCGGCTCCGAGCACCTGGAGACGATGACCGTGCCGCGGCGGGTCTGCTTCCTGTTCGGCCAGGAGGGGCCGGGGCTGTCGGAGGCCGCCCGCGAGGTCTGCGACGGCACCTTCTCGATCGCGCAGTTCGGCTCGACCCGCTCGATCAACGCCTCCGCCGCGGCCGCGATCGCCATGCACGCCTGGATTCGCGAGTACGCCGACCTGTCCGGCGACGCCGCCTGGCGCGGCTGACGCCCAGACCCGGACCCGCCCCGGCCGCAAGACGAGAACCGGAAGTTCACCCGGGCCACCTACCGTGCCCGCCATGCCGACCTCGCCGCTGCTCGGCTCGGCGCCGCCGCGGTTCACCACCCAGGTCCGACCCGGCGGCCGCGAGATCGGCCGGGTGGCCTGGCTCAACGACCTGCACTTCGGGGAGCAGGTCGCCGGGCTGGCGTACAGCGACCCGAACCTGCCCGTCGGCGGGCTCCCGCCCGGCTTCCCGGTCGACCCGGAGCACCCGTACTGGCGGTTCATGGGCCAGGGCGCGGTCGCCGACGCCCGCGAGCGCGGCTGCAACCTGCTGCTCGCAAACGGCGACCTCAGCAACGAGTCGGAGGCGTGGGCGCTGGGGGAATGCAAGTCGACCCTCGACGCCTTCGGCACCCTCGGGGGTACGACGCTGGTGCGGCCCGGTGACGACCCGCGCTACTTCGTCACTCGCGGCAACCACGACCGGACCCGGCCGACCGTCGACGGTGCCCTGGTCGACCGGTTCGACGACCGGTTCCACGCCGGCTTCGAGCCCGGCACCCAGCACTTCTCGGTGGCCGTCGGCGGCTCCGAGGCCCGCTACCGCTTCGTCGGGCTCGACTCCAACGACGGTACGACGACCGGCGTACTCCGGGCCTCCGAGCTCGACTACCTCGAGACGGAGCTGGCCAAGGGCGACGCCACCATCCCGCTCTTCCACCACCCGGCCAGCCTGACCGCCTCGCTCACCGGGCTGCCGCCGGTCGCCGACGGGCGCGACGTCCAGCACGCGGTGGAGTTCCGCCGACTGATCGCGCGCTACCCCAACGTCGCCGGCGTGTACGCCGGCCACACCCACCGCAACAACCTGTCGCGCAACGTCGAGACGGGCACCCTGCCCTACTTCGAGGGCGGCGCGGTCAAGGAGTACCCCGGCGGCTACACCGTGGTCCGGCTGTTCGAGCGCGGCTACCTGGTCAACTTCTACAAGACCCGCAGCCCTGAGGCGCGGGCCTGGTCGGAAGGGTCTCGGGGCGAGTACTTCGGGCTGGCGCCGATGCACCAGCTCGGTGGGCTGCACGAGCGGAACTGGTCGTACGACGTCGACGCCCGGCGAGTTGCCCGGGACGTCATCCGGATCGAGCCATAGATGGCTCCGCCCGGATGACGTCCCGGGCGGCTCGCAACCGACCCAGTTCGCCCTGGGTGAACATCGAAGCGCGGGGGAACACCGTCTGCCTCCGGATAGTTGAGTCGTCAACACTCAACTTCTTCGTGAGGGGCTCCGATGACCACCAAGCGTCTCCCTGTTCTCTTCCTCGACGACGCCGTGCTGCTGCCCGGGATGATCGTGCCGATCGAGCTCGACGAGTCGGCCCGCGCCGCCGTCGACGCCGCCGCGGCCGGCTCCGAGCAGGAGCTGCTCGTCGCGCCGCGACTCGACGACCGCTACGCGTCGTACGGCGTGGTGGCGACCGTCGAGAAGGTCGGCCGTTCCCGCGGCGGCGAGCCGGCCGCCGTACTCCGCACGGGCGAGCGCGCCCGGATCGGCACCGGCGTCACCGGACCCGGCGCGGCCCTGTGGGTCGAGGCCGAGCCGGTCGGGGCGCCGGCCGTCACCGAGCGTGACGTCGAGCTGGCCGCGGACTACAAGAAGCTGGTCGTCGCGGTGCTGCAGAAGCGCGAGGCCTGGCAGATCATCGACACCGTCAACGCCATCGACGACCCGTCGACGCTCGCGGACACCGCCGGCTGGGCGCCGTACCTCTCGACGGACCGCAAGCGGCAGCTGCTCGAGACTCCCGAGGTGGAGCAGCGGCTGACCCTGCTGATCGAGTGGACGCGCGACTACCTGGCCGAGGCCGATGTCAACGAGAAGATCAGCGAGGACGTCCGCGAGTCGGTGGAGAAGGGGCAGCGGGAGTTCCTGCTGCGCCAGCAGCTGGCCGCGATCCGCAAGGAGCTCGGCGAGGGCGAGCCCGACGGGGCCGACGACTACCGCGGCCGGGTGGAGGCCGCCGACCTGCCCGAGCACGTCCGCGAGGCCGCGCTGCGGGAGGTCGACAAGCTCGAGCGGTCGAGCGAGCAGAGCCCGGAGACCGGCTGGATCCGGACCTGGCTCGACACCGTGCTCGAGCTGCCCTGGAACGTCACGACCCAAGACTCCACCGACATCGCGGCCGCGCGGACGGTGCTCGACGAGGACCACCACGGGCTCGACGAGGTCAAGGAGCGGATCGTGGAGTACCTCGCGGTCCGCGCCCGTCGGGCCTCGCGCGGGCTGTCGGTGATCGGTGGTCGCGGCAGCGGGGCCGTCGTACTCCTGGCCGGGCCTCCGGGAGTCGGCAAGACCTCGCTGGGCGAGTCGGTGGCGCGGGCGCTGGGTCGCAAGTTCGTGCGGGTCGCGCTGGGCGGCGTACGCGACGAGGCGGAGATCCGCGGGCACCGGCGCACGTACGTCGGCGCGCAGTCGGGCCGGATCGTGCGGGCCATCAAGGAAGCCGGTTCGATGAACCCGGTGGTGCTGCTCGACGAGGTCGACAAGGTCGGCTCCGACTTCCGGGGCGACCCGGCGGCCGCGCTGCTCGAGGTGCTCGACCCTGCGCAGAACCACACCTTCCGCGACCACTACCTCGAGCTCGACCTGGACCTGTCCGACGTGCTGTTCATCGCGACCGCCAACGTGCTGGAGACCATCCCGCCGGCCCTGCTGGACCGGATGGAGCTGGTCTCGATCGACGGCTACACCGAGGACGACAAGGTGGCTATCGCGCGCGACTTCCTGGTGCCGCGGCAGCTCTCGAGGGCGGCGCTGACGGCCGACGAGGTGTCGATCACCGAGGGTGCGCTGCGCGAGATCGCGGCCAACTACACCCGTGAGGCCGGCGTACGCGGGCTGGAGCGGCTGCTGGCCAAGGCGTTCCGCAAGGCGGCGACGGCGCTGGCGACCGGCTCGACTTCGGTGGCCATCGACGAGGGGTCGCTGAAGGACCTGATCGGGCGGCCGCGGTTCACGCCGGAGGCGCCCGAGCGTACGGCGGTCCCGGGCGTCGCGTCCGGGCTGGCCGTGACCGGGATGGGCGGCGACGTGCTCTTCATCGAGGCGTCCGCGCTGCCGGGTGACTCTTCGGGGCTGACCCTGACCGGTCAGTTGGGCGACGTGATGACACGTGCACGTGCCCGCGGGCGCCGTACCCAAGGACGGGCCGTCGGCGGGCGTCACCATGACGACCGCGCTGGTGTCGCTCGCGACCGGGCGGTCGGTGCGCTCGACGGTCGGCATGACCGGCGAGGTCTCGCTGACCGGGCGGGTGCTGCCGATCGGTGGTGTGAAGCAGAAGCTGCTCGCGGCACAGCGGGCCGGCTTGACCGAGGTGTTCCTGCCGGCGCGCAACGAGCCGGACCTCGACGACGTACCCGCAGAGGTGCTCGACGCGGTGACGGTGCGCCTGGTGTCCGACGTGCAGGAGATCCTGGCGCTGGCTCTCGAGCCCGCTCCCGCTGCGGGGAAGTCCGTGGCAGCCTGATCGGGTGACGTCCGAGAAGCGGCCGGGGCCGGCGTTCGTGGTCAACGACCACCGCCGGCCTCGGCCGCATTTCGACCTGCGGCTGGAGCAGGACGGCGTACTCCGGTCGTGGGCGGTGCCGCGCGGGCTGCCGACCGACCCCACGGACGATCGGCTGGCGATCGCCGTACCCGACCACTCTCTCGAGGACCTGACCTACGCCGACGAGCACAAGTCGATCGCCGACATCGGCTGGTGGGAGGACGTCGGGAGCACCGACCGGCGGCTGCTGTTCGTGCTGCACGGCCACACCGGCTCGGTGCGCTATGCCCTGATCGACACCGGCCGCGACTGGCTGCTGCATCGCACCCGCGACCAACCCTGACTCAACTGGGTTGGACCAGGGCCCGGCTGCCTGCGGATAAGGATTAGGGTGGGCTGCATCGCACCCGGCTCGCTCCAGGAGACATCAGCATGCCCATCGCCACCCCCGAGATCTACGCCGAGATGCTCGACGCGGCCAAGTCCCGCGCGTTCGCCTACCCGGCCATCAACGTCTCGTCCTCGCAGACGCTCAACGCGGCCCTGAAGGGCTTCGCCGACGCGGGCTCCGACGGCATCATCCAGGTTTCCACCGGTGGCGCCGAGTACCTTTCCGGCCCGTCGGTCAAGAGCATGGTCACCGGCTCCGCGGCGTTCGCGGCGTACGCCGCCGAGGTGGCCAAGAACTACCCGGTCAACATCGCGCTGCACACCGACCACTGCCCCAAGGACAAGCTGGACGGCTTCGTCCGGCCGCTGCTCGAGCTGTCGACCGAGCGGGTCAAGCGTGGGGCGCAGCCGCTGTTCCAGTCGCACATGTGGGACGGGTCCGCCGTACCACTCGACGAGAACCTGCAGATCGCGGCCGAGCTGCTCGACCTGTGCGCGGCCGCCAACGTGATCCTCGAGATCGAGGTCGGTGTGGTCGGCGGCGAGGAGGACGGCGTCGTCGGCGCGGTCGACGAGAAGCTCTACACGACTCCTGAGGACGCGCTGGCCACCGTGGCCGCGCTGGGCACCGGCGAGAAGGGCCGCTACCTGACCGCGCTGACCTTCGGCAACGTGCACGGCGTCTACAAGCCGGGCAACGTGAAGCTCCGGCCCGAGATCCTGCAGCTCGCCCAGGAGGCCGTGGTCGAGAAGCTCGGCCTGGCCGCGGGCTCGAAGCCGTTCGACCTGGTCTTCCACGGCGGCTCCGGGTCGCTGCCGTCGGAGATCGCGGCCGCGGTCGACTACGGCGTGGTCAAGATGAACGTCGACACCGACACCCAGTACGCCTTCACCCGCCCGGTGGCCGACCACATGTTCCGCAACTACCACGGCGTACTCAAGGTCGACGGCGAGGTCGGCAACAAGAAGGTCTACGACCCGCGCTCGTGGGGCAAGGCCGCCGAGTCCGGTATGGCCGCCCGGGTCTCGGTGCGGATGACGTCCCGGGCGCCTTCTACTCCTTGGTGGACCAGCCGGCGTGCTGCGGGGTCACGAAGAACAGCACCGCGGCCAGTCCGAGCAGCAGCACAGCCGCCGGCAGCAGGATCGAGTCGGCCATCGCCGTACTGAATGGCTCCTGGGCCGGCCCCGGCAGTCCGGTCCCGGGGGTCGACTTCGACGGGTCGAAGGGCAGGCCGTTCGTGGACAGCCGGCTGTCCATGAGTACGGCGATCCCGGCCGACCCGAGCACCGCACCCACCTGGCGGGTCGCGTTGTAGACGCCCGCCCCCGCGCCGGCCAGCGCCATCGGCAGGTTGCGCGTGGCCGTGGCGGTGAGCGGGGCCCAGATGCACGCGCTACTGGATCCCATCAGGGTCATCGGCAGCAGGAGCTCCCACACCTGAGAGTCCGGCGTCATCACCCTGGACAGCCAGACCAGGCTGACGGCCAGCCCGACGAAGCCAACCACCGTGATCGTGCGTGGATGGATCCGGTCGGTGAGCCTGCCGATCCCCGGGGCGAGCACGATCGACATCACCGCCATCGGTACCAGCAGCAGCGCCGACCGCGTCGGCGACAGGTCGCGCACCAGCTGGGCGTAGAGCATGAACGGGAAGCCGAAGGCGGTGAACGCGAAGCTCACCGTGGTGATGCCGACGTTGGCCAGGGAGTAGTTCCGATCACGAAACAACCGGAGCGGCACCAGCGGCTCGGCAGAGTTGAGGTGTTGCCACCACACGAACCCGGCGAGTACGACGAGCCCGCCGATGATGATCTCCCACACCGTGATCCTGCCGAGGACGTCGCCCCAGTCGTACTGATGGCCCTCCTGAATCCCGAACACCAGCAAGAACATGCCGACCCCGCTCAGCGCGACGCCGAGCCAGTCGAACCTGTGGCTGTGGGTCGGCAGCGACGGGACCAGCGACCAGGCCAGCGCGAAGCCGACCAGGCCGACCGGCACGTTGACGAAGAAGATCCACTGCCAGCCGAGCCAGTCGACCAGGATGCCGCCGAGCAGCGGACCGACCAGGATGGCGACGCCCGCTGTCGCACCCCACAGCGCGGTCGCCTGGCCGCGGCGCTCGGCCGGGAAGATCCGGGTGATGATCGCCATCGTCTGCGGCGTGATCATGCTCGCCCCGAGACCCTGCACGACGCGGGCGAAGATCAGCCCCTCGACCGTGGTGGTGAGGCCACAGGCCAGGCTGGCCAGGGTGAAGACGGTGAGGCCGATCAGGTAGAGGTTCTTGGGGCCGTAGCGGTCACCCAGCCGGCCGGTGATCAGGACGGGGACGGCGTACGCCAGCAGATAGGCGCTGGTCACCCAGATCACGTCGTTTACCTCGGCCTGCAGGTCCTCGATGATCGCGGGCGTCGCCACCGACACGATCGTGGTGTCGACCATGATCATGAAGAAGCCGAGCACCAGCGCCCAGAGCGCCGGCCAGGGGTCCTTCTGAGGTACGACGTCGGTGCTGCCGGACTTCGTGGTGTCGACCATGGTTGTAGTCAACACCGTGCCGGGGACAGCCATTCCGCGATGCGTAGGGTTGGCCCCATGAGTCACCTGGACCTGATGGCCGGACCGCCCCCCACCGAGCTGCCGGAGGACCCGGCCGCAGCCGCGCTCGACGAGGGTGCCCAGCCCGCGCACGTCGTACGCCGGTTCCCGGCCTCGCCCTTCGCCTGGGCCGCGCTTGCCGAGCAGGCCGCTGCCGACGGGGCCGACGACGTCACCGTCTACGCCTACGCGCGAGTCGGCTACCACCGCAGCCTCGACCTGCTCCGCCGCAACGGCTGGAAGGGCCACGGCCCGGTCCCGTGGGAGCACGAGCCCAACCGCGGCTTCCTGCGCTCGCTGGCCATGCTCGCCAAGGCGGCCAAGGCCATCGGCGAGGACGACGAGTGGACCCGCTGCTCGGAGTTCCTGCGCGACTCCAGCGGTACGGCGGCCGACCTGCTCCTCGGCTGACCCGAGGCGTGTCGGTTTCCCGGGAGATCAGAGCCTGTTGACTGAGCTGGTTGCCCGTCCTCCTCATGGGGCACCGGCCGCCGGGCACGGTCGATCACTGGCGCCGTGACTAACGACGACAGTTCGTGCCGACACGCCGACGCGCCCAGTCGTGACGATGGCGTGTCGTCGTCAACTGCCGTCGTTCCGCACGGACCTGCGCCGTCCGACCCGCCGCTGCGGGTGGGTGACGGCTTCCCCGGCTACTCGGCGAAACCGACGCTTGTCAGGGGAGATTTCGCCTGACAACCGTCAGTTTCCCCGGTTGCCCGGGGAAACTGTCACGGCGGTCAGGCTGGCGTCAGCAGCGCGCGCACCTTCTCGGAGCCGAGCGCGACGATGAGCGTGGGCAGCCGCGGGCCGCGGTCCTTGCCGACCAGCAGGTTGTAGAGCAGCTTGAAGAACGCCTTCTGGTCGGCCTTCACCTGCTCGGTGGGGTCGTCATCGAGGCCCAGGCCGAGGGTCAGCTTCGGCACGCCGTACACGAGCGAGGTCACCTCGTCGAGCTCCGGGTCGTCGGGCAGCCGGTCGAGGAGCTGGGCCAGCCAGAGCCGCTCGTCCTCGGTGAGCGCGGCGAGGCGGTCGGCGTCGGGCTTCTCGAGTACGACGGTCCGGTCCTCGGCCGGCACGAACTCCGCCGTCCAGCCCATCGCCCTGCTCAGCCGTGGTTCGAGCTGTGCGACCGAGTCGTGGGCGTGGCCGACGTGGGAGACGATCCGGCTGATCTGCTCGGCCGAGCCGGCGGTGACGTCGGCGACCGACGACAGCACCCGGAAGGGTACGACGACCTCGGGCGTCGGCAGCCTCCCCGCGGCGGCCGTCGACGAGGCCCGCTCGAAGGCGAGCACCTGGGCGTCCCGCTTCGCGGGGTCGGCCGCCTTCCGGCCGAGCGCGTCCCACTCGTCGTACAGGCGGACCACCTCGGGCCCGAAGTCGATGTTGAACGCCTGCTTGGGCTGGCGCCGCACGTAGAGCCACCGCACCATCGGCGCCTCGAGCACCTTCAGCGCATCGGCGGGGATCGGCACGCCGCCGGCGCTCGACGACATCTTGGGCATCCCCGCGATGCCGACGAACGCGTAGGACACGAACGACGGGGCCCGACCGCCGAAGATCTTCACGACGTCCTTGCCTACTGTGTACGACGACCCCGGCGTCGCGTGGTCGAGCCCACCCGGCTCGAAGTCCACGCCCTCCCAGGCCCAACGCATCGGCCAGTCGACCTTCCAGACCAGCTTGCCCTCGTCCTGGGTCGCGACGTTGGTGACGCCCTCGAACCCGCACGCCGAGCACGTGTAGGCCAGGTCGGTCGACTCGTCGTCGTACGACGTGATCGCGGTGGTGTCGCGGCCGCAGTTGCCGCACCACGGCTTGTAGGGGAACCGGGCCAGGTCGCCGGTGCCGGAGGTCTCGTCCTCGCCGGCCACGGAGCCATCGAGGTCATCGAGGCCCTCGAGCGAGTCGGCGAGCTCCGCCGCCTCGTCGGGACTGTCGCCGGCGCCTTCGGCGATCGCCTTGGTCCGGTAGCGGGACAACACGTGCTCGATCTCGTCGCGGCGCCGGATCGCGGTCAGGATCTGCTCGCGGTAGGTCCCGGCGCGGTACATCTCGGTCTGGCTGACCTCGTCCATCTCGACGCCCATCTCGGCCAACGCGGCCTGCAACGGCGCCTTGAAGTGCTCGGCCCAGGACGCATGACAGCCCTCCGGGTCGGGTACGGCGGAAAGCGGCCGGCCGATGTGCTCGGCGTACGACGGGTCGACGCCGGCCGGGACCTTCCGGAACCGGTCGTAGTCGTCCCAGCTGTGCAGGTGGCGCACGTTGACGCCGCGTCGCCGCAGTTCCTCGGCCACGAAGTGGGGGGTCAGGAACTCGCGCAGGTTGCCGAGGTGGATCGGTCCCGACGGGCTGGCGCCGGAGGCGACGGTGACCAGCTTGCCGGACGCGACGATGGACGCAGGCGCCTCGCCGGCGTGCCGGATCGCGTCGTCCGCCGCTCGGGTGACCCAGTCGGTCGGGTCGCCCTGTTGTCCGCCTCGTGCCATGTGTACGCCGCTCCTGCCGATCGTTGCCCAACAAATTGGCTCCGAGCGGCAACGCTACCGGCCACTCGGCCGGAAGACCGCGCGGCCCGGGTCGTTCGGCACTGCCCGGCACCACCGATGGGCCCGCAGTCTGGTGGAGTGAAGCGGCGTACGGACGGGACCTACCTCGGCGAGATTCCGGCGCTGCGCCGAATCATCCCGTACCTGCTGCGCACCCGCACCGGGTCACAGGTCTTCTTCCCTCAGCGCATCGAGGTCGACGGCCTGCTGGCCTGGCTCGACGAGGTCAACCAAGGCCGGCCGAGGGAGGAGCGGATCACCCTCTTCCATGTGTTCCTCACGGCGATCGCGCGCACGCTCCGGCTGCGGCCCGAGATGAACCGGTTCGTCGCCGGCCGGCGTACCTACCAGCACAACGACATCAGCATCTCCTTCGTCGTGAAGGAGTCGATGCGCGACGAGGCTCCCGAGTCCGAGGCCCGCCTGGTCTTCACCGGCGAAGAGACGGTCGAGGAGGTACGCCGACTCGTCGACGCGAGCGTGCGGCGCGAGCGCAGCGCGGAGCCGGGGGCCGACGACAAGCTGGTGAGCTTCTTCGCCTCGTGGCCGCGCCCGGTGCTGAACCTGATCGCCCACTCGATCAGGGTCCTCGACGACCACAACGCCCTCCCGGCTCCGCTGCGGGCCGCGATCCCGCTCTACACCAGCGTGTACGTCGTGAACACCGGCTCGCTCGGGGTCGACGCGCCGTACCACCACCTCTATGAGTACGGCACCGCCAGCGTCTTCGTCGCGATCGGGCGGGTCACTCCGGAGCCCGTGGTGGACGAGCACGGAGACGTCGTCGCCCGGTCGTGCGTGAACCTGGTCTACACGCTCGACGAACGGGCCTCGGACGGCTTCTACTTCGCCCGGACCGCGGAAGTGTTCCGCAGGCTGGTCTCCGAGCCGCCGCTGCTGGCCGAGCCGGGGATCACGGTGGACGAGATCGTCCCGGTGTGGCCTCCGAGGCGATGACCGTGGCGGCCAAGGACCTGCTCCGTTCGCGAGGCGCCGGACTCCCAGGCCTGCTGGTCGAGCTCGGCGTCGTCGGCGTCGCGCTCCTCTGCAACCTCGTGGTCCGCTGGTACACGCTCGACGACCTCGACCTGGCGGTCGCGCACGCTCACGACCTCCTCGCCCTCGAGCAGCGGCTCGGCCTCGACTGGGAGCACGCGATCCAGGACGCCACCCTCGGCGTGCCCTGGCTGAGCGGGGCCAGCGACGCGTTCTACTTCTGGGGCTACCTTCCGGTCCTCGTGACGGCGGTCGTCTGGCTCTACCTGCGCCGCCCGGCGGCGTACGCGACGGCGCGCAACGCACTGCTCGTCTCCGGGGCGGTCGGCATGTTCGTCTACGCGTTCTATCCCTGTGCCCCACCGCGGCTGAGCGGCCTCGGCTACATCGACACGGTGGCGGCCGGGGCGTTCGACGCCGAGGCCCGCCCGATCGGGGTCGCCAACGAGCTGGCCGCGGTCCCCAGCTTCCACGTCGCCTGGCTGATCGTCGCGGCGGTGGTCGTCTTCCGCCTCACCCGCTCGCGTCCCCTGCGCGTCCTCTGCGTGCTGCAGCCGGTCGTGATGAGCTACTCGATCATCGCCTCCGGGAACCACTGGGTGCTGGACATCCCCGCGGGCGTGGTGGTGAGCGTGATCGGTCTGTACGGCGCCGACCGGCTCGAGCGGTTCGCGTCGCGGCGAACGGCCCCGGGTGGGCGTCGACCTCAGCTCCCGGAGCTGACCAGCCGACGGCCAGCCGGCAGCGCCGTACTCGGTGAAGGGGCCCCAAATAGGCGGAAGGCGCCGGAGTCGGCCGTCGAACACGATTCCAGCGCCTCGCGCGAACACGGCGCCCGGGTGTGTGCTCACATCCCCCGTCGTGCGAGCCTGCTCCCAGACGTCGTGAGCGGACATCCTGACATCTCGGCGGCCAAGGCTCGCCCCTCATCGTGCCAGTGGCATTAACATGCCAGGATGCCCGGCGCCCGCGACAACACGGTGGCGGCGCTGTCGGTGCTCGGCGTTCCCGCGGACGAGGAACGGCTGTTCCGGGCCGTGATGTCGATGTCCGGCAAGTCGGTGACGATGACGGCGGGTGTGGTGGGCATCGACCCCGACGACGTACGCCGGCGGCTCGCGACGTGTGAGCAGCTGGGGTTGGTCGAGTTCGCCGACGGCAAGGTCTTCGCGCGAGCTCCGATGGACGCGATCGCGGACCTGGCGTTCGCCGAGGTGCGCGCGATCCGCGAGGCGGCCGACCGGTTGGAGGCGGTGCGAGACGCGCTGCCGTCGGTCCGGCAGGCCTTCCCGAGCTCGCTCAGCGTTGGCGACCGGCCGCTGGACGGCGAGTCCAAGCTCGGCGGCGACATCCCCGCGATGCTCGTCGACTGGATCGAGGGCTCCGACGGGGACCTGTGCTGGATGCGCCCCGACCAGTACGCCATGTCGCACGAGGGCATGCTCACGCGCGCGGTTGCCAAGGCGATCGCGGCCGGGCGCAGCTGCCGGGCGATCTACCCGGTGCGGGCCCTCGAGGACGCGCCCGAGAACCTCCGTGCTCGGGCCGAAGCGGGGGAGCAGGTCCGGATCGCGGCGGTGGTGCCGACCCGGCTGGCCATCATCGGTGACGGGGTGGCGCTGTTGCAGGAGTCGTTCGGGCTGGCCAGCAGCCGGCGGCTGGTGGTGCGGGAGCCGGGCGTGCTCGACGCCGTACACGCGTTGTTCGAGCTGTACTGGGAGCGCGCCATCGAGGTCCCCGGCCTCGACAACCCAACGGGTGAACGCCGCCGGGTCGCCCGCACCCTGCTCCTGCGGCTGCTCGCCGACGGCGCCAAGGACGAGCGCATCGCCCGCACCCTCGGCTGGAGCCTGCGGACGGTACGACGCCGGGTCGCCGAGCTGATGGACGAGTTCCATGTTGAGACCCGGTTTCAAGCCGGCGTCGAGGCGGTCCGTCGCGGCCTGCTGTGAGGCAACCGCCGGGGTAGTCCGTGACGTTCCTGTCAGTCCCATGGGCGTGTCGATGACAAGAACGTCACGGACTACCCCGGCGCTAGCGACAACTACGGCAGCGTCATGGAGTACGCCGCGGCCTCGAGATGCCAGGTGCGCTGACGCTCGGGACCGTAGATCTCTCCGTCGGCACTGCACCAGAACTCCGCGCCCGAGATCGAGACCTCACGACCGCGCAGATACAGCACGTCGTCGCGTTGGTGGTGCTCGCCGCGGCGGAGGCGTACGGCGTACCCGACGCGGGCCAGGGGGCCGACCGGGCGGGCGATCATCACGTCGAGGCGACCGTCATACGGATCGGCCTCGGGGGTGAGCTCGGTGCCGCCGCCGACGTGGGAGCCGTTGCCGACCGCGATCTGCAGCACCGGCTCGTCGACGCCGACCACGCAGGTGCCGTCGACCTCGATGTGCAGCCGCACGGTCGGTGGCCGGAGGGAGGCCAGCGCCGCGCCGATCGGGTAGCCCAGCCGGCCCAGCCCCAAGCCGCCGAGCCGGTCCTTCCAGCCGGAGGCACGCCGGCTGGCCTGCGCGCCGATCCCGGCATGCACGTTGTTGACGACTACCTCGCCGAGCTCGTCGACGATCAGGTCGACCGGCCGCACCTCGCCGTCCACGACCAGCGCGGCAGCGGCCTCCGGCTCGAGCGGGATGCCGGTACCGCGCGCGAAGTCGTTGCCGGTGCCGAGCGGGATCAGGCCCAGCACCTTGTTCTTGAGCTCGTTGCGCCTGTGCAGCGCGGCGACCACGGCGTGCATCGACCCGTCGCCGCCGGCGACCACGATCCGGCGCGACCCCGCCCGATGGAGTACGCCGTCGAGCTCGCCGGGGTTCGACGTGGTGGCCACCTCAACCGAAGCCCGCGACCGGAGCACGCGCAGGGCCAGTTCGAGCTGGTCCTGTTCGGAGGGGCCGGCGTCGCGGTTGCTGATCACGAGCAGCGGATCCATGACCTGGACCCTACTCGGACCGGCTTTGGTAACGTATGGCCGCAAGAGCCCCGGTCCTTGCCGGGGCTTTTGTCGTTCAGCTGACCGAAACCAGTGCGTCGAGCAGCCGTCGTCGTGACGACGGAGGGACTCCGTCACAAGACTCCGTCATAGACGAACAAGGAGTAGCACGACATGCCAGCAATCGTCGTTCTCGGCGCCCAGTGGGGCGATGAGGGTAAGGGCAAGGCGACCGACCTACTTGCCACTCGCACCACCATCGACTTCGTCGTCCGCACCAGCGGTGGCCACAACGCCGGCCACACGATCGTGATCAACGGGGAGAAGTTCGCGACCCACCTGCTGCCCAGCGGCATCCTCACGCCCGGCGCCACCTCGGTGATCGCCAACGGCGTGGTGGTCTCGCCGGAGGCGCTGTTCCGTGAGCTCGACGCGCTGACCGCCCGCGGGGTCGACACGACCAACCTGGTGGTGAGCGCCAACGCGCACGTCATCGCGTCGTACCACTCGACGGTCGACAAGGTCACCGAGCGCTTCCTCGGCAAGAACAAGATCGGTACGACGGGTCGCGGCATCGGGCCGGCGTACGCCGACAAGATCAACCGGATCGGCATCCGCATCGCCGACCTCTTCGACGAGAAGATCCTCACCGAGAAGGTCGAGGGCGCGCTCGACGTCAAGAACCACCTGCTCGCCAAGGTCTACAACCGCCGCGCGATCGGCGTCGACGAGGTCGTCGACGAGCTCCTGTCGTACGTCGACCGGTTGCGGCCGATGGTCGTCGACACCTCCCTGCTGCTCAACCACGCGCTCGACGAGGGCAAGACGGTGCTCTTCGAGGGCGCCCAGGCCACCATGCTCGACGTCGACCACGGCACCTACCCGTTCGTGACCTCCAGCAACGCGGTCTCCGGCGGCGTCTGCACCGGCTCCGGCGTCGGCCCGACCCGGATCGACCGGGTGATCGGCGTGATCAAGGCCTACACCACCCGCGTCGGCTCCGGCCCGTTCCCGACCGAGCTCTTCGACGAGGACGGCGAGAAGCTCTGGAAGGTCGGCGGCGAGGTCGGCGTCTCGACCGGTAGGAACCGCCGCTGCGGCTGGTACGACGCGGTCATCGCCCGCTACGCCACCCGGGTCAACGGCCTGACCGACCTGTTCCTCACCAAGCTCGACGTGCTCTCGAGCTGGGAGCGGGTGCCGGTGTGCGTCGCCTACGAGATCGACGGCAAGCGGTACGACGAGATGCCGATGACCCAGTCGGAGTTCCACCACGCGAGGCCGGTCTACGAGTACCTCGACGGCTGGTGGGAGGACATCTCCGAGTGCCGCACCTTCGAGGAGCTTCCGGTCAACGCCCAGCGATACGTCCAGGCGCTCGAGGAGATGTCCGGCACCCGGGTGTGGGGAGTCGGCGTCGGGCCGGGCCGCGAGCAGACCATCCTGGTCCACGACGACTGACCCACACCGATCCGGTGGCCGGACCTTTCGTCGGGGCCGGCCGCCCGGCACTCTGGTTGGCATGACCGAGACTGCGCCGTACGTCTTCGACCCGTTCGCTCCCGGCTACACCGACGATCCCTACCCGGAGTACGCGCGCCTGCGCGCGGCCGGGCCCGTCCACCAGCACCCGCTCGGGTTCTGGGTGGTCTCCCACCACGAGCATGTGTCGGCGCTGCTGCGCGGTTCTCTCTCGGTGGAGGAGCGCCACGTCAGGGGCGCGCTGGCCGATCTCAACTCCGAGATCTACGGCGAGCGCGAGGAGCGGTCCGGCGGGCTCTCGATGCTCGACCAGGACCCGCCCGACCACACCCGGCTGCGCAGGCTCGTGTCGAAGGCGTTCACGCCGCGCTCGGTGGCCGCGCTGCAGCCGGAGATCGAGCGCCTGGTCGACGAGATGCTCGACCGGATGGCCGACGCCGGGTCGGTCGACCTGGTCGAGGCGCTGGCCTTCCCGCTGCCGTTCGCGGTGATCTCGCAGATGATGGGTGTCCCGTCGGGCATCGACCACCTCCGGATGCGTGAGCTGGCCGGCACCATCGTCCGCTCGCTCGAGCCCGTGGTCGACCCCGACCTGGCGGCCGCGATCATGGTCGCTGACGACGAGCTCGCCGCGCTCGGCCTAGAGATGGTCAGGCGGAAGCGCGAGCACCCCGGCGACGACCTGCTGACCGCGCTGGTGCACGCCGAGGAGGACGGCGACGTACTCGACGATGACGAGCTGGTCGCCCAGGTCGTGCTGCTCTACATCGCCGGTCACGAGACCACGGTCAACCTGATCGCCAACGGCACATTGGCGCTGCTGCGTCATCCCGACCAGCTGGCCCGGCTGCGCGCCGAGCCGGACCTGGCCGGCAACGCGGTCGAGGAGCTGCTGCGCTACGACTCGCCGGTCCAGTTCAGCCGCCGGATAACGCTCGAGCCGTACGACGTCGCGGGGCGGACCATCCCGGCCGGGGCGTTCGTGATGGCGAGCCTCGGCTCGGCCAACCGGGACACCGAGTTCTGGGGCGAGGACGCGGACGTCGTACGCATCGAGCGGGCCAACGCGCGCAGCCACTCGTCGTTCGGGGCCGGCGTACACCACTGCCTGGGCGCCTCGCTGGCCCGGCTCGAGGGCACCGTCGCGATCGGGCGGCTGGTCGAGCGGTTCCCGGGGCTCGCGCTCGACGGCGAGCCGACCTGGAACGGCCGGATCAACCTCCGCGGCCCTTCGCTGCTACCGGTCACGGTGCGCTGACCTTCGACGGCGACTTCACTGCTTATGCTCCGGGTCGCCAATCCGGTCGGATCTCGTCCGCATCGGTCCCGACGACGAGTGCGACCGGACCGCCGTCGATCGGTGTGACATAGATGTCCTGGTCGTCGGCAGCGGCCTCGAACGCGATCATCGTGCCGTCGGGGGAGACGGCGGGTCGCGAGGCGAACAGGTACTCGTCGAGCGGGATCTCGGTCAGCTCGCCGGTCGTCGCGTCCACCTTGACCAGCTTCCCCTGCGGCGTCGCTGTCACGATCGCCGAGCCGTCGGGGAGCCATGAGCCGCCGGCTGTGTCATAGGTGCCCTCCACCTCGCCGAACTCGGTCAGCTGGCGCCGGCCGGAGCGGTCGATGTTGATGGTCCACAGTTCGGCGTCCTCGATGCCGTCGCTACTGCTCTCCTGATGGGCGAAGACGACAGTTCCGTCCGCGGCGACGTCCCACACCTGGTCCTCTCCGCCCCGAGCGAGCATCGTCGTCCTGGAGGTGGCCGGGTCGATCCGCACCACCCCAGCGGCGATGTCACAGACGAGATCCCTCTCATCCGGAGTCCAGCGGCAGTTGCTCACCTCGTCCGGCATGCCGGGCAGCTTGAACAGCTTGACGATGCGGCCGTCCGGATCGACCACGGCCGGCCGCGCCGGCCAGAAGTCGTCGCGAGAGAGTGGGATGCCATTGGCGAGCAGGCGGGTGCCGTCGGTCGACCAGGCCGCGCCAAACGCGGAGAGAGGCAGCCTCCGCCCGCCCGAGCCGTCGGTGTTGACCGTGTACAGCACCGGGACGACGAACTCGTCGTCGCCGAGGTCGCCGGGCAGGGTTCCGTAGACCAGCTCGCCGGTCGGAGTCCAAGCCGTGCCGGTCGCTGCGGCACCGGACGGCGGGCCGTCCGACGTCGTCATCGGTCCTGCCGAGCACCCTGTCGCGGCGGCGGTCGCCAGCACCGTGGCGACGATTCTGAGCTTCATGGTCGTTCCTCCTGCATCCTGGTGGCAGGAGTCAGTTCGAGGAGCAGGGCCACTGCTGTGGAGATGGTCCGCATGGTTCGCCGTCCTTCTGCCAGGTGAGTCCGCCGTCCCGGCTGACATAGAGCTGGGCGATGTCCCCTTGGGCGGCGGTCCCCAGCAGGAGATAGGTGTCGCCGCCCGCCGTGGCCGGCCCGCCCCAGAGGACGACGTCCGCCGGAAGACCGGCGACCGGGGCACTGCCCTCGGGGCGCACCAGCTCCCAGCCCGAGTCGAGGTGGGCCAGCCAGGTGTCGGGAGAGACGGGCAGGCCGGGGGGCGAGGAGTCGGTCAGCTGCTCCCACCCGGCAACGTCGCGCAGCCGCCAGACCGCCCTGTCGGCTCCGCGCCCGCACATGGCCAGGAGCTCGGTGTGGTCGGGGTCGGCGTCGACCTCGGCCTGCGACCCCGGGCACGGAGCGACGATCTCCTGCCAGGTCCACCCCGTGTCCGCACTGACCAGGGTGCGGCTCACGGTGAGCCCACCGTCTTCATGCGGGGAGCCGACGACCGCGACCATGACGTGGCCGAAGGAATGGAACCAGGCCTGGCCGGCGACGGGCGCGGCCGGACGCCTCTCCAGGGTGTCCGAGCCAGCGGGCAACCAGTAGCCGGTGTCCGGGTGGCACGAGCCGGCCGGGAGATACATCCCCGTTGCCAGGAGCACCGGGTCGTTCTCGGGGCAGTGCGCGTCGGGCACCTGAAGGGGGTGCCACGTGCGCGCCCCGTCGTGCGTGACGAGGCCACCGAAGCCGTTGCCGACAGAGCCGTCGTCGACGTAGCCCTCCTGGCCGTTGGGTGAGAAGGACAAGCCGCTGCTGGCTACCTCGCTTCGCCGCTCCCAGCCGTCGCCGTCGCCGTACCAGATCACGAGGCCGTGCTGGACGAGGAAGATGCCGTCGCCGCCGTCGAAGAGATAGCCGAGGTTGTACGGCGGCTGCGTGGTCGGACCGTGCGCCACCCGGTCTGAGGACGGCGTGGAGGTCGGGGTCTGCACGGGCGGAATCGGCCGGTCGGCTCGGTTCCCGCCGGCATACACGAACGACGCCCCGATCACCAGGGCCACGGCCGCCGCGACAGCGCAGGCCGACGCGATCCGGATCCGCCGCAGTCGCACGCGGCCTCGGAGTACGTCGTCGTCGGGAGCGTTGGGCGGCAGGGGGACGCCGTCCGCGAGGGCCTGGAGCCGGGCCACGAGGTCGTTGTCGTCGAGCTGTGTCATCTGTCTTCCTCCCTCCGGGCGACCTGCGGTTCGAAGTCGGGGGCCAGGGCCCGGCGCAGACTCGCGAGCGCGTCGCGGGTCTGGCTCTTCACGGTGCCGGGGCTGATCCCCAGGTCGGCGGCGGTCTCATCGACGGACAGGCCCCACAGGTGTCGGAGTACGACGACCCGACGCTGGCCGGTCGGCAGCCGGCGGAGAGCGGCCCACAGCGTCTGTGCGTCCTCGGGCGGGAAGCCCTCGGGGATCGGCCGCTCGGGGCCCCGGGCCACCGCGGACTCCCG
>WNGB01013236.1_pt1 | contig 19885 bp, 15 predicted proteins | sample 5400681 | NCBI WGS metagenome assembly WNGB01 (sample SAMN13153367, study PRJNA577476) | soil metagenome | isolation source: 115 cm soil or saprolite under grassland replicate 2 | place: USA:California | collected 2016-06-15
AGGGCCGTGCTTAGTACTTGCGGTCGGCGCCCGCGACCGCTCGATGGGGCCCGCCTGGGGCGCCTACACCGTGGACGAAGCCGCGCAACGCCATGGCGCCGGCGTCGAGCGGGAGACGACCGACGCGGTCGAGGCGTATGCCCGATTCCCCAGAAGCGAACTAACCCGATATCGCGAGGGCTGGCTTCCCGAATAGACGCCCAACGCTGATCCGAGGCTTCGAATCTGAATGAAGGGACCCGCTCTCTGACGCCGAAGGCCAGTCGGCATCCGGCATCAAGCTAGGAGGGGTGCCGATGGCCGCTGCGCCGTGGATCGTTTCGGACGAGCTGTGGGAACTGGTCGAGCCGCTGCTCCCGATGAAGGAGCGGCGCTTCCGCTATCCGGGCCGTAAGCGGCTGCCCGATCGGCAGGCGTTGCAGGGGATTCTGTTCGTGTTGCACACCGGAATCGCTGGCAGCATCTGCCGAGCGAGCTCGGGTTCGGCTCGGGAGTGACCTGCTGGCGGCGCCTGGACGAGTGGCAGCGAGCGGGTGTGTGGGAAGAACTGCACGCGCTCTTGCTGGCTCGTTTGCGGGCCGCGGGCGAGCTGGAATGGTCGCGGGCGATCGCCGACTCGAGCCAGGTGCAGGCTAAAGGGGGCGCCGAGACATGTCCGAGCCCGGTCGACCGAGGCCGTCCCGGCTCCAACCACCATCTCCTCGTCGACGCGACGGGGATCCCGCTCGCCTTCTCGGTCACGGGCGGCAACCGCAACGACGTCACCCAACTGATCCCGCTCCTGGACGGCGTCCCCGCCGTCCGCGGTGCCGTTGGTCGGCCCCGCCGACGACCCGACAGCCTGATCGCCGACCGCGGCTACGACCATGACAAGTACCGGCGGCTCGTCCGGCAGCGTGGCGTCAAGCCGCTGATCGCTCGCCGCCAGACCGAGCACGGCTCCGGCCTCGGCCGCTACCGCTGGGTGGTCGAACGCACCTTCGCCTGGCTGCACAACTTCAAGCGCCTACTCGTCCGCTTCGAACGCCGTGCCGATATCCAGCGCCGAGTCCAGCGCTAGGCAGGCTCGGCGAGGCTGTACGACCTGAAAGCCTGGCTGGAGCGCCTGCAAACGGTGAACCCGTCGAGCGGCGGCCCCCACCGGCAGTTGCACTGGAACCCAGGGGTCGAGAAAGTCAGCCCGCGCCACGACACGAGTCGGAGCGCGGCCAGTCGCAAATGGCCAATGAAGCCGAGGCGCGGCGAGCACGAGCAGAAACAGCGTCGCTATCGCCGCGCCTAGTCTCGCTTCGGTTGCGTCGCCAAGGCCCCAGAGTTTCTCGCGAGATGCAAAGCCAGGCAGGCAGAAGGCGCCCTCAGGCGAGAGCATCGATTCCAGTCAGTAGCTTGGCCGCTTGATCTCTCCCGCCATCAAGCGTGACCTCAACCAGGCGCTGAGCGACCTTCTGAGCCTCGTTGACCATAGCCTTGTCCGCCTTCTGTTCGCCTCCGAGTTGGATGATCAGCTCGAGGTACGCGCGAGCGCATTCACGAGCCGGCGTGCGAGAGAGGTTTGGGAAGGCATGGAGCGTCCGGCGGAGCTGATTGATCGCAGCTTCGATTTGGCCCTCGTCCTTGAGAAGCCGTGCGTGCTCGTAGCATGCCCAGCCGTAGCTCCCGCCCTGTTCGAACTGCTGCTTGGCCTCTTTGAGCTGGCCGACCGAGGGGTCCGCATACACCTTGCCGAGCAGAAAGTGCGCACGTTCGTCAAGCGGGCTGATCTCGAGTGCTCGCAAAAGGTGATTCCTGGCGCGGCGACTCCAATTCATGTGCCGCGCCTTCAGCTTGATAAGCAACGAGGCAAGGTTCGCGTGGACATCGCCGAGATCCGGGATCATCGACAGCGCTCGCTCAAACGCGGCCATCGCTTCATCGTGATCTCCGAGAATCTGAGCGGCCCGTCCGAAGGCGCCCTGAACTGTCGCGCGCGCGTACACGTACGCAGCGAGATCGAGCTCCGGATGGGTGTCCGGAAGCGTCTCCACCCAGTCTCGAATCTGCGCGATCTGGGCCCGCGTCTCGCGTGCCTCGGGGCGGTCTGCAATCTCCCCCTCGGAGTGGAGTCGCCAATGCTCGAGCCGAAAGACGAGCGCAGCTGCCCACGCGCTCACGGTCAGCAGGTGAAGGCGAAGGGACGTCTGTGGGTCTAGCCGCCCATCCTCGAGAATCTCAGGGACGAGATGCCAGAGGATCTCCAGCGCTTTCTCGTGGCCTTCCCAGCTCCCTACCTTGGAGAGCGAGATCGCGCGGTTGTAGCGGGCGACGTGGACAAACTCCGGGTGCCGCTCGAGATAACCGTGAACGCCTGCTGTGGGTTCGGCGGGGGAAAGCTCGATTGGAATGAGTCTGCGTGACGGAGCGGGCAGGGGCAGCGTCGCCAAACGCTCGAGAAACACGAAGTGTTCCGAGGCGACCTCGTTCTCTCCGAGCTTGCGGAGGACGGTCGCGAGCTCGAATCGAGCGAGCACATTTCCCGGGTCCGCATTCAACGCATGCTCGAGGATGCGCCTGACTGACTCGAGCAGTTTTTCGCGATCATCTTCGCGATTCGCCGGCTCCTCCCCACTGCTCAGGCGAGCGCAGGCTTCCCGGTAATCGCGGACGCTACTCCACTTCGTAGAGATGTGCGAGCCTCCAAGGTCGATCGCGATCTTGGTTGCGACCGAAGCGACGACGCGCGCGCGGGAATTCTCGCCCTGCACTGTTTCCGTCCAGCGCTGAACCGGAAGCTTCTGCCCGGGGGCGAACTGCTGCACCATCATCTCGGCTGTTTGCTCCGAGGCCGTCAGGAAGCCGACGAGCTCGACTTCCGATCGCCGGCGGAAGAAGGCACTCCCGAAATAAAGGGCTTGCCTCGGGTTGAAGGAGAGCGGCCCGATCTTCACGGGTGTCTCGTCCGAAATGAGCGAATCGATAGTCGCGACTCCCTCGCCGGCCGCACGCAGGTTCACATGCAGCGTGCCGTCGAGGTCTCGTGTCTCGTCAATCTCGATGCCATGACGAGACTCGGAGGAGCCCGCTGATCGCATCGCCGAGATCAGCTCCCGGGTGAGCGCTTGATTACGCGCGTTCCGCTCCTTGGCGTCGGCGGTCAGGTCTTCCAGCGCTACCGTCGTGCGACCGCTCGCCGGAATCGCACGGATCAGCCGGCGCAGTGCGACGAGCCCGGCAACGACGAGCACTGCCAACCCGATATAGATCCCCCACCGGATCACTGCCTCGAGGGCGCCCCTCGCCTGTGTCCAGGCACGATCGCCCTCGGCCGAAGCCGCCGTGCTCGGGTACGCCAAGGACAGCACACACGCTGAAGCAAGGACAGCGGCGCCAGTACGCCGGGAGAGCAATGGAAGCTTGCCGATGAAACGCGTCGTGCTCACGTGCAGGCGGCGAACGGATGGCGAGACGGCAGCCCGGGGCGCGTCTCGAACGGCCGGGAGTCGACGAACGCGAGCAACACGCTCTTCGCGTACAGCTCGAAGCGGACGTACGAGTGGCCCGTCCGCTCCGGTGTCGGCACCCACACCTGGGCGATCTGGGTATTGATCGGTGCCTGCGGGTGGAAAATCGACGTCTCGTCGGTGCTCGAGCGCAGTCGCGGTCCCGGCAGACGCATGTCGTTTAACGCGTCGTACGTGAACCACTTGAGGTCGACGGAGCTGCGTTTGAATCCCTCGATCTCGGCGCGGATGTAGTAGACGTTCCCCATCTCGTCCAACCTGCTCCGGCCTTTGGGGTTGCGGCCGATTCGGCACAGGTACTCGCCGCGGCTGACCTCTCGGTCGACCGCGAGGCTCCTGATCTCCGCCCCCACCTTCTCTTTCGGATCCGGCTTCAGGCCCGGCCAGAGCGTGTAGACGAGCGTCGTGCTGCTGATCCCGGCGGCGAGCACGGCGCCGATAAGCGTCACGACCGGAGCTGCCGGGAAGCGCCAGCGACGGCGCTCCGCGACCGGAGCCTCGTCCTTCAGCAACCCCCGGTCGGCGGCCTCGCTCACAGCGAACCCTCGATCGAAACGAGCTTGTCGGGCGGAACGCCGTCGGAACGTGCGCGGTCGACCTGGCGTCCGGGTCCCCCCTTGTCAGTGTCCTTTCCCCCGCGGTCGCGCGAGACGATCCGATCCTTGCCGGCGCCGCCGACGATCTTGTCGCGGCCTTTCCCGCCGAAGAGATCGTCGCCTCCGCCGCCTCCGAAGATCTTGTCCTTGCCGCCGTCGCCGTAGATGACGTCGTTTCCTCCGTTGCCGTTGATCGTGTCGTTGCCACCCCGGCCGCAGATGACGTCGGCGCTCGGCGTCCCCTGGATCACGTTGGCGCCGTTCGTACCGGAGCGCGGGCCGCACACGGATGCCTGCGCTGCGGCCGGCGCCCTCACTCGAGACCGATAGCTCTTCGTCGAACCCGGAATCCACGCCGGCGCGATGTCGAAGATCGAGGAATGCTGCTCGGTGACGTTGCGCTGATCCTCGCCGTCCGTGCCCATGACGAAGACCTCGTAGTCGCGCCCCGTCAGGCGAACGAAGGCGATCTCGCTCCCGTCGGGGGACCAAGCGGGCTGCGAGTCCTCGGTGGGTTTCGAGGTCAGCCGCAGGAGGCCGGTCCCATCCCGCCGGATCGAGTAGATGTCGTAGTTGCCGTTCTGCCGGCGGGTGAACGCGAGGCGGCGGCCGTCCGGCGACCAGCTGGGGTCGAACTCCGCGCCCCGCAGGTGTGCAATCCGCCGCGAATGGCCCGACAGATCGACCAGCCAGAGGTCGTAGCCGTTCTGGCGGTTGCTCGCATACGCGATCACGCTCCCGTCCGGCGACCAGGCGGGAGTGGTGTCGTCGGACGGCGACGGCGTCAGCCGCTGTGCCGGGGCGGAACCCCCGAGATCGCGGAGGAAGATGTCGTTCGTTCGCTTCCGTCGGCTAACGAAGGCAATCGCGCTTCCGTCGGGTGACCAGGTCGGATCGAAGTCGGGGGAGGAGTTCTGCGTGACCGGGACCGTCCCCTCGCCGGATACGCGCACGAAGATCTCGAAGTCGCCGTCCCGGTCGCTGACGAAGGCAAGGTCGCCTGACGGTGCGACGGACGGCTGGAAGTTCTGGGATCCGCCCGGGGCCTCCAGGATCGGCTTCCCCTTTCTTGGCCCCGCGACGAAGATGTTGCTCTTGCCTAGGCGGTCACTCTCGAGAATCAGCGTTCCACCTTGCGCGGGTCCATGGCGCCCGGCGCCGACCGCGGCCGGCAACGCGAGCGGAGCGAGCAGCGCGAGAGAGAGCGCCGATAACCGCGCAAGTCGCTGGCTCATGAGCGAACAATGCCACCGCTGTTGACAGACCGCAACAAAGGCTTACTATTGGCAGAGTTCATCGGTCGTCACCTTGCACCGGAAGGAGCAGGCTCATGCACCGCCACTCGATCTTCTGCATCGTCCCTCCGATCGTCTTCGAGCGAGTTGCCCGGAACGGCAGCCCCAAGCAGCGCGATTGGGCGCTCGACACGCTCAGCCGTGACCATTCGCTCCGCACGGCACGGCTGCAGAACGCGGTTCTGCGCGCAGGCGGACCTCTGCACCCCGACGCGCTTGCGACCGCCGAGCCCGGCAAGCCCAAGCGAACGATCTACGACGCGCACGGAACAGAGCAGCTTCCCGGGGAACCGGTCTGCCACGAAGGCGACACCCCTGGCGATACCGACCCCGCGCTGAAGGAGGCCTACGAAGGGCTGGGTGAGACCTACGCGTACTACTGGACCATCCATGACCGCGACTCGATCGACGATGCCGGCATGCCCCTCGACGCCGTCATCCACTACGGGCAGAACTACGACAACGCCTTCTGGGACGGCCAGCGGATGATCTTCGGCGACGGCGACGGCGAGCTCTTCAACCGCTTCACGATCTCGCTCGACGTGATCGGCCACGAGCTCACGCACGGTGTCACGGAGGACGAGGCCGCCCTCAACTACTGGCAGCAGACGGGGGCACTCAACGAATCGGTCTCGGACGTCTTCGGCTCGCTGATCAAGCAGCACAAGCTTGGCCAGACGGCCGACGAGGCCGACTGGTTGATCGGCGAAGGACTGCTCGGGCCGGACGTGCAGGGCAAGGCCCTGCGCTCGATGGCCGAGCCCGGGACGGCCTATGACGACGACGTCCTCGGCAAGGACCCGCAGCCGGCGCACATGGACGACTACGTCCAGACGACCTCGGACAACGGCGGCGTCCACATCAACTCGGGGATCCCGAACCACGCCTTCTACCTGCTTGCGACCGAGCTCGGTGGGCACGCATGGGAGAAGGCGGGAGCGATCTGGTATTCGGCGCTCCGGGATCCCCGCTTGCAGCCCACCGCCCGCTTCAGCACGTTCGCGCGCACGACGGCGCGGGGGGCCAGGCGGCTCTTCGGCGATGAGAGCGAAGAGGCGCGGGCCGTCGCAACCGCCTGGGACAAGGTCGGCGTCCCCGTCAGCACCCAGGCGCTCGTCGCAGCGCACCGGTAATCCGGGGGCCGGGGGTCCAACCGAAGGCCGGGGCGCCCCGGCCTTCGGTTACGCTCGCGTTGTGGCGGGTGAGCCCTTTCGGATCGAGTTCGAGCGCAGCGGAGGCTTCGCGGGAATCACCCTGCGAACGACCGTCGACTCGACCGAGCTCGACCCCTCCCAGGCGACGGAGATGGAGGGGCTGCTTGCCTCGATCGAGACGACTCCGGTCCCCACGGCGGCGCCGCGCGGTGCGGATCGCTTCCAGTACGACCTGAAGATCACGCACGGCGACCGGCAGACCGTGGTCACCGTCGGCGAGGGCAGCCTGACCGAGGATCAGCGTCGGCTCGTCGACCTGCTGACGGACCTTGCCCGCCGCCCGCAGGCGCCACCGACGGACGACTCTTGACTCACGTACGCTGCCTTTCGTAAGCTACCGCTGTGGGAGCGCTCGAGCCGTCGGTTCCAGGCGCCGTTGCCGGCGCGGCGTCGATCGCCGCCGGCTACGACCCCGACTTCCTTCCGGGTCAGCGAATCGAGCTTCCCGCGCCGGCAAGCGCCGCGGTCGAGAAGGACCTCGCACCCACGAAGGCAGCGGAGCGCGTCCGCCGCTACACCCACTTCTCGCTCGCGATGAGCGCCTCGCGCCATTTTTGTCGCTGGGTCGCGTGGAACATCGACGGCAATGGATTGCAACAGCTCTCGCGCACCGGGCTCGAGTTCGTGCTCGACAAGGAGTACGACGCCAAGTACCAGGTCGACGACAAGCTCTACAGCAAGAACCGACTCGACCGCGGTCACATCGCCAGGCGGGCAGACCTCCTCTGGGGCACCCGCGAGGAAGCCGAACAGGCAAACGTCGACTCCTTCTTCTTCACCAACATCACCCCGCAGCTCGACGACTTCAATCAGTCCCGCGAGCACGGCCTCTGGGGGGAGCTCGAGAACGCGATCTTCGAAGACGTCGACGTCGAAGACCTTCGGATCAGCGTCTTCGGGGGTCCGATCTTCAAGGACACGGACTTCCCCTACCGCGATACCCTGGTGCCTCGCTCCTTCTGGAAGGTGGTCGCCTACGTGGAGCAGGGAACACTGAAGGCGCAGGCCTTCGTGCTAACCCAGGACGACCTGGAGTCGAAGCTCCCATCGCTCGGGCTCGAGCAGTTCAAGCTCTACCAGGTCGCTCTGGGCGATCTCAGCGCGATGACGGGTCTCGACTTCGGCGATCTTGCGAAGGCTGACACGATCAGCGCTCATCCCGGGGCTCTCGCGCCCGAAGTGCGACGGATCGACGCACGCTCGCAGATCGCCGCCGGCTAGCGTCGCCGGCGCCCCGCCGTCAGCGTCCAGGCGAGGGCGCCAGCAGACCGGCAATAGCGCCCACTGCGGCCGTTCCGATCGCGACAAGAACGTCCGGTATCCGATGCCCCCTCAGGAACAGGGCGAAGGACGTCCCGACGACGGAGAGCATGGTCAAGCCGAGTGACAATACGACCATTCGGTAGACCCACTTGTCGGACTGAAACGCCGGAGCAGCAAGACGAGAAAGGGCGCTTACCGGATCATCCTTGACCTCTCGCTGGAGTGCCGGATCTTTGGCGACTGCTGCAGCCAAATCTGTCGCGTTCGACCACTGTTGTCCTGCGGCCATGGGGCCACCTCCTTCGTTGGGTCGGTTTGCGTGCCATTCACCGCGCTCACGCAGCCGCGGCCGGCGGCGGCACTCCCGCTCGGGCTCTCATTGCAAGCAGCTCGCGCTTCGCGGCCAGAAACTCCTCCTGGAAGTCGGTCAGCTCTGCCGGCTGCGCCGGCTTGCCCTCGGCCTGCTGCAGCATCGCGCGCTGCCAGAGCTGGGCCTGAAAGTGGCTCGCGCCGTCGATCAGGTGCTGGTACTCGGCCTGGGCCGGGGCCGCGCGCGCCTTTTCAGCTGTCAGGACCCCGCCCAGATGGTGCGCGGCTCGGACCCTCTTTCCCATGTCGGGGATGCTGCCGTCGCTCTTGCGGCAGAAGCGAAGCAGGATCGTCTTGATCAGCGAGGTGTGATCGAAGCGGACGCTCGAAACCTGTCCTTGCTCCACCCAGGGCGAGACGACGAGCGCGGGAACGCGCGGTCCGTAGCGGCGGAAGCCGGGATCATCGTCCTCGGCCGCCTCGGGCTCGACGTGGTCGTAGAAGCCGCCGTGCTCGTCGTAGGTGACGACGAGCATGGTGCTCTTCCACTGCGGGCTGCGGAACAGGGCATGGACAAGCTTGAGCACGAGCGCCTGCCCGGCACGCAGGTCCGAGGGCGGATGGTCGTCGTTCGAGCCCTCGGGGCCGAAGCTGACGTCGATGAAGTTGGGATCGATCCAGGAGACGGCGGGAAGCGTCCCTGCGGCTGCGTCCTGCAGAAAGCTGCGCGGCCCGAGCAGGTCCTGGCGATCGAAGTAGGCGGGCAAAGCCAGGTGGCCAACCGCGTAGAGCGGGTCGATCAGCCATAGCATCGGCACCTCGTCGTGCGAGTACCAGCGCCAGGAGACCCCGGCCCGGTCGAGGTGGCGCACGAACGCGTGCAAGTGGTAGATCGGCGGGTTGATGTTGTCGCGGCTTCCCTGCGCCCGGCCTGCAACCGAATAGCAGCGGTTCGGCATCGTGGCGCCCGGAACGGAGCAGAACCAGCGGTTGCAGACGCAGAACTTGTCGGCCAGGTAGGCATAGGCGGGCAGCTGCTCGGCCGTGTGGTAAGCAAGGACGGTGGCGGGCGTATCGCCCGGGAAGTGCTGCTTGCGCGTCTTCTTGTAGTTGCCGGCAAAACCACCCATCGCTCCTGACGCCTGCTCATCGACACACCAGCCCGAGTGACACGGGTCTTGCGCCTTGACGAGCTTCGTGCTCGTCGCCTGGTGCACCTTGTACTGCCTGCCATCGGCCTCGTTCGAGAGCCCGGGCGTGAGTCCGTCGACCTCAGCGCGGCCCTGGTCGATCGAGAGAAAGCCGAGCATGTGATCGAAGGAGCGGTTCTCCATCATCAGAACGACGATCTGGCTCACCTTGTGAAGGTTCTGCTCGGCGGCATTGGTGATCGCCGCCTGCTGCTGCGCCGGCCCAGCCTCGTACTCCACGATCGCTCTCCTCTCGCCGCGATCAAACACCAGCCGCAGTCAAAAGTCAATTATGAGGGTTTCGCTCAGGTTCGCGCTTGACTGCTGTTATCAAGAGTAGACCCTAGCCCACAGGAAGGAATCCGGGGCTTCGCCCTGTGAAGGATGCACGCGGAGGCGTTCACGATGGCACTGACGTACGAAAAGCTGCGCGAACTGATCCGTTGCCGAGGAGCTCGGCTGGGCGCCGCACCCTGAGCACCTGACGGGGAGCTGCCCGAGTACGCGCTCGGTGGAGACCCGAAGCCCGAATCGAGAAGCCCTTCGATTTCGGCGGGATCGATTGATTCGTCAGCACCGTGGGCGTGCAGACAGCTGTGCGGTACACGGACAGTCGCTGGCCGCCCTCGGTGACGCCACGGCGACGGCGTGGCGACGGGGCCCTGGCAGCCTGGGCGGTCCAAGGAGGCACGATGGCAGACGAAAGCTTCGAGCTCGACGTTTTCCGCGACCTTCTCGAAGAGGCACGGGTCGTTGCTCAGCTCGCCAGGGGCGAGAAGTCGTATGTGACCGCGCACGAGGCGCTTCGTGCGGGCGACCGCAAGGCGTTCCAGGCCGCCCTCAAGCGGCTGAAGCTGGTTCCGCACTGCCACCTCGTCTGCGAGTGGATCCGGATCAAGGAGTGCGCGCTCCTCTGCCTCGAGCTGTGCGGACCGCCAAAGGTCGTCGAGCGCCCCAACCCACGGGTGCTCGCCCAGGCGATCGTGAAGATCACCTCCGACGAAAGGCTCGTCAAGCAGCTGGCACAGGCGGTCGAGAAGCGAGACCGTGCCGCGTTCCAGCGCATCGTCAGAGCGCACAAGCTCGAGCCGATCTGCCACCTCTTCTGCCACTGGGTCTGCTACGTGCACTTCCGGCTCCTGTGCCGCTGGGTGTGCAGGCTCGAGGTGCAGGAGCGGCCGAGTCTCGTCGCCGAGCTGAAGGACTCGGGGCAGGCGCTTCGGGCCCTCCTCGAGAACCGACAGGCGTTCGACGAAGCCGTCGCCGCCTCCCAAGCGGGTGACGCGGAGAAGTTCCGCAGTGTCATCGAGGCCGCCGGCCTGATTCGGTTCTGCCGGTTCATCTGCTTCTTCTTCTGCAGCTGGCGCTGTGTGCTCGTCTGCCTGACGCTTTGCCGCCAATTCCCGCTGAAGCCGATCGAGCAGCCGCTGCAGGAGGCATTGGCGTTCGCGAAGGAGGTCGGGAAGCTCGCGCAGAAGCCGGCCGAGCTCGAACGGCTGAGTGCCGCCGTCGGCGCGGGCGACCCGAAGGCGTTCGCGGCGATCGTCGAGGAGCTAAAGCTTCAGCGCTTCTGCTTTCAGCTCTGCCACTGGATTTGCTTCCTGCGCTGTCAGCGCTTCTGCTTCCGGGTGTGCCCGGATCCGTACAACAATCCGATCTTCACGCACGTCGGTAACTTCGCAATCTACGCCGACTTCGACGCGGCCGGACGGACGAACAAGCCGAAGGCCGGCCACGGCGGGCCCGACTTCGGCTTCTTCGGCTGCCTCGAGCTACGCGGGTTCTGCCCAAAGACGATTCTCGGAGAGCAGACGGCGTACCGCTTCCTCTTCCAGGAGCCGGGGGCGCCGAATCCGACGCCGATCACCGGCCCCTTCGTCTGCGAAGTCACGATCGGCAGCCGGCTCACATTGTGGAAGGGCGACCCGAACGCCGTCCAGTCGGTCTCGATCAGGGGAAGCGGCACCACTTCCCCCACCCCGCCTCCCGACACCCCGGATGCTACGCCGCCGGAGCACTACATCGTCCCAGACAGCAACGGATGGATCCCGGTCGACCCTAACGCTCTCGATAACGGTTTTGGCCTCCCGCTCACGGGCTTTGCCTCGTGGGTTGCCTTCCCCGGCGCCCCCGACGCGGACCCGGCGCCCGGAGTCCCGGCCGGCACGGCCGTGCCCGTCGGAAACCAGAAGAACGGCGTACACCCGGCGATCATCTTCGAGGCGACCCGCGTCAGCAAGATTGGGGCACCGCCGCCCGACTATACGAACCAGCTCTCGAACATCCACATCAACAACTGGCTCGAGGTGAGCCTCCTCGATCTGCAGGAGTTCTTGGCCCCTGGCGCGACGTGCTGCTCGCCCCTGACGACTGATCTCCACATCCTGTACACCGCCGACCACGAGCTGATGGCCGAGTGGTTCATCGACATGGTCACATGCCCGCCCGGCCCTTCTCCCGCTCCGACCTTCCCGAGCGGCATAGGCCCTCGGGGCGGTGCGGGCACCGATTTCCACGATATCTCCACCTGGCCGATGTGCTCGTACCTGATCAGGCTGTTTACGCGTCGCTCGCTGACGACGGGGCTCGAGGACGACGACCTCGACGACCTCTCCTTCAAGACGTTCTGCATCGGCCCACGAAGGCGGTAGCCGGCGGTTCCTCGCGGAGGGGCGATATCGGCCGGACACCATGCTTGACGCCTATCACGGCGTCACAGGCTCCGAGCATCAAGCCAACTTACGACCTCGCGCTCGAGCCGCGCCCACGAGCCCCGTCGCATTCCGCGGTGACACGAAACCTGGGAACGCGGGGGGTGGGCCGAGCTCGTCTCGGCCCACCCCCCGTCTCCCTCACTTCACGAGTTTCGTAGTTTCGATGTCCGTGTAGTCCACGCGGGTCTCGTTGCCGGTGGTCTGCGGGTACCGCACGAAGATCACGCCGCTGCCGTTCGCCCCTGGCTGCTTCTGCAGCTTGGCCTTGGGCGAGCCGGCCTGGACGATCAACGTGTCCCCGTTCGGTGGGTTCGTCGTAGGCGCCCCACCGTCCACGGAAACCAACTGGCTGACGGTGTCGAAGACCGTCAGATCCACCGTATCGGCGCCCTGGAGGGCCAGGATGGTAAGCCGCTCCACGGTGGCCGCCGGCATGCCGATCGCCTTGAGCGCGTCGACCTGGAGGCCCATCGACGTGTCGATCGTGCCGACGATCGAGTTCGGGCCCTGGGTTCCATTCTGGATCACTTCGTCGTCGCCTCCGAGCGGATCCACCGTGAAGGCCCCGCCCACAGCAGAGAACCTGATCACCTGCGCCGAGTCCATCCGGGTCAGCCGACCCGAGTCGGCGCCGGTGGGCGTGTAGGTCAGGGTGTCGTCGTGCGCCGTCCCAAGAACGGTGAGGGCGTGACCGTTGACGTCGAGGTCGACGAGGGGGATCCCCCGGATGCCGACGACGCCGCCTGGGATGCCCGGGTACCCAGTGACCGTCCCCGCGTCGAGGTCCACGACCACGTCGGCCGTGGCGCCGGACAGTGCGAGGTGCTGGTTGGCGATGGTCACAGCGAGCGCGGCCGACGGCAGGCCCACGTTGCCGGCCAGGTCCTCGGCCGTGGCCGTGATCGCGTACACGCCGTCGTCGAGCGGCCCCGTGGTGATCTCGTATGCGCCGAGCCCGTCGCCAGGCACGCCGTCCGACGCGTCGCCCCCGGCGAGTCCCTGCCCCACAACCACACCGTTGGCCAGGATCCGGACAAGCGAGTTCGCCTCCGCGGTCTCTGCGAACGCCGGCTGGACCACCGGGGTGATGTTGTCGATGTTCACTCCCGCGCCGTCGCTTGTGGCGAGGAGGTCGGGGGTCGAGGGCTGGGCCGGCGCCGTGGTGTCGATCCTGACGTCCAGGGCATTGGACTCACCGCCGCCGCCGACCACGTGGACGATCCCAAGGGCCGGCCCATCGGATGGATCCACGATCACCACCTGCGCTGTGATCGCGTGCTCGCCGTCCGCCATGGCCGGGAGGGTCGCCTCGTACGAGCCCGACTGCCCCACCACAGGCGTGGCGAACGTGGCCAGGCTGCCGTCGTCCAGCACGCGCACCTTGAAGCCGGGCGGGTCGTCGGCGAGCACCCCATCGTCGGTGGGAGAGAACGCGATGCCCTCGTCTAGGAGGTCAGCGTCGTCCACCCGCAACCGGATGGAGGGCGTGTTGTCGTTCGTCACGTCGTCGATGTCACTGCGTCCCGAGTCCGACGCGGCGAGCAAGTTGAGCCCGAACGGGACCGGTGCGGGGCGGTTGACGATTGAGATGTCGTAGGTGGACTGCGGCGCTGCGGTGGCCGGGGCGTTCGGGTCGAGCACCTCGAGGAAGTACGGCTGACCGCTGACGGCCGGGATGGCCAGCGTCTCCACCGTGCTGCCCGGCTGGAGGGTCTGCTGGGACCCGGTCGCCACTGCGTTCCCGAACCGGTCGATGGCCCGGATCCGGAGGTCCGCCACCCGCTCGTTGTATTGGATCTCTGCCGACAGCTTGCCTGTGTCGAGGGCCACCACCTTGAAGTAGTCGGCATCCGCGTCGTTGTGGATGGAGAGGCGCGACTGGTTGTACTGGTGGTCGGCACCCAGGGAAGCTACGACCGCGAAGTCGATCGACTCGTTCGGCTCGAATCGGTCCGGGAACGCCCCGATCATCGAGAACAGGTCGAACATCGTGGTCTGGGCGCCGGAGCCGTCCGAGGGGAAGGGAGCGGCCGGCGGCGTGGCGTTGCCGGTCCACGCGGCGTAGCCGATCCCGTCGACAGACCACACCCCGTTGTACTCCCCGATCCGCTCGGTGCAGTCGTTCGTAGGGAGGGAGCCGAACCGGCAAGGCGCGGAGACGTCCGGGTCGAAGGGGGCGTCGTTGATGCGGAAGTCGTTCGCGAACGTCATGCCCCCATCCACGCTCGCGGTCCCGTACAGGTCGAGCAGGAAGTTGGGCGCGCCGAAGTTGGCGTTGGCTCCCGTGTTCATGCGGTTGTTGCGGTTGTCGTACCAGTGCACGGCGATGTCGCCGTCCTGGTCGATCGCCGCCGTGGGCATGACGGCGAAGCTCTGCCCGGGCCCGTGGTCGACCCGCCCCAACGTGAAGGACTGCCCGTTGTCCGAGGACCGGGCGATGACCACGTCGGCGTCGTCGCCGCTGGCGAAGGCGTCGTTCGGGTCGTCGTTGGCGACCACGTAGACGTTGCCGGCGCGGGCCGGGTCGGGCAGGACCCACGGCTGGGCGGTGCCCTGCAGCCAGAAGTCGGCGCCGGGGATCTCGTCCCCGTTGCCGTCCTGAACGTTGCAGGTCACCTGGGCCTGGCCCGCGCCGAAGACGGTGGTCTTCTGCGGCACCGTCCCAGCCGCGAGGTTCTGGCCCCCGAACCCGTCGCGGAGCAACTGGACGCTGCCCCCGCCCGCGCCTCCGCAGGTATCGGTGTGGTAGCCGACGTACACGTCGCCGTTGGGGCCGACAGCCACGTGGGAGGGCCACACGAAGCCCTCACCGTCGGCCGACACGACCTGGGGTGCCGACCAGTTCGCGCCTCCGTCCACCGAGCGGGCGAACATGATCCGCCGGGTTCCGCTGAAGCGGGTCCAGGCTAGGTACAGGTTGTCCCGGTACGGGCTGCTCGGATTGGCGTCGGCGGCGAGCCACTCCTTGTCGTCGTCGTTGCCATCGTCCGCGCTCACCACGACCGGCGTGTAGGTCCCGCTCCCCGGAGTAGTGGTGTCGTTGATCCGCCCCGCCAGCACTGTGAGCTCGTTGTCGCCCCCCTGGCGGTCCAGGTGGCTGACGAATAGCCGTCCCTGCGAGTCGAACGCCAGGGAGATGTCTCCGTTGCATCCGGCGGTCGTGTTCCGGGTGATGGGGAACGTGGCCCCGAAGTCGTTGGAGATGGTCACCGTGCAGCCCCGGCCTACGGCGACCTGGGCGGGGTTCCTCGGATTGACCACGGCCGTGTGGGGTTCGTTCCCCGTCTGTCCAGGCAACGTGTCCGTGCCGGCCGGCGCGGGACTGCCCGACACGACGAAGGCGGCGACGGCCGCGACGGCCACGCAGGCTCGCGCCCACGTTGCGCCACCCTTTGGTGCTGCGCTCAAAATCCTGTGCACGATCTCCCTCCCCTGATCGTTTCTACGAAGCCGGTTGGCTGGTTGAGCCTCGCAGTCTCGGAATTCCACCGTCACCGGCCTGTCACCGACGCGTCACGGGTCAGCCCCACAAAGCGCCGGCCCGCTCACGCTGTTCTAGGTCGTCAAGTCCTGGACGAGCTCCACAAGCTGGCGCGACGGCTCGAGTCCCAGCTCCTGTCGCAACAGCCGTTGGCAAAAACGGAATTGGCGAATCGCCTCTCCGGCATTGCCCTCTGCGAGGTGCACCTTGATCAGCAGCCGATGCGAGCTCTCCCTCAGCGGATCGCTCCCGACCGCCGCGAGCCCCGCTTCCAGGGCCGGCCCGAGCCTTCCGTTCCCGAGAAGGTGCTCGCCGAGAGCCTCGAGGGCGTGCAGGCTGAGCTGACGCAGACTCTCGCGCTCGAGAAATACCCAGTCGTCGTACCAGTCTGGAAGCAGCTCTCCGGTGAGGCTGGCCTCGTGGAGATCGATCTCACGTTCTTCGATGCTCTCGGGATTCATGAGCAACTTGTGAGCGACTGCACGCATCTCGCGGACGTCGACCGGGATCTCGGGCGCCAGCCGTAGCTGCAGATTTGTAGCCTCAACGAGCTTGTATCCAGGCTGGTGCAGACGCCAGAGCGACGAGCGCAGGTTGGCTGCAGCTCGATCCTCCGAGGCATCGATCCAGAGCGTTCCAGCAACATAAACTCGATGCAGCGGACGCTCGTGCAACGCCAAGAAGGCGAGCAGCCGCTGCGCGCTCATCGGAAGCGCTACGGGCTCGTCCCCGCACCGGAGCTCAAATGCGTGGAGGAGCGAGAGGGTGATCGCGTTCCGGCTCGCGCCACTCGCGCGGCTTCTTCTCCGCGTTCGCGTCGTGGTCGCAGCGACGGTCAATTGGAGACCGCCGGGAACGCAGAAGCGACAGCACGGCCGACAGAAACCCGGTCAGAACGTTTCCCGGAGACGCTCATCGGACGAAGGGATGCTCGGACTTGTTCACATCTTCGCCCCGGCCCACGTCATCAGACCCGAAACAGCGCCATCCGAGAACCGATGACCCTCTGACCGCCTCATCCCCCGCCCATATAGCCCAAGATTACAAGAATGACTTCTGGCAGTCAAAGCGTGGGTAAGTTGTCTATTGTCAATGACAACGAAAGCCGGCGTTCGTTTGAGCGCGGTCCAGCTCGTTCTCCGAGAGCGGCGACCGTCCACGGTCGCGGCGGAGCTTCAGCGTGCTGCCGCCTGTTCTTCGGAACCTATTTGGTGACCAGGATGGATGAGCGGCGGCGGGAGACCGTACTCCCGCCGCCCTCGGTCGATTGGCTACGGGCCCCAGCCCGTGCCGCCGCCGGCCGCCGCGTTGCCGATCCAGGTCGCGAACAGTACGAGTGCGAAACCGATCGTCACGATTCTGTGCCGCATCGAACACCTCCCTTCTCTCCCCGTCGGTGCGATTACGGGAGTATGGGCAGGATGCAATGCCTTTGGTCAAGTCTGCGGCAGACCACTTGACGGAAGTACCCTGGTCCAGGAGGATGTAAGGGAAACACTGTGGCGAACATGCGGCAAGACTCCGAGACGATCGGCGAGCGGCTGCGTCGGCTGCGGACCGTGGCGAAGCTCTCCCAGCGGGCGATCGCGGGGCCCGGCGTGAGTGCGGCGTATGTCTGCCGGATCGAGAAGGGCGAGCGGACACCCTCCGTGAAGGCTCTGCGCGTGATGGCGCAACGGCTCGGCGTGTCGGCGGAATACCTGGAGACGGGGATCGAGCTACCCGATGTCGAAGGGCGAGATCTGCGGCTGACCGAGGCGGAGCTCGCGCTCAGACTGGCGGAAGATCTCCCTGCGACCGAGAAGAAGTTCCGTGAGCTCCTCGAGGAGGCGCTCCAGACAGGGGACGAAGCCGCCGCGACCCGAGCGCGGATTGGCCTCGGGCTTGCTGCGGAGCATCGTGGCGAGCACAAGGAGGCGATCAAGCGGCTCGAGGCTGCAGCCGACTCTCCGTTCGTGTCCCCGTTGACCCACCCGGAGGTCTTCACCACCCTCGGACATGCCTACGTCGTCGCCGAGCGTGGTGAGCATGCGGTCGAGCTCTTTCGCACGTGCTTGAAGCGAGTCGGCGGCACCTCGTCGAAGCCGGCCGACCGCAGTGCATACATCAGGTTCGCTACGTATCTCAGCATGGCGCTCTCCGACCTCGGCGATCTGGTCGGCGCACGGCAGGCGGTCGCGGACGCGCTAGCGCACTCGGACGAGGCCACGGATCCATACACGCGCGTCAGGCTGTACTGGTCACAGGCGCGGCTTGCAGCGATGGACGGCGAGTTCAGGGCCGCGAAGCGGAACATGGGGCGAGCGATCGCCCTCCTCGAGACGACCGAAGACAGCCTGCACCTCGCGCGGGCCCACCTACTGAATGCCGAGATCCTGCTCGCAGGCGACGAGATCGAGGAGGCAGGCGCTCATCTCGAGGCCGCAGAGGCGCTTTTCGGTTCGGGTTCGGAGGCCCAGGAACAGGCGTGGCTCCTGGTCGAGAAGGGGCGCTGGGAAGCCCGCGTCGACCGCGGCGCCGCCGCGGTCGAGCACGCAAGAGCAGCGCTTGCTCTCGTCGGCGACGAAGACGCCGCGCTTCGGGGACGCGCCCTTTGGACGCTGGCCGAGGGACTCGCAGCCGAGGGTGAGGTAGAGGACGCGCTCGCCGCCATCGACGAAGCTGCGCAGCTCCTCCGGAACGAGACGCGGTATTCGACCGAAGTTCTACGAGCTCAGGCGACGCTCCTAGAGCGCGCGGGACGTCTGGACGACGCGCTGGCGACGATGAAGACGCTCGCCGATCTGCTCCAGGGCTGAAACCGCCCGGACAAGCCCTCGGCTTGACATTCGCGCGCGGGGTGTTAAGTTCGCCTCGGCAAGCAACGAGGGGAGAGCGTTTTGCCGGCGCTCGGCGACATCGTTGCTGCGGCTTTCGAATCTGCACGAGCAGGTCCCCCAATCACGGGCGCCGCATGAAGGTCCGGCTTCCGATCATGGTGCAGGACCAGACCATCGCCGCTCAGAAGGGCATGGACCTGACCGAGGACTGCACGCTCGACGGCGAACGTTTCTTCCTCGACGGGCCCGTGACCGAGCGGCTCGCCGTGCTCGACTTCGACGCTCAGACCGGAGCGCTCGCGCAGGGCACCAGATTCGACGCTGCCGCCTCGACCTACCAGGTCAGCCCCGACGCGGTCGAGTCGCCCGACTTCCTGCGCACCAACGCCTTCGCGACCGTGCTCAAGACCATGTATATGTTCGAGGAGGACGACACGCTCGGGCGGCCGCTCCGCTGGGGCTTCGACGGGCCGCAGCTGCTCGTCGTCCCCGTCGCCGGCGAGTGGGCGAACGCCTTCTACGAGCGCGAGGCCCGCTGCCTCCAGTTCTTCTTCTTCAACTCCAAGGAAGGCCGGCGCATCTACACCAGCCTCTCCCACGACATCGTCTCGCACGAGACCGGCCACGCGATCCTGGACGGGATCGCGCCCGACCTCTACCACGCGATCACGCCCCAATCGCTCGCGCTGCACGAAGGGATCGCCGACCTGGTCGCGCTCGTGATGGCGTTCCGCAACGACACGCTCCGCAAGACCGTCCTCGACCAGACCGGCGGCTCGATCGCCAACATCACCGCCTTCAGCTCCGTGGCCGAGGAGTTCGGCCGCGCTCAGGGGAAGCCCGGCGCCCTACGCCAGTTCGTGAACGAGAAGACGCTCGACCCGAAGGACACCGAGAACCTCGTCGACGTCGCCGAGCCGCACGAGCTCTGCCAGGTCCTGACCGGAGCGCTCTACACGGTGATGGTCAAGATCCACGACACGCTCAAGCGCCGGTTTGCGGACGAGGACAAGACGACCGAGTTCTCCGCCTCCGGCAAGGCGCTCTTCGTCGGCGCCGAGCGCTTCAAGCGGATGATCTTCCGCGCGCTCGACTACCTACCGCCGGGCGAGATCTCCTTCGCCGACTACGGCCGCGCGATCATCGCCTCCGACCAGGCCTCGCACCCGGACGCGACCCAGGCCAGGGACTGGCTGCGCAGGGAGTTCGTCCGCCGCAAGATGGCCCCCACCCTCAAGTCGCTCGACGTGGAGAAGCCGTTCGACCACCCGGCGCTGAAGGACCTCGACCTCGAGACCTTCGTCGACAGCGACTGGGCCGCCTACGACTTCGCCAACCGCAACCGCGAACTGCTGCGGATCCCGGCCGAGATCCCCTTCCGCGTCCGCCCGCGGCTGGACACGAGCAAGACCTATTACTTCCGCGGCGGCGTCAAGAAGCCGATCCGCGAGTGCATCTTCAAGGTCTCCTGGGACGAGCTCGAGCCGAACCCCGAGGGCTCCTGGTT
>WNGB01012534.1_pt1 | contig 19882 bp, 15 predicted proteins | sample 5400681 | NCBI WGS metagenome assembly WNGB01 (sample SAMN13153367, study PRJNA577476) | soil metagenome | isolation source: 115 cm soil or saprolite under grassland replicate 2 | place: USA:California | collected 2016-06-15
ACGCTGTGGATCGCCCGTCCCGACGTGATCTGATCGTCCACCTGCGCGTCGGTGAGGCCGAGCCCCACGCCCAGCGTCTTGGCGACGGAGGCCAGGCTGTCCCCGGCGCCGAGGTCACCGCCCTCGGCCGCGTTGCCGGTGGCGGTGTCGATGTCGGCCGCGTGGCCGCCGGGGACGAGGCCGCCCACGACCCCGCCCTTGAAGCCCTTGCCGATCATGACCGAAACCGCGTGGGACGAGTTGTGGCCGCGTCCGTTCAACCCGTCGAAGCCGCGCCCGAAGACGTTGAGGGTGGCGAACGTGACCTTGTCCTGCAAGCCGTAGGTGGTCAGCCTGGTCATCAGCGCCTTGATGTTGTTGACCGAGGCCGTCGTCTGGCTCGCCTCCCCGGCAAAGTTGTTGTCGGTGTGGTTGTCGCCCGAGAACGGCAGGTGGATCGTCACCACCGGCGCCACGTTCATCTTCATCAGCAGCGCCGCCGCCGTCACCTGATTGGTGGCGTCGTCCGCCGTGATGGTCGACAGATCCGTCGCCACCTGCTGGATCATCGTCCGCAGGTCGGACTGCGCGAGGGCCATGTTGTCGAGGTACGCCCGCTCGGCCTTGGTCCGCGCGCGGTTCTGTTTGAGCGCCGCGTTCAGCTTGTTGAGCGTGTCGTCGCGCAGCGTCTGCAGCGTGGCCTGCAGATCCTTCGGCGCGGAGAGGACCGCCTTCAAGCCCGTCGGCGTCACCTTGGGCAGGTACTGGCCATCGAACGACAGCTGCTCGCCGCCGATGGTGACCGGCTGCGCCTGCACGCAACTGAGACAGGTCCGCAGGCTCTTCGCGAAGTAGGTCGGCAGCCACTGGCCGCGGCGCAGCGCCCCGAACAGCTGCAGCACGCGCCCCAGCTCGCCGTGGTTCGCGGTGCCTGTCCGGTGGTGGAAGAAGACCGTGCGATCGAGGATCGCCTGCGGCACCCCGGCCCACGGCTTGGCGGCCGTGAATTTCTTCCCCGCCAGCGACAGCGACGTGGGCGCCATCGACAGGTCGGTCGGGTCGGAGTGGTTGACGGTGCCGGCGGCGAACGTCGCGGGCAGGTCGTACGTGCCCGGGACGTTGCAGTTCAAGGCGTCCCCATTGGCCGACATGCTCAGGATCAGGTACTGCGCGCTGCAGCCTGCCACGTCGGCCCGCGCCGACCGTGGATTGACGAGGAACGTGATCGGCAGCCCGGTCGCCATGGCGCGAAGGCCGATGGCGCCGGCGCCGGCGAGCCAGGCCTGCAGAGACTGTCGTCGCGTGACGGTTGTCGTTTTTGTCGTCATGGCGTCGTCCTACAATCCGATGGCGACCGAGGTTGGGGCGAGACAGGCGGTGACGAACGTCGACTTCAGCGCATCGCCCGCCGTGGCGCCTGCCGCCATCGCCGCGGCATAGTGGTCGCTCAGCAATTGGGTGACCGTGGCGCTCACCGGGTCGGCCGACGTGATGCCCATGATGTTCGCCACGAAGTCGGTGATCGCGGCGTCCTTCTTGGTGCTTGTGTAGCGGCTGTTGGTCTTGTCGATGGTCAGACCGGCCGCGTACGCGCACAGCGACTCGGTCGCCCCCCGGAAGAACGGGGTCGCCGATGTCGATAGCGCAGGCGCTTCGGCGCCGCGCAGGTAGCCGTCCAGGGGGACGTTGGTGGCCACGGCCGTCGCCGTGGTCTTGTCGGTGATGCCGGTGCAGAGGCTGGTCGCGAGGCCGAGCCGGTTGGTCAGCGCGGCACAGAAGTGATCCTGACGCGCGATGCTGACCGTCTCCCCCAGGTCACGCCAGGTCTTGGTCGTGTCCTGCCCGGTGACCAGCGGCGAGGAGAAGATCTCGAGCACCAGCTTGTGAAAGTCGTAGTTCGAATCGGCGAACGCCTGCGCGACGCGCACGAACTCCGGATCGTCCTCGGCGCACGAGCTCGAGTTGGCGTAGGTGCAGAGCTTCTGCGTCCAGGCCGGGGCGTACAGCGGATGGCCCACCAGGGCGCTCGCGAAGTCGTCGAACGACGCGAGGGGCGACTTCTTCCCCAGGTAGTCGAACGACGCGCTCGAGAACACCTGCGTCGCGTCGTGCTGCGCGTGGTACGAGTACGTGTAGGCCTGCCGGAACACGTTTCGCATCGGATCCATGGTCTGGTGGCAGCTGTAGCAGGGGCTGGTCGGGTCGGAGTGCTGGCCGTCCTTGCCGTTGTCGAGCACCGTCGAGGTTCCGCGATCGACCGGGTTGATGCTGCGGCCGATCGCCACGATCAACGCCTGGTTCAGCGTGTCGCGGTGCTGGTTGCTGATGTTGGTCGTCCAGTTGGCGAAGAACGCGGGCGTCGAGAAGAAGCCGACCCGCGGGGTGCGCACCACGATCTCGGAGGCGCCGCGCAGCGTGGGCAGGTCGTAGAACGGCGTCAGCTTCTGGCCCTGGGCCGCCACGCGCACCGTGACCGGGCGCCAGACCGTGTCCATCGCGTTGGTGTTGGTCGACGTGAAGGCGACGCCGGCGCCGCAGTTGTATTGGTAGAGCGGCTTCTTGTCGGCCGTCACGTCCGCGGGGATGGCGATCGTGGGGGGACCGCTCGGGTCGTTGGGATCGCTGACGAAGTTGCGCCCCGCGTACCCGAACAGCGCCAGGAACGCGCTCATCACGTTCGTGTACTTGCGCTGGTTGTAGCTGACGGTGACCTTCACCGCGGCGCCCTTGTCGTCGACGACGACGTGCCCGGTGTCATCCAGCTGCGGCACGCTGCAAGTGAACGCGGCCGGCACGGCGAAGTGCATGAAGTTCGGGCTGCCCGGGTCCAGCGTCTCGGCGAGCGGGATCGGGTTCGCCACCACCGGCGTCGCGCTCGGATCGACGGGCGGCCGGTAGGTGAGCCAGAACGGCTGCGTCGTGCTGAGCGAGCCATCGGGCATGGGCAGGCTGAGGGACCCCTTGCCGGCGTCGTCCACCTGCACCTGATCGAGCGCCAGGTAGAGCGACATCATCGTCGGCGTCATCATGATCGTGTGCGTCGTGACGGTGTCGGTGAACGGCTGGCCGTTCGCGATCGTCTTCAGCGCCGTGCGCGACATCGATTCCTGCAGCTGCGTGAACAGCGGCAGGTTGGGGAGGTTGTCGACGGTGATCTGATCGAAGAAGTCCGCGGGACCGATCTGCGTCTGCTGGAAGGCTTTGCTGAAGAACGTGCCCAGCTTGGCCTGCGCCTCCGGCCGCACGAACCAGGCGTCCACCAGGCCGCGCAGCGCCGTCGGGTCCGCTTCCACCGCGGCTATTTCCTCCTCCGCCGGCGGCAACCCGAGCATCAGGTTCTTCACCTTGGCGACGTAGATGCGGGCCGAGACCGGCTCGAACGGGATCGCGCCCGGGGTGTCGGCGGTGCCGGCGTCGTTGCCGGTGGGCGCGACGTCCAGCTTGCCATGACAACCGATCGACAGAGAGACGAGAGCCGACACCACGCATGCGTAACTGAACCTAGACGCCAATGGGGTTGCTCCTTTCCGAGGGCAGCGATCTCGAACTGACCAGCCCACCCTTCCCGCGCCGGATTCCGCGCCCGCTTCAGCTACAGGTTCCACTCTACTCTTCGTCCGCGGGCTCCGAGATCCTTTTCCTGGGCGTCGGGGCGACTACCGGTCCGGACACGTAGCCTCGGGTCGCGGGATCTCCCACCTCGCGATCGTGAGATTCCGGGACGGTACGCGCGCGCACCCGCTTGTGAAGGAACCGGACCCCAGGTCGGTCGCGGCTGGATTCCATTGTCGACGACGAACTCGAGCCGAGCACATCTTGAGCTTGCGCCCGGGCGCGCCGGATGAGACGAGCCACGCACGCGGCGCTCGGGGCGCCCGCAGCCCGCCTATGCGCAGTTCTTGCGATTCCGTCCCAGCGGCCAGCAAGAGCTGCGCATCTCACTGTCCGCGGCAAAGGATGGCGGAGGCGGTCGCGGCGTCAGGCCGCCAGCGCAAGGGTGTCGCGGTCGTTGGCGGCGATCCGGAGCGTGAAATCGAACGGCAACAGCTGCGCCTCGGCGCGATCGATGAGAAGCCCGAGGAGATCGGTGGACGTCACCATCCCCACCAACCTTGCGGACGCATCGACGATGGGAATCGAGTCAATCCTGTGCTCGAGCATCAGCCCGGCGACGCGGCTCACCGAGGCGCTGGGAGAGCAGGTCACGGGCGCAGGCGTCATCGCCTCCCGGCAGGTCGCGTCGCGCGCGTGGGTCAGCAGATCGCGATCGGAGAGAATGCCGACCAAGCGCCTGCCGTCGACCACCGGCAGGTGGCGAATGTGACGCCGCTTCATCATGGTCGCCGCACTGCCGACGGTCACCGTCGGCGCCACGACGACGACATCTCGGGTCATCAAGGCCGATGAGTTCATGTCGCTACCCCCTGTGGAGCTCGTACAGCACCGGGCGTGCCAAGCCAAGCAGCCGGCAGGTCCTGGCGCTTTGCGCGAAGAACTTGCGGGCAGATACCCCCGGCACGGCACCGGCTGCGCGGAACCCGGGGCCGCGCTCAGCCGTCCGACTGGTCGAGGACGACGTGGTCGTCGCGAATGACCTCCGGGATCAGAAGCTCCCGCTCCTCGTGCGCGATGTCCTCGAGCAACGCCTTGGCGAGCCCGTCGAACCGATTCGCGAGCTCGACGTCACTCGCCTCCTCGGGCCACGCGCACAGTGCTTCGAGCTCGGCGCGCTGGCGCTGGTGCTCTTCGCGCAGCGCGACGACGCGTTGCGGGCCGACGGGACGGTCGTCCTCGAGGATCGGCACGATGAGCGCCTCCTCGTCCGCGAGGTGCCGCACGAAGACCTCTTGGATCAGGCTGACCAGCGACCGGAGGGGCTCGTGCGCGACCGCGCTCTCCGACAGCGCGTGTCGCGCCTCGATCAGCCCCATCGTCAGCAGGCGGCGTAGCTCCCGGTGCTGGCCCAGAACCAACCGTCGCGCGGTCTCGGCGGGCTTCGGTTCGGCCCCGCCCCTATCCCGTCCATCGGCATTCATCTCGGCCTCCTCTGCTCACCAGAGCGGGGATGCATGGCCTACGCCAGCGTCGCGAGGAGCTGACCCGGACTGACGTCACTTTCGCTCGACGGTACAATTACCCAGCGGTGGCATGTGTGCCCTTCATCGTCCTCTCAGTCAGGAGACCCATGACTCAAAGTGGGCACGCACGAATCAGCGGCTTGACCGGGGCGCTGGTCACCACGTTGCTCGGCGCGTGCACGACGTCACCGTCGGGATCCCCCGCGGGCGGCGACGGCGCGGCGGGGACCGGCGGCGCGGTCGCAGGGACCGGCGGCGCGGTCGCGGGGACCGGCGGTACTGCTGGCCGGGCGCAGGGCACGGATGCCGGCAGCGCCTCGGGAGGCACCGGCGGCTCCGTCGATTGCGGCCGTCGATGCAGGCGTCGACACATCCACGCCGTCGCCGTCCGTCGCCTGCGCCCCGCTGCCCCTAACGGGTCGGATGGTCGAGATCATGGACGCCGCCGCCCTGCTGTCGGCGGTACGGGATGCCACGGCGGGAACGACGTTGCTTCTCGCGGACGGGACCTATGCCATCGGCGGTCAGATCCTCCAACTGCGCGCCGACAACGTCACCCTGCGCGGCAAGTCGGGTAGGCGCGACGCCGTGATTCTCGACGGGCAGTGGAACGCCACCTCGGGCGAGATCGTTTCCGTCACCGGGAATCACGTCACCATCGCGGATCTCACGATCTCTCGCGCCTACACCCACGCGATTCACGTCCAGCCCACGGACACCTCCGATGTCGTGGGCACCACCATCTTCAATGTTCACGTGATCGACGCACTGGAGCAGGCCATCAAGATCAACCTCAACGGCGCCAGGACCCACTTTCCCGACGACGGCATCGTCGCTTGCTCCCACCTCCAGCTGACGGCCACGGGTCGTCCGCAAGTACGGAACAACTGCTACACGGGTGGCATCGACGGTCACGGCGCGCGCGGATGGCGCATTCGCGACAACCTGATCGAAGGCTTCTACTGCGCCCAGGGTCTGTCCGAGCACGGCGTGCATTTCTGGACCGGGAGCCGCGACACGCTGGTCGAGCGCAACCGCATTTTCAACTCGGCCCGGGGGGTCGGTTTCGGGCTGGGGGGAACCACCGCTTCCAGCACGGATCCCTGGCGCACGTACGCGGACGAGCCGTGTCAATCGGCACGGCCCGTCGGACACTACGGCGGCATCGTTCGCAACAACTTCATCTTCGCGAACGACGCCGCGATTTTCGCCAGCGCGTCGGGATTCGATTCGGGGATCGCGTTCGAACAGGCGTGCGGCGCGAATGCCCTGCACAACACGGTCTATGGGACGACCGCCCCGGTTTCCTCCGCGGTCGAATGGCGGTTCGCGAACACGAGCGTCACCGTCACGAACAACCTGGCCAACGCCGCGTTCAAGAACCGCGGCGAGGGGGCCCAGGGCTCCGCCACCGGAAACGTCGCCACCGCAAGCCCCGCCGCGTTCGTCGACGCGCCCTCGGGGGATTTGCACCTGCGCGCTCCCGCGACGGGGGTTCGCGGAAGCGGCGCCGCGATCGCGGTCGGCTTGTGCGACGACGACATCGACGGCGATGCTCGCGGCAGCCGGGACGTCGGGGCCGACCAGCTTCCCTGAAGCTATCGGCAAGGGCCCGGACCCAGGTTGGTCGCGGCTGGATTTAATATCAGGTAACCTTACAATGCCTCCCGGCGCCGGCGTCATCGGCGCTGGCCCCCGCCGGGCTTCTGGGCCTGGCGACACCGTCCGGCGCGCCCGATCGAGCTCACCCAATTCGGAGGCTGTCATGCAATGCCGATTCGATCCGAAACCGGCGGTTCTGATGGCGGTGACGATCCTGTTGTCCGTCGCGTGTAGCGCATCGGGAGCTGGGAGCGGCCCCGGAAGCGGCGGATCGAGCACTGGCTCTGGCGGCGCGAGCGGCAGCTCGAGCACGGGTTCTGGCGGCGGGAGCGGCGGCTCGAGCACGGGTTCTGGCGGCGCGAGCGGCAGCTCGAGCGCTGGTTCCGGCGGCAACACCGGGGGCACCGGGGGAGCGGGCTCGGGCGGGAGCGTGAGCGGTAGCAGTGGTCAACTCGGCAGTGGCGGAAGTGTCGCCGGTACGGCGGGCGCGGTCGCTGGATCCGGCGGCGCGCCGGGAAGCGGCGGTCAAACCGGCTCGGGGGGCGGTGGCGGCCAAGCTGGCGGCCAAGCCGGCGGCAAGGGTGGCACGTCACCGGGCAGCGCTGGCCGAGCGGGCACCGGTGGGTCGCCGCCGGGCAGTGGCGGCGCCGCCGGCGGCGGGGCCGGTGGCGCGGCCGGCTGCGACGAGGCCCAGGGGTACCACCTCACTCCCCAGGGCGACATGTGCACGAACGCGCCGCGGGTGCTGTGCATCTTCGACTACGACCTCGTCCTGTCCAGCCACTCGTGCTCGCAGACGATGTCGATGCCGACCGAATATTTGTGCCGAACCAACGCCTGCACGACCTCCAGTTGGCACGACCAGTGCCTCGCGACGGCCGCTCACGCGGCCATCGCGGAGTGCGTTCGCCACGGCGCCTACATCGGCATCGCGAGCCACTCACAGCTCGATGCCTGCTGGAACGACAAGGTGATCCAGACCCTGACCCGGGCGGCGTTCCCGGAGTTCTTTTCGTCCATCCACTACAACAAGACGGGGACCGATTTCTCGTACCCAGCCATCGACGACCGGGCCAACTGGAACTGCGACACCTGCGCGTACCATTTCGACGGCATGATCGGGGGATCCAAGGTCACGCTCATCCGCAAAGTGATGGCGCACTACGGTCTCTCACCGACGTCCAAGGCCGATCAAAGCCGGGTGGTTTACTGGGACGACGATCCCGCGTTGCTCGACGAAGTTCGGTCCAACCTGCCGAACGTCCACCCGATCGCGGTCGCGTCGACGAACCCGGCAACGGCCGGCGCGGGTTGCGGCATCCAGGCCGCCAACGTCAGCGCCGGCTGGGCCGCTCTCGCTACTAGCGCACCCTGAGGGGTGGCGGGCTTGTTCACGCCGCAGGAAGTTGTCCCGGCCAGCGATCTCCAGTACCGACCGACACCTTTGATCGTGCCTCGCGGCGGTAAGAGGGCGTCCGCCCGTCCACGACCAGCGGTCGATAACTGAGGCTGAGGCGGGCGATGAATCGCGCGCCTTCGGAACGGTTCGGAACCGATGCGGCGTTTTGGCGATCCGGCACTTATCAACGGATACCAAAACCGGACGCGCGAGGATCCACGCCTCCGTGTCTTGCTGGCCTTGCGTGGGTAGACTTGTTCGTGGCAGCCGCAAGCCGTGACCCCGCCGCCTCCATCCGGTTCGCGGAGCGCGACGGCGCCCTTGTCATCGACGTTCAGGTCGTGCCGCGGGCGTCGCGCGCGGCCGTCGGTCCCGCGATCGGCGATCGCCTTCGCGTCGCGGTTACGTCACCGCCGGTCGACGGGGCGGCCAACGCAGCGGTCATCGCGGCGCTGGCGGAGGCGTTCGACGTCCGCCGTGCCGCGGTCGAGATCGTGCGCGGCGAGCGCGGGAGACGGAAGACCGTGCGCATCGTGGGCGCTCGCGCGGCGACGCTGGCTGCGCTGGCCGGTCGCCGCTAAGTGATCTCCGCCACGGGCGATAGCGGAGCCAATCGTCTCGGTACGGGCCGGCGTACAATCGCCGTCTAACCTGATTGGAGGTCCGCCATGGGGTGTCGAAGCGATCGAGGGACGTGGGGTCGAATCGGCGTGGCGCTGGCGGTGCTGATGGCGAGCGCCGCCTGCGACCCGGGCGTTCCCGTGACGGAGGCAGCGCGCCGCGCCCTCGCGGCGCCCGCGGGACGCGACATCGACGTGTTGTTCGTGGTCGACAATTCGTCGTCGATGGAGAAAACGCAGATGGCGCTGCTGGGCAATTTTCCCAAGTTCATGGACGTGCTCACGGGGCAGTCGGGTGGGCTGCCCAACGTCCACGTCGCCGTCATATCCACCGATCTCGGAGTCGACTCGAACAACATCCCAGGCTGCAACCCCACCGGCGGGGACAATGGGATCTTCCAGTTCGCGCCGCGGGGGACCTGCACGACCAGCACGCTCGCGAGCGGGGCGACGTTCATCTCGAACGTGGGCGGTCAAGCCAACTACACGGCCCCCGACATCTCGACCGTGTTCACGTGCATCGCGCCGCTCGGCCAGCAAGGCTGCGGATTCGAACGCCAGCTGTCTTCGATCGCGCGCGCTCTCGGCACCGACGGATTCCCGGCGCCGGCCGAGAATCAGGGCTTCCTGCGGCCCGAGGCGGACCTCGCCATCATCGTCATCACCAACGAGGACGACTGTTCTGCCGTCAGCCAGAGCTTTTACGACGTCGCGACCAACACCACCATGTCGTCCCCGCTCGGCCCGCCGGGCAACTTCCGGTGCAGCGAGTTCGGGCACGTGTGCGGCAACCCCGCCGGACCGCCACCGCGGAGCTCTCCGAGCGGCAGCGTCAGCGATTCGGTGACGCTGACCAATTGCCGTTCCTCCGAAACGGCCGGCCTGTTGGTGCCGGTGGCCGAGCTCGCGGCCGGCATCAAGGGCCTCAAGCAGAATCCTACCGCGCAGATCACCGTGTTCGCGATCGCGGGACCGGTGACGCCGTACGCGATTCACTGGAAGGCACCGGCGGTGACGAGCGATCCCCCGTGGCCCGACATCACGCACTCCTGCGTCGCCACCGACGGCAGCTTCGCCGATCCACCGGTGCGCGTCGCCGAGTTCGTGAGCGCCTTTGGACAGAACGGGATGATGTTCAACATCTGCTCCAACGATTTCACCCCGGCGTTGCATACGATCCGCGACCAAATCGGGCGCGTGCTGGACGACGCCCCCGACGGGGGCGTGAGCGGCAGCGGAGGCAACGGTGGAGCGAGCGGGGCGGGTGGCACCGGCAGCGGAGGTCGCGGTGGCACCAGTGGAGGCAGCGGTTCGACCGGCGCAAGTGGAGGTGCGGGTGGTCGTGGGGGCACCGGGGGCAGCGCAGGAACGACTGGCAGCGCGGGCACCATCGGCAGCGCAGGCACCACCGGCAACGCGGGCACCACCGGCAACGCGGGCACCATGGGCAGCGCAGGCACCACCGGCAACGCGGGCACCACCGGCAGCGCGGGCACCACCGACAGCGCCGGCACCAACGGCAGCGCGGGCACCACCGGCAACGCGGGCACCACCGGCAGCGCGGGCACCAACGGCAGCGCAGGCACCACCGGCAGCGCGGGCACCACCGGCAGCGCGGGCACCAACGGCAGCGCAGGCACCACCGGCAGCGCAGGCACCACCGGCAGCGCAGGGACCATGGGGTCTGCGGGCAACGGAAGCGCGGGCAACGGAAGCGCGGGCAACGGAAGCGCGGGAACGACCGGAGCGGCAAACGCTGGCGGTCGCGGAGGCGGAGCTGGCCGCGGCGGGAGCACCGCGGGTGGCGGCGACAGCGGCTGCGGTTGTCAAACCGCCGGGGGCTCGACGCAGCTCTCGAGCCTCATCCTTCTCAATCTGATCGGTGCTGGGCTCGCCACCCGCAGGCAGCGGAGGCGCCCGGGCTAGTTCGGGGCTTAGTGCAGGCTCGTTCGCCTTCGAGTTTTGGCGACGCGGCGGGGGATGGTTAACTTTCGATCGTCATGACGGCGGCGATCGAGGGTTGGCGCGAGGAGCGCCTCGAGTCGCTCGTTCGCCGCGCCACGGAGCCCGGCATGATCAATTTCGGCGGCGGCCTGCCGTCGGATCTGCAGTTCCCGAAGCGGGCATTGGCCGCTGCGTTCGTGCGCGTGCTCGCGACCGGGGACTCGTCGGCGCTCCAGTACGGGTGGGCCGAGGGGCAAGCGGGCTTGCGCGAACGGATCGCGGCGCGGTTGAACGCGCGCGGCGCCCACGTCGCCGCGGAGGACGTCATCATCACGAACGGAGCGCAGCAGGCGATTTCGATCGCGGTCGACCTGTTGCTGCGGCCGGGCGACGCCGTCGGCGTGGAAGACGTCAGCTACCCCGCGGCGCTCGCGATGTTTCGCCGGCGCGGGCTCCGGTTGGCGCCGCTCGGGCGCGGGCGCGCTTGTTACGTGATGCCGAGCCTGAACAATCCCGCCGGCGCCATGATGACCGAGAGCCAACGGCGGCAGCTCTGCGCCCGCCGCATCCCGATCATCGAGGACGACGCGTATGGCGATCTCGTGTTTTCGTCGCCGCCCGGCCCGCCCTTGCTCGCGGATGTTCCCGCGCGGACCTATCACGTCGGAACATTCTCGAAGACGCTCTGCCCCGGGTTGCGCGTCGGCTGGCTGATCGCCCCCGTCAAGCAGCGCCGTCGCGCCCTGCACATCAAGGAGAGCGCCGACCTTCAGGCGAACAGCCTCGCGCAGGCCGTGGTCGCGGACTTCCTCGCACACGACGACTTCGAGGCCCGTGTCGCCCTGCTCCGCCGCTTCTATCGGGCCCGCGCGGTCCGCCTCGCGGCTTTGCTACTCCTTCACGGCGCCGAGCACGTTCGCGCGAGGCGTCGAGCGCCTGGCCAAGGCCTGGCGCCGGATCGCTCGGCGGACGCGAGTTGAAAAGGGGCCCGGCGAGCGCCGAGCCCCTTAGCTCGAAGCGGGCTATTCGGTCTTCTTTTCGGTCTTGGTCTCGGACTTCGTCTCCTCGGAGCCGTCGCCCTTCTTGGTCTTCTTCGTCTTCTTGGTGGTCTTTTCGCTCTTCTCCCCCGCGGGCGCCTCGTCGCCAGCCTGGGCGACGGTCCAAGTGGTCGGCAGCAGGACCGCGAGTCCGAAGAAAACGATGCGAACGAGTTTCATGACGACTCCTGGTTGAGGTTGGAAGTGCGGCGAGAACCTAGTGCGTGCGCAGCGTCTGGGAAGGTCAAAAGGAACTCTGCGGGTCTTCATGCCGCAGCGACACATTGGAACCTCTTAAGTCCTATACTGCCGCCGTGCCCGTCGAGGAGAAGGCCCAAGCGGTCCTGGACTTCTGGCTCGGACCGCTCGATGAGCACGGCCAGGCCAACGCGGACCACGGCAAGCGCTGGTTCTCGAAGGACGAGGCCTTCGACCACGAGGTCGGCGAACGTTTTGGCGAGCTCTACGCGGAGATCGCGGCGGGTCGCCACGAGGACTGGCTGGACGATCCGCGGGGACGACTCGCGTACGTGATCGTGCTCGATCAGTTCTCACGCAACATGTTCCGGGGGTCGCCCAGGACCTTCGACCGCGATCCGCAGGCGCTCGCGGCGGCGGTCGACGGGATCGCGCGCGGCCATGACCGCGGTCTCGGACTCGACGAGCGCGCGTTCCTTTACATGCCGTTCATGCACAGTGAAGCGCTGTCGATGCAGGACCGCTCGGTCGCCCTGTTCAGCGCGCTCGCCGCCGACGCGCCGCCGGAGCAGCGCGAGCGCCTCGCCGCCGCGCTGAGGTTCGCGGTGGCGCACCGGGAGATCGTCGCTCGGTTCGGCCGCTTCCCGCACCGCAACAAGGTGCTGCAACGGACCACCACGCGTCCGGAGATGGAATTCCTGCAGCAACCGGGCAGCAGCTTCTAGCTCGGCGCCGGCGCGCCGCGCCCGGCGGGCGCGGCCCGGTCTCCACCCACATTGCTAGGCTCGCCCCTGGATCGAGGGGTTTCCGTAGCTACCTTTCCAACGTGACGACCCGAGCGACCTGGCGGCGTCTGAGCGCGCTCGGCAGCGTGTGTTGGCTGCTTGGCTGTAGTCCCACGGCCAACCGGCCACCGCCGCAAACATCCGCTTCCGCGCCGACGCCGGCGGACGCCGGTCTGCCCCCGGTGCCGCTCGAGCGGAAAGGCGTCATCGTGCCCAGCGACGTGAAGATGCAACCAGCGCCGCAGCAGGGAGAGCCGGGCGCACCGCCGCTCCAGAGCCCGGCCAGCCCAGGAAACTAGCTACCGGCGACTATTCGATGACCGGCGCGTTGTTGGGGCGCGCGGTAGCGCATGCGGACCTCGGACTTAACTTTAGCGGGTGGACCCAATAGCGAAGGTCCGGGCCAAGAAGCTGGCCAAGAAGGTGGCGTGGATCGGGCTCGGGGTCCTCGGCGCGGTGGTGGGCGTGCTCGCGCTCGTCGTCGGCGGGACGCTGCTCGTCTTGCGGACCGACTGGGGCGGCGAGCGCGTGCGCCGGAAGGTCGTCGCCAGCGTCAACGGGAGATCGGGCGACTGTCGTTCGGGGGCGACGCGCTCGAGCTGCGCGGGATCGCGCTACGGGATCCGGAGGGCGCCGTCGTGGCCGAGATCGCGCGCGTGGACGTCGGCTTCAAGCTGCTGCGGCTGCTGCGCAAGGAGGTTCGTGTCACCACCGTGGCGATCGAGACCCCGCTCCTCACCGTGGTCTCGGACGAGGACGGTTCGAACCTCGCGCGCGCGACCGCTCCCCGCAAGCCCAAGCCGCGGGAGCCGCCGAAGCGCGAGAAACCGACGGACAGGCATGGGCGGGACGGTTGGGTGATCCGTCTCGACCGTTTCGATCTCACCGGCGGTGACATCCGCACCGCGGTCGCGGTCGGCAGCGATCGGGTCCGCAAGCTTCACGTCGCCGCGCTGAACGTCTTCGCCAGCGTCCGTTACGCGATCGGCAATGGGTCGCTGGACCTCGGGTTGCGGGTGGCGGGCCGGAGCGCGCTCGAACCGACCGGACCGCTGGCGCTCGCCCTGGAGCTCGCGGCGCACGGTGACGCGTACCGCGTCGACGCGGACGGCAAGCTGCTGGACGGAACGCTCGCCGCCCACGGGAACGTCGACACGCGACACCTGGGAGCCGCCGATGTGCTTGTGGCGCTCGCCATCCCGCGGCGGGAGCTCGCCGGCCACACGTGGGGGCCGGTACGGATCGACGCGCGCGCGCAGCCGTCGGCGGCGCCCACGCTGGACGTGCTGGTGAAGATCCCCGGCGTCGAGCTCACCGCCAAGGATCAGGGACGAGAAGCGGTCGCCGTTGCCGGCCGGCTCGCGGTCGCGGACCTGTCCCTCACCGGCAAGGCGATCGGTGCCATCAGCGGAAGCGAGATGGGGCCGCTCGCCGGCCGCGGACAGATTTCGTTCGCGGTCGAGAACGCCGACTTTCAAGCCAAGGGCGGGTTCGAAATGCTTCGCTTCGACACCACGACCCTGGAAGGCATCGCGGTTTCGGCCCGGCTGCACGAGCAGGACGTCACCGCGGCGTTGCAGGTGAGCAAGCCGGCGCGCGTCGAGCTCGCGCTCGCGGGGCGGTTCTCCGACGAGCGCCGCGTGTTCGACCTCGCGCGCCTCATGCTCGGGTACCCAGGCACGAACTGGGCGCTCGAGCGCCCTGCCCGCCTGCGGTCCGACGACAGCGAGCTGTCGCTGTCCAACTTCCGTCTCGTATCCAAGCAGCAGACGTTGGCGATCGAAGCACGACGCCGCGGCGAGGACGTCGACGCGCACCTGGCGCTCACCGCGCTAGAGCTTGGCCAGTTGCCGACGAGCCTCATCGATCCGAAACTTCGTCTCGATGGCGTGCTGAACCTGGACGTCAAGGCCCAGCAGCAGCGGGTCGAAGCGACGATGGGGGTGCAGACGTCTTTCCTCGCGGCTACCGCCGCCGCCAAGCTGTCGATGGAGCCGCTCGGCCCGGGCGCGCCGATGGACGTCGCGCTCGACATCAAACACCTGGACATCGGCAAGCTCATGCGCGCGGCCGGCCGCCCCTCGCCCGCCGACGGGCGCGCCAATCTGAAGCTCCGCCTGGACGGCAGCACCGACGACCCCAACCTGGTTCTGACCGTCGAAGCGTTCGACCTCGAGCTCGAGCGTGGGCCCGCCGAGTCGGTGGACGTTGGCAAGGCGCGCGTCCGCGTGACCTACGCCGATCGCGTGGGCCGCGCCGAGCTCGACTTCGCCTCGGCGCGCGGCGGAAAGCTGGTCATCGACGCGAGCACGAACCTCGATCTCTCGTATCCCAATCCCGGCACCAAACGCCGCATCGTCGCGGCCAAGCTCCCGATTCGCGGCAGGCTGGTGGCGCGGAACCTCGACGTCGGCTGGGTGGCCCTGCTCAACCCGCGCGTGGAGACCGTCGCCGGCAAGCTGACCGCCGACGCGCGGCTCGGCGGCAGCGTGGGCAATCCGGAGGTCATCGGCGATGTGCGCTGGAAGAACGGCGCCGCGGTCGCGACGCAACCGCCACCCGCGGGCCGCAGGCCACCGGCGTCCGCCCGACCGTCGTCAACGCGCTGAGGTGGTGCGTGGCGGGGGCTCGTCGGCGGTGTGCTGGCGCGATCGATAAATCGAATCGAGCTCGAGGCCCATGTGCTCGACGGTCTCGTAGCTCGGCAATCCGGTGGCCGGGAGGCCCTCGCGCTTCTGAAACTTCCGCAGCGCCTCGCGAGTCGCCAGGTCGAAGCGACCCGTGCGCTGCTCCGCGCCGAGCAGCCCTCGCGCGCGAAGCCGCTCCTGGATCCTGTTCTCGGCGCCATCGTGCATCAACCCTTGTGGGGTGCTGGCGACCGGAGTCCCGGTCTGCTCGCCGAGCTCGTGGTCCGGCTTGGTCGCGGGTACGGCGCTCGCGGGAGGCGGCGGCGTGCTGGTGTGAACGCAACCGCTCGTCGCGCCGCCCAGCGCGGCGAGGATCCACGCCGACGCCGTCCACCCGCGGAACCTGCGCGCGCGGCTCACGACGACGACTCCGGGGCCGCCGGCGTCGGCTCGGGCGGTCGAGGGGGCGGGGCTTGCTGCGTCGGCGGCGGTAGGTGCGCGAAGCCGGAGGTGAGGCCCTCGACGAAGGCGTTGCGGAGCACGCCCAGGATCGTGGGCCACACCTGGACATCGGGCGCGGTGAGCTTGCCCTCGATGGGCACCACGGTGGCCAGCGCGTTCCGGCGCTCGACCCGATCCGAGAAGATCTTCACCGCGAGGTCCGCCGCCCACGCCTTGATGACCGCGAACGGGTTCTTGTTCGTGGGCTTCAGCTTGACGTTCTTCACGACCGGCTTCACGCCGCCCGTCAGCTCGCCGTTGCGGCAGTCGAACTCGACGAAGATGTCGATCGTCCCCTCGGGCGCCTGCAGGTCGGTGGCGGGCTCGATGAAGCGATACAACTCCGCGGTCGATAAACCGATGATCGACGCCCGTCCCGAGAAGGTCAGGCCCTGCTCGAATGGCTCGGCGGTGATGAAGATCGTGACCTTTCCGCTGCGCGCCAGGGTCCCGCTCGCGGTCAGCAACGCGGGTCGGCCGTCGCCGAGGTGGAGTCGCGTCGTCAGGTTCTCGACCGAGAGCTGGAGATCGTGAAGCCACAGCTCGGGCCGTTCGGCCCGGCTCGTATCGATGAACGCCAGTTGCCCGTCGAGGATGTCGACGTGGTCCACGTCGAGCGGCGTGATCTTCCGGAGCTCGCGGTCGAGATCGATGACCTCCGCGGGTGGCGTGTTGGCGTTGTTGCCGTCGTCCTTGCCGCTGTCCGCTTGCGGCGGAGGCGCCGCGTGGAACAGGCGAATGTTGGGTTCCACCAACTTCAAGGCGGCCGCGACGCGCTTGGCTTTGCCTTTCTCGACCTTGACGACGACCTCTTTCCAGGTCGCCTCGAGCAAGTGGTTGCGCTCTTCAGGGCGAGCGCCGGGCGCCGGATCGCGATCGCTCGCCTGCGGACCCGCCGCGGGCGGCGGCGGCTCGTGCCCACACGCCGCCGCCACGATCACGCTCGCGGCGAGCGCGCGCGCCAACCAGCGCAGCGCCGACTCACGGACCCGTGCCACCGTACGCCCCCATGTCGGCGCGACTACCGTCGGCGTCGTGGCCATCGGGATCGCCGGCATCGATGACGGGGCTGCCGGGCCGCAGATGGAAGTCTCCCGCCGCGGCGTCGACGAACATCGGATCGACGGCCGCGTTGCCCGGGCCGTTGGCCGACATGGCCGAGAACGTCGAGGCGAACACGTCGTTGTAGCGCCACATCGGCTGCGCGCCAGCGTCACCGAGCATCCCGCTGCCGGCGTTGCTCGAGAACACGGAGTTCTCGTACGTCACGCTGGAGGTGTTGGTCCACAACCCCGAGGCGTAGCGGGCGTTGTTGCCGTGGATGACCGAGAAGCTCACCTTTCCCGAGGTGTTCTCGATGAGCAGGCCGGCGGCGCCGCTGGTCGCGGTGTTACCGGCGATCACGCAGTTCGACAACGTGAACTCGGCAGCCGAGACGACCACGCCGGCGCCGATGTCCGCCGTGTTGCCGACGACGGTGAGCCCGCGCAGGGTCGTCGGGACCATGTTGTTCTCCAGCACGACGCCGCCGCCGCGACTGTCCGCGTGGTTGTTCTCGATCCGCACCCGTTCGATGAACGAGCCGGTCTGCCACCACAGCGACCCGTGGACGCCGCCACCGAGCGGCGCGTGATTGTCGGCGATGCGCCCGCCCGACCACTGGCTGCCGTCGTTGTCGAGCTCCACCCCGCCGCCCGAGCTCGCGGCTTGATTGCCGACGACCTCGTTGTCGATGAAGACGCTCGACACGTGCGAGACCTTGAGGCCTCCACCCCGCTTGCCGGAGACGTTGCCGATGAAGCGATTGCGCTCGAGCCGGGCGCTGGACTCGAAGATCCGCAGCCCACCGCCGTCGTCGAGCGAGCGGTTGTTCTCGAACAGGTTGTCGGCGAGCAACGCCTTGGACTGATGCAGGTACATGCCCCCGGCTTCCATCGCGAGGGTCTGATTGCCGGTGAGAGTGTTGCCGCGGATGGTCGGTTGGTGCGCCTGCACCCAGACCGCGCCCGCGTCCCACTGACTGTGGTTTTCGACGAAGCGGTTGCCCTCGACGAGAGCGTCGCTGTTGACCCGCAGCGCGCCGCCGTGGAGGCCGAGGTTCATGCGGAACTCGTTGTTCTTGAGCGCCACCGTACCTTCCTCGAGGTCGACAGCTCCCCCGTTGTCGGCGTGGTTGTTGATGAAGGCGCAGCCGGCGATGGTTCCGCTGCTCTCGATCACCAACGCGCCGCCGCCCGCCGTGACGCCGTCGTTGTCATCGAACCGCGTCCCCGACACGTCGAGGGAGCAACGAACCGCATAGAGCCCACCGCCGCCGGCTTGGGCGCGATTTCCGACCAGCGCGCTGTCTTTCACGACCAGCGCCGCGTTCTCACAAGACACACCCGCGCCCGCTGCGGCGGACGTGCCACCCGAGATCGAGAGATTCTCGAGATTCACGCCGCCTGCGGCCGTGTTGCGGACGGCCATCCCGACCCCGCGGCCGCCCGGCGCGATGATCGTCGCGTCCGCGCCCGCGCCCACGATGCGCAGCGACTTGCCCTCGATGACCGGGGTCTCGGCGAACGTCCCCGCGCACACCTGCAACAGCGCGCGCGAAGGCGCGGCCGCGATCGCCTCGCCGAGGGTCGCGAACTGCCCCGAGCCCGGGCACACGGAAATCGCGACCGCTGGAGCTCCCGAGCCGCCCGCGCCCGCCCCGGCGCCGCCCACTCCCGTACCCTCGCTGCCTCCCCCGCCAAGCCTGCCTGGACCGCCTCCGTCCGAGCAGGCCAGCAAGAGGAGCGCGGCCACCATGGCCGCGATCAGTGATTTGCTCACGGGGTACGTCTCAGCACGCCCCGTGCCGAAGCTGACACGCCCGTAATTACGGACCTTCGGTGCGGGAGGCGCGTCCTGTTCCGGTGACGCCAGGTCCGCGCCCCGTGACGAGCGGGCGCGCTTCGCGTCCTGCCTGATGCTGCGTGCCATCGCCCCGAACGAGCATCGCGGTCGTGCGCGGCGCCGGCCTGGGCGCCGGCCTTGACGGCGCCCTGCCGCTCAGGCCATCACCGCGTGCGTCAGCTGGCGCGCCTCAGCCGTCACGCGCGCCTTGAGCTCGGGTAGGAAGCGACGCAGGACCGCGGCGTCGCGATCCGAGAGCGCGAGCCGCGGGCGGCTGGCGAGCGCGCCGACCAGGCGAGCGGCGACGAAGTCCGAATCGCGATAGGCGTCCGGGATCGTCCCGCTACGGAGGCGCACGACCAACGTTCGCCAGCGCAGACGCGACACCTCGTCGCACCACACGAACGGTGCGCGGCCAGCCTCGGCACCCGCGAGGCTGCGGACAAAGGCGTCACGCGACCGCACATCGGCGGCCAGCACGCCGTCGAGAAACAGCTCGATGCCGACATGAGCGGCTCCGCGCGCCGCGCCCCGCGCGACGCCCCCACCGATCAGCGTGCGCGCCGCCCACGCTTGCAGCGCGGTGAACGCAGGGTTGGCGTGAAAGACCGCGTCGGTCGCGACGTGATGCGCTTGCCCCGCAGCGACCTTGGGTGACGTCTCGGCGCGCGCGACCGCGCCACACAGCGGCAACAGATCAGGCGCCATCGCGCCGAGCAGGAACGCCGGATCATCGTCCACCTGCCGGGCGGCCGCCGCGTGGCCGAAGAAGTTCACCGCTCACAGGGTAGCAAGCCGGCGCGGCCTGGGAGCGGTCATGAGCGAAACAGGCCGATTCCGGTTCGGGACTACATGTTCCGGCACGGCTCGAGCGTCGAGCCGGCTTCGGCGCACAGCGCGAACTGTCCCCACACGTCGGTGCTCGGACCAGGCGCTTCGTCGAGACTCAGCCGATAGTGCCCGGAGACGATCTGTCCGTCGTGCGCATCGATCGCGATCTCGGACATCGTTCGGTGGTGCAGGACGCCGTCGGATCGCATCACGAATCCGTACCCGCCCTGAACGTAGAGCTCGAGCAGGTCGACGGGGAATTCCCGGTTATGTACGTCGAAGAAAATGCTCAGGCTCGGGCAGCCCGGCTCGATGAGCGCGTTCAAACGTGCACCACAGCTGTGGGCGATGTTGATGCCGTCCCGAAACACGTCCACTTTTCCGGTGGCGTCTTGCAT
>WNGB01009702.1_pt1 | contig 19880 bp, 19 predicted proteins | sample 5400681 | NCBI WGS metagenome assembly WNGB01 (sample SAMN13153367, study PRJNA577476) | soil metagenome | isolation source: 115 cm soil or saprolite under grassland replicate 2 | place: USA:California | collected 2016-06-15
CTGCTTCAAGTTCAGGCTCAAGACCTTCTACTTCGCGGTGGTGACGCTGGCCTTCGCGGAGATGATCCGGCTCGTGGTGATGAACTGGAACAGTGTCACCAACGGCACCCTGGGCCTCGTGGTCGCGGGGAAGCCCACCATCTACTGGCCGGGAAGCGGCCTCGTGCCGATCAAGGGCTCGACGGCGTGGTACTACCTCACCCTCGTCGCCCTCTCCCTGACCGTGCTGATCTGCGCGCGATGCCTCTCCTCGTGGATGGGGCGCTGCTTCGGGGCCATCCGTCTCAACGAAGACCTCGCCCGCACTCTCGGCATCAACGTGTTCCGCTACAAGCTCCTCTCTTTTGCCATCGGCAACGCTCTCGCCTCCTTCGCGGGGGGCCTCTACGGCTATTACACGGGCTACATCGACCCGGGCTATCTCGGCATCAACCAGTCCATGGAGGTGCTGGCCATGGTGCTGCTGGGTGGGCAGGGCACGCTCATCGGACCCATCGTGGGCTCGCTCGTGCTCACCGGCCTCCCCCACGCCATCGACCTCCGCGCCGAGATGCGCGCCATCCTCTACGGGGCCATTCTCATCTTCACCATTCTCGTGATGCCGCGGGGGATCGTGGGTACCCTGAATGCCTGGAGGGCGAAGCGTGGCCCTTGAGGTGCGCGGCCTCGGCAAACGCTTCGCCGGCCTCGTCGCGGTGGCCGACGTGTCCTTCCACGTCCGGCCCGGGGAGATCGTGGGCATCATCGGCCCCAACGGCTCGGGCAAGACCACGCTCCTCAGCATGATGGCGGGCCTGCTCACTCCCACCTCGGGCAGCGTGCGCTGGAAGGGGCAGGAGATCCAGGAGCTGCGCCCGGATATCATCGCCGGGCTCGGCGTGGTCAAGACCTTCCAGAACCCGCAGGTCTTCGCCGAGCTCTCCGTGTTCGACAATGCCCGGGTGGCGAGCCACCTCGCCCTCAAGCGCGCCCTGGGATTTCGCCGGGGGCTCGAAATCGTGGGGGCCGCGCGCGGCATCGAGCATCGTCTCGCCGCGCGGGTGGGCGAGGTGCTCGCCCTCTGCGATCTGGGCGGCGCGGCCGACCAGCGAGCGGGCAATCTCTCCTACGGCGAGGAGAAGATGCTCGGTATCGCCATGGCCCTCGTGTGCGAGCCGGAGCTCCTCCTCCTCGACGAGCCGGCCTCCGGTCTCGGGCGCGACGAGGTCCGCAATCTCGAATCCGTGCTCGACAAGGTGCACCAGGCCGGCACCACGCTCTGTCTCGTCGATCACAAGATCGGCTTCCTTCGCGGCCTCGCCCATCGGGTCATCGCCCTCAACTACGGCGAGAAGATCGCGGAGGGCCCGCCCGAGGAGGTGCTCAACGAGCCGGCGGTGATCGAGGCGTATCTCGGAGCGGGCCATGCTCGAGCTTGACCGCGTCGATTGCCACTACGCCAAGGTCCACGTCCTTCACGACGTGAGCCTCGAGGTGAAGCGGGGCGAGATCGTGTGCCTGATCGGGCCGAACGCGGCGGGCAAGACCACCACCCTCCGGGTGATCGCCGGACTCAAGGCGCCGTCGACGGGGCACGTCCGCTACCTGGGCGAAGCCATCACGCGTCTCCTGCCCTTCGAGCGCGTCGAGCGCGGCCTCGTGCTCGTGCCGGAAGGACGGCAGATCTTCCCGAAGTTCACCGTCCTCGACAATCTCCGGATGGGCGCCTATCAGCGCGCGGACCGGCGCGATATCGGCGGCGACCTCCAGAACGTCTACGAGCTCTTTCCGCGGCTCCGCGAGCGCCTCCAGCAGCGCGGCGGCTCGCTGTCGGGGGGCGAGCAGCAGATGCTGGCCATCGGGCGCGGGCTCATGGCCAAGCCCCAGTGCCTGCTTCGCGACGAGCCGTCCCTGGGCCTCGCCCCCATCATCGTGAGCGAGATCTCGCGCATCATCCGCGAGCTGGCGAGCCGCGGCCTCACCATCGTGCTCGTCGAGCAGAACGCCGCCATGGCTCTCGAGCTGGCCGACCGCGCGTATCTCCTCGAGTCCGGCCACGTCTCGCGGCACGGGACGGCGGCTGAGCTCCAGAGGACGGACGTGGTCCGCCGGCTCTACCTGGGAGCGTGAGAGCACCGTGACGGCGCTGCTCGACGTGATGGCGGTACGAGCCACCGGCGATCCGGGCGCGGCAGTGGTGGACTGCGGCGCTCCCGGACGTGGGCGCCACCGCGACGGCCGGCCCTGTGCGCTCCGCATTCACGTGCACGGGGGCGAGATCTACGGCGAGGAGACGCGCTGGCTCGAGTACCAGGTCCTCGACCAGGCGCCCGACACCAAGGGCGGACTCTGGGCCTACCGTCGCCTCATCGACGCGGACCTGTTTCCGCCCGGCGCCGGATACCTCCGCGACATCAGCATGCTCAACTGGCCGGGCAACGACTATCGCGATCAGAGTATCCTCGACCGGTCGCCGCGGGAGCAGGCCCAGGCTCAGGACGCCAAGCGCGTGAGCCTCGGCTTCCTCTACTGGCTGCAGACGGAGGCACCGAGACCCGGCGGGGCATCAGGATCCCCCGGGCTCATGCCCCGCCCCGACGTCATCGCCAGCGCGGACGCTCCCGGCAAGCATCCATACATACGCGAGAGCCGGCGCATCCGGTCGCGGAGGATCATCGTGGAGCAGGACGTATCGGCCGACTATCAGAAAGGGGCGCGCGCCGGGCACCTCCAGATGGCGGCGGTGACGGAAGAGATCGCCGGCACGCCGGATAGTCTCGAAGCGGCCGCCCTGCCCGCCGAAATACGCGCGAAGGTCGGGCTGTGAGCGCGAGCCTGGCCGTCGAGGGCGTGGTGGCGCGGCTGACCCTCGACCGACCCGAAGCCCTCAATGCCCTCAACCGCGCGGTGGCGGCAGGGCTCGAGAGCGCGCTCGGACAGCTCGAGCGCTCCAAGAGCGTCACCGTGGTCATCGTGTCGGGGCGCGGGCGGGCCTTCTGCGCGGGTAATGACATCGCCGAGATGCCGACGCTCGAGCCGGCCGAGGCGAGGGCGCTGTCCCGCCGCTGGCAGAAGATCATGGATCGCTTCGCGCGGCTGCCCCAGGTGACCATCGCCGCCGTGCGCGGCTATGCCCTGGGCGGCGGCTGCATGCTCGCGGCGGCGCAGGATCTGTGCGTGGCCGAGGCGAGCGCCCGCTTCGGACTCCCGGAGGTGACGCTCGGCTTCAATCCCTCCTACGGCATCGCCCGGATTCTCGACCTGATGGGCGGCGGGCCGGCCCGAGACCTTCTCCTCACCGGCCGCGCCGTCGACGCCGCCGAGGCGCTCCGCATGGGCCTGGTCACGCGCGTCGTACCCGACGGCGAGCTGGAAGCCACGGCGGACGAGCTGGCCGCCGGCATCGCGCGCCACCCGCGCGGGGGGCTCGCCGCGACCAAGGCCATCGTGGCGGATATTCGCGCGGGCAAGTCCGGCGGCGCCGCCCAGGCCTACGCGGCTTCCCTGCGGCGGGACAAGGACGCCCGGGCGCGCATCGCCGACTTCGTGGCGAAGCGAAAGAAGGACTGACCAGCCCGTGCTCATCACCGGCACCCGCACCCTGGGGAGCGCGCTCGAGGACAAAGCGCGCCGCTTTCCCGAGCGGCTCTTTCTGATCTTCGAAGATGGCGCGGGCGGCAGCGCCCGGTGGACGTGGAGCGAGTTCGACGCCGAGGTGAATCGCGCCGCCCATCTCCTCCGGTCTCTCGGCCTCGATCACGGAGACAAGTTCAATCTCCACCTCGGCAATTGCCCCGAGTTCCTCCTCTTCTGGATGGCCGCGGCCAAGACGGGGACGGTCATGGTGCCCACCAATCCCGTCTCCACCGCCGACGAGATGGAATATATCCTCGCCCACTCCGAAGCCCGGCTCTCCGTCACCGAGCCGCAGTATGCGGCGCCCATCCACGCGGTAGCCGGGCGCTGCCCCGCCCTCCGCGGCGTGATCGAGGCGCGTCCTCTCGAGCCGCTCCTGAGCGGCCTGCCGTCCACGCCGCCCGAGACCCCCCCCGAGACCAAGGTCGCGCCACTCGACGAGATCTCCATGCAGTACACCTCGGGCACCACATCCAAGCCCAAGGGCGTGCTCCTCACCCACGCCAACTACCTCTTCGGCGGCGAGGCCATGTCCAAGTCGATGCGGGTCGGCCCCGCGGATCGTCACCTGATCGTGTTGCCGCTCTTCCATGCCGGCGCCCAGCTTCACGCCTTTCTGCCCATGCTGCTGGCGGGCGGCAGCATCGCCCTCATGGAGCACTTCAGCGCCACGCGCTTCGTCGAGCAGGCGATACGCCACGAGGCGACCCTGGCCGCGCTCTTTGCCGCCCCCATCCGCATGCTCCTCGCCCAGTCGCCCGCGCCGCGCGACGGGCAGACCCGTCTCCGCGCTGTCTCCTATGCGCAGAACGTGACCCCGCAGCAGTTCGAGGAATGGCACGGGCGCTTCGGCGCGCCCCTGATGCAGATCTGGGGGATGACGGAGACCATGAGCCTGCCCCTCATGCAGCCGCTCGATCTGCCGCGCAAGCCACTGTCCATGGGCATGCCCGTGCTCGGCTACGAGTGCAAGGTGGTGGATGGCGACGGCAAGGACGTACCGCCGGGTACCGCGGGCGAGCTGGTCGTCTCCGGCATACCGGGAGTGACGCTGATGAAGGGCTATTTCAAGAACGAGCAGGCCACGGCCGAGACGCTGCGCGACGGGTGGCTCCACAGCGGGGATCAGGCCTACATGGACGACGACGGCTGCTTCTTCTTCGTGGATCGCAAGAAGGATATGATCAAGCGTGCGGGCGAGAACGTGTCCGCCTCGGAGGTGGAGGAGACTCTGAAGCAGCACCCCGCGGTCTTCGACGCGGCCGTGGTGGCGATTCCGGACCCGATGCGAGACCACGCGATCAAGGCCTACGTCATCCTCAAGGAGGGCGCCGCCGCCACCGCGGATCAGCTCACCGCCTGGTGCGGGGAGCGGCTCTCCTCCTTCAAGGTGCCGGAGGTCGTGGAATTTCGCGACGCCTTCCCCCGGACATCCGTGGGCAAGATCCAGAAGCATCTCTTCTAGGAAAGGACAACGCATGGCCTCCAAGCTTCCCCTTCTCTACACCCACGTGATGGGCAGCCACGGCTTCCCCGGCTGGTTCTGGACCGCCCTGGACAAGATCAAGGCGGACGAGTACGGAGCGACCGACGTCCGGGAGACCTTCGACGACGCCACGCAGCTCGCCATCCGCGATCAGGAGCGCGCGGGCGTCGACGTGATCTGCGACGGCGAGATGCGCCGCTTCTTCTTCGTCCAGACGTTCTACGGCAAGATGGACGGCCTCGAGACGCTCGAGCCCCTGCGCAAGACCGGGCTCTACGCCTACGACAGCGTCCCGCGCTACCGGGCCACCAGGAAGGTCACGGTGCCCAAGGGGCTGGGCACGGTGGACGAGTTCAAGTACCTCCAGACGCAGACCGACAAGCCCACCAAGGCGACCTGCCCCGGCCCGGTGACGCTGTCCATCCACATCCAGACCCGCCCGGGCGATGCCTACGACAACGACCGCCTCGCCCTGTGCTGGGATCTCGTGCCCGCCGTCAACGCCGAGCTCAGGGCGCTGGTTGCGGCGGGCGCGGACTGGATACAGATCGACGAGCCCTCGGCGGCCATCGTGCCCGGTCAGGCGGCCGAGTACGTGAAGATGTTCAACGCCTGCGTGGAAGGCGTCAACGCGAAGATCGGCTACCACGTCTGCTTCGGCAACCTCCTCTCGCGCCCCCGCGGCAAGCGCTCGTACCGCTGGATGTTCCCCGCCATCCTCGAGACCAAGTGCCAGCAGTTCGTCTTCGAGTACGCCAACCGCGAGATGGCGGAGATCGACATGTGGAAAGAGGTCGGCGTGGACCGGGACGTGGCCTGCGGCGTGGTCGACGTGAAGTCCTTTTACATGGAGACTCCCGAGGACATCGCCGAGCGGGTGCGCCTCTGTCTCAAGCACATCCCCGCCGAGCGGCTGTCACTGATTCCCGACTGTGGATTCTTCCCCGTGCCGCGCTGGGTCGCCTTCGAGAAGCTCAAGCGACTCACGGCCGGTGCACATCTGGCGCGCAAGCAACTGGGCGGCGGCTGATTGGCTCGACCGACAGCGCCGGCACGTCCGGCGGTCGATCTTGTCATCCTGGGCGCACCGGCGTATCGTCATTGTAGATACCGCCATGCCGAGAGGAGGAAAGGCGAATGCGAGTCCAGATCCAGAAATGGGGCAACAGCCTGGCTCTTCGTATCCCCAAACCCTTCGCCGAGGAGGCGGAGGTGAGGGAGGGCACGAGCGTCGACCTGTCCCTCGTGGAGGGGAAGCTTGTCGCCGTGCCTGACGTGAAGGGCCGGTACACGCTCAAAGAGCTCCTGAGCAAGGTAACCAAGGACAATCTCCACAAGGAGGTCTCCTTCGGCAGGGCGGTTGGGCGTGAGGCCTGGTAGTGCCGGCACGCCGGGGTCCCGACCGTGGAGACGTCGTCTGGATAACGCTCAGTCCACAGGCTGGTCACGAGCAAGCCGGGAGGCAGCCGGCGCTGGTCATCTCCCCTTTGAGCTATAACGGCAAGGTCGGTCTCGCGGTGCTCTGCGCAATCACGAGCCAGGTCAAGGGCTATCCCTTCGAGGTGCTGATCCCGACGGGTCTGAAGGTCTCCGGAGCCGTCCTGGCGGATCAGGTGAAGAGTCTGGACTGGAAGGCTCGGAAGGCGGAGCTCTTGTGCCGGTTACCGCGACCAACGATGGTCGAGGTGTTGCTGAAGCTCGGCACCCTCATCTCTCCAACGGGCGCTTAGCGTATCGATCACGCGGGCGAAGCATGATCTCTAACAAGGAGGGTGAACATGAGCAGCAGCAGGCGTGAGTTCCTCAAGGTAGCGGGCGGCGTGGCGGCTGTGGGTGCTGTCGGCTTCCCCACAATGGCACGAGGGCAGGCCAAGCCTGGCGTACCGTCCGATCCCGTGAAGATCGGCATCCTCGCCATCCGCGCGGGCATCGCCGCGCCCGTCGGCACGGCCGGGCTACGCGGCACCGAGTGGTGGACCGAGCGCGCCAACAAGTCGGGCGGCATTCTCGGGCGCCAGGTCCAGCTGGTCGTCGAGGAGGAGTCCACGCCCAAGGACACCGTTGAGCGCTACCGCAAGCTCATCCTCCAGGACAAGGTCGAGGTCGTGATCGGCGGCATCTCGACGGGCGTGACGCTCGCCCTCGGGCCCGTCGCCGAGGAGATGGACACGCCGTGGCTCTCCTGGGACGGGACGACGCAGAAGGGCGTGGAGGAGACCATGCCCAATCCCAAGTGGGCCTTCAAGAGCGTGGACAACGAGGTCGAGGCCATCGTGGCCGGCCAGCTGACGCCGAAATACTTCAAGGGTGTCCAGACCATCGCGGGCATCGGCAACGACTACTCCTACGGTCACGACTGCTGGGAGACCTACCAGGCCGTGCTCAAGAAGATGGGCATGAACGTCAAGCCCGTGCTGGAGCTCTTCCCCAAGCTCGGGGTGACGGATTTCACCTCCCACATTGCCGCCATCCAGCAGGCCAAGCCCGATCTCCTCATGTGCTCGTTCTGGTCGGGCGACGCCACCATCCTCATGAAGCAGGCCGCAGCCGTCGGGCTCTTCAAGAACATGAAGGGCGTCTTCACCACGGCGGGCGGCGTGCATGACTCGCTCAAGAAGGAGTTCACACCCGAGGGGCTCCTGCTCGGCTACAACACCATGTACTTCGACGACCCGAAGGGCTCGCCGCTCCTCAAGCAGTTCGTCCGCGAGTACAAGGCCAAGTACAACGAGTACCCGCCCTACGAGTGCGACCACGCCTACTTCAATATCGAGTCCTACAAGGTCGCGGTGGAGAAGGCCTACGCGCAGACCAAGCAGTGGCCGACCAAGGCCCAGGTGGTCAAGGCCCTCGAGGGCATCGAGGCCGAGTCGCTCTCGGGCCCGCGCTCGTGGCGCACGGATCACGTGCAGATGTGCAACTTCTACCAGGGCATCACCACCCACAAGAACAACTACGACTTCGTCACCATCAACCCCATCGAGGTCGTCTCCACCAAGACCGCGATGAAGCCCGCGGGCTCCAAGCTCCTCGAATGGATCAGCGGCTGGAAGATCTGAGTCCGCTCAGTGGACCGCCCCCTCACCCTGCCCTCTCCTCCTCCGAGGGCGAGGGAAGCCGATTCCCTCTCCCCTCTGGGGAGAGGGCAGGGTGAGGGGTCCTAAGGTGAGGGGTCCTAAAGTGAGGGGCAGTCTCACCCTGATGGACCGGGTATTCCTGAGCCGCGCCGACCGCATCATCGAGTAGACTCCCCTGCTGTGACCGCGAATCTCGTGAACATCCTGATGGGCGGCGTGTTTCACGCCGCCATCCTCTTCCTCGTGGCCGCGGGACTGCAGGTGGTCTTCGGCGTGCAGAAGATCTTCAACCTGGCGTGCGGGTCGTTTTACGCGCTGGGAGCGTACACGGGCGTCTCGGCCGTCGCGTATTTCACGGGGCACGGAGGGCCGCCGGTGCTCTTCGTCATTCCCCTCGCCCTGGGCGGGCTCGCCGTGGGACTCGTGGGGGTTGTCGTCGAGCGCGGGCTCCTCCGCTTCGTCTACGATCGCGACGAGACCTTTCAGCTCCTCCTCACCTTCGCGCTGGTGCTCATGCTGGAAGACCTGATCCGCATGACGTGGGGAACGGCGCCCGTCTCCACGGGCGGGCTCTATCTCAGCTACGGCCAGGCGAAGATCCTCGGGGCCACGGTGCCCGTCTACAACCTCCTCGTGATCGCGGCCAGCCTCGTCATCGCGCTGGGGATCGGCTGGCTGCTCACCCGCACGGCCTTCGGTCGCATCATCCGCGCGTCGGCGGACAATCGCGAGATGGCGGAGGCCCTCGGCGTGGACATGCGCTGGGTGTACGTGCGCGTCTTCACCCTGGGATCCATGCTGGGCACGCTCGGGGGCGCCCTGGTCATTCCCGCCACGGCGGCCATGAGCGAGATGGGCATCGAGCTGATCGTGGAGGCCTTCGCCGTGGTGGTGATCGGCGGGCTGGGGAGCATGCGCGGCGCCTTCGTGGGCGCCCTCGTCGTGGGCATCTTGCGCTCCGTCGCCATCTCCGTGTATCCCGAGCTCGAGATGCTCCTGATCTATCTCATCGTGATCGGCGTGCTGCTCTGGCGCCCTCGCGGGCTCTTCGGGACCGCCGCCGCGTGAGGATCGCCACCGTCCTCACCCTGGTGAGCCTCGCCCTCCTCGCCATCCCCCTCGTCGCGCCCGCCTACTACGTCACGCTCATGCTCCCCTTCATGGCCTATGGCGTGGTCCTGCTCGGGCTCAACCTCCTCTTCGGCTACACGGGGCTCGTCTCCTTCGGCCATGCGCTCTTCATCGGCATCGGCGCCTACACGGGCGCGGTGCTGACCTCACGCTTCGGCGTGCGCCAGATGGAGCTGATCCTGCCCGCGGCCGCCCTGGCCGCCGCGGTGGTGGCGGCGCCGGTGGGTGCGCTGTGCGTCCGCTACGTGAAGATCTACTTCGGCATGCTGACGCTGGCCTTCGGCATGGTCTTCTATACGTTCCTCCTCAAGTTCTACAAGCTGACGGGTGGTGACGAGGGCATGCGCATGCTTCGCCCCTCGCTCCTCGGCAGCGAATGGGCGGGGCTCTCGAAGACGGCGTACCTGGTGGGACCGTACTATTACTTCTCGCTCGCCGTGCTCGTCCTCGCCACCCTCCTCATGTGGCGCATCGTGCGGTCGCCCTTCGGCCTGTGCCTAAAGACCATCCGCGAGAACCAGGTCAAGGCGGAGAGCCTCGGCGTGAGCGTGCCGCTCTATCGCTGGTACGCCTTCATGGTCTCCGCCGTCTATGCGGCGGTGGGGGGCGCCCTCCTCGCCACGCCCACGGGCAATGTGGATCCCACTCTCGCCTACTGGACGCATTCGGGGAATATCGTCTTCATGGTCTTGCTCGGCGGCTTCGGGTCATTCTTCGGACCGCTCCTCGGCGCCTTCGTCTTCATCTTCCTCCAGGACACGGTCATGTCCGTCTTTCCGTACTGGCGGCTCACCTTCGGCGCCGTCCTCGCCTTCATGGTCATCTTCGCCCCCGGCGGTCTCATGGGCCTCTTCGCGCGGCCGCGGCCGGTCGAGGTCTCGCGAGGGTGATCCTCGAAGCGCGCGACGTCCGCAAGCTCTACGGCGCCTACGTGGCGCTCGACGGCGTGAGCCTGTCCGTTCGCGAGGGCGAGTTCGTGTCCATCATCGGGCCGAACGGCGCCGGCAAATCCACCTTGATCAACCTGCTGACGGGCATGCTCGCCCCCAGCGGGGGGAGCGTGCGCTTCAAGGGCAAGGACATCGGAGGCATCGGCATGGTGGCTCTGACGCGGCTCGGCATGGCGCGGAGCTTTCAGCTCGTCCAGATCTTTCCCGAGCTGACCGTGCTCGAATCGCTCCAGGCCGCGGTGATCTCGCGCCTCGGGGGTGGGGCGCGGATCTTCGCTTCTTTGGCGGGAGACGGCCGAATCCGGGCCGACGCTCTCGACGTCGCCACGCTCTTCAACCTGGCCGACAAGGCCCACGTGCTCACCCGGGAGCTGCCCCAGGGAGACAAGAAGCTCCTCGACGTCGCCTCGGCCTTCGCGTTGCGCCCCGAGATCATTCTCCTCGACGAGCCCACGAGCGGGGTGAGCACGGCGGACAAGCACGCGGTGATGGAGATCCTCGTGGGCGCGGCCAAACGGATCGGCCTTCGCGCCATCATTCAGGTCGAGCACGACATGGACATCGTCTTCGGCTATTCGGACCGCATCATCGCTCTGCACCAGGGCAAGGTGCTGGCGGATGCCACCCCGGCCCAGATCGAGGCCGACGCCCAGGTGATGGACATGGTCGTCGGCAGGAGACACGCCCCTCGACTTGCCGATCCCTCTCCCCCACTGGGGGAGAGGGCAGGGTGAGGGGGTAAGCCCGAATGCTCGCCGTCCAGGACATCGACGTCTACCTCCAGGCGAGCCACATCTTGCGGCGCGTGTCGCTGGAGGTGCGGAAGGGCGAGGTGGTCTGCCTGGTGGGGCGCAACGGAGCGGGGAAGACCACCACCCTGCGCACCATCATGGGCTACCATCGCCCCCGGAGCGGCGGCGTCCGCTTCCACGACGTGCCGCTCCACGAGCGTCGCACCCACGAGATCGCGCGGCTCGGGCTGGGGTTCGCGCCGGAGGAGAGTGGCATCTTTCCGGATCTGACGGTGGCCGAGAACATCGAGATCTCGACGTGGACGCGTCCAGGAGGACGCCCCGCCGCCGAGCGACTGGCCCTCGCCTACGAGATCTTCCCCGTCTTGAAGGCCTACGGCCCGCGCAAGGGGCCCGAGATGTCCGGCGGCGAGCGCAAGATGCTTTCCATCGCGCGCGCGCTCGCTCTCGACCCCGCCATGCTCCTCCTCGACGAGCCCTTCGAGGGCCTCTCCCCCGCCATCGTGCCCACGGTGGCCAAGGGCATCGCCGAGATCACCCAGCGCGGCCATGCCATTCTCATCGCGGAGTCCAACATCCACCACGTGCCCGACTTCGCCACGCGGCTCTACGTCATCGAGCGCGGCGAGATCATCTTCGCGGGGCGGCCGGACGACGTCCGCACGAACGCCGCCGCCTTCCGCGCAACAGGAGGACATGCCTGATGGCTTCTCTGCCCCTCATCCCCTCCGCCGTCATCGGCTCCCACGGCAAGCCCGGCTGGTGGTTTGCCACTGTCACGAAGGTCGAAGCGGGCGAGTACGGCCCCGGCGACCTCGACGAGATGTTCGACGACGCGGCCGATACCGCCATCCGCGACATGGAGCGCGCGGGGCTCGACATCATCACCGACGGCGAGGTCCGCCGCCTCGACGGCTACGTCGATTCCTACTACGCCATCATCAAGGGCATCTCGCCCCTGCCCGTCCGGCGCAAGGCCGGGCCGTGGGGATACGATCAGCAGACGCGCTACGAGGCGGTGGGGCGGATCGAGACGCCGGAGGGCGGGCTCGGCATCGTCAGGGAGTTCGAATATCTCAAGGCGCATACCGCCAAGGCGACCAAGGCCACCTGCGCGGGCCCCCTCACCTTCGGCTCGCGCATTCACCCGGGCAAGATGTACAAAGGCGTGGTGGACGTGGCCGAGCGCTTCGCCGAGGTGATCAACGTCGAGCTCCAGGCGCTGGTGGCGGCGGGGGCGGACTTTATCCAACTCGACGAGCCGGCGCGCGGCAATGTCTCGGGCGAGGAGATGGCCCGGCTCTATAACATGGCCACGGAGGGCGTGAAAGCCAAGCTCGGCTTTCACATCTGCTTCGGCAACCGCTTCGGCCGCTCGCGCTTCGACCGGACGTACCGGCCGTACTTCCCCGGCATTCTCAAGGCGCGCGCGGATCAGCTCGTGCTCGAGTTCGCGGGGCGCGAGTTCTCCGAGCTCGAGCTCTGGAAGGAGTACGGTCAGGATCGCGAGCTGGGCGCCGGCGTCATCGACGTCAAGGGCTTCTACCCGGAGAGTCCGGAAGACGTGGCCAGGCGCATCAAGCGTGTGCTCGCCGTGTGCACGCCGGAAAAGCTGTACGTCAATCCCGACTGCGGCTTCGGCTGGTCCCCGCGCTACATGTGCAACCAGAAGGTGCGCGCCCTCGCCGCGGGCGCCGTCCTCGCCCGTCAGGAGCTCACGGGGAGGAAGTAGCCGACGTGACGATCGCCGACACGTGGGGCACGGAGGAAGCCGAGCGGCGGCTGCCCTTCGTCTGCGACGGCTTCGTGCCCCAACCCGATGCCGCGTATTTCCGCGGCATCACGGTGCGGGCCACGCCGGAGCGGATCTTCCGCTGGCTGTGCCAGCTCCGCGGGGCGCCCTACTCCTACGACTGGATCGACAACCGGGGCCGGGTCAGCCCGCGCACGCTCACCCCTGGGCTGGAGCATCTCGCCATCGGACAGTCCGTGATGCGTATCTTCACCATCGTGGATTTCATGAAAGATCGTCACCTGACCCTCCGCATCAAGCACGGCGCGGGCGCCTTCAGCCTCTTCGGCGATCTGGCCGTGACCTATCTGGTCGTGCCGGAGGGCCCGGAGCGATGCCGGCTCCTCGTGAAGCTGGTCGCGCGCTATCCTCGGAGCGTCAAGGGTGCGCTGATGCGGCGGCTGCTCCCGTGGGGCGATCTCGTGATGATGCGGCGCCAGCTCTTGAACCTCAAGGCCCTCGCGGAGGGCGGAGGGAGCCCATGAGCATCACGGAGAAAAAAGGGATGGTAAACGGGCCGGCCGGTCAGCCCGGGGCGCCCGCGCGGAAGGCCTTCTGGATCACCGCGCGGGCCTCGTCCTGGATACGCCGCAGGTGGTCGGCGCCCTTGAAGCTCTCCGCGTAGAGCTTGTAGACCTCCGATGGGCGCGCGGTTCCCCGGCGCATTCGTGAGCAGGCTCGTGATCTTCTCGCCCGCGAGCTCGGAGGCGGAGACCTGCTGCGGCGAGAGCTTCGCCAGGGTCGCCTTCTGCGCGGGCGTGGCCGGCGCGTCGATGCGCTGATAGGCAGGCTCTCCGAACTCGCGGGTGAGCTCCTGATAGAGCTCACCCGGGTCGCGACCGGTGACGGCCGTCATCTCGGCGGCGAGGAGGCCCATGACGATGCCATCCTTGTCGGTGGTCCAGACCGAGCCGTCGCGGCGAAGGAAGGAGGCTCCCGCGCTCTCCTCGCCTCCGAAGCCGAGGGATCCGCTGAGGAGTCCGTCGACGAACCACTTGAATCCTACGGGCACCTCCACGAGCGGCCGCCCGAGCCGGGCCACCACGCGGTCGATCATGCTGCTGCTCACCAGCGTCTTGCCGATGCCGGCCTCGCTCGACCACCCCACCCGGTGGGTGAAGAGGTAGGAGATGGCGACCGCGAGATAGTGATTCGGGTTCAGGAGCCCCACGCTCCGGGCCACGATGCCGTGCCGGTCGTGATCGGTGTCGCAGGCCCACGCCACGTCGAAGCGATCCCTGAGCGCGATCAGCCGCTGCATGGCGTAGGGCGATGAGCAGTCCATGCGGATCTTCCCGTCGTAGTCGACGGTCATGAAGCTGAAGGTCGGATCCACCGCGTCGCTGGTGATGGTCAGGGGCAGCTTGTACCGCTCGCCGATCATGGCCCAGTAGTGGACCCCGGCGCCGCCCAGAGGGTCGACGCCCAGCTTGATGTCGGCTCCACGGAGGACGTCCATGTCCACCACGTCCCCGAGGTCCCCGACGTACGCGTCCATGTAATCATGCGGATGCGTGGTGGAGGCGCGGCGGGCCCGCTCGAGCGGAATACGTCTCACCCCGGCGAGGCCGTCGGCGAGCAGCGCGTTCGCCCGATCCTGGATCCAGCCGGTGGCGTTGGTGTCGGCGGGGCCGCCGTTCGGCGGGTTGTACTTGAAGCCGCCATCTTCCGGCGGATTGTGCGAGGGGGTGACCACGATGCCGTCGGCCGCGCCGCGGGCCTGGTCGCGGTTATAGGTCAGGATGGCGTGGGAGATGACCGGGGTGGGCGTGTAGCCACCTCGGTCGTCGATCATCACGTCCACTCCGTTGGCCGCCAGCACCTCGAGGGCAGTGGCCCAGGCCGACTCCGACAGCGCGTGGGTGTCGATCCCGAGGAAGAGCGGCCCGTCGATTCCCTGCTGCTGCCGGTACGTGCAAATGGCCTGGGTGATGGCGAGGATGTGGTCCTCGTTGAAGGCGCTGACCAGGGCGGAGCCGCGATGGCCCGAGGTTCCGAACGCCACCCGCTGCCCGGAGATGGACGCATCCGGCCGCCTCGTGTAATACGCGGTCATGAGCTGCGGGATGTTTGCCAGCATCGATCGTTCGGCGGGCTTCCCGGCGCGGGGATCCATACTCGTCACGCTCTCACCGAGGCCTGCCCCGGTCAACCATGCCTCAGGCGTGGTGGCGATGGCCGCGCTCATAGTGCGCGCGGAGGAGATCGGCGCCGAAGACGTTCCGCGGATCGTGCCACACCGAGTGGATGTGATTGGCGTCGTTCTGCGAATTGTCGAACTCGATGAGCACGCTCGGCCCGTGGATACGGTAGTAGTGCGCGTGGCCCGGATCGATCGGTCCCGCCCACGCGAAGTGAAGGCGCTCGACGCCGGCCTCCCGGATCCGCCGGAGGTGCTCCTCGGCCACCTCGGGCCGCATATTGCGCGCGTACTCCTCGACGAGCTGCAACAGGAGCTCTCGCTGGGCCGGCGCGAGATCGGCCGCGGGCAGGCCCACCTGGGAGGCGAGGCTCTCCTCGCGGCCGGGTCCGGACACGATGTCGCCGAGCGACTGGGCGGCGATGATCATGCGCCGGCGCTGGCCCGCGTCCATACCCTGGGCCAAAGCTCGTCCCAGATCCTGCTCGCGCGCGAGGGTGCGGAGGCCCTTGAGGGGTCCCGAGCGCACCTCCGCCGGATTGGCGCCGAAGAAGGCCGGGGTGACCGCAACCGGCTTGCCGGGCACCAGGGTGAAGTTGAGCGACAGATGATGTCCTTCGAGGCGCCAGCCCCACGGCGCCCCGGGTGCATCCGGGGACCCGAACACGGTGACCGAGTAGTTCTCGGGATCGCGCATGAGCCCGCCGAACGTCTCGAGCTGGCGCAGCACGGTCTCGAGGCGGATCACGTTGACGGCCTTGGCATAGCCGACCGCCGACAGGCTCGCCTTCATCAGCTCGTGGGCGGCCGCGCGGGCGGACGCGGGCATCGACTTGAAGGGCAGCCCCTCGCGCCCGCGCGGGACGTAGTGCCAGTTGACGCGCTCCTTGTCGCCGAAGGCGATGACCGCGCGGCTCCGCGCCGCGTCGGGAAGCGCGCCGAGAAACGCGGTGGCCGCGCCGGCCATGGCCGCCCGTCCGGCATCGGTGACCTGAGCCAGGGCAGGCCGCGGCCACGCCGCCGCGGCCGCCATCGCCGTCGCGCCGTGCAGGAGCCGGCGACGAGAGATCACGCGTATTTGACGGTGCAGCCGTAGGCGCGGGTGGTGGGCGTCTTCACCGGCTGGCCCGCCGCCACCGAGGCCAGGGCGACGCGGACGTAGTTCTGGGCGCCGGGCACATCGCTCTTCCGCGAGGTCGGCTTGTCGTCGATGGCCCCCGCGTACTGGAGTACCCCCGCCTTGTCGATGACGTACATGTGCGGAGTATTGGTGGCGCCGTACATCTTGCCCACCACGCCCGTCGGATCGAAGAGCACGGCCGTGGGCGCGGCGCCGCGGGTCTTGGTGAGCTCATCGGCCTGGCTCGCGCTCACGTAGCCCTGCTCGTTCGGCGCCGAGGAGATGATGCTGAGCCAGATCACTCCTTGGGCGGTGGCCTCCTTCTGGAGTGCCTGCATATTGCTCGTCTCGTAGTGCTTCCTCACATATGGGCACTCGTGATTCGTCCACTCCAGCACGACGATCTTGCCGGCATAGTCGGCGAGGCTCACCGTCTTCCCCGTCGTGGCCACTGCGGAGAACGCGGGCGCGGGCGTGCCCACTTTGGCGGCGGGCGCCGCCCATGCGGACCCGGCGCGGGCGAGGCTCGGTCCCGCGAATGCGGCGAGACCGGTGGATGCGAGGAATGCGCGACGGCTCAGGCTGGGCTCGGACATGCCTACCCTCCTTTGATGGTTGGTGGACGGTGGGTCAGATCTTGTTCACCGCGTCGATCACCGCCCCCTCGGTGAGGATCTGAGGGAGCACGGCCGGCGCGCTCGCCGCGGCGCGACCGGCAAGAGCAGGCGCATAGAGCAGGTAGAGCGGGACACCGCTCCGCCCGAACGATCCCAGCATGTCGGCGATGCCGGCGTCACGGCCGGTCCAATCGGCCTCGAGCACGACCACGCCCTTCCTGGCGAACGCCTCGGTCACGGCGTCGGACCGGAGCGCCACGCGCTCGTTCACCAGACAGGTGATGCACCAGGCGGCGGTGACGTTCACGAAGACGGGCCGGCCCTGCGCGCGCAGCTCGGCCAGGCGCCCCGGACTGAAGGCCTCGGCTCGACCGCCCGCCGTCTGCGCGGGGTCCCGCGCCGGTGCCATACCGGCGAGGGGGCCGAGGGCCACCGCGCCCACCACCAGCGCGGCCACCGCGGTCAGGCCCGCGCGTCGCCACGTCGCGCGGGCGTGACGGGAAATCCGGAAGAGCCACGCCGCGAGCCCGATCAGGACGAGGCCGCCGAGGGCCGCGGCCACGGCCGTCGGCCCAGCCTGTTGACTCAGCACCCAGACGAGCCAGGCCACCGAGGCATAGAGCGGAAAGGCCAGCAGCTCCTCGAGCCGCTTCATCCAGGCGCCGGGCCGGGGCAGGAAGCGCCGCCAGGCCGGGATGAGGGTGAGCAGCAGATAGGGCAGCGCGAGCCCCAGGCCGAGCGCCTCGAACACGAGGAGGCCGGTCGTCCACGGCTGGGTCACGGCGAATCCGACCGCCGTCCCCATGAATGGCGCGGTGCAGGGCGTGGCGGCCACCGCGGCGAGCGCGCCCGTGAAGAAGGATCCGCGATAGCCCGATCGTGCCGCCAGCGATTGCCCCACCCCCGCGAATCGAGCGCCGATGACGAAGACACCGGACAGGGCCAGCGCCATGGCGAAGAGCAGATAGGCGAGGAGCGTCACGACCAGCGGCGACTGGAGCTGGAAGCCCCAGCCGATTCGCTCACCTCCCGCCCGAAGCGCGAGCAGCGTTCCCGCCACCGCCGCGAACGACCCGAGCACGCCCGCGCTGTAGGCGAAGCCGTGTCGCCGCATCACCCTCGCCGATCCCGTCGCGTGCTGGATCAGGCCGAGGGCCTTCACCGACAGCACAGGGAGCACGCAGGGCATCAGGTTGAGGAGAAGGCCGCCGGCCAGGGCGAGGGCCATTGCCCGCAGCAGGGCCGCGCCTGATGTCGTGGCGGCGGGCGCGACCCGGAGCGCGAACGCCTGGCGTACGACGCCGCCGTCGAGCCGCTCGGCCAGTACGAGCACCCCATCGATGGGCGCGGTCGTGGCCTCCGGGAGCTGCCCCCGCGCCACCTCGATCGTGATACCGCGGGCGTCGACCCGCACCTGTTGCGCCGCCGCGTGGTCGATGGCTCCCCAGCGAGCGGGATAGAACCACACCTCGGAGATGCGATCCGGGACGAGGCCGCGGGCGGCGACGGCAAAGGTGACCGTCTCGGGCGTTGCGGTGAAGGTGGCGGGCCACGGACTCGGCGACGGCACGGCCTGTCGCGCCCTCGCGATGAGCGGCGCCCCGGTCGGATGCAGGCCCGGCTCCCCAGCCACGACGGGCAAACTGAGCGAGACCGGTGCCTCCTCGGGGATGCATTCCTTCTCGCAGACCAGCCAGCTTGCCCGGCCGGACACGGTCACCCGTGTGCCCGGAACGACGGTGGCCGGCACCGTGAGCTGGATGGGGAGGACCACTTCGTTGGAGTAGCCGTAGCTCATGGCCGGTCCGAGGCGAATGCGCTCAGGATTCGGCCAGGAAATGTCGCTCGCGCTGAAGCCCGCGGGCAGCGTCCAGTCGATCTGAGGCGGCTCCCCCGAATCGCCCGGATTGCTCCAGTAGGTATGCCACCCCGGGGCGATCGACTGGCGGAGCCCGATCCAGAACGTCTTGCCCGGCGCGACCGCGTCCCGCTCGCGCTCACGAGCTCGACGGTGACCCTTGGATTGCCCGACCACGCCGCCGCCCCGTCCCTCACGGACGCCGCCAGGAGACAGATCGCGAGGAGAGCGATCGCCAGGAGGCTGTTCATGCGCCCCATTGTGCCCATCGCCGGCTCCGGATGCCACCGCTACCGTCAACCGGCCAGAAGCTCTTGCTCCATGGTCAAGAGGTCGCCGATCACCTCCTCCGACCCGCGGAGTACGCCATAGAGGCCCGCGTACACGATCGACGTGTCCTCACCTCGAGCGAGCGCCACACCCACGGCTGTGTCCAGCTGCCGACACGCCTCCTCGTACTGGCGCCGCGGATTTCCTTGGGGCAGCGCGTCGTCGAGGGAGGCCGCGTACAGCAGCTCCGACCGCGCAACGTGGTGGAGGACACGGCGGAGCGGCCACCCCTCGTCGGGCGGCAGCCAATCGAGCTCTGCTTCGGATAGACCAACGGCGCGCTGGACGAGGAGGCGCGCCGCCTGATCGACGCGCCAGAGCCACCCATCGAGGTCGGCCTGGCTCAGGGGCAGCCGGTCATCCGGCAGGGTCACGGTCGACCACCACGCCGTCGTTCCGCCACGCGAGCCACTGGTCGATCTGGTTGAGGTGGTCCAGGGTGTGATCGAGCACGCGGCGAAGGGCTTTGCGCGGGGTATACGTGTACCGATGGACGCCCGCGGACGGAGTGAGAGGCGCCGGCCGGCTGTCGGTGAGGCGGGAGTAGAGCTCGTTGGTCATGACCGACGGGATCTCGCGCGTGGGATCGTGGGCGGTGAGCCGGCCAAGGTGGGCCCGGGCTCGGGCGTGGGCCGCCTCGAGGTGCCGCACAGGGTCCCGGAGCGCGGGAGCGAGCGTCCACGCGGCCACCATGCGAGCCCCCGTGGCCTGAGTGAGGATGGTCTCCGCCTCCCCGACCGTCGCGAGGACCCGGCGTCTCGATGCCTCGAGCGCGGCACGACTGTCTGTGATGTTCACGCGAACAGCTCCGCCCATCCGGCGACGCGCCGGCCGTGCCAGGTCGGCCCTTCGCGCACGAACGCCCATTCCGGATTCTTGGCGACGTCACGCAGGGCGGCACAGACGTCGTGGAAGGTCGGAACGTCGGCGTCCGCGCACTCGAAGTAGGTCACGAAATCGTAGCGGCCCGCGGGGGCGGGCTCCCTCTCGTGCTTGTACGTCCGGCGCATGA
>WNGB01007501.1_pt1 | contig 19878 bp, 17 predicted proteins | sample 5400681 | NCBI WGS metagenome assembly WNGB01 (sample SAMN13153367, study PRJNA577476) | soil metagenome | isolation source: 115 cm soil or saprolite under grassland replicate 2 | place: USA:California | collected 2016-06-15
TAGCCGAGTTGCTGCCGAGCCGCGAGGAGTGGCGGGCGTCGGCGATGCCGATCGCGCGCGGCAGCCTGCTCGGGTTCCTGGTCGGGATCGTGCCCGGCTCCGCGCACATCATTTCGAGCTTCCTCTCCTATGCGCTGGAGAAGCGCATCTCGAAGACGCCCGAGGAGTTCGGCAAGGGCGCGGTGGCCGGCGTCGCCGGCCCGGAATCGGCCAACAACGCGGCCTCGACCGGGGCGTTCGTGCCGATGCTCGCGCTCGGGCTACCCACCGGACCGGTCACCGCCGTGCTGATGGCGGCGCTGCTGATCAACGGCGTCGCGCCCGGCCCGTCGCTGGTGAACGAGCACCCGGACGTTTTCTGGGGTTTCATCGCGTCGATGTATGTCGGCAACCTGATGCTGCTCGCGCTCAACCTGCCACTGGTCGGGCTCTTCGTGAGCGTGTTGCGGATTCCCTACGCGTATCTCTATCCGCTGATCATCATGTTCTGCATCATCGGCGTCTACGAGGTGAACCACTCGGTCGTCGAAGTGTGGATCATGCTGATCATGGGCGTGGTCGGCTACGCGCTGCGCAAGTTCGGGTTCGATCCCGCTCCGCTCGTGCTGGGTCTCGTGATCGCGCCGATCTTCGAGATGAGTCTCCGCCAATCGCTGATCATGTCGAACGGCAACTGGACGATCTTCTTCTACCGGCCGATCGCGGCGGTGCTGATGGGAATTTGTGGCGTGCTGTTGTTCCTCGCGGTGCTGTCGCTCGTGCGCGCCCGCAAGGACTGGCGCAACAAGCTCGCCGAGGTGGAAGAAGGGAAGTGACGCGCGTGTAGGATGGGTTGAGCCTTAAGCGCGTTTACGCGCGTCTTCAACGCGCTATGGCGAAACCCATCGCGCTTTGGCCAAAAGCAAGAGATGGGTTTCGCTATCGCTCAACCCATCCTACGCCCTTGCGTCACGCCCACAGGCGCTCTTTCTCCAGGCCCTTGTAGAGGTCGGCGACGTATTCGCCGTAGCCGTTGAACAGTTGGGTCGGCTTGCGCTCGCCGGTGCCGATGAATTCCTCGGTCGCCTGGCTCCAGCGCGGATGCGCCACTTGCGGATTGACGTTGGCCCAGAATCCATATTCGGACGCCTGCAGCTGTTCCCAGTAACTCTTGGGGCGCTGATCGGTGAAGTTGAAGCGCACAATCGACTTGATCGACTTGAAGCCGTACTTCCACGGCACCGCCAGGCGGATCGGCGCGCCCATCTGCTTCGCCACCGGCTTGCCATAGGCGCCGGTGACCAGGAAGGCGAGCTCGTTGGTCGCCTCCGCCATCGTCAGCCCCTCGACGTAGGGCCAGGGGTAATAGGTCTTGCGCTGCTCGGGCGCCATGGACTTGTCCAGGAAGGTCTCCATGCGCACGTACTTGGCCGACGACAGCGGCTTGGCGAGCTCGACCAGCTTGGCCATCGGGAAACCCGACCACGGGATCGCCATCGACCAGGCCTCGACGCAGCGGTGGCGGTAGAGCCGCTCCTCGACCGTCACCTGCTTGAGCAGATCATCGATGCCGATCGTCTGCTCCTTCTCGACCATGCCGTCGATCTTGATGGTCCACGGCCGCAGCTTGAGCGCCTGCGCGGCGCGCGCGACGGTCTTTGATGAACCGAACTCGTAGAAATTGTTGTAGTTGGTGTTGATCTTCTCGTCGGTGACCGGCCGGTCCAGCACGTATTTCTCGTTGCGCTTGACCGGATAGAGGTTGGCGGTCGGGTCCGGCAGGTCGGACGCGCGCTGCGCCAGCGCGAGCCCCGGCGACAACGACAGCGCGCCGGCGCCGGTCGCCTGCAGGAAGGCGCGGCGGTTGAAGAACAGAGGCTCGGGCGTCGCACAGCTTTCGGGAATTTCCCAGCCACGGCGGCGGATGACATGCATGGGCGGTCCTCCGGCTCAGGGACGATAAAAGAGTAGCACAGACTTAATTCTACGCCGCCCCGGCGGCAAGTCACAGGTGCGGGACGCAAGTGTGATGTAACAAAAGGGGCGCCCAGACGTACGATCACAGATGGGGCCTATGGAGTCCCGGTCAGCCTTGCGGCACGGCCGCGCGCCCGCGCACCAAACGCTTGCGCATCAAGGCGATCAGCTCGCCCTTCGGCATCGGCTTGGCGAACAGGTAGCCCTGCCCGACGTCGGCGCCCAGCGCCTGCAGCTTGTGGCTCTCGTGCGTGGTCTCGATGCCCTCGGCCACGGTCTTGAGGCCGAAGCGCTTGGCCAGCTCGACGAACACCTCGCACAGGCCGGCATTCACCCGGTCGACATGGCAGTTCATCACATAGGCGCGGTCGATCTTGAGCTCGCTGAACGGCAGCTGGCGCAGCCGCGCGATCGAGGAATAGCCGGCGCCGAAATCGTCAAGCGCGAGCGAGCAGTGCGCGGCCTGCAGCCGCGCGGCGGCGTCGTTGGCGAGCTTGAGATCGCGGATGATCTCGTCCTCGGTCACTTCCAGGATCAGGCCGGGCCAGCTCTCGGTCTTCGGCCGCGCCGCGCGCACCATGTCGGCGATCGGCAGGCTGACCAGCGCCGACACCGGTACGTTGACCGCGAGCTTCACCGACATGCCGTTGGCGGCGAACTCGTCCCAGTCGGCGAGTGCAGTCGTGATGGCGCGCTCGGTGAGCGCCAGCATGTCGGCATCGCCGGCGCCGGGCAGGAACGCGCCGGGCGGCAGCACGCGGCCGTCCGGATGGCGCGCGCGCGCCAGCCCCTCGGCGCCCGCGAGCCGCATGGTCTTGAGCTCGATCTTGGGCTGGTACCACTGTTCGAGCCAGCCGCGGCGCAGCACGTCGGCAAGCGTCACCTTGCCGTCGGCCGGCAACGGTTCGGCCGGCGTCTCTGCCACGAACAGCCTGCGCAGTGCCTTCAGCATGGAGCGCTCGCGACACCTCCCAAGGCACGTTCAACGCGCCGGCGTTTTGTTCCATGTTGCGCGTGGATTCGTGCCAGCACGGTAAACGAACCCGTGCGATCCCCGATCATGCTTTGCAATTGGTAACCTGCACTGCAGACAAACACCGCCGTCATCGCCGGGCTTGACCCGGCGATCCATGATCTGTGCGAAGAAGATGGATGCGCGGGTCAAGCCCGCGCATGACAAGTGCAGCGCTACGCTGCGGCGGCACCGGCCTTGCGGGCCGCCACGATCTGGTCGGCGGTGCGGCCGGTGACCTCGGCCATGTGGTCAAACTTGAAAGTGTAGCTGCCGACGCCGGCGGTGGCCGAGCGCACCTCCACGATGAGGTCGCCGATCTCCGATTCCGGCATCTGCACCTTCACGACGTCCCAGCCGGGCCAGCTCTCGCGGGTGTCGAAGCCGAGAATCTGTCCGCGCCGTCCCGACATCAGGGCGTTCATCTTCGCGGTCGCTTCCGACGGCAGCACGATCTCGACCTGGAGGATCGGCTCGAGCAGCACCGGCTGGCACTGCGGCAGGCCCTCGTGGATGGCGAGCCGGCCGGCGAGCTGGAACGCCATGTCGGAGGAGTCGACCGTGTGATAGGAGCCGTCGATCAGCTTCACGGTCAGGTCGACGACCTGGAAGCCGAGCGGGCCGTGCTTGAGCGCATCCGCGACGCCCTCCTCCACCGACGGGATGTAGTTGCGCGGCACCACGCCGCCCTTGATCTCCTCGGTGAACACAAAGCCCGAGCCGCGCGGCAGCGGCTTGATCTCGACCACGACGTCGCCGTATTGGCCGTGGCCGCCCGACTGCTTCTTGTGGCGCCCGCGCTGGACGATCGCTTTCTTGATGGTCTCGCGATAGCCCACGGTCGGCTTGGTGGTCGCGATGGCGACGCCGAAGCGGTCGGCGAGCCGCTCGGTGGCGACGCGCAGGTGCATCTCGCCCTGCCCCCAGGCCACCACCTCTTGCGCCTCCGGATTGTGCACCACCGACACCGATGGGTCTTCCTCGATCAGCTTGTGCAGCGCCTGGCCGAGCTTGACGTCGTCCTTGCGCTCCTTGGCGCTGATCGCGATCGCGAGCACCGGCGGCAGCGCCTCGACCTTGACGACCGGCGCCTGCGCCTGCTTGCCGATGGTTAGGGTGTCGCCAGTGGCGGCGTGGTCGAGCTTGCCGAACGCCACGGTTTCGCCGACCGAGGCCGGCCCGCGCTTCTCGGTGTTCTGCCCGGTGACCTTGAAGATGCCGGCGACGCGGCCGGCCTCGCGCTCGGGCGTGATGAAGGTCGCGCTGTCGGGAACCTGCCCGTTGAGCACGCGCGCGATCGAGACGCAGCGCCTTCATTAGCCGCAGCACGCCGTTGGTGCGCGTTGCCGACCCGAGCAGGACCGGGCAGACCAGACCGTCGCGCAATTCCTTGCCGAGATCGTCGAACACCTTGTCGGCTGGCGGCTGAATGTCGCCGAGCAGCTGCTCCATCAGCTCATCGTCGTGGTCGGCGAGCGTCTCCAGCATGGAGAAGCGCGCGGTCTTCTCGCGATCGAGCGCCTCGCCTTCGAGCGGGACGACTTCCGAAGCAGCGTGCTCCTTGTAAACGAAGGCGCGTTCGAGCGCGAGATCGACGAAGCCCGAGATCAGGTCGCCGGCGAAGGTCGGAATCTGGCGCACCAGGAGCTTGGAGCGCGATGCCGGCTGCAACAGCTTGAGTACGTCATGGATGGTGGAATCGGCCTTGTCGATCTTGTTGACGAACAGGAAGCGGGGAATCTTCTGGTCTTCGAGCTCGCGCAGGATCAGTTGCAGCTGCGGGACCTTCTTCTCGTCCATCTCGCAGACCACGACCGCCGCGTCGACCGCGGGCAGCGCCGTGCGCATGTCGTGGGTGAATTCGACCGAGCCCGGGCAATCGACGAACGTATAGGTCTCGCCCATGAACGTGGTGCTGGCGACCGAGAGCTCGACGCTCATCTGGTGGTGGCGCGCTTCCTTGCTGCCGTCGCCGACGGTGGTACCCGCGTCCACGGCACCCTGGCGCTGGATCGCGCCGGTACGGGCGAGGATCGCTTCGAGCAATGTGGTCTTGCCGCTTTGGAACGGGCCCACCAGCGCGATGCACCGGGGACCCGTCGCTCTTGTGCCGTTCTGTGCCATTTCCGCCTCCCTGACTGCCGTGAGACGCGGCCTTGTTGGAACTTGTGGCCGGTCCGCTATCGTTTCAGGACCGAGGGGGGATTGGCAAGAGGCGGCAGCGCCGCAGAAAGGACATGGGGCGTTGCCGATTTCAACGGCGACCTCAAGGACGCCATTCTGTGACGCAACAACGATAGCACCGTGCGGCACCTGGCACATGAACGGCGCCCAGGTGCTCTCGACACAGCTCTTCGCCAACGCACCGCTCGACTGGCACCTTGCCGGCGTCGGCGACACCAACGGCGACAGCAAGGACGACATCATCTGGCGCAACAACAACGGCACGATCGCGACCTGGGAGATGAACAGCAGTGCGATCTCCGCCACGCATACGTTCGCCGCCGTCTCCGCCGACTGGCACATCGCGGGCAATCATTTCGACTTCATCTAATGCAGGTGAATGCCCGCAACGCGCAACGGCCGCCCGTGCGGGCGGCCGTGCAACGCGTCCGGCGATGGAACCAGCGTCAGCGGCCGGCCGGCCGCAGCTGAAGATCAGCGACGCCAGCCGCGACGTTGAGACCGGTCTGACCCGTCACCGACAGCGGCTGCAGCGCGACGGTGCGGTTCGAGCCGCCGACCAGGACGTTGCCGCCGAGGCCGACCGCGACGGTCGCCTCGCCGGTCGCGCCGACATAGTCGCCTGATAGCGCGCCGACCCTTCCGGCCCAGGTATCGGCGAACACGCCCCAGACCATCTCCTGACGGGTGGTCACGCCGATGTCGAGCCCGAATTTCCGGATCGTTCCCACATAGGCTTCGCGCCGCTCGCCATTGTCCGGCGTGAAGACGCAGTTCACGGTCTTAACCGACCCGATGATCCAGCCGAAGCCGCCCGATACGTCGCAGCTCAGCACCCCGGCCTTGACCCGCGCCTGCGCAGCGGGCGCGAACGACATGACCGCCAGCGCCAGCGCGACGGCCCCGATTGCTTTTGACATCAACCCCTCCTTAATCGCGGTTCCCGCGGTACCCTGGGCCGAAGAGCCCTGCCCCGGAACCCATCCCGGCAGTCTAGGCGAAAATGGGGCGCAAGTCGCGTTCGATGGCGAGCCTGTAGCCCGAAGCGAAACAAAAACCCCGGTTCTCGTCGCCCCGCCGGCCCCGCATAGCGCTCCGCTCATGCGGGCACGGAGCCCTGCTATTTCAGATTGCCGCAGAAGCGCTGGATGCGGCGGCAGGCCTCCTCCAGGACCGGCGTCGCCACCGCGTAGGAGACGCGGAACGCGGGGCCCAGGCCGAAGGCCGTCCCCTGGACCACCGCGACGCCTTCGGCATCGAGCAGCTCGGTGACGAAATCCTGATCGGTGGCGATTGTCTTGCCGGAGGGCGCGGTGCGTCCAATCGTGCCTTCGCAGGACGGATAGACGTAGAACGCGCCTTCGGGCTTCGGGCACTTGAGCCCCTTGGACTGGTTGATCATGCCGACGCACAGGTCGCGGCGCTCCTTGAACACGTTGTTGTGCTTCGGGATGAAGTCCTGCGGGCCGTCGAGCGCCGCCACCGACGCCCATTGCGCGGCGGCATTGGCGTTGGTGGTCGATTGCGACTGCAGCGTCGCCATCGCCTTGATCAGGTGCTCGGGCGCACCACCATAGCCGATGCGCCAGCCGGTCATGCAATAGGCCTTGGACACGCCGTTGAGCGTGAGCGTGCGCTCGTAGAGTCCGGGCTCGACCTGCGCCGGGCTGAAGAACTTGAACTCGTCGTAGACCAGATGCTCGTACATGTCGTCTGAGAGCACCCAAACGTGCGGATGCTTCATCAACACGTCGGTGATCGCCTTGACCTCGTCGCGCGTATAGGCGGCGCCGGTCGGGTTCGAGGGCGAGTTGAAGATCAGCCATTTGGTGTTCTTGGTGATCGCCTTCGCGAGCGCCTCGGGCTTCATCTTGAAACCGTTCTCGAGCTTGGTCGGCAGCGACACCGGCGTCGCGCCCGCGAGCAGGACGATGTCGGGATAGCTCACCCAATAAGGCGCCGGGATGATCACCTCGTCGCCCGGGTTGAGCGTCGCCATCAGGGCATTGAACAGCACCTGCTTGCCGCCGGCGCCAACGATGATCTGGTTCGGCTTGTATTCAAGGCCGTTCTCGCGCTTGAACTTGCGCGCGATCGCCGCCTTGAGCTCGGGGATGCCGTCAACGGCGGTATATTTCGACGCCTTGCCGCTCTTGATCGCGTCAAAAGCCGCCTGCTTGATGTGATCCGGCGTGTCGAAGTCGGGCTCGCCCACGCCGAGGCCGATGACGTCGCGGCCCGCCGCTTTGAGCGCGCGCGCCTTGTCCGTCACCGCAATGGTGGGAGAGGGCTTGATGCGCTTGAGCGAGTCCGCAAGGAAGGCCATGGCTGTCTCCGATCGACCGGATTTCGGGCGCCAACTCCTAATGGGCGCTCGCGAGTCCGGCAAGGGCCGGACCCGCAGGAACCGCCAGAATCATCAGTCGCACGAGATCAAATATGGTTCATCGAGGGAGCCACAATGGCCGGTTGCACGATGTCGGTGCCGGCGGGCGTGCCTGTAGGATGGGTTTCGCTTCGCTCAACCCATCCTACGAATTTCGTCACCACGCGTAGCGGATGGTGCCGGTGCCGGCGTAGGTCTGCGAGGCGCCGGCGAACTCGCCGTCGAACTTGCCGATCAGCGTGACGCCGTTGGCGAACCGGAACTCGGCGGCAGCGGAGAGCAGCGCCGCGTCCTCGGCGGCGCGGGCGCCGTCGACCACGAAGTTCGCACCCGGCAGCGCCTGGAAGATCGCGCCGATGCGGCGATCGGGATTGAAGTCATGCACCCAGGCGGCGCGCCCGCGCAGCAGCACGCTCGCGCCGTTATTCAAGAGGTGGCGCGTGTCAAACCAGGCGCCGAGCTCGGTGCGGGTGTCGGTCGTGGTCTGCGCCGCGTAGGTCAGCGCGAACACGTCCGAGCCCGAGACCGCGCCTTCGCCATAGAGCGGCGTGGACACGCTCAGCACCCGCACCGCGCCATAGGGCGTCACGCCGAACAGCGTCGTGCCGTAGCGCCAGCCGCCTTCGAGGCGCGCGCTGAAGCCGTGCGCGTCGAAGTCGGCCCGCAGATGGTCGGCGCCGGTGATGAACACGAAGCGGTCGGTCTTGGCGCTGTAGAAGGAGCCCTCGACGGCGCCGGAGACATAAAAGTTGTTCCAGCGGGTCGAGAAGTAGCCGCCGACCTGCGCCACATCGGTGTTGCCCTTGCCGAGCCCGGAGGCGAGGCCCCAGTTGGTCTCGCCGATCGCGACCGCCACGCCGAGCACGCTGCCGGGCGCGTAGCGGTAGTCGGCGCCGGCCGCGAAACCGCCGGTGCGGGCGGTGAGATCGTGGCTGCCGACCACGACCGGGTCGCCGTCGGTGCGGTTGTAGCCGCCGTAGGACGCGCCCCACACGCCCCAGCGCTCTTCCATCGTGGCAGCCTTCGGCGGCGCCTTGGTGAAGGCCGCGAAGGCGGAGGCGGCGTCACGGTTGATCGCGCGCTCGGGCGCATAGCCCATCGCGGCGCCGAAGCCGCTGCGCCCCTCGACGAATGGATCGAGCATGGCGTTGAGAAAGAGATCCATCGCGAGGAAGCTCGACTTCTGCATGCCGGTCGCGCCCTCGCCCGACAGCTGCGTGAGCGCCTTGCCGAGCGAGGCGCCGGTGAGGCCGAACACCGTTACGAAGTCGGGCGGCAGCGCGCCGCCGGTGTTGAAGAAGGTGTTAATCGTGCCGGCGACGCTCTGCTGGTTCTGATTGAGACTGCCGCCGGAACCAAGGGTGGCGGTCAGGTTCAACAACACGTCGGTCGCCGTGTAGCTCAAGGTCGCGGAAAAACCGCTTCCCACGTTGCTGTTGAAGGAATCGAACGTGCCGGTGCGTCCACCCGATGCGGACAGGATGGTGTAGCTGCGGCCGACATAGTTGCCCGGCTGGAAGATGGCCTGCGCGGTGCCGGCCAGCGATGCAGTGCCGGTGACATTGGTGCGGTCGGCGGCCGACGGCGAGACCTCGACGAGGTATGCGGCGGCGCTCGAGAGCACGAGATTGCCATTGACGGTCAGCGTGCCGATCGAGTTGCCAGGCGACAGCGTGCCCCCGTTGATCGTCAACGAGCGCACCGAGCCGACACCGCCGAGCGTTCCGCCACTGTTCACGGTGACCGCCGAATTGGTGAGCGCGCCGTCCACGATCAGCGCGCCCGCATTGACGGTCGTCGGCCCGGTATAGGTGTTGTTGGCGGTCAGGATCAGAGTGCCGTTGCCGATCTTCTCCAGCGGACGGGAGCCGCCGATTTCCGAGATGATGCCCGATTGGATCGCCGCCCCGGCGCTCTGCACTTGCAACTGCGTGCCGTTGCTGTTGAGAACGATCAGGTTGGCGATATTGACGCCGGACGCATAGTCCACGACCGAGCCGGTGGTCGTCAGTGCGCCGGTGCCGAGCGCCTGATTGTGGGCGAGGCTGAGAGTCCCCTGCGCCAAAGTCGTCCCGCCCGAAAACGTATTGGCGCCCGACAGCGTGAGCACGCCGGTGCCGGTCTTCAGGAGACCGCCAGTGCCCGAGATTGAGCCGGAGAAGGTGGTGCTTGTGTTGTTCCCGCCAGCGGTGAGCGTCGCCGAGCCCAGCATCACGTTGCCGCCGCCAGCGAGCGACCCGATGGTCTGGTTGAAGTTGTTGAGGTTGAGCGTAGCGCCGGCGGCGACCGTGAATGCACTGTTCGGTGCAAAGGTATTGATCGCTCCCGCTTGCAGCGTGCCGGCGTTGACCGCGGTGGCTCCGGCATAGGCGTTGGCGGCGGTGAGGATGGTGGTGCCAGTGCCGTTCTGCTGGAAGCCCCCGGTGCCGGAGATCACACCGCTGAAAGTCAACGTATCGGATCGGTTGACAGCGAAGGTGCCGTTGTCCGTGACGTTGCCGGCGATCGAGCCGCTCGCGCCGCCGTTGCCAAGCTGCAAGATGCCGCCATCGATGGTGGTCCCGCCGGTATAGGTGTTGGTTCCGGTAAGGATCAGCGTTCCAGGCCCGGCCTTGCTCAGCGCGCCGGAACCGGAGATGTCCGCCGCGAGCGTGGCCGTGTCGGTGAAGTTCGCAGCGATCCGCCCATCGTTGAGGATCAACGGGGTCACGATTGATCCTGCGAGCCCGCCGGTGCCGAGATTGAGCGTGCTGCCGGCGAAGATCGTTGTGTCAGCGGAATTGACCACACCGCCATCGGCAATGGTCAGCGTCCCGACCAGCGGACCGCAGCCGCAACCAGCATCACCGATGGCGAGCGAGGTGGTAGCGCTCAACACCGAGCCCGCTCCGGTGACCGTCAACGTCGAACTGCCGCTAGCGCTATCGCCGATGATGACTGTGCTGGCGGTGACGGTGGCGCCGTTGGAGATCGTGAGTGTCCCCTCTCCCCCGGTGGATCCACCTCCGACCTCCAGCCCGAAACCGCCGACGTTCCAGGTCGATCCCGGGCCCGTCACCGTCGCGGTCGCGACACCAAAGAAGGAGTCGATCTCGGCCCCTTGCTGGCTGTTGAGTACCCCGCCGTTACTGATCGTGAGCGCTCCCGGCCCGAACACGCCGATCCCGGTGAAGCCGTCCACCGTCACGCTCGACCCGGTGCCGGAGACGAACATGCTGCCCACTACCAGAAGATCGGAGCTAAAGCCCGTCGGCGGTCCGATCTGCAGGGTGCCGCCATTGATCACGGAGAGCGTTCCGCCGAATACGGTCACTCCCTCGAACAGGCCGTTGACGGTCAGCGCGCCGCCGTCGATCGTGAGCCCGCCGCCGGAGCAGTTGCACAGCGTAAGATCGCCAGCGATGGTGCCGATATTGCCGCCGTTGCTGGCGCCGTTCAGCGTCAGCGCTGCGCCGTTCTCGAGCTCGAGCGACCCCGGCCCGGCAAACGAGCCGGAGAACGTGGTGCTGCTGTTTCCCACGATGAACAGCGTGGTGAACGGATCGGCCGTGCCGATTTGCACGGTGCCGCCGCCCGTGGTCCCGTTCGCGAGCGAGCCGATCTCGACGAAGCCTGCGTCCCCGATGACCAGCGTCGCGCCGCTATTGACGCTGAAGGCCGGCACGAAGGACGAAGCGTTGCTGGTGTTGTTGATCGTGAACGTTGCCCCGCCCTGAACGGAGAACGAATACGCTGGCGCTGCGGCCGCGAAATCGATTGTGTTGATCGACGTGGAACTCGAGATGGTGACCGATGTGGGCGCACCGTTATTCGTGAACGTGGCCGTGTTGTCGGGCACGGTGGGACTCGAACTCCAGTTGGTGCCCGTAGTCCACTCGGCTCCCGGTCCGGTCCACGTGCCGTCGACGGCACGTGCCGCATCCGGCGTGAGCGTGGCGAATGCACCGAGCCAGACGCCCCCGAGCAACGCCGCGCGCTTCGCCGCCGACAGGCGAAGCGGGACAGTGGGCATCCAAGCGCTTGGCGTGACACGCGTCGATGCCACGCCACGCCTTGTCCGCGCGTGCCATCGACGCGAACGCATCGGGTAACCCCCAAACCACTGAGGCGCGCGCTTCACGCGCCGGATAAGTCCAGACAGGCCACGGGCGACGGCTCCCCGCTCGCCCGATTTCACAGCCCGACGCGGCGAAGGTATCGAGGGGCTCTGTCACGATCAATCAACCGCAGCGTGGTCCACAGTCGAATCCGTTCCCGGTGTGGCAGGAATGCCGCTGAGAAAGCAGCAACTTACGCAGGTTTTACGCGGTGGCTCGCGCGCTGGCTGATCCTGGCCTGAATACCGTGATGCTTGTGGCCACGCCGATCGACGGCTCGCACTATTTCCATCAATGTGACCGCGGGGATCGCGGTGGCGGGCCTTGCCGTCCTCGCGGCGCGGGCGCTCGCCCCATGGGGTAGTGCCCCGAACCCGAAATTCGCATCAGTAGTGCCGCGGCTCCGATTGCGAACTTCGGGTTCAAAGTGGCACTAGAATCATAGAGTTGCTAGTGTCTCTTTGATTCCGAAGTTTGCATGAGAATGTGCCGCGAGTTTACAAGCTTCGGAATCGGGACACCAGCTGCCAGGTCCGACCGTGCTGCCACGCGTATGCGTGCTGGCAAAATCCCCCAGCTCGCGGGCGGCTCGCGATAGAGACTTTCTCAACTACGATCGCGCTTGTTGATTGCAGTCACGCCGCAAACGCGCTTGCCCTAGGCTGGTGGGCGCAGTGCCTATGTTGCGATGCGGTATACGTGCGTTCCATCGCGTCATGACATTGCCCATGTCGTGTCGCACAGCCGCAGCAACGGGCGCGTAGACGCTCAGCAGCGCACCAGCCGGATCGGGGACGGCGATGTATACGCTCTATTCGATGCAGCGATCAGGCAACAGCTACAAGGTGAGGCTCGCTCTCGCCCACCTCGGCTATCCCTATCGCCTGGAAGAGATCGACATCCTCAAGGGTGACAGCCACACGCCCGAATTCCTGGCGAAGAACCCGAGCGGGCAAGTCCCGTTGCTCGAGGTCGCGCCCGGCCGCTACATCGCCGAGTCGAACGCGATCCTGTGGCACCTTGCGAGCCGCTCGCCGCTGCGGCCCGAGGACCGCTTCGACCGCGCCGAGGCGCTGCAGTGGATGTTCTTCGAGCAGCACAGTATCGAGCCCAACATCGGGGCGGCCTATTTCTGGCTGACCCTGGTCAAGGGCGGACGCGAGCTGCAGCAGCACGCGCTCGAGGACTGGATGGAAGAGGGCTACCGCTCGCTCGGCGTGATGGAGAAGCATCTGCGCCATCATCGCTACTTCGTGGCGAACCGCTACACGGTCGCCGACATCGCGCTCTATGCCTATGCGCACCTCGCGCATCAGTGCGACTACGACCTCGCGTCCTTTCCCGCGATCCGGGGCTGGCTCGAGCGGGTGGCCGCCGAGCCCGGGCATGTGACCATGCTCGAACAGCCGGCGGACGTGGCGGCGGAGTGAGCCGATAATCCTAGTCTGTGGCCCTGGCGCCCGCCGCCTTGATGATCTTCGCCCAGACCGGAATCTCGGCCTTGATCACATCGGCGAATTCGGAAGGCGAATTGCCGGCCGTGCTCGTGACCCTTGCGCCGGCTTGCAGCCGGTACTGCCCGTTGATCACGACGCGCTCGCCGGCCGAGAGGCCCTGGCGCACGACCACGACGTTGCCGACCGTCGTGGCCTCGATCGGGCGCTGTTCCGCCCTGCTGTCGGGCTTGATCACCCAGACGTAGAAGCCCTGCGGTCCGCGCTGCAGCGCCACCGGCGGGATGCTCGGCGCGGGCTCCGGATCGGAGCTGCGGCAACCGCTGGGCTACGCCATGGTGGGCGGGCTCACCTTGAGCCAGATGTTGACCCTGTTCACGACGCCGGTCGTGTATCTCTATCTCGACCGCCTGCAGGCGTGGCTCAGCGGCGATCGACGACATTCCGAGAGCAGGGACGCTCACGCCGTGGCCGCGGAATGAAGGCCTACGCAACAGCCGTCATGCTACTCGCTGACCTTGATCCCGGCGTCCTTGATCAGCTTCGCCCACTGCCCGGTCTCGGTCCGGATGACGGCAGAGAACTCGGCGGGCGTATTGGCGACCACCTCGATCCCGATCTCGCCGAGCCGCGCCCGCACGTCGCTCAGCGCGAGCACGCGCGCGGTCTCGTGATGAAGCTTATCGATAATTACGGCCGGCGTACCGGTGGGCGCCATCAGGCCGAACCAAGCGGTCGCCTCGAAGCCCGGGAAGCCAGATTCATGCATGGTCGGCAGGTCGGGCAACGGGCCGAAGCGCTTGAGCGAGGTGATGGCGAGCGCGCGCACGATACCCTCGCGCACCAGCGGCAACACCACCGAGACATTGGGGAAGATCATCGACAGATGCCCGGCGAGCAGGTCCGGGACGGCGAGCGGCATGCCGCGGTAGGGCACCGGCTGGACCTCGATGCCCGCCCTCACCTTGAAGAGCTCACCGGCCAGATGCGCCGGTGTGCCGACGCCGGCATGGCCGTACGTGAGCTTGCCCGGCTGCGCGCGCGCGAGCGCGGCGAGCTCCGCTACGCTGCGCGCCGGAACCTGGTTGTTGACGACAAGGATGCACGGCATCGAGACCGCGAGCGAGATCGGTGCGAGCGCGCCCAGGTCGTACGGCAGCTTCTCGTAGAGGCTCGGGTTGATGACGATGGCGTTGCTCGCCATCACCAGTGTGTAGCCGTCGGGCGCGGCCTTGGCGGCGCGTTCCATGGCGAGGTTGCCACCGCTGCCAGTCACGTTCTCGACCACGGCCGACTTGCCCCAGGCATCGGAGAATTTCTCCGCCAGGATGCGCGCCGCGATGTCGGGCGGGCCGCCGGGCGGAAACCCGACCAGGATGCGGATCGTCTTGTCCGGATAGTTCGACTGCGCCAGGGCATTGCCTGCGGTCAGAGCAAGGTACAGCGCCGCAACGAGTCCGAAGATCGCGTTCATTGGCTTTCCTTGCTTGCTTCAAGCGCGCACTAGTGCCCCGAACCCGAGTTCGCGCGCCAGTGCCGCACGTTCGATCGCGAACTTCGGGTTCAAAGGGGCACTAGAATCATGGAGTTGCTAGTGTCCCTGATTCCGAAGTTCGCATGAGAATGTGCCGCGAGTGCTTGCGAACTTCGGAATCCGGGACACGAGTGTTGCCGCCAAGCCATACACGCGGAGAAATCGCGCGCAAGCGCCTCCCGTTAACCTCTGCTTAACCAATTTCACGAAATCGCCTTTATTCGTCAATGGCTTCGCCAAAGTCCGGACGAACGCGCGCCGGTATCCCGGTCAATCTTGCGATAGTTGTCCAAACTGATCCGCGGAGACCGATCATGTCCATCCATACGGGGACCGCGCACGAGTCGCAGTCGCCTCCTATGGCGGCGTCGAGTTCTCGTCCGGTTGAGTTGTTTGCAACGGTTGCGCTTGCCCTCTCCACGCTCGTCGCCGTCACCGCGGTGTCGATCGGGATCGCGCGTGCCGATGTTCTGGCGGTGCGGGCCGATCCCGATGCCGCGCCGCTGGCGATCGCGCTGTTCATGGGGCTGTTGTTCGCCGCGATGGGCGGGCTGACTGCCTTCATGGCGGAAGACCGCAGCAGTCGTCAGTAGGCAGTCGTAGTCAGTTGGTGGTCAGTTGCGTCCGCCTGCCGCGGCAGGCAGACTCTCTCTGGGGAGCGGCCGCCGGTCCTTGATCGGCGCTCAGCGAGAGTTTCATGAAATCCTTCGTCGTTGCCGGCGCCGTGACGCTGGTCAGCACCGTTGTGGCGCTCGGCGCGCCGCAAAGCTTTCCGTCATCCGCCGGCCCGCTCACGGTCGAAACCTTCGCGACCGGGCTGGTGCGCCCGTGGGGACTGGCGTTCCTGTCGGGCGGCCGCCTGCTCGTCACCGAACGGCCGGGGCGCATGCGCATCGTGGCGCCGAACGGCAAACTATCGCCGCCGATCGCCGGCCTGCCGAAGATCTACGCCTACGATCAGGTGGGGCTGGCCGACGTGGCGCTCGACCGTGAGTTCGCGACGAACCGCACGATCTATCTCTGTTTCACCGAGCCGTCCGGCCGCGGCGGCACGGCGGCAATGGCGCGCGCCAAGCTCGACGACGAGGGCGGGCCGAAGCTCGACAAGGTCAAGATCATCTTCCAGCAGGACGGCCCGGTGTCGACCGGCCTCAACCACGGCTGCCGGATCGCGCAGGCGAGCGATGGCAACCTGTTTCTCGCGCTCGGCGACCACTACTTCCCGCGCAACGAGGCGCAGAACCTAGCCAACCACATCGGCAAGATCGTACGCGTGTCGCCGGACGGCACGGTGCCGCCCGACAACCCGTTCGTCGGCCGCGACGGCGCCAGGCCGGAGATCTGGAGCTACGGCCATCGCAATCCGCAGGGCCTGTTGTTTCATCCGCAGACCGGCAAACTCTGGCAGCATGAGCACGGGCCGCGCGGCGGCGACGAGCTCAACCTCATCGAGAAGGGCGCGAACTACGGTTGGCCGGTGATCGGCTACGGCATCGACTACAATGGCACCAAGATCCACCAGAGCACGCACAAGGACGGCATGGAGCAGCCGCTGCGGCATTGGACTCCGTCGATCGCGCCGTCCGGCATGACGTTCTATGACGGCGACCTGTTTCCGGCGTGGCGTGGCAACCTGCTCATCGGTTCGCTCGAACGCAAGATGCTGCTGCGGGTCGAAGTGAACGGCGAGACGCTCGGCACCGAGGAGCGGCTGCTGCGCGGCTTTTCCGACCGCATCCGCGACGTGCGCCAGGGACCCGACGGCGCGCTGTGGCTGCTGACCGACAGCTCGGCGGGGCGCATTCTGCGGGTGGTGCCGGGGAAATAGATTCCGCGTTCAATACACGCCGAGATGCTGGCTCAGGTCGGCGCCGCGGAGTTCCGCGGAGGTCGACGAGACCGCGACCCGTCCGCTGTTGAGGATCACGATGTCGTCCGCAACGTCGAACACGAGCTTGGGGCTTTGCTCGACCAGCACGATCGAGAGGCCGCTTTCCTTGAGCTTGCGGATCGTGGCCATCACGTCGGCGACGATCTGGGGCGCCAGGCCCTCCGACGGCTCGTCCATCAGCAGCACACGCGGATTGGCCATCAGGGCGCGGCCGATCGCCAGCATCTGCTGCTCGCCGCCGGAGAGATGCCCGGCGATCTGATGCTTGCGCTCGGCGAGCCGCGGGAACATCGCGAACACGGTGTGGGCGGTCCAGGGCGCGTGCCGGCTTCCGGGATCGGGCCGCCGCGCCGCGACCGCAAGGTTCTCGCGCACCGTGAGGCTCTTGAAGATGCGGCGGCCCTGCGGAACGAGCGCAATACCGCGCGCGGCGATCAATTCGGGCGGCAGGCGGGTGATGTCGGCACCGAACACGCTCACCGCACCGCGGCGCGCGGGCAGGAGGCCGACGGCGACATTCATGCAAGTCGACTTGCCGGCGCCGTTGCGGCCGAGCAGCCCGAGCAGGCGACCTTCGCCGAGCGCAAGCGACACGTCCTGCAGGATGTGGCTATTCCCGTAGAACGCCTCGATGTTGCTGAGGCTGAGCGCGCTACTCGCCAAGATAGACCTCCCGTGTGCGCGGGTTGGCGACCACATCGGCGCGCGTGCCTTCCACGATCACCTCGCCGAAATGCAGCAGTGTGACACGTTCGGCGAACTCGAGCGCCACGTCCATGTTGTGCTCGATCATCACGATCGTGACGTCGCGGGGAATGGCCTGCAGCAATTGCCGCACCTCGCGGCGCTCGTCGATCGACAGGCCCGCGAACGGCTCGTCGAGCAGCAGCACCTTCGGGTTCTGCGCGAGCGCCATCGCGATCTCCACCCGCCGCTGCTCGCCGTAGGAGGTCTGCGACAGCGGCCGATCGGCGATATGCCCGAGGCCGACCCTGGCAAGCGCATCACGCGCGCGCGCGACCAGATCGTGCTCGTGATCGATGTCGCGGAACAGATTCCAGCGCAGCTGCGACAGGCCGAGCAAGGCGAGCGTGACGTTGCGCAGGATCGTGTCCTTGGGGAACAGCGTGATGATCTGGTAGGTCCGCGCCATGCCGAGATGGGGGCGGCGATGGCTCGCCACCCGGGTGATGTCGCGACCGAACAGCCGGATCGAGCCGCTGTCGGGCGCAAGCTCGCCGGTAATCAGGTTGAACAGCGTGGTCTTGCCGGCGCCGTTGGGGCCGATGATCAGGCGTCGCTCGCCGGGCTCCACCGCGAGCGTGACGTCGGCGGTGACGCGGAGCCCGCCGAACGCTTTGGATAGCCGGTCGATGGCAAGCGCGGTCATGGGCTGCGCTCCTCGGCTGGTTGCGTGGGGCTCGCTTTGCGCCGCGTTTGCAGCGCCTGCCGGCCCCAACGCCACAGCCGCACCGAGCCCGGCACCAGCCCCTCGGGCATGAAGCTGATGATGAGCACGAAGATCACGCCGAGCACCAGGTTCCAGCGCACGATGTAGGCGCTCACCACGTTCTTCATGATGACGACGATGACGGCGCCGGTGATCGGGCCGAGCAGCGTGGCGGTGCCGCCGGCAATCACCATCAGCAGCACCTCGGCGGAGGTCGTGAGGGCTGCGATCTGCGGGCTGATGAACTGGTTGTAGTAGATGAAAAGGAGCCCCGAGACGCCGGTCCAGAACCCGGAGAACATGATCGCCAGGAAACGGATCAACCACACATTGTAGCCGAGCGCGTTCATCCGCCGCGCCTGGTCGCGGGTGCCGCGCAGGCTCGCGCCGAACGGCGAACGCACGAACATCGCCATGGCGGCGAGCGCGAGCAGGAACACGATGAGCGTGGCAAAGTAGAACGAGGGCGCGTTCGAGAGGCTGATCCCGAACGGCGCCGGCCGCGTCGTCACGTTGACGCCGTTGTCGCCGTTGGTGAGGCTCGCCCAGCGGTAGGCGATGCCCCAGACAATCTGCCCGAGCGCGAGCGTGATCATCAGGAAGCCGATGCCGGTCGCGCGCAGCGCCAGCACGGCAAAGATCGCCGAGGCGGCGAGCGTGACCACGATGGCGGTCAAGTCGGCGACGAGATGGCCGTGACCGGCCTGCAGCAGCAGCGCCGCGGTATAGCCGGCGACCGCGAACAGCCCGGCGTGGCCGAGAGAGACCAGGCCGGCGTAGCCGACCAGGACATTGAGCGCGAGCGCGAACACCGCGAACAGCAGCACCTGGCTCGCGATGTTGATGTAGTAGGGATTGCCCACCCAGAACGGGAGCGTGGCGGCAAGCAGCAGCGCGACCGCGATTGCCCCGTATCGGAGCCGCCGGTTCATGCGACGACCCGGCCGAACAGGCCCTGCGGGCGCAGCACCAGGACCAGCAGCATCGGCAGGAACAGAATGACGTAGGCGAGGTCTGGGAACATCGCCTGGCCGAAGTTGTACAGGAACCCGATCAGGAAGCTGCCGACCAGCGCGCCGAGCAGGCTGCCGGTGCCGCCGAGGATCACCACGATCAGCGCAAGCGGCAGCATCTCGAAATCGAGGCCCGGATAGACCGACAGGTAGGGCGCGCCCATCACCCCGGCGAAGGCGGCGAGCGCGGCGCCGAGGCAGAAGATCAGCGTGAACAGCTGCGAGACCCTGATGCCGACCACGCGCGCGATCGCCGGATCGTCGACGCCGGCACGGATCATGGCGCCGAGCCGGGTCCAGTCGACCATGATCCAGAGCGCGAGCGCGATCACCACCGCGACGCCGAGGATCACCAGGCGATAGCGCGGAAAGAACAGGCCCATGGCCTGCACCGCGCCGCCCAACTCGGGCGGCGGCGACGGTTGCCACGGATCGCCGGTCCAGACCATCAGGCAGATGTCGGCGATGATGAAGGCAAAGCCGAGCGTCAACAGGACCTGCGGCAGCACCTGCCCTTCGAGCCGGCGTAGCAGGAAACGTTCGATGACGCCGCCGATCACCGCCATGGCGAACGCGCTGAGCAGAGCGGCGAGCCAGAAGTTCATGCCCCAGCCCAGAAACGACACGCCGAAATAGGCCCCCAGCATGAAGAAGGAGCCGTGCATGAGATTGGGAATGCGCATCAGGCCGAAGATCAGAGAGAAGCCGGCCGACAGCAGGAACAGCAGGCCGCCGAGCGCGAAGCTGTTGATGGCGAGGATGGCGGCCTGCGCCGACGTGATCTGCGTCATCATTGAGGAAGGCATCCCCCACCGAGTGCGTGCCAGTTCGGTCTTGCGCTGACCGAGCCGCGAACTCCGTTACCCTCTCCCCTTGCGGGGAGGGTGCCGAGCGAACGAAG
>WNGB01012871.1_pt1 | contig 19867 bp, 15 predicted proteins | sample 5400681 | NCBI WGS metagenome assembly WNGB01 (sample SAMN13153367, study PRJNA577476) | soil metagenome | isolation source: 115 cm soil or saprolite under grassland replicate 2 | place: USA:California | collected 2016-06-15
CGCGTGATCGGGCAAAGGCCGCCCGCGGGCAGGCCGCTCTACACGAGTACGCGGGTCGATCTCACCGTCAGCCGCGGCCGCCGCTGAACGATTACCATTCGAAAGATGTAAAGGCTGCGCGAGTGCGCGGCTCCTTGCGCTAGCCTCGGGCACTCCCAGTGCGCCGGAGCATCGTCATCGCAGTCTTCCTCGCGCTTGTCCTCGCGCCCTCCTCGGCAGCGGCCGGGCGCGTCGTGCTCGCGCCGGGGATCAGCTACGAGCGCCGCATCTGGTTCACCTCGCACGGCCCGGAGGTGCTCCACGTCATGACCGCGCCGAAGCCCGGCGGCCTCTATGCGCTGCGGCCGATGCTCTCGAACGGCACCGTCCTGGGGCGCGAAACAGTGACTTCGATGCAGAAGAGGGCTTCCGCGAGCGCGACGGTGGGCGGCGTCAACGCCGATCTCTTCACCTGGAACGAGGGGCTGCCGAGCGGCATGTACATGGAGTCGGGCGTGCTGACGACCCCGCCGCACCCTAAGCGCTCCACCGTCGGCATTACCCACGACGGGCGCCTGCTCGTCGAGCGCGTCGCGATGCTGGGGACCTGGCAGGGGACGAGCCAGCGCCGCCCTCTGAACGGCCTCAACCAGCGGCCTGGGCCCGAGGGAGTCTCCCTCTTCACGCCGGCATGGGGACCGGCGACTCCGGCTGCTCAGGGGACGGTCGAGATCACGCTCGACCCCCTCCCGCCCGCAGCGCCCTTCACCGACATGACAGGGACGGTGATCGGCGCGAAACCCGGCGGCGGGACGCCGATTCCGCCGGGAGGGGGCGTGCTCGTAGGCCGTGGCTCTTCGGCCGGGCGGCTTGCGTCCGAGGCTCCGGTGGGCCAGATGGTCACGGCACGTCTCGTTCTGCGCCCGCAGTGGAACGCAGTCGTGGACGCGGTCGGCGGCGGCCCGGTCATCGTCCGCGACGGCCGCCCCGTCTTCCGCGCGCTCGAGCAGTTCACGAGCAACCAGCTCTCTCTCCGCAACCCGCGCACGGCGGTCGGGCAACGCGCGGACGGGCGGATCCTGCTCGTCGCCGTCGACGGGCGACAGCCCGGCTACAGCACGGGGATGACGAACTTCGAGCTCGCTCAGGCGATGGTCAGGTTCGGCGCCGTCACCGCGAGCGCGCTCGATGCCGGCGGGTCGACGACGATGGCCTTCGACGGGACGTTGCTGAACCGGCCCTCGGACGCCAGGGGGGAGCGTGCCGTCGGCGACGGCCTCTTCGTCTTCTACTACGGGGTGCATTCCCCGTTGCCGTCGGTATCCGTGCTCTCGCCGAATGGCGATGGCGTCGCCGAAGTCCAGTCGCTGAGCTACAAGCTCGTCAGACCGTCGACCGTGACCGCGAGCCTCATCGGCCCCGACCGGATTCAGAGGGAGACGCAGACAGGGCCGCGCGGGCCCGGCGTCTACCGGCTCACCTGGTCGGGTCGCACTCCGCAGGGAGCACCTGAGCCCGAGGGTCTCTGGCGCTGGGTGATCAACGCCCTCGACGACGACCAGCAGCAGTCGAGCGTCACGCGCTCCTTCTACCTGAACAACACGCTGGGCTATCTCCGCGTCCGGCCTTCGCGCGTCGTCGTCCGGCGTCACGGCGGCACGTTGCGCGTGGGCTTCCGACTCGCTCATCCGGCGGTAGTCACCCTGACGATCGAGACGGCGAGCGGAGCCCGGGTGCGCACGATCCAGCAGCGGCTTCGCCCCGGCCAGATGAGTATCCGCTGGGACGGACGCTACGCGAACGGCGTCCGCGCCTTTTCGGGACCGTACGTCGCGCGCGTCCAGACCTCGAACTCCTTCGGTCGCGCCGAGCTCGCACGTCGATTCTCGGTGCGGCGGGCGGGTCACTCCTAAGAAGCGGTTTCGGAATAGCTCGGATTGGGTCGACCGGTCATTTCCGACGGACACCGGGCAGAGCCCGATGTCCTGAGCTCGGCACCGCAAGCGGTGCCTTAAGCGCCTGCGCTCGCGAGCTTCGCCGCCAGCCCTCGCACACCGTCGCTGCCCTCGATCCTGATCCGGCTCAGCGTGAAAGGCGTCGTCCGGCGCGCGAGACCAGGTTGGGTCGTCGTCGCGCCGAGGTAACCCGCTGCGCGCACGGCTCCAATTACTCGGCGGTCGAATCGCCCCGAGGGATAGCAGAAGAATTCGACGTTCACGCTGAACCGGCGGCGCAGAAGCTCACGCGACCGTCTGACCTCCACGCGCAGCCGTGCCGGGCCGATCATGGTGAGGTCGGGATGTGTCAGCGTGTGCGAGGCCAGTTCCCAGTCATCGGCGAGGAGCGAGCGGATCATCGGACCGGTCAGGTCTTGATGGACGAGCTTCGCGTACTCGAGGTTGAGCACCGCCGGCCACCCCCGGGCCTTGAGCAGCGGATGTGCGATCGTGAAGTCGCCCCGGTAGCCGTCGTCGAACGTGAGCACGATCGGCTTCCGTGGCAGCGCGAGCCGGCCGTGCCAGTACTCGTAGACTTCGTGAAGCGTGACCGCGCGGTAGTGGTGTGAGCTCAACCACCGGAGCTGACGTGCGAAATCGGCTCGGCTGACGTAGAGCCCCGGGAACGGAGAGCCGGTCGGGCGCGGGCCGATCACGTGGTACATCAGAATCGGGACCGGACGGTTGTGCGGCCCACGGATTCGCGGCCCTGGCCGCTGCCGGCTGGATTGGGTAGTCGCCTCTCGAGCGGAACGCGGCGACGGTCTCGAGTCGCGGTGCGTGGCGAGCAGGGCGAGAACGACACCAGCGGCCGCGGCAATGCAGAGCGCCGTGATCAAGAGCGGGCGGCGACGCATTCGGCAAGTCTGACCGAAGGTTCACCTTGTTCGAAAGTTGTAAAATTGAGTCGCGCGCCGGCGCCCTTCGCTAGCGTGGTGCGCGGTCTTGCTCCGAAAACTCCTCATAGGAGCAGCGCTCACGCTCGTTCTGGCGCCCTCCGCCGCCGCTGGACGGGTGGTGCTCATGCCTGGCGTCACTTACGAGCGCCAGCTGGTCTTCACCTGGCACGGGCCGGTCGTCGTCCACATCCTCCGCGCGCCGAAGCCGGGCGGCCTGTACGCGCTGAAGCCGGTGCTCTCGAACAACACGCTGCTCGGCCGCGAGACGGTGACGTCGATGGAGCGGCGGATGTCGAGCACGGCGACCGTCGCAGGCGTCAATGGCGACTTCTTCACCTGGGACGAGGGGCTCCCGACCGGGATGCACATGGAGTCCGGAGTGCTGATGGCGCCGCCGCATCCGCTGCGCTCGAGCCTCGGGATCACCGACGACGGGCGCCTGGTCGTCGAGCGGGTGGAGATGCTCGGCACATGGCAGGGAGTGAGCCAGCGACGGCCTCTGAACGGTCTCAACCAGCGGCCGGGACCGCAGGGTGTCTCGCTCTTCACACCCGCGTGGGGATCCGCGACGCCAGCCGCGCGCGGGACCGTGGAGATCACGATCGCGCCGTTTCCCCCTGCCGCCCCCTTCACCGACTTGACCGGGACGGTCATCGCAGCAACGCCCGGTGGCGGGAACCCGATTCCCCCGGGAGGCGCGGTGCTCGTCGGTCGCGGCACCGCCGCGGAACGGCTCGCCTCAGAGGCTCCCCTTGGGCAGGAGGTCACGGCACGGTTGGTTCTCCGTCCTCAGTGGGGAGCGGTGGTCGACGCGATCGGCGGCGGGCCCGTGATCGTCCGCAACAGCCAGCCCGTCTACCGCGCGCTCGAGTCTTTCACTCCGAGCCAGATCCTCCCGCGCGATCCGAGAACGGGGGTCGGCCAGCGCGCCGACGGCCGCCTCGTAATGGTCGCCGTGGATGGACGACAGCCCCGATACAGCACGGGCCTGACGAACTTCGAGCTCGCCCAGACGCTCGTCCGCCTCGGCGTCGTTACCGGAATCGCTCTCGACTCGGGCGGCTCGACGACGATGGCGTTCGAAGGCAAGCTTCTGAATCGGCCGTCCGACCCGGGCGGGGAGCGGCCGATCGGCGATTCGCTGATGCTCTTCTACTACGGCGTCCAGGCGCCGCCTCCCGTTCATTCGGTTCTCTCGCCGAACGGTGACGGCGTTGCCGAGGTTCAGACCCTGAGCTACAAGGTCGTCCGACCCTCGACCGTGACCGCAAGCCTCGTCGGCCCCGACCGCATCCCGCGGCAGGCGCAGACGGGCCTGCGCTCCCCGGGTACGTACAGGCTGACGTGGCCGGGCCGCACGCCGGACGGAGGATCGGAGGCTGAAGGCCTCTGGCGCTGGATCATCAACTCCGTGGACGACCAGGGACAGCAATCCCGGGTCGAGCGCGCGTTCCATCTCAACAACACCCTGGGTTACCTCCGGGTGCGTCCGACACGCATGCTCGTCCGCCGCCGCGGCGGCTCTCTGAGAGTCGGCTTCCGGCTCGCCCATCCGGCGGTCGTGACGCTGACGATCGAGACGGCAAGAGGTGCCAGGGTGCGCACGATGACGCGGCGCCTCCGCCAGGGTCAGACCGGCATTCGCTGGAACGGCCGTTACGGAAACGGAGTCCGTGCGTTCTCGGGCCCGTACGTCGCGCGCGTCGAGACCTCGAACTCCTTCGGGCGAGTCGAGCTCGAGCGCCGGTTCTTCGTTCGCCGCACCAGGCGCTGAGCCGGTCCATCTAGAGTCGTCCGGTGCCGCCGGCCCTTGTGACCGCGTCCCTGACGGGCAGCTTGACCTCGCTCATCGGCGATCACGGCCTCTACGCGGTGTTCGTGCTGATGGTCATCGACGCGGTCCTGCCCGCCGCGAGCGAGCTGGTCATGCTCTATGCCGGGGCTCTCGCTGCCGGTGCCTTCGCCGGCCAGGACGTCGTGCTCTTCGGCTCGCACATCGACTCGGCGCTGTGGGGCTTTGTCGCTATGTCCCTGGCCGGGGTCGCGGGGAACACGGTCGGCTCGGTCGCCGGCTGGGCGATCGGCGTTCACGGCGGGCGGCCGCTGGTCGAGCGCCGTGGCCGCTGGCTCCATCTCGGGCCGGAGAACCTCGACCGCGCCGAACGCTGGTTCGAGCGCTACGGGGACGCAGCGGTCTTCCTGGGCCGCGTGACGCCCGTCGTGCGCTCCTTCGTGTCGATCCCCGCCGGCCTCGCGCGAATGCCGCTCCTGCGCTTCACCGTCCTGACCGCGCTGGGCTGCGTGCCCTGGTGCTTCGGGATCGCGGGCGCCGGCTGGGCCCTCGGCTCCGGCTACGAGCGGTTCCACCACGACTTCCGCTATGTCGAGGTGGCCGTCGTCGTCCTGCTCGTCGCGGCGGCGGTTGCCTGGTATGTCCGTCGGAGAAGGGCGTCTAAACTGGCGAGCCGTGCCGCAGATCCCGCTCGTTGACGTCAGGGCGCAGTACGCGCCCCTGCTGGACGAGTTGAAGGAGCGAATCGCCGAGGTCCTCGATTCCGGCCGGTTCATCCTCGGCCCCCACGTGCGCGCCTTCGAGGAAGAGGCGGCGGCCTACCTCGGCGTCGAGCACGCGATCGGCGTCGCCAACGGCACCGATGCGCTCGTGCTCGCCCTCGACGCGCTCGGAATCGGCCCAGGCGACGAGGTCATCTGCCCGACGTTCACGTTCTACGCCACCGCCGAGGCGATCGTCCGCCGCGGAGCGACGCCCGTCTTCGCCGAGGTGGAGGCGAGGAGCCTGAACCTCGATCCCGCCGACGTGCGCCGCCGTGTGACGCCGAGGACGAAGGCGATCATGCCGGTACACCTGTTCGGTCGACCGGCCGGGCTCGGCGAGCTGGCCGACCTCGCGGTGCCGATCGTCGAGGATGCGGCGCAGGCGTTCGGCGCGCAGGGAGTCGGCCGGACGGGCGTCCTCTCGACGTACAGCTTCTTCCCGACGAAGAACCTCTTCGCGCTCGGCGACGGCGGCCTGGTCACGACCGGCGACGACGAGCTCGCGGAGCGCGTCCGGCTCCTTCGCTTCCACGGTTCGCGTGCGAAGGAGGAGTTCGAGCTGGTCGGCTACAACTCGCGGCTCGACGAGCTCCAAGCCGCGCTGCTGCGCCTCTTCCTGCCGCGCCTCGAGGACTGGAACCGCTCGCGGCGCGAGGCCGCTCTGCGCTACGCCGAGCTCGGCCTGGGGGAGGTCTGCGAGCTCCCCGAGGATGAGCCGAGCCACGTCTACCACGTGTATGTCGTGCGCTCGCCGGAGCGTGACCGGATCCGGGAGCACCTGGCCGGAGCCGGGATCGCCTCGAAGGCCTACTACGAGACGCCGCTCCACCGCCAGCCGGCGCTGCGCTTCCTCGGCCGGAGCGAGGACGACTTCCCCGAGACCGTGCGCGCGTCGCGAGAGAATCTCGCCCTGCCGCTCTGGGCCGGGATCGGCGCCGACGTGCAGGAAGAGGTCGTCGCAGCGGTAAGAGAAGCCGTATCGCTGGAAGCCGTCAGGTGAGGAGCCCCATCAACCGGCACAGGGTCTGGCAGCTCGCCGCCGACGCCGGGCTGATCGCGGTCGCCTGGCTGCTCGCGTTCCAGGTTCGCTTCGACTCCTACGAGAAGATCCCGCCCTTCTACGAGAAGCTCGCCAGCTGGCGGACCGTGCTGCTCGTCGTCGCCATCAAGCTGGTCGTCTTCACGGCCTTCGGCTTCTACAACCGCTGGTGGCGCTACGTCTCGACGCGCGACATGTGGGGAGCGCTGCGCGGCGTGACCGTGGCCTCCCTGGCCGCGAGCCTGATCGTCTACTTCTTCCCGCCCGCCGACACGGCGCGGCTCCCGCGCGGCGTCGCCGTCATCGACTGGCTGCTGTTACTCGCCCTTGTGGCGGGCTCGCGGCTGCTGGCGCGGACGATCTTCGAGCGCCCGGGAGCGGCGAGCCTCGTCGCGCGCGGCAAGGAGGTGATCGTCGTCGGCGCCGGCGACGCTGGTCAGCTCGTGATCCGCGAGATGCTGAAGTCGCGCGCACTCGGCTACACCCCGATCGGCGTCGTGGACGACGACCCGCGCAAGAAGAACCTCCGCCTGCACGGGGTGCGCGTGCTCGGAACGAGCGAGGAGCTACCGCGCATCCTGAGCGACCACCGGCCGGACGAGCTGCTGATCGCGATCCCCTCCGCGTCCGGCGACGCGCGCCAGAAGGTCGTCGAGAGCGCCCGCGACGCGCAGGTGCCCGTGAAGACGCTGCCGGGGCTCTACGAGCTGATCTCGGGCGACTCGAACCTCGCCGCACAGATCCGGCCCGTCCAGGTCGAGGACATCCTCGGCCGCGAGCCCGTGGAGGTCGACTTCGAGGAGGTGGCCGGCTACCTCCGCGACCAGACGGTGCTGATCACCGGAGCAGGCGGCTCGATCGGCTCGGAGCTCTGCCGCCAGGCCGCTCGCGCCGGAGCCGCACGGCTGATCCTCGTCGACCAGGCGGAGTCACCGCTGTTCGAGATCGAGCGCGAGCTCGTCGACGATCGCAACTTCCCGGCCAGCGTGCCGGTGATCGCCGACATCGGCAACCGGGCGAAGCTCCGGTCGGTCTTCGAGCGCTACCGGCCAAGCGTCGTCTTCCATGCGGCCGCCTACAAGCACGTGCCGATGCTGGAGGCGAACCCGCTCGAGGCCGTGCGCAACAACGTGCTCGGGACGAAGGTCGTGACGGAGGTCGCGATCGAGTTCGAGGCTGCGCGCTTCGTCCTCATCTCGACCGACAAGGCGCTGATCGCGCAGGCGGTCTACGGCCAGTCGAAGGCGCTCTGCGAGTGGATCGTCGAGGCCTACGGCGCCCGCGAGGACATCTCGACGCGGTTCGTCGCGGTGCGCTTCGGCAACGTCCTCGACTCGGCGGGGAGCGTGATCCAGATCTTCAAGCGGCAGATCGCCAAGGGCGGGCCGGTGACCGTCACGAACCCGGAGATGACCCGCTACTTCATGACGACGCCCGAGGCCGTGTCCCTCGTCATCCAGGCCGGCTCGATCGGCGGGCGCGGCGAGATCTTCGTGCTCGACATGGGCGAGCCGGTGAACATCCTCGACCTCGCGCAGTCGATGATCCGGCTCTCGGGCAAGGAGCCCGACCGCGACATCCCGATCGAGTTCATCGGCGTGAGGGCGGGCGAGAAGCTGCACGAGGAGCTGTGGGGCGAGGACGAGGTGGTCGGTGAGACGGCGCATCCGAAGATCCATCGCGCGAGCCGGCCACCGGTGGACGGCGTCTGGCTCCAGGAGGAGCTACGCGCGCTGGAGGACCTCGTCGAGGCGGGGGAGACCCTGGAAGCGGTCTCGCGGCTCTCGACGATGGTTCGGAAACCGCGCCGCGTCGGCGTCCGGAGACATATTTCGATGGACCCCGAAAGGCGGAAATCCGGGAAATCCGGTGTCAGAAATCCGGTGTCAGGTCTAAATCCGGGAAATCCGGTGTCAGGTCTTGCGTTGCAACACTCAGCGTGATGGCGGGGAAATCCGGTGTCAGGTCTTGCGTTGCAACACTCAGCGTGATGGCGGTATGGAACTACACGGCCGGCGGTGGCGTCCAGTCCCTTGCCACTCTCCACTCGCTGCGGAGTACGGCCGCGTAGACCTCACCGGCCTTCGCCTCCCCGCCGGTTGCGTCGAGGATTGCCTGAGAGCGAGCAGCCCGTGCCGTCAGGCCCGGCGTTCGCTTTGCCTCACCGACCAGCTCCCAGCGGCTCTTTCCTACCTCGCGCAGCACGACGAAACCCGGACCCGCAGGCTTGTGTTCCCGCTTGGACATGGGATAGGCCCCCTCCTCCCTTGCTCGACAGCGTTCAGGTTCGCGCTGACACATAGCAGCTCGGAGAGTCGTCGTCCGATGCGTTGGCTAGTCTGCCAACGTGGCTGTTGTCAAAACTGAGAACACACTCTGGTCGGACCTGTCCGACGAGGAGCTCGAGGACGAGATCGCGACGCTCGCGTCGCACATCTACGCCGGTACCTGCCGCTGGCTCGATCTCGTCGCGGAGCTCGACCGTCGCGGTGGCTTCGCAGGCTGCACGGTTGCAGAGTGGCTCGCCTGGCGCTGCGCGCTGAGTCCTCGCGCCGCGCGAGAGCACGTTCGGGTGGCGCGGCGGCTCATCGAGCTGCCGTTGATCCACGAGGCGTTCGCGTGTGGTGAGCTTTCTTACGCGAAGGTGCGGGCGCTCACCCGAGTCGCTGAGCCCGCAAGCGAGGACGAGCTGTTCGAGCTCGCTCGCCACATGACTGCGTCCCAGCTCGAGCGGGCAGTTCGCGCGTATCGGCGGGTTACGGCTCGAGAAGCCGATGATCTGCACGCGGCCGCGTACGCCGGTTACAGCTGGGAGGAAGACGGCTCCCTCGTGCTGAGGGCACGGCTCGCGCCCGAAGACGGAGCGCTCTTTGTCCGGGCGCTCGAGGCTGCGCGCGATCAGCTCCAAGAGCGTGAGTGGCGCGAGGATCGCGGTTCCGCGGAACCGCGGAGGCCGACGAGCGCGGAAGCGTTCGCCGCCCTCGCCGAGATCGCTCTTGCAGCCGGAGCGGGGGAGCGTTCGGGGGGCGACCGCTATCAGGTCGTCGTGCATGTCGATGCGAGCGAGGGTTCCGGTGCGCTCGAGGACGGTCCTGCGCTCGCGCCTGAGACCGCAGAGAGGCTTGCCTGCGACGCCTCGATGGTCGAGATCGTCGAGCGCGACGGCGTTCCGCTCTCGGTCGGCCGGAGGACGCGCACGGTCCCGTCGGCGATGCGACGGGCGCTCCAGGCGCGCGACCGACGATGTTGCTTCCCGGGCTGTGAGAATCGGCGGTTCCTGCACGCCCACCACATCCGGCACTGGGCACATGGCGGCGAGACGAAGCTCGACAACCTCGTCCTGCTCTGCTCGCGCCACCACAGGTTCGTGCACGAGAGCGGATACTCCATCCGCGATCTCGGCAACGGCACGTTCGAGTTCTGTGATCCATGGGGCGGGCCGATCGCCAACACGCCGCGGTCGCCGCCCGGTGATGCCAATCGTCTCCTCCACTTCAATCGGTTCCTCGAGATCGACGAGGCAACGTGCGCCGGCGGCGACGGGGATCGGATGGACCTGGGGCTCGCTGTCGACGCTCTCCTGTCACACATCCGGCGCAGAGAACGTCGGGCGGCCTGACTAGGGTGACCTTCGTGTTCAGCGGGCTGAACCCCGAGCAGCGGCGCGCAGTCGAGAGCGTCCGCGGGCCGGTCTGCATTCTCGCCGGCGCGGGCTCCGGAAAGACGACGACGATCACGCACCGCGTCGCAAATCAGGTCGCGAGCGGCGCGTTCCGGTCGGACGAGATCCTCGCGGTCACCTTCACGGACAAGGCCGCGGGTGAGATGCGGGCCCGGCTGGAGGCGCTTGACGCAACGGGTGTCCGAGCATGCACGTTCCACTCCGCGGCGCTTGGCCAGCTGCGCTTCTTCGCGCCCGAGCAGCCCGGCAAGATCCTCGCCTCGAAGGCGCTGCCGCTCCGCTACATCGGGAACTCGCTGCGGCGCCCGTACCGCTTCCGGCCGGCGGCCGACCTCGCGACCGAGATTGAGTGGGCCAAGAACCGGCGCATCCCGCCCGCCGACTACCTGCGCTCGCTCGGAGACCACGAGCCGCCGATCCCTCCTGACCTGATGCTCCGCGTCTACCGCGACTACGAGCGGCGCAAGGCCGACCAGGGTTACGTCGACTTCGAGGACCTGATCGAGATGGCGATCCGGCTCTTCGACGCCGACGAGGGCGCGCTCCAGCAGGTGCGCGACCGGTACCACGCCTTCACTGTCGACGAGTACCAGGACGTGAACCTCCTCCAGCAGACGCTCCTCGACCGCTGGCTCGGCGATCGCGACGAGCTCTGCGCTGTCGGCGACGACTACCAGTCGATTTACGCCTTCACCGGCGCGAGCCCGGAGTACCTGCTTGCGATGCCGGAGCGCTTTCCGCGCGCCGCGGTCGTCCGGCTCGAGGAGAACTACCGCTCGACGCCGGAGATCCTGGGTTTCGCGAACCGGCTCGTGCCGCGGCTCGGCGGCGCCGAGAAGGTGCTCCGGGCCACGCGCGCCTCCGGAGCCGAGCCGGCAATTCGCTCGTTCGGCGACGCAGAAGCCGAGGCGGCGTTCATCGTCGAGTGCATGCACGAGCTGCATGCGGCCGGCACGCCGTACGAGGAGATGGCGCTCCTGATCCGCACCAACGCCCGCTCCGCCGACTTCGAGGAAGCGCTGACCGAGGCCGAGATCCCGTCCCAGGGCGCGGCCCTGCTCTCCCGCGACGGCGCCAGGCAGCTCCTCAAGGCGCTGCGCAGCTCGGGCGCGTCGGTCTCCGAAGTGCGCCGGATCGCGCTCGAGCAGGGAATGCTGGAGACGATCCCGGACAAGCTCGGCGAGCGCGAGGTCACGCGCCAGAATGACCTCGCCCGCCTGGTCAGGCTCGCCGAGGAGTTCGGCGACGGAACCCTGGGCGAGTTCACCGCGCAGCTCGAGGAGCGTTTCGGAAGCAACGCCGGACGGGGCGTCCACCTGCTGACCTATCACCGCGCGAAGGGCCTCGAGTTCGACGCCGTCTTCCTTCCGCGCCTCGAGGAGCGCGAGCTGCCCTCGAAGCTCTCCAAGACCCCGGCCGCGATCGCAGAGGAGCGGCGCCTGCTCTACGTCGGCCTCACACGCGCGAAGCGCCACCTGACCGTCACCTGGTCGGGCAAGCCGAGCCGCTTCCTCGCCGAGCTGGAGATCGAAACGCGCGCCGCGCCCGCGGCGAAGGCGATCGAGCCCGACGATCCCCTCTACGCGGTGCTCAAGAAGTGGCGGCTGGAGACTGCGAAGGCGGAAGAACGCCCCGCGTACGTGATCTTCCACAACTCGACGCTGGCCGAGATCGTGCGCCGTGCTCCGCGCAGCCGGCAGGAGCTCGCCGAGGTGCCGGGCGTGGGCCCGGCGAAGCTCGACCGCTACGGAGACGAGGTCCTCGCGGTGCTCGCCGCCGGGACCTGAAGGCCCCGGCGGCGAAGCAAACCAGCGTCAGGAGCCCGGCACGCGGAGCAGCAGCAGCTGCCCGGCCTCACGCATGAGGGTGACACCGGGATACGGGCTCGGCGCAGTCTCGATCTCCCAGCCGTGCGCCTGCACGTCGATCAGAAACGCACCGGGGCCGAAGGCCGCCGACGCGTCGATGATGCCGCTCGACTCCCACGAGCCCGGCGGCAGGGCCGGCCGCTGCGACTGGTCGACCTGCGCAACCGGGACGAGCGGGCCTGCCGGCAGCGTGTAGCGCCAGACCTTCGCGTAGCCGATCGCGGCGCCCTGGTTGTGGCTCCCTGGATCCTCCGTGATCAGGAGGCTGTTGCCGGTCGTTTCGACGTTGTCCGGCTGGTGCATGGCCGCGGGGTTGTTGTAGCCCAGCGGATCCTGGTCGATGAGCACCGACAGGCTCTGCACCGTGAGCGGGTCGTCGGGGTCGAGCACCATCTTGAAGATGCGCCCGTTCGGGTACGGGCCCCGCGTCCCAGAAACGCCGCGACGGAGGCGACCCGCGCCGTCCGGAATCGCCCGCGGCTCGCCGGTGTCGGCGAAATAGACGACGTTCGGCGTGTTCCGGTCGTAGGCGATGTCCTCGATCCGGATGAATTGCAACGCGCGGACGACGTTGTGGCTCCAATACTCGAGCACCCACTGGGGGCCGTCCGGGATTCCGGACGGCGGCGCCGGGAAGCCGAAGTCGGCCGCCCGGGCGTCCGTGCCGTCGGCCCGCTTGCCGGTTGCGATCGCCCGCGGAACCTGGACGAAGTGCCCGGACGCACCGTTGGCCGCCGGGAAGTCGCCGTAGTCGTTCACGTTCGGGTCGTCGGCGACGAAAGCGTAGAGCGCTCCCTCGTCGTTCCAGAGCCCGTTGCCGCTCGCTGCCGAGTACAGGTAGAGCTGAGAGGCGGGAGCGTCGAACGTGTCGTCGCCGGAGAGCACGACCGGATGGCCGTAGCCGGGCACGCCGACGTCGTTCTCGTGGTTGTGCCGCCCCATCCCGAAGATGGAGCGGTGCGCGCCGCTCTTCGTGTCGAGCGCGACGACCACGCCCGCCTGCTCGGCGGAGGGCTCATCGAGGGAGACGAACGGCGGGTGCCACGCGTACCCCTGCCGCAGGACGACGTCACGGGCCTCCTCGTTGGTCAAGAGGAGCTCGCGCTCGAATCCCTGCTCTGGCCCGACGAGGAAGTTCGAGCAGAAACGCTGGTAGTTCCCGTCCGCAATTGCGTAGTCCCCTCGCAGCACGCCGGCGCTGTGCTGGTTGAGGCGCAGGCGACTGACCAGTGAGTTCGTGAAGTCGCTGCGGGTCGCCGGGAACGGGACGAGCGACGTCTCGTGGTTGACGTAGACGTCCATCGTCCCCTGGCCGTTCTGCGTGAACGAGATCCCGTCGGGGATCGATTCGAACATGTAGTTCCTGACCGTGTCCCCGGTCGAGATGATCGGCGTGACGCTCGAACCCGGAGCGAGCGGCGTCAGCAGCGGAGGCACGGAGGTGTGGAATCCGGAGTTGTTGTCGGCGCCCGCTGGTAAGGCGACCACAGCCGCCACTCCCGCCGCGCAGGCGGCGAGGACAGCCAGCTTCTTTCTCATCACTCTCCCCCTTTTCGAAGTACTTGCGGCGCGAGTCTAATCGCGGGCTCTCGCCGAGAGCAGGAGGTCGAGCAGCAGCTTCGGATCACGCCGGACGCGCGGCGAGCCATCCCCCTCCCGCTTCTCCAGCTGAAGCGCCCGCGGATCGGTGAGCGGCCGCAGGCGTCCCTCCCGGATCAGCATCTCGTCCACGCCGCCGATGCGTCCTCCGTAGGTCGTGTAGACCGGCACGCCGAGCGCCGCCGCCTCGCGGTTCATCGTGCCGCCCGCCGAGACGACGAGGTCGGCGAGCGCGATCAGGCTCTGAGCGTCGACCGCTTGCTCGGGGACGATCACCGACGGCAACTGCAGGTCGCGGACGTACTCGCGCTGCTCGCGGCTCCGTGGGAGGACGACTGCCTGCACCCCCTGCTGGCGGCCGATGTGCGCGAGCAGGCGGGGGAAGAACGGGTTCGAGCGCCGGTGGTACAGCGAGACGTCGGGCGGGGTCCGGACGACGACGAGCGTCCGCTCTCTGCTCACGAGCAGCTCGTCGAGCACCGTCGGGTCGGGCTCGAAGTCGTAGAGGTAGTACTCCTCCTTGAGGCCGGGGTACTGGAGAAGCTTCGGCGGCCGGACGCCGAAACGCGCCATCCGCTCGAGCGGAATCGCCTCGGGAACGACGACCCTCGTGGCGGCGCGGTCGCCGAGATGGTGCTGGAGGGTCGCGTACTCGTAGTCGTGGGTGGTCGCGCTCGGGATTCCGAGACGTCGCGCTGTGATCGTCAGCTCATGGGAGCCGTGCGCCAGGGCGAGCTCGAACCCGCGCCCGCGCGCATGCCGCTTCAGTGCGCGCAGGCGACCGGAGAGCGAGAGGGCCTTGCCGAGGCGCGAACGGCCGCCGTGCTTGCCGATCACGGTCGCCTCGATCCCGTGTCGCTCGAGCAGCTCCAGCGTCTGCGCGTAGTCCCGGGTCGTAACCTCGATCTCGTCGCTGCGCTCCCGGAGCAGCGCGATCAGGGGCCGGAAGACCAGCACGTGCGCCGGGGCGGAGATGTCGATCCAGACCTTCACCGCGCAAGCGCTTCGACGCGGGGCTCACGCAGCGGCCCCGGCGTGCGCTCGACGTGGCGCTCGTGCCAGAGCGTGAACGCGAGGAGGCCCCAGAGCTGCCGGCTGAGGTCCTGGCGGCCGGCGACGTGGTCGTCGATCAGGCGCGCAACCGCTTCGGGCCGGAAATAGCCCTGGCGCTTGAGCGTCTCCGCGGAGAGGGTCTCGCGCGCGAAGGGCTCGAGCTCGCCGCGCAGCCAGGCGGCGGCCGGGATCGAGAAGCCCCGCTTGCGGCTGCGCAGGAGCGCAGGCGGAAGCAACGGGGCCGCGGCCTTGCGCATCAGCACCTTCTTGCGCAGCCCCCGCACCTTGTGCCGCGTCGGGAGGCCGAGCGCGAAGTTCGTCACGATCGGGTCGAGAAACGGCACGCGGGCCTCCAGCGAGTGCGCCATCGAAGCGCGGTCGGTCTTCACGAGCAGGTCGTCGACGAGGTAGGTGCCGAGATCGACGTCCTGCAGCCGGGCGAGCAGCTCCGCGCCCTCGGTCTCGGCGAAGCGGGCCCGAAGGAGGTCGACCGGATCGAAGCCGGATCGCCGTCCGGTCAGCTCGGCGCGCGCGTCGGCGGAGAAGATCTCCTTCCAGCCGTGATGGCGCTCGAGCGGCGGGAGGTGCGCGGCGCGGACGAAGCGCTTCGCCCTATAGTCGAAGCTCGCCTTCGCGCCCGAGCTCGGCAGCCGTTCAACCAGCGGCCGCAGGAGCCGCGCCGTCCAGCCGACCCGCTGGGCGAGCAGGTCGGCGGCGTACGTGTAGTAGCCGCCGAAGAGCTCGTCGCCGCCCTCGCCCGAGAGCGCGACCTTCACGTCCTTCGCGGCCAGCTCGGAGACGAGGTACGTCGGGAGCGCGGAGGAGTCCGCGAACGGCTCGTCGAAGGCGTCGGCCAGAGCCGGAAGAAGCAGCGCGGCGTCGGGCCGCAGCACGAGCTCGCGATGCTCCGTGCCGTAACGCTCGGCCACGAGCCGGGCGTCGCCGAGCTCGTCGAAGCTGCGCTCCTCGAAGCCGATCGAGAAGGTGCGAAGGGGCTCCGAGCTCTCCTCGGCCGCGAGCGCGGCCAGGGCCGCCGAGTCGATGCCGCCGGAGAGGAGCACGCCGACCGGGACGTCCGAAACGAGGTGTGCCCGCACCGAGTCGCGGAGGCGGGCCCGCAGCTCCTCGACGAGCTCGGCCTCCTCGTCGTCGCGCACCCGCGACGCGGCCACCGGCGCCGGCCGGGCGTAGCGCGTCAGCTTGCTCCGGCCGTCCTCCCAGACGAGGACGTGCCCCGGCGGAATCTTCCGCACCTCGCGGAAGATCGTCAGCGGCGCGGGAACGGAGTTGAAGGCGAGGAACGCCTCGAGCGCATCGAGGTCGATCTCGCCCCGCGGCAGCGCCCGCAGCTCGGAGGCAAAGGCGAGCTCGCCCTCGACCTCGCGGTAGTAGAGCGGCTTGATCCCATAGGGATCGCGCGCTAGCACGAGGCGTCTGCGCTCCGAGTCCCAGAGCGCGACCGCGAACATCCCCCGGAGCCGCTCGGCGAAGCGCTCGCCGTGCTCCTCGTAGAGGTGAGCCAGGACCTCGGTGTCACCGCTCGTCGAGAAGCGATGCCCCGCGCGCTCGAGCTCGAGCCGCAGCTCGCGGTAGTTGTAGAGCTCGCCGTTCTGGACGACTGTGATCCGCCCGTCCTCGTTCGAGATCGGCTGGTCGCCGGTGACGAGGTCGATGATCGCGAGCCTCCGCGCGGCAAGTCCCACGCCCGGCTCGAGGTGCGAGCCGTCGCTGTCGGGACCGCGCTGGACGAGCGTCGCGCTCATCGCTGCGAGGCGGGCGGGATCGACCGCGCCCTGGATCGTGGCGATCCCGCAGATCCCACACATGCGTCACTACTCTAGTAGCGACCGTGAGCGGGTTCGGCGCACACGAGGAGATCCAGCTCCTCGTCCTCCTCATCGCGGCGGCGGGGCTGTTGCTGCTCGCCGATCCGCTGCGGATTCCCTATCCCATCCTGCTCGTCGTCGGCGGGTTGGCGCTCGGGTTTGCCCCGGGCGTCCCGACCCTGACGATGCCGCCCGACGTCGTGCTCGTCGGGATCCTACCGCCGCTGCTCTACTCCGCGGCCTTCAACACCGGCCTTCGTGAGCTGCGGCGGAATCTGCGGCCGATTTCGTTCCTGGCGATCGGGCTCGTCGTCCTCACGATGGTCATGGTCGCGGCGGTGGCGCACTACGTCATCGGCCTGTCGTGGCCGGCCGGTTTCGTGCTCGGAGCCGTTGTCTCGCCGACAGACCCTCTGGCGGCGACGTCGGTTGCGCGGCGGCTCGGCGTGCCGCGGCGGGCGATCGCGATCATCGAAGGCGAGAGCCTCCTCAACGACGGCACGGCTCTCGTCCTCTACAAGTTCGCGGTCGCAGCCGTCCTGAGCGGCTCGTTCTCCCTTCTGGACGCCGCGGGCAGCTTCATCTGGTCGGTCCTGGGCGGCATCGCCGTCGGGCTCGTCATCGGCCGCGCGATCCGCTTCGTCCGCAAGCGCATCTTCAACCCGCCGCTCGAGGTGACGATCGCGTTTCTCACCGGCTACTTCACGTTCCTGCCCGCTTCGGCGATCGGAGCGTCCGGAGTGCTCGCCGTCGTCACGGCCGGTGTCTACATGGGCTGGCACACGCCGGAGCTGACGACGGTCGAGACCCGGCTGCAAGGGTCGGGCTTCTGGGCGATCTTCAACTTCCTCCTGAACGCGCTGCTCTTCGGGCTCGTCGGCCTGCAGCTTCAGCCGATCCTGGACCAGCTCCACGGCCATTCGTGGCTGCAGCTCGTCGGCTATGGGTTGCTCGTCTGGGCCGCGGTGCTGGTGAGCCGGTTCGCATACGGTTTCCCGCTCGCGCATGTCCCTCGCTGGCTGTCGGCCGGGCTGCGCCAGCGGGATCCGACGCCGTCGTGGCAGTTCATCACCTTCATGGGCTGGGCGGGAATGCGCGGAGGGGTCACGCTGGCTGCCGCTCTCGCCATCCCGCTCACGACCGATGCCGGGACAGCGTTCCCCGACCGCTCGCTCGTTATCTTCCTCGCGTTCTGTGTCGTCCTCGCCACGCTCGTCGTCCAGGGACTGTCCCTGCCGGGCTTGGTTCGCCTCCTCGGGCTCGAAGAGGACGACGCCGCGGAGGCGCGCGAGGAGGCGAAGGCTCGCCTCCATGGGGCTGACGCTGCCCTCGCGCGACTGGAGGAGCTCGTGGACGAAGACTGGGTGCGCGCGGACACCGCCGAGCGGATGCGGCGCTTCTACGAGTTCCGCGGTAACCGCTTCAGGGCTCGGTTCGACGACGCCGACGACGGCCAGATCGAAGAGCAGTCGCTCGCCTACCAGCGCCTGCGGCGAGAGCTGCTCGACGCGGAGCGGGGCGCCGTCCACGCCCTGCGGAACGAAGGGAGGATCAGCGACGAGGTCATGCAGCGCGTCGAGCGCGACCTCGATCTGGAGGATTCCCGCCTAGAGCTGTAGGGACTGCCTGAGGACGCGCCAGGCGGTGGCGGCGAGGGTGCGCAGGTAGAGGCGCACCGAGCGGTCGGCGATCCACTCGAGGTCGTGCGCGAGCTTCTCGACCATCGACGTCTCGTAGCCGCGGCGCACCTGTGCGAATCCGGTGAGGCCCGGCCGCACCACGAGCCGCTGCCAGTACGCCGGCAGCTCGGTCGCGAGCTCCTCGAAGAAGCGCGGCCGGATCGGGCGGGGGCCGACGAGGCTCATGTCGCCCTTGAGCACGTTCCAGAACTGCGGGATCTCGTCGAGCTGTGTCGCCCGGAGCCAGCGGCCCATTCCCGTCACCTCGGCCTCCGTCCGCTCGACGAGCGCCTCTCCGAGGTGGTGGCCGAGGCGGGTCTCGGCCCCGGGCCGCAGCGTCCGGAACTTCGTCATCGTGAAGACGCGGCCGCCCCTTCCGACGCGCTCTCCGCGATAGAAGATCGAGCGCCCGGAGGAGACGAGGATGACCAGGGCGATGGGGATCGTGAGCGGAATCGAAACCACGAGGAAGAAGGTCGCCAGCAGCAGATCCAAAACACGCAGTTCGAGATCGACGCGGCGTCGGTCAGGCGTTTCCCGAGCGAGTTGCGAGTAGCGCTCGGCAAGGCTGTCGCCGCCTTGCAAGGTCACGCCCACCAAGGTCTAATTGTTGCCGATGGCCGTCGCTCCAACATCTGAGCAAGCGTCCAAGGGCTCTCCACTGCGGCTTAATCCGGTGAGCATCGCCGTCGTCATTCTCGGCCTTGCGCTCGTGGCCTGGCTGATCACTGTCGATCGCATGCGCGGAATGGACGCCGGGCCCGGTATGGATCTCGGCGGCCTCGGCTGGTTCCTCGGCATCTGGGTGACGATGATGGCGGCGATGATGCTCCCATCGGTGGCGCCGATGGTGCTGGCGTTCGCGCGGGTGACGCAACAACGGGCGAGCAACGAGCAGGCGGCATTCGTGCCGACTTGGGTCTTCGTCGCCGGTTACCTCGCGGCCTGGACAGCGTATGGGCTTGGCGCCTACGGCGTCTTCCGGCTCATCGACGCGATCGACGGCGGTGTCCTTGCCTGGGACCAGGCCGGCCCGTACGTTGCCGGCGGCGCGATTGTCGTCGCAGGCCTGTATCAGCTGTCGCCTGTCAAGGACGTCTGCCTGCGCCACTGCCGCACGCCGCTCCACTTTCTCTTCCACGGGTGGCACGAGGGACGATTCGGCGCGCTCCGCATGGGAGCTGAGCACGGCCTCTACTGCGTCGGCTGCTGCTGGGGGCTGATGGTCGTCCTCTTTATGGGATGCGGCTCACGAAGCTCCTGGCGGTCGCGTTCGTCGCGCTTGGGATCTGGATCGCGGCCTCACCGGACAGTGTGCCGGGCTTGACGAAACCCAGGTCGGCTCCCGCCATGCAGCGGATGACACCCTAGTGGGCCGAGCGTCGTAGACTGCTCCGGTCCGAGCGAGAGAGGAGTCGTATGGCTTATCGAATCACAGGCACCTACGTTGCGGCCTGTAACTGCGCGGGGCTGTGCCCGTGCCCGGTCGACGGTGCGCCGACAGGGGACGACGGCGAGTGCCGCGGCGCACTTGTGTTCGGCATCAAGGATGGGAACCTCGACGACGTCGATCTCGGGGGCGTCAACTTCGCCCTCTACAACTGGTTCCCCTCGAACCTCACAGCGGGGAACTGGAAGGTCGGGATCGTCGTCGACGAAGGCGCCTCCGACGAGCAGGCCCAGGCCGTCG
>WNGB01005048.1_pt1 | contig 19859 bp, 21 predicted proteins | sample 5400681 | NCBI WGS metagenome assembly WNGB01 (sample SAMN13153367, study PRJNA577476) | soil metagenome | isolation source: 115 cm soil or saprolite under grassland replicate 2 | place: USA:California | collected 2016-06-15
ATGGTCGATTGGAGCCCGAGCGAGTTCAGCCGGGTCCGCCTGCAGGCCGCGAGCGACAAATCCCGCAGCGACGCAACCGACAAGCAGGTATTCCTCCAGTACATCGTGAGTCTGGGCGCGCACGGCGCCCACAAATTCTAAGGTGACGAACATGAAAGCGATTCTGAGATTTGTTGTCGCACTGAGCTCGGTCGTCGTTGCACTGCCGGCAGCGGCGGCGCTCAATGTCTTTGCCTGTGAGCAGGAATGGGCGGCGCTCGCGCAGGAGCTTGCAGGCGACAAGGCGTCCGTTTATTCAGCTACGAACGCGTTGCAGGACGTGCACAAAGTGGAGGCGCGCCCGAGCCTGATCGCGCGCATCCGCTCGGCCGATCTGTTGATTTGTTCCGGGTCCGAGCTTGAAATCGGCTGGCTGCCGCTGCTGTTGACTCAGTCCGGCAACGCGAAGATCCAGCCTGGTTCGGCGGGATACGTCGAGGCCTCGCAATTCGTGCCCAAACTCGAGATTCCCAAGGTCGTCGATCGCGCACTCGGGGACGTTCACCCCTCCGGCAATCCGCACGTTCACCTGGATCCGCGCAACATCGCGAGGGTCGCCGAAGCGCTCACCGAGCGGCTCGTTCAGCTTGATCCCGCAAACGCAGACGCCTACCACGCGCGTGGAAATTCGTTTCGCGAGCGTTGGCGAGCGGCGCTATCGCGCTGGGAACAGCAGGCCGCCCGCCTCAAAGGCGTTCCCGTCGTCGTGTACCATAAAGATATGTCGTACTTCATCGGCTGGGCGGGGATGCGCGAAGCGGGAAGCCTCGAACCGAAGCCCGGCCTGCCTCCCACGCCCGCGCACCTCGCGGAACTGGTCGAGCGCATGAAGCGTGACCCGGCGAAAGTCATTGTCTATTCCCCCTATAACAGCCCGAGGGCGGCGGAATTCCTTTCGGAACGCACGAAGATTCCCTCGGTGATGCTGCCCTTCACGGTCGGCGGAACGGACAAGGCGAAGGACCTGTTCGGATTGTTCGACGATACCATCGCCCGCCTGCTCGAGGTCGTGAAATGAATCTCGACGCCGCGAGCCTCGGTATCCTGTGGCCTGCGTTCATCGCGGGCCTGCTGGTGACGGCCACCCATGTTCCGCTCGGGATGCAGGTGCTCGCGCGCGGCATCGTTTTCGTCGATCTCGCCGTGGCGCAAATCGCGGGAGTCGGCGTGATCCTCGCCGATTACTTGGGCTGGGAACCAACGGGTGCCGCGGTGCAGATTGCCGCGCTCTCCGCGGCCCTCGGCTGCGCCATGATGCTCACCTGGACCGAGCGCCGCTGGCCCGAGGTCCAGGAGGCCATTATCGGCGTGGTGTTCGTGCTCGGTTCGAGCATTGCGATCCTGCTGCTCGCCCACAACCCGCGCGGCGGCGAAAACCTCAAGGAGCTGCTGATCGGGCAGATCCTCTGGGTCAACGCTTCCCACTTTCCGATCTACGCCGCTGTTTACGCCGTGGTACTCGGGTTGTGGTTCGGCATGGGGGAGCGGCTCGGCCGGATCGGTTTCTACGTGTTGTTCGGTTGCACCGTGACCATATCGGTGCAGTTGGTCGGTCTCTATCTCGTGTTCGCCACGCTGGTGTTGCCGGCGCTATCGACCTACTACACGAGGAACAGCCGCTATCTCAAGGCCTATTCCGTCGGCGTGCTCGGCTACGCTGCCGGCCTGCTCGCGTCGCTGTGGCTTGACCTTCCCTCAGGGGCGATGATCGTGTGCGCCATGGTAGTCGTGGGAGCAGGGATCGCTTTGCTCGGGCGTCGGGGTACGGCGCGCGAACCGCTTCGTACGGAAGGCAGTAAGACTTAAAACCGCGTAGAGTGCCTTGCATCGAGCAACTGTGATACAAGGAAAACGGCAGCCGGTCTGGCCAAGCCCCCTGGAATCTGGACAATTCTACGTGGTCTTTTCACTATTCGGCTGGAAGATCGGGCGGTCGAAGGCTGGAAGCAAGCCGGTACCCGACAAGGCGCCGGTCGCAAAGCCCAAGCCCCCGCCCCCGAGTCCGGCAAAGTCGGCGGACGTCCCGCAGGCGGAGGGCGACGATTCGCTGGACTTCAGCAGCTACGTTCCCCTGCCCAAATCCGTGCCGCCGCCGGTCCTTGAAGAAGCACCGGCAGCCGCATCGGCGAAACCGCCGGCGGACGAGCTCGACCCGATCATCGAAGAGACGGCGATCTTTTTCGCGAACGGACAGGTGGTGCAGGCGCTCTCGACGCTGTCGCGCGCGGTCCGCGAAGCGGACCTGGGCGCTTCGGCGCTGCAGGCGTGGCTGATGCTGTTCGACCTGTACCAGCATCTCGGCATGAACGCGGAGTTCGAGGCGCTCGCGCTGGAATTCGTGGTGAAGTTCGAGCGCTCCCCGCCCTCGTGGATCGAGACGGGCGAGCGGCAGGATCCGGCGCTCGTCACGGGCGGCATCGGCTACTGCGCCCTGAGCGGCACGCTGTCGGAAGCGAGCGCGCCCGAGCTGGAGAAACTGCGCGAAACCGCGGCGAGGCTGCAGACGGTGCGGATGGACTGCGCGAAGCTGCAGGGACTGGACGCGCCCGGCTGCAGGCTCCTTGGAGAAACGCTCGCCTCCATTCGCGGCGCGGGAAGGGATGTGATGATCACCGGCGAGGTCCAGCTTTTGCGGCTCCTCGAGGAGCCCTGCCAGGCGGGGAGGGCCGAAACCGACCAAGCCTTGTGGGCGCTGCTGTTCGATGTGTACCGGATCCTCAAGCTAAAGGACAAGTTCGAGGAGACGGCGGTGAATTACGCGGTGACCTTCGAGGTTTCGCCGCCGTCCTGGGATTCGCAGCCGAGCGCGAGACCGAAGCGCGCCGCGGTCGAGCGTCCCGTCGAGGCGGAAGATCAGGCCCTCGCCCTCTCCGGGGATATCACCGGGGCGAGGGAGGCGCTCGCGACGCAGCTGCAGGACTGGGCGGCGGCGAACGCGATGCTCGTCATCGACATGTCGCAGGCAAGGCGCGTCGATTTCGTCACGGCCGGCCTCATGTTCAACGTCCTTTCCAAGCTTCAGCGCTCGGGCACGACGATCCAGATCCGGGGGGCGAACGAGCTCATCAACGCGCTGTTCCTCGCCATGGGAATAGGCAGGATCGCGCGCATCGTCCCGCGCAAGTAGCTTGATCGACGGCACTCCGGCCCCATTTTCCCTGGACTCGGACATGGAACAATTCCACGGAACCACCATCATGTCGGTCCGTCGCGACGGGAAGGTCGCGCTGGGCGGCGACGGGCAGGTCACGCTCGGCAACGTCGTGGTGAAGGCGGGCGCGCGCAAGGTGCGGCGCCTGTACCAGGACCGGATTCTCGCCGGCTTTGCGGGGGGAACGGCCGACGCATTCACGCTCTTCGAGCGTTTCGAGGCGAAGCTCGACAAGCACCAGGGAAACCTTCTGCGCTCGGCCGTGGAGCTCGCCAAGGACTGGCGCACCGACCGGATGCTGCGGCGCCTGGAAGCGATGCTCGCGGTGGCCGACCGGGAAGCCTCGCTCATCATCACCGGCATGGGCGACGTCATCGAACCTGAACTGGGATTGGTCGCGATCGGCTCGGGCGGTCCCTACGCCCAGGCCGCTGCGCGCGCTCTCCTCGAGAACACAAAGCTCGACGCGGAGAGCATCGTTCGCAAGTCGCTGTCGATCGCCGCCGATCTGTGCATCTATACCAACCAGAACCAAGTGGTCGAGGTGCTGGAATAGACCTGAGATCGGTGCCGAGGTTTTTCGCCATGTCGCAGATGACTCCCCAGGAAATCGTCCACGAGCTGGACAAGCACATCGTCGGCCAGACTCGCGCAAAGCGCGCCGTGGCGATCGCTCTCAGAAACCGCTGGCGACGGCAGCAGGTGGCCGAGCCCCTGCGGCAGGAGATTACGCCCAAGAACATCCTCATGATCGGACCGACGGGCGTCGGCAAGACCGAAATCGCGCGGCGCCTCGCGCGGCTCGCGGATGCGCCTTTCATCAAGGTCGAAGCGACGAAGTTCACCGAGGTCGGCTATGTCGGTCGCGACGTCGATACGATCGTTCGCGACCTCGTCGAAATCTCGATCAAGGACACTCGCGAAGCGGCGACGAAAAAAGTGCGACGCAGAGCCGAGGATTCGGCCGAGGAGCGGGTGCTCGATGTCCTGTTGCCGCCGGTCCGCCGGACAAGCCCCCTCGGGGCGGACGAAGCCGGGCCTCCCGGGAATGCCGTCGGCGAAGAGGAATCGGCGACGCGGCAGAAATTCCGCAAGAAACTGCGCGAGGGCGAGCTCGACGACCGGGAGGTCGAGATCGAAGTGTCTGCGCCGCAGGCGCATATGGAGATATTCGCCCCGCCCGGGATGGAGGAGCTGACGCAGCAGATCCAGGGCATGTTTCAGAATCTGGGCGGCGGCAGGAGAAAACTGCGGAGGATGAAGATCCGCGAAGCGATGAGGATGCTCACCGACGAGGAGGCGGGTCGCCTTATCAACGAGGAGGACCTGCGTGCCAAGGCCCTCGCCAACGTCGAGGAGAACGGCATCGTGTTTCTGGACGAGATCGACAAGATCGCGAGCCGCGGGGAGACGGTCGGCGCCGACGTTTCACGCCAGGGCGTGCAGCGGGACCTGCTCCCCCTCGTGGAAGGCACCACCGTCTCCACCAAGTACGGAATGGTGAAAACCGACCATGTACTCTTCATCGCGAGCGGGGCGTTTCATCTTTCCAAACCTTCCGACCTGATTCCGGAGCTGCAGGGGCGCTTTCCCATTCGCGTCGAGCTGGATTCGCTTTCGGTGGAGGATTTCGAGAGGATCCTCACGGCGACCGACGCATGCCTCACCCGGCAGTACCAGGCGCTGCTCGCCACGGAGGAGGTCGAAATCTCTTTCGTATCGGACGGGGTCCGGCGCCTCGCCGAGATCGCCTGGTCGGTGAATGAGAAGACCGAGAACATCGGCGCCCGGCGCCTGTATACGGTGATGGAGAAGCTGCTGGAGGAGATTTCGTTCGAGGCGGGCAAACGCGGCAAGGAGAGCTTCAGCATCGACGCCGCTTTCGTCGATGCGAAACTCAAGGAGCTCGCGCAGAGCGAGGACCTCGCGCGCTACGTGCTGTGACGCCTTGAAGATGCGGACGATGACAAGAGCGCTCCTCGGGTTGGTATTGCTTGCCGCTGCAGCGGCCGCGCATGGACAGGTCGAGGTTCGGGCCGCGTGGTGGCCGAAGTCAGGGAGCTGCAAGAGCGCCATTAAATAGGGACGGTGCGCTCCAGTTCAAGCGCATTCGGAGCTTCCACGAAGCGTTGCAAGCGCCATTGAAATCGCCGGCACGGCCCCCACCTTTACCCACGGAACGCGGGCTCTCGCCCGCACTGAACAGGAGAGAACCATGGCAAACATTACTCGTTACGACCCGTTTGGCGACCTGGTCGACGACATCTTCAGAGGTTTTGTCGTCGGGCCGGTCGGGTTTGAAGCGGCCGCTCCGCTGCGCCGCATGAAGGTCGATGTGGCCGAGCAGAACGGCGAATACAAGGTGCTCGCCGAGCTGCCGGGAGTCAAGAAGGAAGACATCAAGGTCAACATCGACGGCGACCAGGTGTCGATCAGTGCCGAGTCGCGCGCCGAGCGCGATGAAAAAGACGGCGAGCGCGTGCTGCACAGCGAGCGCTACTTCGGCACGGTATCGCGCGCCTTCCGGCTGGGCCAGGAAATTGACGAAGCCCGGGCCAGCGCCAGGTACACGGACGGCGTGCTCGAACTGACGCTGCCCAAGAAGGCGACGGCCGCCGCCAAGCAGCTCACGATCCAGTAAAAGGGGGCGGCCGGTTGGCCGCCTTTTTTTCTTTTTTTCCGCGCTCAAAGGTACAATCTGCGCTCAACATGCGCATGCCGATGAGCAACGCCGCCCTGACTCCGGCTCACAAGGCCAACGTCCTCGCCGAAGCGCTGCCTTACATTAAACGCTTTCACGGCAAGACCATCGTCGTCAAGTACGGCGGCAATGCAATGACCGACGAGCGGCTCAAGCGCAGCTTCGCCCACGATGTGGTGCTGCTGAAGCTGGTCGGCATGAACCCGGTGATCGTGCACGGCGGCGGCCCGCAGATCGATGAGCAGCTGGCGCGGATGGGCAAGAAGGGCGAATTCGTCCAGGGCATGCGGGTCACGGACGCCGAGACGATGGACGTGGTCGAGATGGTGCTGGGCGGCCAGGTCAACAAGGACGTGGTGACGCTCATCAACCAGGCGGGCGGCAAGGCGGTCGGCCTCACGGGTCAGGACGGGGCCTTCGTTCGCGCGAAAAAGATGCTGCTCTCCGACAAGAACAACGGCGGCGGAAAGATCGACATCGGCCAGGTCGGCGAAATCGCCTCGATCGACCCGAAAGTGATCTGGGCGCTCGAGGAAGGGGGATTCATCCCGGTCGTCGCGCCCATCGGCGTTGGCGGGGACGGGCAGTCTTACAACATCAACGCCGACCTCGTTGCCGGGAAGCTTGCAGAAGTACTGAAGGCCGAAAAGCTGGTCGTGCTCACCAATACGCCGGGCGTGCTCGACAAGAACAACAAGCTGCTGACCGGTCTGACTCCGAAAAAAATCGACGCGCTGGTGGCCGAGGGAACGCTCTCAGGCGGCATGCTGCCCAAGATCAGCTCGGCGCTGGATGCAGCGAGAAACGGCGTCAAGAGCGTGCACATCATCGACGGGCGCGTCGAACATGCGTTGCTGCTGGAGATTCTCACCGATGAAGGCGTGGGGACGCTGATCCGCTCGAAATGACGCGGGAGCCGGTAGCAAGCACTTACCCGGAGTCATACAATAAGCATCCCGCCGACTCCTCTGGAAGGATGCCATGCCCGCTGCCAAACCCGGCGCTCGCCGCCTGCAGATCCTGCAAGTGCTGGCACGGATGCTCGAAAGCCCGAAGGGGGAGAGAGTGACCACCGCGGCGCTGGCCAAGGAGCTGGACGTGTCCGAAGCCGCGCTGTACCGGCACTTCGCGAGCAAGGCGCAGATGTTCGAGGGCCTGATCGAATTCATCGAGGAGACTCTGTTCGGCTTGGTGAACAAAATCACCGCCGAGGAGGAGAGCGGGCTGAAACAGATTCAGGCGATCCTTTCTTCGTTGCTCAGCTTTGCCGAAAAGAATCCGGGAATGACGCGGGTGCTCATCGGCGACGCGCTCGTCAACGAGGACGAGCGGCTGCAAGCGCGCATCAACCAGCTGCACGATCGGCTGGAGGCGACGCTCAAGCAGTGCCTGCGCGTAGCCGCCACCCAGCGGAGCGCCGGGCCGGCTGGGACAACAGGAAACCAGAGCGCGTTCGATCCCGCTCCGCAGGCCAACCTGCTACTTTGCTATGTGATCGGGCGCTGGCAACAATTCGCCAAGAGCGGATTCAAGCGCCTGCCTACCGAGATGTGGGAAAAACAGTGGCCGTTCCTGGTTTAGATTGGTCGTTAATGACGCAGGAGTAGCGACGGCTAGGTGATTGACTACCGCGGCAACGATCCGGTGCTGGTGAAGAGCCTCAAGAAAGGAAAGTAGTGCAGCTGACCCTGCAAAATCTGTTTGCCTCGACCAGCCTCGAGGTCCAGTTGCGCAACGCGAATCCCTGGTGGCGTGGGGAGCGGCTGTTCGGGATTCCACCAATCCGGCGCTGGGCGTTCGAAGTGCTGCGGCGTGGTGTTAAACGTCCCCTCGCGCCGGTTACCGTTCTGCGCGGCCCGAGGCAAATCGGCAAGACCACGTTGGTCGCCCAACTGATTGACGACCTTCTCACGGAAGGCATAGATGCACGCCGGGTCTTCCGGGTGCAGTTCGACGATTTGCCCGATCTGCGACGGCTATCTCAACCGATTCTAGACCTCGCGCAGTGGTACGCCGACACGATTCTGGAAAGATCCCTCAACAAGGCGGCGCACGAGTTCGGTAAGTGCATCCTGGTCCTGGACGAAGTGCAAAACCTTCCCGACTGGGCCCCCCAACTCAAGCACCTAGTAGACCTTCAGCCGGTTACGGTGATAGTGACAGGGAGTTCCGCGCTGCGCATCGAGGCCGGACGTGACAGTCTCGCGGGCCGAATCTCCACGGTGGAGATGGGGCCGCTCCTGTTGCGAGAGATTGCCGCATTTCGCGGCAGAGCAGCGGTCGAACCGCTGCTTCCGTTCAACGGCCTAGGCCCGCTGAAGGAGAAAAAGTTCTGGCTCAAGTTGCGGGAGCACGGAACTCGCTACGCCGATACGCGCCGCGACGCGTTTGCCGCGTTTTCCGAGCGCGGCGCCTACCCCGTCGCCCACGCGCATCCCGACGAGCCGTGGGAACGCGTCGCTGACCAATTGAACGAGACCGTCATTCGCCGCGCCATTCAGCACGACCTCCGGATGGGCGCCAAGGGCCGCAAGCGCGACGAGCATCTTCTCGAAGAGGTGTTCCGGCTCGCCTGCCGCTACGTCGGGCAGTCTCCAACGCAGGTGCTCTACCTCGATGAGATCAGGCGCGCAATGAACGCGAACATCGGGTGGCAGCAGGTATTGGCCTACCTTAAATTTCTTGACGGCACGCTGCTCCTGAGGCTCATCGAGCCGCTCGAGCTGCGGTTGAAGAAAAAAAAGGGCGCCCCAAAGCTGTGCCTGTGCGACCACGCGCTACGCGCATCCTGGCTGCAGGAGGTGGTCCCGCTCGATCCTGCAGGGCTGGAGAATGCGCCCCATTTGTCGGACCTTGCGGGCAGGATTGCCGAAAGCGCAGCAGGCTATTTCCTTCGCTCGATCGTGGGTCTGGACGTAGCGCATTTTCCAGAGCGCGGCGCCGAGCCCGAGGTGGACTTCGTCCTGACAGTCGGCACGCAACGCATTCCGTTGGAGGTGAAGTACCGTCGGCGCATCGATCATGAGGACACGCGCGGTTTGCGCAGTTTCATAGAGAAGGCGCATTACAGCGCCCCCTTTGGCGTGCTGGTCACCCTGATGGATGAGCCGGGCACGGACGACCCGCGGATTGTTTCCATGCCGCTTTCGACTTTTTTGCTACTGCGCTAAGCATAGTTACGTTGTGATATTTTGATAAAGGTTCGCCCGATCCGGGGCGCAACATGAGACGTTTAATTTTTATTGTGCTGTTAATCAGTTTTTCTCATGGGTTGCGTGCAGAGCCTATCAAATGTAACTCTCCTACAGTCAGACGCACCTTGCTGGAAGTCATTCTGCCTGCTCAGTTACAGCAGAATGTTGACTCGTTTTCCGTGGTTGATGTCACAACTGTAGCCAGGAAACCTGCCGAGACGAACGTGTTGGTTTGCCAAGCTTTCGTCGTCTTTAAGCCAACAACTCCTAACGCGAATCAAGTTCGAACTCCAATCAGGTATAGCGTTCTGCCCGTAGACTCCGACCCTTCGAGAGGGAGCGTATCGGTTACTCAGTCAGAGGCGTCACGTTTCTACTACGAACTAAATGCAAGGTTGGGACAAGAAGTGTACAGGGCTCAACAGGAAAAATTTGGGTGCAACACCCCGAGTGACTGTAGCCTTCGGGAAATGCAGAGTCGCGGGTATTCAATGGAAAAGTACCCGATTACCTGTGACTTTCCAGAAATCAAGTCAGCAATCATAAGCTGGGTGCAGGAACGTTACCCAAATAGAAGTGCCGACCAGATTCAAATAACCAGTATTCGGCCAGCACCGAAGTTAGACAGGTACTACGCAGATCGAAGGTCAGACATGTATGGGAAAGGAATTACTTGCGAGGCCAACGTAAGCTTTCCGCCAATTCAATATCAACAAGGACGTAACAGACAAATTGGTGGACTGAAGATTGGTAGTATCAATGTAGACTGGGCTGACGCACGTATCGGTAAGATGAACGTAAACATCTCAAACGTCTCGCAAGTAAGCGAACGGCCTTAAGAATTGTGTATCACGGAAACAAGCCTGGCTCGCCAATTTCTTGATGTAGAAGGCAATATGAAATCTGATTCAAGTGGCAATCGCTACGAGGAAATTCCTATTCCCGGCGGACATGTGCGCGTAACGTACATTGAAAAGGGTTGAGCAGATACACCGTCCGTCAGAATTCAAATTCGGGATGACACTGGCCATCTTCGCCAAGGACCAGAAGTTTCAATACAGACCCTTGGGCAAGTAGTTGGTGCCACGATCCAGTTACTGACAGCCCCCGCGTAGGGTTTGTGTTAAACGCTTAGGCCGTCACCTTCGCGCACACCGCGCAGGCCGGGTCCTTGGCGAGCTTGACCGTTCGCCACTGCATCGCGAGCGCGTCCAGAATCAGCAAGCGCCCCTTCAGGGTCTCGCCGGCTCCCGCGAGCAGCTTCAACGCCTCCGCCGCCTGCACAGCGCCGATAATCCCGGTGAGCGGAGCAAACACGCCCATTACCGCGCAGCGCACCTCCTCGAGCTCCGCGTTCTCCGGGAACAGGCAGTGATAGCAGGGACTGAGATCGTCCCTCAAGTCAAAAACGCTTACCTGGCCGTCGAAGCGCACCGCCGCTCCTGAGACAAGCGGCTTGTGGTGCCGCACGCATGCGCGATTCACCGCGTGACGGGTCGCGAAATTGTCCGAGCAGTCGAGGACGACGCTGCTCGAAGCGACCAGCGGACCGAGCCCCTCGGCCTGCAGGCGCTGCTGGAGGGGAACGACCTTCACTTCCGGGTTGATTTTTCCGAGCGCCTCGCGCCCGGACGCGGCCTTGGGTCTGCCTATCGATTCGGTGGTATGAAGGATCTGGCGCTGCAGGTTGGTAAGGTCCACGGCGTCGCCGTCGGCGAGAGTGATCGTCCCAACGCCTGCCGCCGCGAGATACAGCGCCGCGGGTGAACCGAGCCCCCCTGCGCCGATGACCAGCGCCGAAGACGCGAGCAGCTTCTCCTGCCCCTCTACGCCGATCTCGGGAAGCAGGATATGCCGCGAATACCGCAGAAGCTGTTCGTCATTCATAGGTTGGACATGATAGACCGCGCGATGAACCGCGCTCCGCGTCGGTTCCATCCCGCGGAGATAAGGCGACGCGCTTTTCGCGTCCGCCTTATCAATTCTTGGGAGCCGCGGGCGGTGCGCTTTGCGCGGTAGCGAGCGGCGCGCCCTTCAGGAACTTGAGCGCCTGCTGGAACTGGAAGTCCTTTTCCGAGGCGAACTCGAGCGGCGCCGGCGGTTTTTCTTCGGCATCCGTCGCCGGTTTTGCGCCGGTCCGCTGCGATTTCTCCGACTGGAGCTCCCTCTCCTGGTCGTTGAGGAGATGCTTTTCCAGATCGGCTTCGCGCAACCGCCCGGTAGTCGGCGTCGTGGGATCTTCGATCACGATGTCGGGCGTGATGCCCTTTGCCTGGATCGAGCGCCCGCTCGGTGTGTAGTAGCGGGCGGTGGTCAGTTTGATCGCGGTGTTGTTGCCGAGTGGCAGGATCGTCTGCACCGAGCCCTTGCCGAATGTCGGCGTGCCCAGCAGCGTCGCGCGCTTGTGGTCCTGCAGTGCGCCCGCGACGATTTCGGATGCGGAGGCCGATCCGCCGTTGACCAGCACCACCATCGGCACGGTCTTCACCGCCGCAGGCAGGTTCTTCAGATAATCCTCGCGGTTGCCCCGAAGGTAATCCTCCGGTGCGGCGATGAACTTGCGCTTGGCGTCTTCAGTGCGGCCGTCGGTCGACACTACCGCCACCCCCCGCGGCAGGAACGCCGCGGACACGCCCACCGCGCCGTTCAGGAGTCCGCCCGGATCGTTGCGCAGATCCAGAATCAGGCCCTTCAGCGGCCCGTTCTTGTAGAGCCCCTCGACGTGTTTTACGAGATTCTCCCCGGTGTGCTCCTGGAACTGGGAGACGCGAATCCACCCGTAGCCGGGTTCGATGAGCTTGGACTTCACGCTCTGCACGCGAATGATGTCGCGGGTGAGGGTGACCTCGAAGGGCCTGGCCTCGCCCTTCCTCAGGATGGTGAGCCGGATGTTCGTTTTCGGCTTGCCGCGCATGCGCTTGACCGCATCGTTCAGGGTCATGCCCTTGACCGAGGTATCGTCGATCTTGATGATGAAATCCCCGGGCTTCAAGCCGGCGCGAAATGCCGGCGTGTCCTCGATGGGCGACACGACCTTGACGAACCCGTCTTCCATGCCGACCTCGATGCCGAGGCCGCCGAATTGGCCCTGGGTGCCCACCTGAAGCTCGCGGAACGCGTCCTGGTCCAGATAAGCCGAGTGCGGATCGAGCCCGGTAAGCATGCCGCTGATCGCTTCCGTGATGAGCTTCTTGTCCTCCACCGGCTCGACGTAGCTCGACTTGATCGCGCCGAACACTTCCGCGAAGGCGCGCAGCTCATCCACCGGGAGCGGGAAACGTGCCGCCTCGCGCTGGGCCACCGCGGAGAAGTTCAGGCTGAGCAGGACTCCTGCGAGCACGCCAACCAGCACCAGGCTGGCTCGTCTGATCTGGATCATCATGATATTCGGTCCCGGGCTCTGCGCCGGCCGCTTGGCATCGTTGTCGCTCACTTTAGGGACACCCAACGCATGGGATCAAAGGCCTTTCCTTCATGGCGAATCTCAAAGTATAAACCCGATTCCATGTTGCCGCCGCTTGCTCCGACGGTCGCAACCGCGTCCCCCGTGCGCACCCGCTCGCCGACCTGCTTGAGCACCGATTCGTTGTTGCCGTAGATGGTGAGATAGCCCTTGCCGTGGTCGATGATGAGCAGGTTTCCGAAGCCGCGCAGCCAGTCGGTGAACACGACCCGCCCCGATGCCACCGCCCGCACCTCCTGCCCCGAAGGCGAGCGAATGAACAGGCCCTTCCACGGCGGCCCGCCGCTGGGACGCTGGGCACCGAAGCGGTTTGCGAGTACACCCCTGATCGGCAGCCGCAGTCCGCGCTTGAGCCCCGACAAGAACCCTTCCGCGCCGCCGGGCTCGGGAACTCTCTCGTTGCGAAGGAGCGGCGTGGCCGCGATCACTCTGCCGAGCTCCTCGACGAGGCGCGACAACCGGGACTCGTCACGCTCAAGCTGCTGCACCTCGCGTCGCTGCGTGCGCAGCTGGCTGGACACGCGCGCGAGTACTCTGCGGTGCTCCGACTGCTGCTTGATGAGCGCGGCGCGCTCCGTGCGCCCCGCTGATTCGATGGCGGCGATTTCCGCGTTCCTTTCGCGGGTGGCGATCTCGAGTTCTCTCAGCCGCGCAAGTCTGGAGCGCAGCTCCCCGATGAACTCCGCCTGCGCACGGGAAACATAGCCGTAGTAATGCAGCTCGCGCGCGATGCGGCCGGGCTCCTCGCCCGAGAATAGAAGTTTCAGGGCGCTTTGTTCTCCGTTGAGATAGCGCAGGGTGAGCAGCCTCCCGAGGCTTTCCCTGCGCGAGGCTATTTCCGTCTCGAGCGCCTGGCCCCGCCGCAGCAGGGTATTGAGCTCGCCCTGCGCGCTTGTGCGCCTGCCCGTCAAAGCGCGAAGCGCGCGGCCGGCTTCGGATATCGCGCGCTCGGAGTCCCGCAGCTGGTCGCGCACCTCCGTGCGGCTTTCTTCGGCCTCCGCGATTTTCGCGCGCAGCTCTTCGATGCGCGCTCGGAGGGCATCGAGCTTTTCCGCTTCGCTCTGCGCGAACGCGGGGACCGGGGTGAGCTGCAGCATAGCGCAAAGCAGGCAGCTTATGCCGCGGAGGTCGCGGAGAAGCGCAGGGAACGGGACTCCCCGCGGCGCCTTCCGCGGTGAATTCAAGGCTTCACCCTGGCCTGGTCGGCAACCGCCCGGGTTCGCGCTTCCGCCTCGGCCGGGTCTCCAAGATAGTAATGCCGCATCGGCCGCAATCCCGAGTCCAGCTCGTAGACCAGCGGAATCCCCGTGGGGATGTTCACGCCCACGATTTCGGTGTCGCTTACGCCGTCGAGGTGCTTGACCAGGGCGCGAAGGCTGTTGCCGTGGGCGGCGAGGATGACTTGGCGGCCCCGAAGCACCTCTGGCGCAACCGTGGCGCTCCAGTACGGCAGGAATCGCGCGACGGTGTCTTTGAGGCACTCGGTGAGCGGCAGCTCGGATTCGGCAAGGCCGGCGTAGCGCGGGTCTCCCCTCGGGTGGCGGGGGTCGCCGCGTTCGAGCGGGGGCGGCGGCACGTCATAGCTGCGCCGCCAGAGAAGCACCTGCTCATCGCCGAATTTCGCGGTCATCTCGGCCTTGTTCAGCCCCTGCAGCGCGCCGTAATGGCGCTCGTTCAGGCGCCAGGAGTGATGCACCGGGATCCACATCAGATCCATTTTCTCCAGGGCAAGCCAGAGCGTCTTGATGGCGCGTTTCAGCACCGAGGTGTATGCGCAATCGAAGACGAAGCCGGCCTCCTTGAGGATTTCCCCGGCGCGCTTCGCTTCCTCCACACCGCGTTGCGTGAGGTCCACGTCAGTCCAGCCGGTGAAGCGGTTTTCCATGTTCCAGACCGATTCACCGTGGCGCAACAGAACGACTTTATACATATGGGCATTCTCAATGCGGCGCTTATTCGCGCCGCAAGAAAGCATTTTATAATGATCCCCTATGGAAATTCGAGGACAGGGCGTGCAGCGCCAACCCCGGGACATTTTCGAGCTGATCGGCCGCAAGGAGCAGATCGAGCGGGTCGCCCGCGCAATGCGGGCCATCCCGCCGAGACCGTGACATGGCGGAAGTCAACATTCTGAAATTCGTCACCGACAACATATTTCTCGTCGCGGTGGCGTTCGTGAGCGGCACGATGCTCATCTGGCCCGCGGTGCGCCGCGCAGCGGCCGGCGCCTCGATTTCGACCCTTCAGGCGACCTTGCTGATCAACCAGCAGAACGCTCTGGTGCTGGACGTGAGGGAAGCGGCCGAGTATGAAAAGGGGCATATGCTGAACGCGCGCAACATCGCCCTCGGGGAGCTCCAAGCGCGCGCCGCCGAGATCGAGAAGCACAAGGCGAAGCCGGTGATCGTCGTGTGCGACGACGGAAACCGCTCGGGCAGGGCTGCGACGGCGCTGCGCAAGCAGGGCTTCGAGCAGGTATTCACGCTAGGCGGCGGGATCGGGGCCTGGCGGCAAGCGGGGCTGCCCCTGGAGAAGTAGGTGGCGAAGGTTCGAATGTACTCGACTGCCGTCTGCCCGTTCTGCCTGCGCGCGGAGATGCTGCTGAATTCAAAAGGCGTCACCGAGATCGAGAAAATACGAGTCGATCTCGATCCGCGCCAGCGCGAGGAAATGATGAACAATACCGGCCGGCGCACCGTGCCGCAGATTTACATCAATGATACGCACGTGGGCGGATTCGAGGAGCTCGCGGCGCTCGAACACGCCGGAAAGCTCGATTCCTTGCTCGCGGCCTAGCCTCCGCGCGCCTTTCAAACTTTTATCGGAGCCCCGATGAGCGAAACGCAGCAGCCGACGTTCGGCATCGAGAAAATCTACGTGAAGGATTTGTCCCTCGAAGTCCCGGGCGGGCCGCAGACGTTCATGCAGGCCGAGCAACCGCAGCTCGAAGTCCAGATCACGCAGCAGTCGCAGCGCGTGAACGAGCTCCTGTTCGAGGTGACCCTGGTCATCACGGTGAGCGCAAAACGCGGCGACAAGACTCTGTTCCTGGTGGAAGCCTCGCAGGCGGGCGTATTCCAGATCCGCAACGTTCCCGATGCGGAGCTCGCCCCGGTGCTCGGGATAGTTTGCCCGAACGTGTTGTTTCCCTACGCACGCGAGACCGTTTCCGATCTCATCAACCGCGCGGGTTTTCCTCCGGTGCTGCTCGCACCCGTGAATTTCGAGGCGCTCTTTCAGCAGCAGCGCGCCGCCGAAGCGGTCGCGCAGCCGAGCGGGCCGCGCATCGAGATCGCGCACTGATGCGCGGTCTCGCGGTCTCGTTTCTGTTCGCGTTCGCGTCGTTGGCCGCGGCGGGGGAGTTTCGCTCGATCGCGGAGAACGGAACGCCGATGTATGACGCGCCCTCGGTTCGCGCCAAGAAACTTTTCGTCGCAAGCCGCCTTTACCCGGTCGAAGTCGTCATCAACATCGACAGCTGGGTCAAGGTCCGCGATCAGGCGGGAGATCTTGCCTGGGTGGAAAAGAAGACGCTCTCGGACAAGCGCACGGTGATCGTGACCGCGGCCGTCGCCGACGTCAGGCAGACGGCGAACGACCAGGCGGCACTGGTGTTCCGGGCGCAGCAGGGCGTGGCTCTCGATGTCGCGGAGCCGCCGGCAGGCGCCTGGATCAGGGTGCGCCACGCCGAAGGCCAGAGCGGTTACGTCAAGATCAATCAGGTCTGGGGCATCTAGCTGAACATCGCAATTCTCGGCGCAGGAGCGTGGGGTACCGCTCTCGCAATATCGCTCGCCGGAAGGCACCGCGTCAGGCTCTGGGCGCGCGATGCGGCGCTGGCAGCCGCCATCGGGTCGAGTCGGCGCAATCCCCGCTACCTTCCCGGCGTCTCGGTTCCCGGTGCGGTCGCCGTGACCGGGGAGCTTCCCTCCGCGCTTGCCGAAAGCGAGGCGGTCCTCATCGCCACGCCGACTTCCGGGCTGCGCGAAGTCCTGGAGCGTCTCCGCGCGCCACGTTCAAAGCAACCCGTGATCTGGGCGTGCAAGGGCTTTGAGCAAGCGACCGGGAAGCTGCCGCACGCAGTGGTGGCCGAGATGCTCGGGCAGGATGCCGCGTGCGGCGCCCTGTCCGGCCCGAGCTTCGCGCTCGAAGTGGCTCAGGGACGTCCCACGGCGCTCACGCTCGCCTCAGGGGATGCGGAGTTCGCGAAGCGCTTCGCGCGCGAGCTGCACCAGCCGACGCTCAGGGTCTATTTCAGCACCGATCTCGCGGGCGTCGAGATCAGCGGGGCGGTGAAAAACGTCATGGCGATCGCCGCGGGCATCAGCGACGGGCTCGGCCTCGGCTTGAACGCGCGCGCGGCGCTGATCACCCGGGGCCTGGCCGAGCTCACGCGGCTCGGCGTGGCGCTGGGCGGACGGCCCGAGACGTTCATGGGACTGGCAGGAGCGGGGGACCTCATCCTGACCTGTACCGGCGACCTGTCCCGCAACCGGCGCGTCGGGCTGCTCCTTGCCCGGGGCGAGCCGCTGGAGGCGATTCTCAAGCAGCTCGGCCATGTCGCCGAAGGCGTGTATTCCGCGCCCGCGGTCGAGGCGCTTGCCGCCGAAAAGCGGATCGACATGCCGATAACCCGCGCGGTCTGCGCGGTGCTGTTGCGGGGAACTCCGCCGCGCGACGCCGTGCGGGAACTGCTCGCGCGCGACCCGAGGGAGGAAGCCTAAGCCGCTGAAAAGCTCATCACTGGGAGCCCGGCGGTTCGGAAGAGCGAAACACGAAAATCGCAACCGTCACGGCAACCCCGACGCCCACGCCAAAACCTGCCCCGACAGCAACGCCGATGCCAACGTGAGCCATCGCTGCACCGACAACCGCACCAAGCACGACACCCACGAATACGCTCAGCGGCAAGGCAGCTATGCCCCAGCGTGAAATCCCTCGACTTGGGGTTTTTTCACTGGCAGTCATGATTCTCGGAGGGCCTTAATGTGCGCCGCATGCGTTCGCCATTCTCGGACCCGGCCGTCGCCCCTGCTGCAATGTCCGAAAACGGCCAGACAGAGCCGCTCGCCACGCTCATAATGCACTCATGACACTTGACTCCACCATCTGTTACCGGGCGCTCAAAGCGCGTGACGCCAGGTTCGACGGCCGCTTTTTCGTCGCGGTCTCGTCGACGCGCATCTATTGCCGCCCGATCTGCACGGTCAGGCCACCCAAGCGCGAGAACTGCCGCTTCTTTCCCAGCGCGGCGGCCGCCGAGTCGAGTGGCTACCGGCCGTGCCTGCGCTGCCGGCCCGAGCTAGCGCCCGGCAACGCGAGCGTCGATGCGACGACGCGCCTCGCCCAGGCCGCCGCGAGCATGATGGAAGACCGGACGCTGGACCAAGACGGACTGGATACCCTCGCCGCGCGCCTGGGCATCACCGACCGGCACCTGCGCCGCGCTTTCGGCGCCGAGTTCGGCGTCTCGCCGGTGGAATTCGCGCAGACGCAAAAGTTGCTGCTCGCGAAGCGCCTTCTGACCGACACTGCGCTGCCGGTCACCGAGGTGGCGTTCGCGAGCGGCTTCGGCAGCGTGCGGCGTTTCAACGCGCTCTTCAAGCAGCGCTATCGCCTCAGACCCAGTCAACTGCGCGGCGAGCGGCGGGGCGGTGCGCCGCCAGCCGCTGCAGTCGACGTCCTCAAGTTCGAACTGAGCTTTCGGCCGCCCTTCGATTGGTCCGCGGTGAGCGCGTTCCTCGGCGTGCGCTCGATCGCCGGCGTCGAAGCGGTGGAGGGCAGCTGCTATCGGCGCACGGTGCGCATCCTGAGCGATGGCAAGGAGCATGCTGGCTGGATTGCGGTTGAGATGTCGCCCAAGAAACCCACGCTGCGCGTCGCGGTTTCCGCGTCGCTCGCCAAGGCGCTGCCGCCGGTGCTATCGCGCGTCAAGGCGCTGATGGACCTCGCATGCCATCCCGCCGAGGTGGCGCAGGCGCTGGGCACACTGGCAAGGCGCCATCCCGGCTTGCGCGTTCCCGGCGCATTCGACGGTTTCGAAATGGCGGTGCGCGCGATCCTCGGCCAGCAGGTGACGGTGGCTGCGGCGCGTACCGTCGCGGGGCGCTTCGCCGCGATGTTCGGCGACGCAATCGCAACCCCGTTCGATTCGCTCACGACCCTGTTTCCAGCCGCGATGCGTGTTGCCGCTCTATCGCCGGGACGCATTGCGCGCATCGGCTTGCCCAGCGCGCGCGCTCGCACCGTCCTCGCGCTCGCGCGCTCGGTGGCAGACGGACGCCTCGTTCTCATGCCGAACGCCGACATCGAGGCGACGCTCGAAAGGCTGCGAGCCCTGCCCGGTGTGGGGGAATGGACCGCGCAATACATCGCGATGCGGGCGCTCTCCTGGCCGGACGCGTTTCCACACACGGATTTGGGGCTGATGAAGGCGCTCGGCGAGACCGGTGCGCGCCAAGTTCTGGCCGCGGGCGAAGCCTGGCGGCCCTGGCGCGCGTATGCCGTGATGCATCTATGGCAATCACTGACAAAGGAATAACCATGCACTACTACGATCTCTATGAAAGCCCTCACGGGCAGATGCTGCTCGTCGCAGAAGGCGAAGGACTTTCCGGCGTCTACTTCGACGGCCAGAAATATCTTCCACACATCGATCCGGAGTGGCGGCGGGACGCACGCTGCTCGGCGGTGCGTCAGGCCAAGCGCGAGCTGGCCGAATACTTCGCCGGCGAGCGCGAGCGTTTCGAGACTGCACTCGCGCCCGAAGGCACGCCGTTTCAGCGGTCGGTGTGGAAGGCGATCTCCACGGTCGGTTTCGGTAAGACCATCACCTACGGCGAGCTCGCGTGTCGCGCGGGATGCCCGGGCAGCGCGCGCGCCGCGGGTGCTGCAACCGGGCGCAATCCGATCGGCATCATCGTTCCCTGTCACCGCATCATCGGGTCGAACGGCAGCCTCACGGGATATGCGGGCGGCCTCGATAGAAAGCGCGCACTGCTCGCGCTCGAGTCGGGAATCCCGGATTTGTTGTCGGCTGCTTAGCGTCCAAGCTCAGGGGCGGCGCCAAAACTGCTCTGCAGTTTTGGTGACGGAATCTTCCCCCGCATCGGTACATATTATGACCCGGCAGACGACACCCAAACTCCCTCCACGATTGCGCGATCAGCCAGGGACGGTGCGCGCGATCACGAGGTTCTCGACTCGCGTCGCGCCTGCGCGCTTGAGCACCCGTGCGAGCTCGTTCAGGGTCGCGCCGGTCGTCATGACGTCGTCCAGCACGGCGACGCTCGCTCCCGAGAGGTCGACCCT
>WNGB01005050.1_pt1 | contig 19858 bp, 17 predicted proteins | sample 5400681 | NCBI WGS metagenome assembly WNGB01 (sample SAMN13153367, study PRJNA577476) | soil metagenome | isolation source: 115 cm soil or saprolite under grassland replicate 2 | place: USA:California | collected 2016-06-15
CTTACCGCCGCTTGTGAACTGGGCCGCGGGGAAGGTGCCGGAACTTCCCGCCGAGGAACTGGCGCCCCCGCCCACCCTCAAAGGCCAGGCGACAGGGCAGTCTGGGTCGCCCAGGCAGCCGTCGCCTCCCGGGTACGAGTTGCTGGAACTGCTCGGCCAGGGCGGCATGGGCGTGGTCTACAAGGCACGGCAGACACGCCTCAAGCGCGACGTGGCGCTGAAGATGATCCTCAGCGGCCCCCATGCCACGCCGATCCAGCTCGCCCGCTTCCGGGCGGAGGCCGAGTCGGTGGCGCGCTTGCAGCATCCGAATATCGTCCAGATTTACGAGATTGGCGAGTACGATGGTCTGCCTTTCTTCTCGCTGGAGTATGTTGACGGCGGCACCCTGGCGGACAAGCTGCGCGGCACCCCCTTGCCGGCCCGCGCCGCGGTTCGGTTGATCGAAATGCTGGCCAGGGCGATGCAATACGCCCACGAGCGCGGCGTCGTCCACCGCGATCTCAAGCCCGCCAACATCCTCCTCGAAGCGCCCGAAGGCGCTCAAGGCCCACGCGCGGTGAGCCTGGAACCGTTCTCTTCCGGCGTCCGCCATGCGCCGCCCCCGACTCCCAAGATCGCCGACTTCGGCCTTGCCAAGCAGATGGAGAGTTCTTCCCAACAGACGCAGAGCGGCTCCATTCTCGGCACGCCGAGCTACATGGCCCCCGAGCAGGCTCGCGGCATCACGCACGAGATCGGCCCGCCCGCCGATATCTACGCCCTCGGCGCCATCCTCTATGAACTGCTCACCGGCCGGCCGCCGTTTCGGGCGGCGACGGTGATGGAGACCGTCAACCAGGTCATCGGCCAGGAGCCCGTGCCCCCAACACGCCTCCAGCCCAGTGTGCCCCGTGATCTGGAGACAATCTGCCTGAAATGTCTGCAAAAGGAGCCGTACAAGCGCTACTTCACCGCCGCCGCGCTGGCCGACGACTGCGCCGCCTTCCTGAAGGGCGAGCCGATCAAGGCGCGGCCGATTCCTCTCTGGGAGCGGACCGCCAAGTGGGTGCGGCGCCGGCCGCTGGTGGCAGGCCTGCTTGTCGCGCTCGTCCTTGTCACGGTCGTTGGCTTCGGCCTGGTCACCTGGAAATGGCAGGAAGCCGAGAGCAACGCCCGGGCCGAGGCCCAGGCCAGCGCCGTCGCGCTGCGCGAGCGCGAGCGGGCCGAGACCAATTCTTTGCGGGCGATGGGCGCCGTGGACAGCATGCTCATCCAGCTCGCCCAGGAATACCAGCTGGCCGACGACCCGCGCACGGAGCGCAAGCAGCGTGCCTGGTTGCGCGAAGCGCTCAAGTATTACAAGGAGTTCCTCAAGGAACGGAGCGACGACCCGGTCGTTCGCCAGAAGACGGCGCTCGCTTCCAAGCATGTCGGCGATATCTTGCGGCTGCTCAAGGAAGAAATCGCTGAGGCACGACAGGCCTACGGGCAGGCCATTGTCCTCTTCGGGGATTTGACGCGGGCCTTCCCGGACAATGCAGCCTACCGGCAGGCGCTGGCCGACAGTTACAACTGGCACGGTGAACTGGTGCGGACCACACAACTGCGTGCGCAGGCCGGCGACTCGTTCCGCCAGGCGCTGGCTTTGCAAGAACGGTTGGTGGCGGATTTCCCCAGTCAGCCCAACTATCAGCGCGAACTGGCGCGCAGTCAGTACAACCTCGCCATTCTGGAGCTGGAGGCGAACCGGCCCAAAGAAGCTGACAACGTCTTCGCCAGGGCAATCGGGATTCTGGAAGGGTTGTATCGCCGGTTCCCGGATGAGCCGGATTACGGCCACGAACTGGCGCGCTGTGAGTTCAACCGCGGGCAGGCCCTGCGCGCGCTGGGGCGAAACCTGGAGGCCGAACTGGCGTATCGCGAGGCCGTGAGCTTGCTGCGGGATCTCGTCGCGAAGAATCCCCGACGGCGCGATTATCGGCGTGAGTTGATCGTGGCGTACAACAACGCCGGCTTCTACTACAACCAAAGACCAGCGACCCCTCTGCTCAGCGCGACGACGATCGGCCTCCTCGCCGACCCGCAAGGGCGCGGCGCCTGGCTGGCTGTTGCGGGCCTTCCGGGAGGTACGCCAACACCGCGCATGGCCCAGGCGGCGGCGGAGGCGCTGCATCGCCAGGCCCTCGCCGTCGCCCGGGAACTCGTCGCGGACTCGCCCGATGTTCCCGACTACCGCAGCGAACTGGCGACCACCCATCTCAACCTGGGCCTGGTCCTCGCTGGCCGCGATCGAACCGCCGCAGCGCAGGAGTGGGAACAGGCACGCGAACTGCTCAAACGGCTGGTCAAGGAACGGCCGGACATCCCGGCGTACCAAGGCGATCTCGGGATGGTGCAGGGAAACCTCGGTTGGGTACTCCTGGGACAGCAGAAGTGGGCCGAGGCTGTGCAGTCCTTGCAGGAGGGCGTGGCGAACGCCCGCGCGGCCCTCAAATCCAATCCGGACAATCCGAATTACCTGGCAGCGTTGCGCGATCAGTATCCGCAGTTAGCGAGGGCATTCCTTGGTCTGAAGCGGCCCGCGGAGGCCGCCGGCGCTGCCCGGGCCCTCGCCTCCATTGCGGGCGACCGCGGCAGGGACTACTACATTGCGGCGCGGTATCTGGCGGGCTGCGCCGCCGAGGCGCGGGCGGATGCCGCTCAGTCGCGAGGCTACGCCGATGAGGCCATGCGGTTACTGGAGCAGGCCCGCGCCAAGGGCCAGGTGCTGAGCAAATCCCTGGGCACAGAGGAGGCGTTCGCGGCGCTGCGGGGCCGCCCGGACTTCCAGCAACTGGTCACCGAGCTACGCTCTCCCGGCAAAACCAGCCCACGGTGACGCTAGCACAATCGTCGTGGCCGTCCCGGGCAGGCTGGTGCGCGGCGGAACCCCGACAAAAGGTTGAACTCGCAGCGCGGTACTCTTCGATACATCAAGCAAGGTAATTCGCGCCCGGAGGGCGCCGGTCGCTTGCCCCGCTTGAGGACATACGATGCTTGCCGCCATCAAGAAGATGCTGCCCGTCGTTTGCTGGCTGTTCACTGGCGTCTCAGCCTTTGCCCAGCCCGGAACGCCCCCTCCCGCTGATACGACCCCTCTACCCGATACAAGCGCCCCATCCGATGACGGCGGCCCGACCGGCAAGGAAACCACGGTCGGCTACATCGACAGCGCCCTGCCGCTCTCGCAGTTCCGCCTGCGCTACGATGCCGCCTACGATTTCCAGCGGACGACGCGCAGCGAGTTCTTCTGGGCCCGCTCGATCAATCCCGGCGTGCCGCGGCCCGAAACCCGCGTTGACTACCAGGAGGTGAGCGCGTACCTGGAATACGCCCCCGCCCAGCGCCTGTCGTTGTTCATTGAGGGACCGTACCGTTTCCTCAACCCACAGCTGAACGACAACACGTCCGGCTTCGGCGACATGAACACCGGCTTCAAGTGGGCCTTCCTCGATGAGTGCGCCTGGACGGCGACTTTCCAGCTGCGGACGTACATCCCGACGGGCGCGGCGAGCCACGGTCTCGGGACGCATCACGTCAGCCTGGAACCGGCCCTGCTGGCGCAGTACCGCGTGTCCGAGAAACTGCGCCTGGAGGGCGAGTTGCGTTACTGGGTGCCGATCGGCGGCACGGACTTCGCAGGTGACGTTATCCGCTACGGCCTTGGTGTGAGTTACGGTCAGCGCAACCCCGACGGTTTCTGGCTGACGCCGGTCGTGGAGTTCGTCGGCTGGACGGCGCTGGGCGGCAAGGAACTCGTGCCGCTCTCGCCGACGCTGTTCGTGGTTCAGGGTGCCAGTGGTGATACGATCGTCAACGGGAAGTTGGGCGTCCGGTTCGGCTTCGGTTCGCATGCGGATGTCTACGCGGGCTACGGCCGGGCGCTGACGGGCGCAACGTGGTACACCGACACCTTCCGCGTCGAGTTCCGCCTGCTGTTCTGACGAGTGGTGAGTGGTGAGTGGTGAGTGGTGATTCGTGCAGAGCAGGCCAGTTGTGGCACGGTCTCCTGACCGTGCCACTCTTGGTGACCGCAGGTCTCCGGGCGTAGCGGGAGACCTGCGGTCAGGCCAAGTGGCACGGTCAGGAGACCGTGCCACAACAGCGCCACAACAGCGTGAGCACGAACCACCACTCACCACTCACCACTCACCACTCACCACTCACCACTCACCACTCACCACGATATAATGCCCGCGATGGTCACACTTCCCCTGCTCCCGGCAACTGTCATCGGCAGCTGGTCGTTCCCCGGCTGGTACGCGAAATTCTGCGAAGACGTGGCCAGCCGGCCCGACCTTTTCGGTGCGGACGACCGCAACGAGGCCGTGCGCGACGCCGTGCGCCTGGCCATCGACGATCAACTCCAGGCCGGCGCCGACCTGATCACCGACGGCGAGATGCAGCGCGTTGACTTCAACCTCGGCTTCTACGATCACCTGACCGGCCTGCGCCCGCTGCCGCAGGCGCGCCGGTGGGGACCGCCGGCCCACGACCAGCGCAGCCACTATCTCTGCGTCGCCCCACTCGCCGCCCCGTACGGGCTCGGCCTGGTGCGCGAGTACCAGCGCCTCCGCATGATAACCGATCTCCCGGTCAAGGTGCCGGTGCCGGGGCCGTTCACGCTCGCCGGCTGTCTGCAAGGCGGCGAGGTCTACCGCGATCGTCATGAAATCACCGAGGCCCTGTTGCCGATCGTCAATGAAGAGATGAAAAAGCTCGTGCATGTCGGTGTTGATTTCATTCAGCTCGACGAGCCGAGTTTCGCCTGTCATCCCGACAAGCCGGAGGAGTTTCTCGACCTGATCGCCCGGACGGTGGCCGGGGTGCGGGCGAAGATCAGTATGCACATGTGCTTCGGGAACTATCGCGGGCGAGCGGTTGGCTGGCGCAGTTACCAGCCGCTGTTTCCGCACCTGGCGCGGGCGAAGGTGCAACAACTTGCGCTGGAGTTCGCCAGCCGCGAGATGGCGGAGATCGAGCTGGCGCGCGAGATCCACTCGCCGATGGAACTCGCCGTCGGCCTGGTGGACGTGAAAAACACCTGGGTCGAGCCGCCGGAGCTGATCGCCGAGCGGTTGCGGCTCACGCTCAAGCACATCGAGCCCGAGCGCGTGTCGGTGACGCCGGACTGCGGCTTTTCGCAAACGGCGCGGTTCATCGCCTGCCGCAAACTCAAGAACATGGTCGAGGGCGTTCGCGTGGTGCGGCGCGAGCTAAAGGGATGAAGCGATGAGCGACGCTTACACCGCCATTCAGGCCGTGATGATGCCGCGCGACACCAATCCACTCGGCTCCATTTTCGGGGGCGTAATTCTCTCTTATATCGACCAGGCGGGCGCCGTGGGAGCGCGGCGCGAGGTGGTTTTGGCCGGCGGAGCGGCGCCGTTTCTCGTCACCGTTGCCGTCAACCGTGTCGAATTCAAGCAGGCGGTGCTCGTCGGCGATGTGGTCAGGTTTTTGACGCGGCGAGTGCGACTCGGCCGCACCTCGATCACGATGCACATCCGCGTCGAGGCCGATCGCGCCGGCGAAACGCTGCACGTGACCGACGCCGAGGTGGTCTACGTCGGCATCGACCCCAGCACGCCCGAGCCTCGCCCCGTCCCGCTCCTGCCGGCCGCCAGCTGAAGGGGACGAACCTGGGAGCGCGGGCGTCCCGCCCGCTTTGTCACTGGCTCTGATGCGGGCGGGACGCCCGCGCTCCCAGAGCACGACGAACCTCCCTGCGGCGTTCGCTGTCCTGCTCTCTACCTGGTGGTGTCCGCGGCCCGGTCTTGCCGCGTTGCTCGCCGTTGCTGTAGACTTCACTGCAGGCCCCTGGAGCAGGCGTTGCGGAGAAGACGGTCATGGCCTTCACCAGTCTGCATCTGTTCTTCGACGACGTCGAGGTCGGCCAGGAGTGGGAATCGCCCGGCCGCACGCTGACCGAAACCGACATCGTCAACTTTGCCGGGTTGAGCGGCGATTTCAACCCGATCCACGTAGACCACGAGTTCGCCCGCACGACGCCGTTTCGCCGCCCGGTCGCTCACGGTCTGCTCGTGCTGTCGATGAGCAGCGGCCTGGGGCTGCACTCGCCGGCGATGCGCACCCTGGCTTTTTTGGGCATCCGCGAGTGGAAGTTCGTCGGCCCGGTCTACATCGGCGATACCATGCGGGTGCGCAGCAAGATCCTCGAAAAGGAGGTCCGCGCCCGTGGCCGGCGGGCCGCGCTGACCTGGCAGCGGCAGATCGTCAATCAGGAGGGGAAAATCGTGCAGGAAGGGATCACAATGACACTGGTCGAGGGCCGCGCCGCCCAGACGAAAGACGCCACGAACACGAAAGCCGAGCCCGCCGAGGAGTGAGGTTGTGTCCCCCTCACCCCCAACCCCTCTCCCGCCAGGGGCGAGGGGAGCCTTGTCTTACTCCCCTCGCCCCTGGCGGGAGAGGGGTTGGGGGTGAGGGGGATCTCACGCTAACCCGCAAGCGGGCAATCAGGATATTCTCGCATGACCATGCGCACTCGTTTTGCTCCTAGTCCGACCGGCTATCTCCACATTGGCGGCGTCCGGACCGCGCTGTTCAACTGGCTGCTCACGCGGCAGCAGGGCGGCCAGTTCGTGCTGCGCATCGACGACACCGATGCCGAGCGGAACCGGCCGGAGGCGTTGCAGCCGATCCTCGACGGCTTCAAGTGGCTCGGCATCACCTGGGATGAGGGGCCGGAGGTCGGCGGACCCTACGGGCCTTACTTCCAGTCGGAGCGCCAGCACCTCTACGCCGAGGCCGCCCAGCGCCTTCTGGATAGCGGTCATGCGTATCCCTGCTACTGCCCGAAGGAGGAGCTGGACGCGCTCCGCAAGGACGCCGAGGTCGCAAAACGCAATTTCATCCATCGCTGCAAGTGTCGCAATGTTCCGGCGGCCGACGCACGGCGATTGCTGCAGGAGCGGCCGGCGCCGCTGCGCCTCAAGGTGCCGGCGGGACGGGCCATCGCCATCGACGACGAGATCCGCGGCCACGTCGAGTGGCAAACCGACCAGATTGGCGATCCGGTGATCGTGCGCGCCGACGGCGGCGCGCTGTACAACTTCGCCACCGTCGTCGATGACGTCGCGATGAAGATCACGCACGTTATCCGGGCGGCGGAGCAGCTATCGAACACTGACAAGCAGTTCCTGGTTTATGAGGCGCTCGGGGCGCCGCTGCCGACGTTCGCCCACGTGCCGCTCGTCTTTCTCTGCGGCAAGAAGATGAGCAAGCGCGACTCGGACAAGTTGCGGACCTCGGAGGTGATGAAGTCCCTGCACGCCATCGGCTTGACCGACGCCGAGATTGCCACGCGGCTCGACCTGAACCCGATCGCGGTCGCCTTCTATCGCGAGTTGGGCTATCTCCCCGCCGCGCTGGTCAACTACCTGGGTCGGCTCGGCTGGTCGATGGACGACAAAAGCGAGGTTATTCCTCTGGATCAGATGATCGCCCGCTTCGGTCTCGACCGCGTCAACAAGGCGCCGGGGAATTTCGACCCGGCCAAGCTGCTCTGGCTGGCGGGCGAGTACATGCGCATGCTGCCGCTGGAGCAGCGCGTCGCGGGCATCATCCCGTTTCTGGTGCGGGCTGGCCTTGTCAGCGAGCCGCTCGATGAGCCGACGCGCGACAAGATCCGCCGCGTCGTGGAGGCATGCGGCGAGCGCATCAAGATTTTCTCGGACATCCTCACCTACGGAGCCACCTTCTTCCAGAAGGAGCCGCAGCATGATGCCAAAGCCGTCGAGAAGAAGGTCAAGAAGGCCGGAGCCCCCGAGGCGCTGCGAGCTTTCAAAGACGTGCTGGCGTCGGCCGAGCCTTTCGCGGCGGCGACTCTGGAGCAGCGGCTGCTGACCTTCTGCACGGAGCGCGCGGTCAACAAGAACCTGCTCATCCACGCGCTGCGCGTGGCGACGACCGGGGCCGAGATTGGCATCGGGCTGTACGAGGGCATGGTGCTCCTCGGCCGCGCCGAGACACTGCGGCGGATTGACATGGCGTTGTCACTGGTGTAGACGAACGTGACGAGCGGCGGGGTTTATCCCCGCCGTCCCAACGGCGGGGATAAACCCCGCCGCTCGTTGCTCCTTCATCAATGGAGGTCCGTCATGAAGAAGGAATTTCAGCTCTGCGGCCTGGGCAACGCCATTGTGGATATCTTCCTGGAGCTGTCCGACACGGAGTTCGCCAACCTCGGCTTCGAGAAGGCCACCATGCGCCTCGTCGAACCGGAGGAGCAGAAGGCGCTGCTGGCTCACTTTCACGACCGCGAGCCGCGCCTCGTCAGCGGCGGCTCGGTGGCCAACTCCGTCATCGCCTTCTCGCAGCTCGGTGGCCAGGCGGCGTTCGTCGGTTGCGTCGGCGACGACCGCTACGGCCTGTTCTACCAGACCGAGTTCGAGGAGTTGGGCATCGAGTTCGGCAACCCCGCCATCGTCGGCGAAACAACCGGCACCTGCGTCGCGATCATCACGCCGGACGCTGAACGCACGATGCGCACCTGCCTGGCGGTGTCGAGCCACCTCGCCGCCCGGCACGTTGAGGAGGAGCGAATCAAGAACTCCGAGTGGCTGTTCATCGAGGGCTACGTGTTCGCCAACCCGAGTACCGGGCAGGGGGCAATCCGCGAGGCGATCCGCCTGGCGAAGAAGCACGGTGTCAAGGTGGCGATCACCTGCTCCGAGGCGTTCGTGGTGAACGTCTTCGGCGACGCCTTTTTCGATGCGCTCAGGCAGGCGGACCTGCTGTTCTGCAACAGTTCCGAGGCGTTGGCCGTCGCGAAGGCCGCGAACGCCGAGGAGGCGTTCACCCGACTCAAGGACATCGTTCCCTCGTGCCTGGTGACGGCGGGGCCACACGGCGCTTTCGTCCGCCACGGTGGCATTGAAGCGCAGGTGCCGGCTTTCCACTGCGAGCCGCGCGACCTGACCGGCGCCGGCGACATGTTCGCGGGGTCGTTCCTCTACGGCATCACGCACGGCGTACCCGCGGATCGGGCGGCGCGGGCGGGGTGCTTTTTGGCCATGAAGGTCATCACGCAAATCGGGGCGCGGCTGCACCACGGCACCCGGCAGTTCTGGGACGAGGCCCTGGCCGCCATGTAATTCGTCAAGCCCACCCGGTGCAACGGGTGGGCTTTCACCGAGGCTCATCCATGTCCCGCACACGTACGTTCATCGCCATCGACCCCGGCAAGGAAATCCGCGCCCGGCTGATCGCTCTGCAAGGCACGCTCGCCCGCAGTGAAACCGAGGTCAAATGGGTCGAGCCGGACAATCTTCACGTCACGCTGCTGTTTCTGGGTGAGGTGGACGACCGCGACTTACCCGCTGTTTGCCAGGCCGTGGCGGACGCGACGACCAAGATGTCGGCCTTCCCGATGATCGTCGAGAAGGCCAGCTGTTTCGGCAGTCCGCGCCGCCCGCGGACTCTCTGGGCGGGCGTCGGCGAGGGGACGCAGGCCATCGTCGCCCTGCACGACGCCCTGGAACTGCCGCTGATGGAGTTGGGCTGTTACCGGCGCGAGGAGCGGCAATACACGCCGCACATCACCCTCGGCCGCGTGCGGAGCGATCGGCCGACCGACAAGCTCGCAGCCGTCCTGGCGAAGCAAGCCGGCTGGCACGGCGGCGAGACGCTGGTGCGCGCGATCCACGTCATGGGCAGCGAACTGACACCACACGGGCCAGTGTACACGGTCCTGAGCCGGGCCAAACTGGGCTGAGCGCGGCACTCCCGCTCGGCTCGCGGATCCACCGTCGCTTTCCACCGGGCCATTGATTTCTTCAAATCAACATCTTCTCTTAGCCAAAGGGACACGCGCGACTCTTACAACAGGTGAGTCAAGTGTTTGATGCGGTCCGCACGGCAGCACCGTGCGGCCGTCCCACCTTAGCAGCCCGTTGCAAAACCCCTCCCCCGGCCCCTCCCCGCAGCGGAGAGGGGGGCAAGCCAGAAAACTCTCCCCTCTCCTCTCAGGGGAGGGGCCGGGGGAGGGGTTTTGCCACGGGCTGCTAGCTCTCACCTGGAGGATGCGTTGCTTTCTGTTCCCGCACACACCCAAGCGGATGCCCGGCGGCCTGGCTTTACACTGATCGAATTGCTGGTAGTGATCGCCATCATCGCGATCCTGATCGGCCTGCTCGTGCCGGCAGTTCAGCAGGTCCGCGAAGCCGCCAGCCGCGCCCAGTGCCAAAACAACCTCAAACAAATCGGTCTGGCGTTCCACACCTACCACGACGCCTATAAATGCCTGCCCAGCGGCGGGCGCGACGGCCGCCCATCCGGGCAGACGAACATCAGTTGTTGCAACTGGGACGATCAGAACGTCTCGACCCTGAACGCGGCCGGCCAGATGGACGACCGGAGTGGGTTCAATTGGCGGTATCAGATCCTGCCGTACATCGAACAGAAACCACTCCACCAGACCGTGAGCCGAGCCACCTTGTACGCGACCCCGGTGCCGATCCTGTATTGCCCGAGCCGGCGACTCGCGACCGTCTATGGCAGCTCGGCCAAGAGCGATTACGGTGGCAACGCCGGCACGCAGTTCGCGAACGGCACGCCGACCAGCGGCACAGCGGATAGCGGGTCGGGGAATGTCGACGGCGTCGTGGTTCGGACAAACGCCCCTCGGATCTCCCTGCAGTTGATCACCGACGGCACCTCGAACACTCTCATGGTTGCCGAGAAGTGGCTCCACCCGCAGCAATGGGGCAAGGACGGCGGGGACAACGAGTCGTGGGTCAATGCCGGCTGGGACGAGGACGTGGTGCGAATCGGCGGCGGAACCTTTACCTACACCAACCCGGTCAGCGGAACCTCGGTCACCATCCCGCGGACGCCTCAGCCCGACTACCTTGCCCCGAACCCCTCCAGCGGGTCCGTCTGGAATCAGCAGTTCGGGTCATCCCACCCGGCAGGGATGAACGCCGTGATGTGTGACGGCTCCGTCCGGCTCGTGACGTTCTCCGTGGATCCCGCGACCTGGGCCGCCGTCTGCTCCCGCAACGGCCGCGAGCCGCTGCCCGGGAACTGGTAAGGACGAGAGGGCACAACTTTTACCAACCCGAAGCGTCAGCGAGGGAGTTACGGTGTCCCTCGCTGACGCTTCGGGTTGGTAAGAGGAGTTCCCGCCAGTGTTTTCTCCGAACTCTTGGCATTTTTCCCAACAGAGGACCATGCATTCGATGAAGAAGATTTTGTGGATATCGATAGTATTGTTTATCGCCGGGTGCGGTGGCGGCGAAAGCGGCCAGGTGACGGTGACCCCCGAGATGGAGACCGCACAGAAGGAGGACGAGCAGCGCGTCCAGGAAGCCGAGTCGGCGATGCAGAAGCAACAGAAGGCGCTGAAGTCGCAGCAACGCCAGGGTCGCTAAGGCGACCAAGAGGGAATCGACTCCCCTTCGCCAATGGTTGGGAGCCCGAAGCGCCAGCGAGGACCGTCCTCGCTGGCGCTTCGGGCTCCCAAGGATCAGCATGAATCAGGCGCAGACCAGGCTGCCTGCAGGCGCTGGCAACGTTTCCTCGGCAGCCTTCTCCGCCTCGACCGGCTTCGGTTTCTGCAGCACGAACAGATGATTTAGCCCCAGCTGGAACCGCTTCCACCGCTCCAGCGTGAAACCGAAACGGCCGAAGACCTCCGGCGTGGTCCGCGGGTCGTAGCCGTGGTGCTCCTCCAGCGACATCCCGTCCGCCAGCCGCACCTTGCACAGGAAATGCACGATCACATCGACGAAGTTCGATGGCACCGTGATGATCACGCGGCCACCCGGTCGCAGCAACCGCCAGCAGTCGCGCGCCAGCGGTTCCTTGTCCACGATGTGCTCCAGCGTCGCCAGCATCACGATCGCGTCGAAGGAAGCATCCGCGAACGGCATGGGCGCGCGGAAGATGCCCGGGACGAGGCGATAGTGCGCGGTCTCCTGGAACGGCGCCAGGGGATCGAGGCCGACGCTCGGGCCGATGCGGTCGCCCAGGCTGGCCAGGAATTCGCCCTGATGGCAGCCAATGTCCAGCACCCGCGCCCCGTCGGGGATCCACGGCCGGGCCTTTCCCGCCCGCCATCTCTGCAAGACCCTATCGAAGCAACGCATGAATTCCTCTGTGTTCGAGCGAGGTCTTGTTCGTAGTTCCGCCTTTAGGCGGTTTTCGCCTCAACCGCCTAAAGGCGGAACTACGAACCAAACGCCCCCATTCCGGCATTACGCCGCCTTGGCCAATTTCGCCCGTGCCTGCTGCGCCTTCTCCGACATGCCCAGCATACTCAGGAAAAAGCTGCCGAAAATCGTCTGCACGCCGAGCACGATCGTGATCAGGCCCCAGAGGGCGTAACGGAACGTCGTCTGCACTTCGAGCGGCCCCAGGTTCTGACCCCACCACGAACCCAGCAGCCAGAAACTGATCGCGAGGCCCGTCGCCAGCAGCGCCAGCCCGGCGATCAAGCCGCGCTCCAGGTTGACGTGGCGAAAGACTTTGAGTGAGAATGTCCCAGGCGGTAACATGCCACTGGTCCACCCGTGAATTTTCGCGAAGGCCCACATCCAAAGTGTCTGATAGCCGACCAGGACGCACAGCGCGCCGAAGAGCATCGTGTGGATGTCGAAGGTGATCCCGCCGAGCGTTCGCGGTCCGCCCGTCAGCCACGCCATGACCGCCAGCCCGCCACCCAGCAACAGCGCGGCCGGAATCAGGTACAGCCACACCGGGCAGAGCAGCAGGAGGAAGCGCAGGTGCCGCCAGCCGTCGCGGAAACTGCGCAGGTGCGGCGGCCGATCGCGGCCATCGGGATAAAGGATAATCGGGACTTCGCTGATCTTTTGATGATTGAGAGAGGCTTTGACGACCATTTCGCTCGCGAACTCCATGCCGGTCGTCTGCAGGCCGAGGCGTTCGTAGGCGTCCTTGCGGAAGGCACGCAGACCGCAATGGGCGTCGCCGATCGGCGTGCGGAAGAACAGGTTCAGGATGCCGGTCAGGATCGGGTTGCCGATGTAGCGGTGCAGCCAGGGCATGGCGCCGGGCTTGATGCCGCCCTTGAAGCGATTGCCCATCACCAGCTCGTCGCCCTTGCGGAGCTGGGTGATGAATGGCTCAAGGTTGCTGAAGTCGTAAGAGTCATCGGCGTCGCCCATGATGACGTAGGTGCCGCGGGCGTCGGCGATGCCGGCCTGCAAGGCGCTGCCGTAGCCCTTTGGCTTGACGTGAACGACCCGAGCGCCGTGCATCGTCGCGATTTCTGGGGAGCCGTCGGTGCTGCCATTGTCCGCGACAACGACCTCACCGTGAACCCCGAGTTTTGCCATCGCCGCGACGGCCTTGGCCACACAGACGCCGACGGTGCGGGCCTCGTTCAAGCAGGGCATCACAACGGACACTTCGAGTTCATGATTGTCGGCCGCGGGCGCAGCGGCGGGAGTATCAGAGAGGGTCGCTTGCATGGGTGCTGCCTCGATGAGACTGGATCCTACTCAGCGCGTCCGGCACTCGCAAAAGTCCGCCGGATGGGCTGTCCAAACATAGGTCACAGGATCTCAACGAGCAAATGAGACGGGGCGCGAATGGAGTCGTTTCGCGGCAGTCAGCTCCAACACGTCATCCTGCTGAACGAACGAGTATCGGGACCGGCCGGGACGCTGCTCCTGACACAGCCGCCCTGTTCTGCGGAGCGGGGCCGCCAGAGTCCGCAGGAGTGTTGGGGGCGGCTCGTCCGCGGCCTTGGGGGCCAGGAGTCGCGCCTGCCCTGGATAGCAAGTCGGGTCGCCCAGGAGACACCGCGCCACCGCCTGCTGCAACCCGGCGAACAAGGCGTCCAGAAAAACGCCATTCCCCTGGGCCGTGGAAATGATGTTCTCTTGACTTCGAGAGCCCGAGTGCTTGGTCAACGGAGTTGTTGTTCAATCGTCGGCGAGCGGCGCGGCGTCAGCCCGCCGGTGCCAATGCCTACCGGCGGGCTGACGCCGCGCCGCTCGCCAACGCCTGTCCAGATCCTGCACGAGGAGGGTTCGGCGAGCCTTTGCTCGTCCAGTTCCCAGACCCCATGTTTGCTGACGGCCCGGAACTCGGCGAGGTCCACCAACACCCACTGCGGGTCGGCTTCAACCTTGCGGCGAACATGCCCGAGGTGAATCGGGTAGCTATCGGGTAAACTCGCCGTCTCCGGCAGTCCCGGCGTGTCCAAGTTGTACACGGCGACGGTGAGTTGGCCGTACTCAAGCGCCCATCGGATGGCCAAATCCAGGGCTGACTCGGATACCCCAAAGGTGCGGCTATGCTGGACGACCCGACGGAGGTCGCGGAGCAGCGTCTCGCCCCCGTAGTCGCAGTAGACGACCGGAGACACCTGCGGATGGTGCGGGTGCGCAGCGTGAAATACGACGTTCACCGGATGCCCCACCGCTACCCCCTCCGCCACCGAACCTGGGAGTAGACGGCGTTCTCGCCGTCGATCACGGTCACCTGTTTGGGGAAAGACGGCTCCCCCCGCCGTAGATCCCCTTCCCACGGCACAGCCATCCTACGCCACAACCCCTGCTTCGACTACCTCTTGCGGTCGTCCAGAGGCTTTCCTGACCTTGGGGATTGCCTGCAGCAGCAGCCGGCTTTCCCTTGATCGACCTGTCGGCGCCCTCACCCTCCGACACCCTCCCGGCAAGGCGGAATCGTCCCGCGCCTCACTGTCCCGTCAAGCCAAATCCCGCCAGCGCTGCCAGCGGGTGTGGGGTCCGCGGGCGATTCCGTCTTGACAGGCGACACAGATAGCCTAAAATGCCGTAGACGTATTAAATGCCTCCCAACTGCTGGCGCTCACATCCTTGCGGCTTGTCCCGGGCTGGTGTTCATTGTCCGAACCCAAACCTGAGTAAAGCGAGGTAGAACCTCGCACATACCGCAATAGCGCTTGCGCGGCGTTCCAGCCGCCGCCGTCACGGCTTCTGACCCTGAGTTGCGTTCGCCTGCACATCGTGACCTCCTGCGCCCCCCTGGGAGGGCCACGAATCCCCGTTTCTCCACCCGCGAAACGGCAACCATCCCGAGGTACCAAACTTCTTACTCGCCCTTTTGTCCCTGAGCCGTCCATGGCAGCAGCCAACAGCAACCCGAGCTTGTACGTGCTCGACGCCTACGGCCTCATCTTCCAGATGTTTCACGCCGTCGGCGAGATGAGCAGTCCGTCCGGGCTGCCGACCAATGCCCTGTACGGCTTCACCCGCGACCTGCTGTTCCTCCGCAACGACAGACGGCCGGAATATCTCCTCTGTGCCTTCGACGTTGATGGCCCGACCTTCCGCGACCAGCTCTACCCCGAGTACAAGGCCGGACGGCAGCCGATGGAGCACGACCTGCAACTGCAGCTTCCGCTTATCGAGCAGTTGCTCCACGCCATGCGTGTGCCCATCCTCGGCGTGGCAGGCTACGAGGCCGACGACGTCATCGCCACCGTCGCCGTCGCCGCCGCCAAGAAGGGCATCGACGTCCTCATCTGCTCCAGCGACAAGGATTGCCGGCAATTGATCAGCGACCGGATCAAGATCTACGACCTGCGTAAGCGGAACGTCTTCGACCGCGACGCCCTCAAGGAGAAATGGGGCATCACCCCCGAGCAGGTGGTCGATTTCCAGGCGCTCGTCGGCGATTCGGTCGATCACGTCCGCGGCGTCGAGGGCATCGGCGAGAAGACGGCGGCCAAATTGCTGCAGGAGTATCAGACCGCCGAGAACCTGCTCGCCAACGTGGATAAGGTGTCCGGCGCGAAGCGCAAGGAAAACCTGCGTGCGGCTGGGCCGGTCCTCGAACGCAATCGGCCGCTGGTGCGCCTCGCCACGGATGTGCCGCTCAAGTTCGACTGGAACGCCTGGCGGCTGCAGGAATGGGATGCGGCCCAACTGGAAGCGCTCTTCCGCGCATGGGGCTTCCACCGCTTCGCCGACCTGGTCCGCACGCCGGTGGTCGTGGTAGGGTCAGGAGACCCCGCCACAACGGGGACAAAGGCGAAGGGCGGTAAACGCAAGGCGAGCAAGGAAGTGCAGGGGGAACTCTTTCCAACGGAGGGCGCCGACAACGGCGCGGCGACTCCGGCCGCCCCGCGCGACCCAAACTGGAAAGCGACGTATCATCTCGTCGATACCCCAGCGAAGTTCCAGGGTTTCTTGAAGGAGTTGGGTGAGCAGAAACGCATCGCCGTCGATCTCGAAACGACCAACCTGGATCCGCGCCGCGCCGAGATGGTCGGCTACGCCATCGCCTGGAAGGCGGGCGAGGCGTGGTATCTGCCGGTGCGCGGGCCGGACAGCGACGCCAAGCTCGATCCGCAGCAAACGCTGGCAGCGCTGCGTCCCGTGCTCGAAGCACAAACGCCGGCGAAGATCAATCAGAACATCAAGTACGACCTGATGGTGCTGCGCGAGCAGGGCGTCCACCTCGACGGCGTCATCGGCGACTCAATGCTGGCCGATTACCTCTTGCACGCGGGCGAGCGCAATCATAACATGGAAGTCCTGGCACGCGAAAACCTCAACCACCAGGTCATCCCCATCACGGATCTGATTGGCAAGAAGGGCAAGCACCAGAAACGCATGGATGAGGTGGCCACCGCCCGCGTGGCGGAGTACTCCGGCGAGGATGCCGACGTTGCCCTGCGCCTGTGCGACAAACTGGAGCCGAAACTCGAACCGGCAGGTGTCCGGCAGCTCTACGACGATCTGGAGATCCCGCTGATCGAGGTGCTCGCCGAACTGGAATCGAACGGCATTCGTCTGGATGTGCCGTTCCTGCGGCGGCTGGGCGAGGACATGACGCGGCAGATGGAGACGCTGGAACAGGAGATTTACACGCTCGCCGGCCACGAGTTCAATATCGCCTCGCTCAAGCAACTGCGGCAGGTCTTGTTCGACGAGTTGAAGTTGCCGGTCAAGCGCCGCACGGGCACGACGAACGAGCCGAGCACCGATCAGGAAACCCTGGAGGAACTCGCGGAAGACAAGGACAAGGGGACACTGCCCCGCAAACTCCTGGAGCATCGCAAACTCGCCAAGTTGAAGGGCACCTACATCGACGCCTTGCCGGAGATGGTCAATCCGAAAACGGGGCGCCTGCACGCCGCGTTCAATCAAACGGTGACCTCGACGGGCAGACTCTCGGCTTCCGAGCCGAACTTACAGAATATCCCGATCCGCACCGAGCAGGGCGGCCAGATTCGGACGGCGTTCGTGCCGGAGCCGGGCTGGCAACTCTTGACCGCCGATTACTCGCAGATCGAGTTGCGGCTGCTGGCCCACTTCTGCAGCGATCCGGGACTGCGACAGGCGTTCGCCGAGGATCGCGATATCCACGGCAGTGTCGCCGCGCAGATCTTTGGCGTCGAGGAGAAGGACGTCACGGCGGAGATGCGGCGGCTGGCGAAAACCGTGAACTTCGGCGTGATCTACGGCATCAGTCCTGTGGGGCTGGCGCGGCGGCTGGAGATTTCGCGGGAGGAGGCGGCGAAGTTCATCGACGCCTATTTCGCTCGCTATCCAAAGGTGCTGGAGTATCAGCAACTGTTGCTGACAAAATGTCGCCAGCAAGGCTACGTCACTACCATGCTCGGCCGGCGGCGGCGCTTCGATCCGGTGGGGATTCGGCCCGACTCAACCTATCAGCAGCGCAACCAGCCGGAGCGCGAGGCGATCAACATGGAGATTCAGGGGTCGGCGGCGGACCTGATGAAGGTGGCGATGCTCGCCATCTACCGCCGGCTCAAACGGGAGAAACGCCGCACACGGATGCTGCTGCAGATTCACGACGAACTGGTGTTCGAGGCGCCGCCGGAGGAAGTGCGTGAGGTGGCGGCGCTGGTGACCGAGGAAATGACGACGGCGCTGGCATCGCGATTGCAAGTGCCGTTGAAGGTCGATGTGTCCGTGGGGCCGAATTGGCTGGATGTGGAAGAGATCGATGTGACCAGTGCAGGGAGATGAAGACGATTGGCTCATGGCGACTCCTTGGCCCAACAAACCCTGTCCGCACTGTGGCAGGCAGATCACTGACCTGTTGGCCGAAATGGTCGATCCCTCGCGGAAGGGAAGCCCTGAACAGAAGGCCCTGATCGGCCTACGACCGGGGGGTGCTATCACTTGTCCCTATTGCCAGGGAGCCATCGAATACAGTGCTGCCGGTGAGTTGGTCCAGAGCACGCGGACGCCGCTGCGCTATTCGCGGTCCCTTATCGAGCAGCGAACTCAAGATTATGGAGATCACTTTCACGGCAATCCGCACCTCACTCCGGAGGAGTGGATCGAACTGGACAAAGCCATGCCGGGGGCCTTGAAAGCGTATCGCTACGCCGAGGACAAGCCATGACTCCGCTGGATAAAGAATTACGTTTCCTCGCGAAGTGGGCTCAGGAGGAATCGGAAACGCAGTGCTGGGGACTGCTAGCGCATCAGCTGCAAGTTCAACACGCCCTGCCATCCATCGAGATCATCAAACGGATCAGGGCCAGGTTGGACGCGGCGAAAATCCCGGACGGCGAACTTGCCGGGCTTTACGATGGTCAGGCCGTGGAATGGCCTTGGGTTCGTGAAAGACCCAAGGAAGCCCGCAGCAATTCAACAGCCCGAGGATGAACGAGGAGGGAATCATGGCCGAACGCGCAACCCGGATCATGTACCACGTTGAAAAGTTCCTGCCCCCGGAATGTCCCAACTGCCGAGCCCGCTTCCAGCAGCAAGGAACGGACTACGCGAGGTTTTTGGGGGACATCATCGATGGGAAAAAGACCGTCCGGGAAACCACGGGGTACTACATCATCGTTTGCACTCACTGCGAAAACCTGACGGCCTGTTACCCGTTGGAAACGTACCAGATTAGCGACAAGAAGAAAGCTGAAGCGTTGGTCAAGGACAAGGGCTTCGTCAACCTGGTCCAGGTCGAAGCCAGAGGCAGCATGGCCCAGGATTGCCACGCGCTCTGTGGCCAGGTTCCCGACTTGAGGGTCGAGTCGATCAAGTGTGTCGAGGAGAATGACGAACCCCTTATCACCGAAGGGTAGCGTATCGCCTGTGGACCGAACGAGGTCAGCGTTTGATGAAAGCGGCCAAAAGCCGGTCATTGGCCTCATCGGCGGCATCGGCAGTGGCAAGAGCCGCGTGGCGGCGGAATTCGCTCGCCGTGGCGCCCGCATCATCGCCGGCGATCAACTGGGCCACGAAGCGCTGCGGCAGCCCGACGTCAAGGCACGCGTAGTCGAGCGCTGGGGGCCGGATGTCCTCGACGCGGATGGTGAGGTGAACCGGCGCAAAGTCGCCGCCATCGTTTTTGCGGATACCGCCCAGCTGCGGGGCCTGGAGGCAATCGTCTTCCCGTGGATTGAGAGCCGCATCGCCGAGGAAATCGCCAGGGCGCAGCAGGATCCGGCGGTGGCCCTGATTCTGCTCGACGCCGCGGTTCTGCTGGAGGCTGGTTGGAATAAGCACTGTGACTGGATCGTCTACGTTCATACACCCCGCGACACGCGCCTGGCTCGATTGGCGTCGCAGCGGGGCTGGACTGCAAAGGAGGTGGATGCCCGTGCGAACGCCCAATTGCCCTTGACCGAGAAGGTAACCCGGGCCGATTTCGTGGTGGACAATTCCGGTCCCCTCGAAGCGACCGCCCGACAAGTGGACGACCTGTTGCGTCAATGGGGTGTCCACACCGAACCTGCAAACGAACTTTCTGGAGACCGTTTTTCCCCATAACTACCTGCCGCTGGCGCCCGCCGCGCGGAGCTTTCATCAGTGACATGTCTTGCCCCCGCCGGCACTCCCGATCCCGCCAGCACCACGAAGGAGTACACGTA
>WNGB01005051.1_pt1 | contig 19857 bp, 25 predicted proteins | sample 5400681 | NCBI WGS metagenome assembly WNGB01 (sample SAMN13153367, study PRJNA577476) | soil metagenome | isolation source: 115 cm soil or saprolite under grassland replicate 2 | place: USA:California | collected 2016-06-15
CGACCCCAACGAGCTCTCGTTCCTCTTCTCCGGCGGGATGCGGCTCGACCAGCCGTTCACGCCGCAGTTCCTCTACGAGCTGGCGAAGATGGACGGCGCGATCATCGTCACGCCGACGCTGACGAAGATCGCGTACGCAAATGTCCAGCTGATGCCTGACCCGACGATCCCGTCGAACGAGACCGGCACGCGCCACCGCACGGCCGAGCGCGTCGCCAAGCAGACCGGAGCGCTCGTGATCTCGATCTCGCAACAGCGCTCGACCATCTCCGTCTACGTCGGGCAGGCCCGCTACCAGCTCGATCCGGTCCCCGAGGTGCTGGCGAAGACGAACCAGGCACTCGCCACGCTGGAGACGTACCGGCAGCGGCTCGACCAGGTGCTGACACGGCTGACGGCGCTCGAGTTCCAGAACGCCGTCGTCCTCGACGACGTGCTGGTCGTCCTGCAGCGCGCGGAGATGACAACGCGCATGGCGGCCGAGATCGAGCGGGACTGCGTCGAGCTCGGCGCGGAGGCGCGGCTGATCCGGATGCAGCTGCACGAGCTCGTGGGGGAGGTGCCCGCGGAGCGCGCGGCCGTCGTTTACGACTACCACGCCGAGGGCTCCGGCCCGCGCGCGGAGCTGGCGCTCGAGGGGCTGCACGCACTGCCCTACCGGCAACTCCTCGAGTCGGAACGCCTGACCGAGCTGCTCGGCTATCCGCGCGACATCAACCCGCTCGACCATTCGGTGTCGCCGCGCGGCTTCCGCATCCTCGCCCGCATCCCGCGCCTGCCCGACGGTGTCGTGAAGAAGGTCGTCCACGATCTCGGCGACCTCGAGGCGATCGTGCGCGCATCGCAGCGCGACCTCGAGGCGATCGCCGGCGTCGGCACGGTGCGAGCGCGCGAGATCCGCGAGGGCCTGCGCCGGCTGCAGGAGCACAACCTCGTCGATCGGTATCTGCAGCTCTGAGTAGAGCGAAAGGCTTGGCCGCGGCTTTCGCGGTCTTCGGGCTGTACTGGGGCGCCTGGGCGGCGTGCCTGCCGGCGATCCAGCGCTCCACCGGTGCGAGCCAAGCCGAGCTCGGCTTCGGGCTGCTATGCGTCGCGCTGGCCGCGCTCCCGGCGATGCTCCTCGCGGGCCGGCTCGCGGACATCTTCGGAGCGAAGCTCGTCCCACTCGCGCTCGCATTCTTCGCGGCGGCGACGGCGTTTCCGGGACTGACGCGGTCGGTGCCGGCGCTCTTCGCCGCCCTTGCCTTCGTCGGGGTGGGGACGGGAGCGCTCGACATCGCCGTCAACGCGCAGGCCGCGAGCATCGAGGCGAGACATCGCGTGCGCGTGATGGACGGACTGCACGCTGCGTTCTCTGTCGGCGTGCTGTGCGGTGGCGTGGGCGCGGGGCTGCTGCGGGGCGCAGGCGGGCACCCATCATGGATTCTCGGCGGCGTGGCGTGCCTGGTGGCGCTGACCGTCCTCGCGAACCTCGCTCCCGCGCCGCCGCCGGAGCCCGCACAGCGGCGTGCGCGGCTCGAGCGGCCGCTGCTGGTCGTCGGCGGCGTGCTCGCGATCGCCTTCCTCGTCGAGAGCGGCCTCGAAGGTTGGAGCGCGCTCTTCCTCGAACGTACGTTGGACTCCGGCCCCGCGATCAGCGGGCTCGGGCCGGGGTTGTTCGCCGGCTCGATGGCGACGGGTCGCCTGCTCGCGCAGAAAGTCGAGCAACCGTCGGTCGCGAGGCGAATGCTGTTCGCCGGTGTCGCGGCAGCCGTGGGTGTCATCCTCGCGGCCACCGCGCAACACGCGCTCGTCGCGCTCACCGGTCTCGTGATCGCCGGCGCGGGGCTCGCGCTGTCCGCGCCGACCCTCTTCGCGCTCGCCGGTCGCCTCGGCGGGGAGGGCGGACGCGGCTCGGCGCTCTCCACCGTCGCGATCCTCGGCTACCTCGGGTTTCTCGTCGGCCCACCCCTGATCGGAGGCGTCTCGAGCGCCTCCAGCCTCCGCGGCGGTTTCATCTTCCTCGGCGCCGTGGCCGTCCTCCTCGCCCTCTGCGCTCCGCTCCTCCGCGAATCCCCTGGTTAGCAGGGATTTTGGCGAAAATGTGGCCATTTCCAGCGCCTTTTGGTAGACTTGTCGGCCTCGGCCGGCGGAAGAACCCCGCCGGCTTCGCGGTCACATAAGGACGAAAGGGGCGGGCTTGTACAAAGTCGGCGACAAGGTGGTGTATCCACACCACGGGGCAGGCACGGTCGTGAAGAAGGAAAAGCGCGACGTGCTCGGAGAGAAGCGCGAGTACCTGACGATCAAGATTCTGCACAACGACATGACCGTCAATGTCCCGTCGGAGAACGCCGAGAAGGTCGGGCTTCGCAAGGTGATCGGGGAGGACATGGTCAAGGTCGTCGTCAAGGCTTTGACCGGAGGCGGCACGCAGATGCCGAAGAACTGGAACCGCCGCTTCAAGCACAACCGAGACAAGATGAAGACCGGCGACATCCTCGAGCTCGCCGAGGTCGTGCGGAACCTCTCGCTGCGCGACGTCGAGAAGGGGCTCTCGACCGGCGAGAAGCAGATGTTCGTGAAGGCCAAGAAGATCCTCGCCAGCGAGCTGATGTACGCGAAGGACATGGACGAGGAAGAGGCGGCCGAGTGGCTCGACGGCGTCCTCGTCAGCTCGAGCACGAACGGCTCCGACGATCGCAAGAAGACGACCGCCGCAAAGCCCGCGAAGGTCGCCTCGAAGACCGCGCAGCCCGCCGCACGGAAGACGGCGGCGACGAAGCCGGCGGCCCGTAAGACCGGCAAGCCCGCAGCGAAGACCAAGTCGAGCACAAGGGCGCGCGCCGGCTCGAGGTGAGCGTGTGGGCCGTCCTCGCTGCGGCCGGTAGCGGGGAGAGGCTCGGCGCCGACCGGCCCAAGGCCTTCGTCCGTCTGGGCGAGCGGCCGCTGCTCGCGGAGAGCCTGGCGCGCCTCGACGCGTCCGAGTGGATCGACGCGATCGTCGTCGCCGCCCCGCCCGACTGGGAGGAGCCCGCGATCCTGCTCGCCGAGGAGCTCGGCTGCGGCAAGGTCAGCGCCTGCGTCACCGGCGGCCCGACGCGCGCCGACTCCGTCCGGCTCGGCCTGGCCGAGGTGCCCGAGGACGTTGCCGTCGTGCTCGTCCACGACGCCGCGCGCCCCTTGCTGGAGGACGCGGTCGTCGAGCGCGTCGTCACTGCGTTGAACGAAGGCTGGGACGGGGCAGTTCCGGCCCTGCCGGTCGCGGACACGGTGAAGCTGGTCGAGGACGACCGCGTCGTCGAGACCCTGCCCCGCGATCAGCTGCGCGTCGTGCAGACGCCGCAGGCGTTCATCGCAGACGTTCTCCGTCGCGCGCTGACCGGTTCCGACTGGACGGATTGCGCGGCCGCGGTCGAGGCCGCCGGCGGACGGGTGAAGGCGGTCGCCGGCGACCCGCGTCTGCTGAAGATCACCGACGCAGACGATCTCGAGCGCGTCGCGGCGCTGCTTTGATCGTCGACTACCACATGCATCTGCGCAATCCGCGCGAGGAGATCGCACACGAAACCTGGGCGGTCGATCCGTTCGTCGAGCAGGCGCGCGCGGCCGGCCTCGACGAGATCGGGTTCACGGAGCACGTCTATTACTTCAGGCAGACGCGTTCGCTCTGGACCGTTCCGTATCAAACGGAGCGCTGCATCTACGACCTCGACGCATACGTCGACGCAGTTCTCCAAGCGCGTGAACGGGGGCTGCCCGTCAAGCTGGGCCTCGAGGTGGACTACGTCCCCGGACGCGAGGACGAGACGCGGGCGTTGCTCGCGCCGTATCCCTGGGACTACCTCCTCGGCTCGGTGCACTTCATCGACGGGTATGGAGTGGACGGCGAGCCGCGACTGGTGGACGAGCTCGGTGTCGAAGAAGCCTGGCGACGGTATTTCGAGGGTCTGGCGCGCGCGGCGCGGAGCGATCTGTTCGACTCGCTCTCGCATCCCGACCTCGTCAAGATCTTCGGCGAGCGAGTCGACGGTTTCGACTACTCGGCCGTCGCGGATGCGATCGCGGAGTCCGGCGTCGCCGTCGAGGTCTCGACCGCAGGCCTGCGGAAGCCGGTCGGCGAGCTCTATCCCCATCCGGACTTCCTCGCAGCCTGCCGCGAGCGCGGCGTGCCCGTTACGACGGGATCGGACGCGCACGTGCCGGAGCTCGTCGGCCGCGACTTCGACCTCGCGCGCGAGCTGCTGCGCGAGGCGGGCTACGAAACGATCACGATCTTCGACAGACGGCGCGCGCGCCAGGAGCCGCTGGAGTGAGCTTCCGCGTCGGGATCGGCGTCGACGCGCACGCATTCGCGGACGGTGTGCCGCTCGTGCTCGGCGGCGTGGCGTTCGAGTCGTCGCGCGGGCTCGCGGGGCACTCCGACGGCGACGTCATCACGCACGCGCTGATCGACGCGGTGCTCGGCGCGGCCGGCCTCGGCGACATCGGCTCGCTGTTTCCGTCGGACTCGTCGACGCCCGCCGGCGTGTCCTCGCTCGACCTGCTGCGGGACGCCCTCACGCAGGTGCGCGACGCCGGCTACGCGGTTGTGAACGCCGACTGCATTCTCATCGGCGAGCAGCCGCGGATTGCCGACCGGCGCGCCGAGCTACAGGCGGTCCTCTCGGACGTCGTCGCAGCTCCGGTGACCGTGCGCGCGACGACGACCGACCGCCTTGGCTTCACCGGGCGGGGCGAGGGGCTCGCCGCACAGGCGGTCGCGCTGCTCGAACGCGCGTGAATGTCTTTCGCTACGCGGATCGCCCCGACCTGCGTGCAATCCGGTTCGAGACCCTCACCAAGCCGACGTTTCCCGAGTACATGAATCACAACGAGCCCGGCGGCAAGTACTGGGGCCGGCTCTACGGAGACCACCCCGACTTCCAGCTCGGGCTACTCGACGGCGACGAGCTCGTGGCCGAGCTGCACAGCGTGCCCACGCCGTGGGACGGCAGCGACGACGACCTCCCGGGCGGCTGGGACGAGGCGTTTCTGCGTGCGTTCGAGGCTGAACGCGAGCCGGACGTCCTGTGCGCGCTCGCGATCTCCGTGCGTCCCGACCGGCAGGCGCAGGGTCTGGCCCGTCGGATGCTCGAGGAGATGCGAGCGGCGGCGGCGAGAGCCGGGCTGCGCGAGTTGATCGCGCCCGTCCGGCCGACGCTGAAGTCGCGCTATCCGCTGATTCCCATCGAGCGCTACATGACCTGGCGCCGAGAGGACGGCTCGCACTTCGATCCCTGGATCCGCTTGCACGAGCGCATCGGCGGCGAGATCGTCGCGCCGTCGCCGGAGTCGATGACGATCGAGGCGCCGGTCCCCCAATGGGAGTCCTGGACGGGAATGTCCTTTCCCGACGACGGCGATCACGTCGTTCCGGGCATGCTCGCGCCGCTCCACGTTCGTGACGGAGTGGGTCGCCACGTGGAGCCGAACGTGTGGCTACGACACGCGCCGGCCGGCTATTAGTTCGCCGGCGCCGGATTGGGCTCGGCGGCCAGCAGCTCCTCGGCGCGCGGTGCCGTTCGGATCGCCCGCGACGTGGTCGCCGTGACGCCGACCGTGGCGCTCAGCGCGGCGACGACGAGGATCGTGTCCACGGCGCCGATCTGCTCCACCAGGAATCCCGCCGTGAGCTGTCCGAGCGGAATCGCTCCCCACGCGACGACCAGAGCCGCGCTCGCGACGCGGGCGAGCAGACGATCCGGCACTAGCGCGTAGCGGTAGGCCGAGAAGGCGACGTTGAAGATCGGGCCGAAGATCGCGCCGAACGCCCACACAGCGCCCAGGGCGTACGGGCTGTGCAGGAACGCGCTCACGAGCGCGGCGAATGCCCACACCCAGAAGGAGCCCATGAGCACGAGCTTGGCGTGGACGCGCCGCTGCACCGACGGTGCGACGATCGAGCCGGCGATCGCCCCGACGCCGAAGAACGCCAGCATCAGGCCGATGGTGGCCGACGAAGCGCCGAGGTTCTTCGCGCGCACGATCAGCGCCAGGATCATGGCGCTGAAGGCGTAGTTCGAGCCGGCGACGAGCAGCACTCCGACGCGCAGGAAGGGCTGGTGCCACAGCCACGAGATGCCCTCGACGATCTCCGCCCGGAGTCGCAGCGGCGCTCGCTCGCGCTGCTCCTGGAACGCCGGGCGCACGAACAGAAGCGACACGAACGAAATGGCGTACGAGATCGCGTCGGCGGCGAACGGCAGCAGGCGGCTGATCCCGAACAGCGCTCCGCCGAGCGGCTGGCCGGCGAGGTCGGCACCCTGGATGCGCGCCTGGTTCTGTGCCACCGCTGTCGGCAGTTGCTCCTTCGGGACGATCTGCGGGAGCGCCGCCGACTCCGAGAGGCTGAAGAACACGAACCCGGATCCCTCGACGAACGCAACAACGATGACCTGCGCGAACGTGAAGGTGTGGAGCGCGAGAGCCACCGCGAGACTTCCCAGCGCGACCGCACGGCACGCGTCCGCGACGAGCATGACGCGCTTGCGATCCCAGCGGTCGACCAGTGCGCCGGCCGGAAGGTAGAAAAGCATGTACGGGAGCGTCTGCGTGAAGCCCACGAGCCCGGCCTTCGCAGGCGAGTGCGTCTGGGCGAGGACGAGTAGGGGAAACGCGATGCTCGTGACGCGCGTCCCGACGGTGGAGACGACCTGCCCGCTCCAGAGCAGGATGAAGTCGCGGTTACGCCAGAGCGAAGTTGTTGCTACCGGCGGCGGCCCTTCTTGGCCCGCTCGAGCTGGCGGCGCATCTGGCGGTTCTGCGCGATCTCGTCGGATTGCTCCGCGGTTGCGTCCAGATAGGCCGCCCGTTCGCGTGAGCTCAGCCGTGAGAGCGCCTGCGCCGCCCGCTGCGGATCTCTCGCGACGCCTGCGCGCTCCATCTTCTTGACGGCGCTCGCGAGCTCCGGGTTCTGCCGCTCGAGCGCCGCCTGAGAGGCCTTCTTCATCAGCTTGCCGACGAATGGCAGCTTCATCAGTCCGGCGACGATCGGCTTGAGGTAACGCCCGCCCTGGATTCGCCCGAGCAAGGCGAAGATCCCCAGGAGCAGGAGCAGGCCGCCGAGGACGTAGAGCGGGAAGAGGTAGAGCCAGATCGAGCCGGTCACGGGCGGATCGTAGCCTGTAGGCTCCCGCGGCCGTGAGCTTCCTCAGGCGCCTGTTTGGCACGACCGACGCGCAGACGACGTCGAACATGCCCACCGGCTGGTCGTCCCCGACGACACGTGACGACGGGGATGCAATCGTCCTCGAGATGTCTGCGCCCGGGCTCGATCCGGAGACCCTCGTCGTGGAGCCGCAGGGAGCGAAGCTGCACATCAGCGCGCGCGGTGAGAGCGTCGACGGTCGGCAGAAAATCGGGCTCGACGAGAAGCTCGACCTCGGGGAGGGCAGCGATGTGTCAGGCGCGACGGCGGACTACTCGGATGGTCGGCTCGTCATCCGCATTCCCAAGTCGGGCTTGAAGCAGGATTAGTCGAGCGCGTAGCCCGACGCGAGCATGTGGTCGGCGCGGGCGCGGAACTCCTCGAAGGACGGCACGTCCCAGCCGAGCGAATCCGCGAGGCGGACGATCATGTTGAAGAGAGCCGCGACGTGGATCGCATCGACGAGCGCCTCCCGGCTCACGCCCGCGCCGAGCACCTGGGCCGCGTCGTCAGGGGTCAGCTCGGCCGGCCGTAGCGTCAGCTTCTCGACGAAGCGGAGCGTCGCGCGTAAGCGCTCGTCGATCGGCGCTGTCCGCCAGTCCCGCCTGACGGCTTCCCAAACCTCCTGACCCATTCCGTACGACGCGACCGCGCCGTGAGCGTTCGTTCAGAACGGACACTGGTTCAGCGACGAGACGAACGCGGCGAAGAGCTCGCGTTCCGCAGCCGTCCACTCCGACGGCCCGCGCATCGCCTCGTCGAGCGCGGCGCTAAAGGGCCGGCCGAACAGCTCGGGCCGGTAGTTGATGGTCTTGAGGACGCCGAGCGGGCGCTCGACCTCGACGGCGTCGACGCAGGCGAGCCTCACGGCAAGGTCGCCAATCCCGCGTCGAGTCGCTCCAGCCCCGCGGCGACGGCAGCGGAGACGGTTTGCTCGAAGATCTCGTCCTCGCTGAAGCCGGCGCGCTTCAGCTCCGCGACGTCCTCGTCCGTCACCTTGTAGGCGTGCAGCCGCACCTTCTCGAGGTAGCGCGCGAACTCCGGGGGCGCTGGACGGTCCGGCCTCGAAGCCTCGCGCAGTGCGTCGATCATGCGGGGAGGGCGACCCAGCCCTCTGCCACGTGGACGAGGCCGTCGCGCGCGAGCGACTCGACAGCCTCGGCGTCGAGCTCCGCGAGGACGCGCTCGTGGGCGGCGACCAACCCCAAGGTGCGGGCACGGCGCTGGCGGAAGGAGCCCTCGAAGCGCGACTGCTTCCGCAGCGGCTCGTAACGGCTTCCAAGGGAAGGGCACGTCTCGGCGAGCGGACAGACGCCGCACCGCGGAATGCGGGCGAGGCAGACGGTTGCGCCGAGATCCATCAGCGCCTGCGCGACACCTGGCGAGAACTGCGCGCCCGTTCGTTGCTGCACGCGGCGCACGTTCGTGTCCACGGGCAGGACGTCGCGGCCGAAGGCGAAGTTCGCCACCGCCGCGGCCGTGTACGGCCCGACGCCCGGCAGCACGGTGAGGTCGTCCGGCCAGCCGCCTCGTGCAACCTGTCGCGCCGCGCGGTGCAGATTCAACCCGCGCCGGTTGTAGCCGAGCCCCTGCCAGGCGCGGATCACGTCCGCCGGCGACGCGGCAGCGAGCGCGTCGACCGTCGGCCACCGCTGCAGCCAGTCCAGGTACCGCGAGACGACGCGCTCGACCTGCGTCTGCTGGAGCATCACCTCCGAGACGAGGATCGCGTACGGATCTCGCGTTTGCCGCCACGGCAGGTCACGGCCGTGTGCGGCGAACCAGGCGAGCAAGGCGGCCTCCACGGGCCCGGACTCTAGACTGGACCGCAGATGAAGCGAGTCCGTTTCGCCCCGAGCCCGACCGGTTCCCTGCACGTCGGGAACGCCCTCAGCGCCGTCGCCAACCGTCGCCTCGGCGACTGGATGCTGCTCCGGATCGACGACACCGACCCGGCCCGAAACGTGCCCGGCGGGGAGGAGGAGATCATCGCCGACCTGCGCTGGCTCGGGCTCGAGTGGGAGGAGGGACCCGTGAGGCAGAGCGAGCGGCAGGAGCGCTACCGCGAGGCAGGCGCGGCTCTCGGCGACCGCTTCGAGGGGATCACGCTGCGACGCGAGGACGGCAGCGCGACCTACCATCTCGCCAGCGTCGTCGACGACGTCGACTTCGGGATCACGCACATCATCCGTGGGTTCGACCACCGGCCGAACGAGGCGCTCCACCGCCGTCTGTTCGAGGCGCTGGGCGCGAAGCCGCCGGAGTTCGTCCACCACGGGCTGATCCTCGGCGAGGACGGCAAGAAGCTGGCGAAGCGGGCGCCGGGCGCGACCGTCGCGTCCCTGCGTGAGGCCGGTATCCCAGGCCCGGCCGTGCGGCGGTACCTCGAGGAGCTGGGCGTTCCGCAGCACGATGTCCACTACGACCTGCCGCGCATCCGGCGGCTGGCGATCGAGGCGATCGAGTCGATGAGCGACGAGGAGCTCGCCGCCGCGGCGGACGCGCCTGTGGAAGTCGTGGCGGCGCTACGGGGCGCGCGCGATCCTGACGGCGCCGACGCCGGTGAAGGTCGATGCACCGGAGACGCTCGAACGGTTCCGCGAGCTGCTCGAGCGCTCGAACGGCGGTGTCGATGCGCGCGCGCTCGTGCGCGAGCTGAAGGCCGTCGGGGCGAACCTGCGGGCGCTGCGTGTCGCGCTGACCGGCCAGGAGCGCGGCCCGGAGCTCTGGACCGTGATCGCGGCGCTCCCGCGCGACGAGACCTTGCGCAGGATCGATGCGGCTCTTTGACACGCTGACCAAGGCGAAGGTCGAGCTCCCCGAACCGCCGGCGCGAATCGGGATGTACACCTGCGGCCCCACCGTCTACCAGCGCATCCACGTCGGCAACGCGCGGCCTTACGTGATCTCGTTGTGGCTCAAGCGCTGGCTCGAGTCGCGTGGGTACGACGTGACGCTCGTCGAGAACATCACGGACGTCAACGACCGCATCTACGAGGCGGCGCCGAACCACAGCGCCGAGCTGGCCGCGAACGCAGCGCAGTGGTACGTCGAGGACACGCAGGCACTCGGGCTCGGTCGCCCGGACGCAGAGCCGAAGGCGACGGAGACGATCCCGGAGATCGTCGCGCTGATCGAGGAGCTGATTCGCGACGGCTATGCCTACGAGTCGCAGGGCGACGTCTATTTCCACGTCGCACGGTCTCCGGAGTACGGACGCCTATCGGGCCAGCGGCCGGACCAGGTCGAGGAGCAGGAGCCGAACCCGCTCAAGCAGGATCCGCGCGACTTCTCGCTCTGGAAGGCGAACAAGGAGGGCGAGGACACCTGGTGGGATTCGCCGTGGGGCCGCGGCCGCCCCGGCTGGCACATCGAGTGCTCGGCGATGGCGGAGAAGTTCCTCGGGCCCAGCTTCGACATCCACCTCGGTGGCCTCGACCTCGTCTTCCCGCACCACGAGAACGAGCGCGCGCAGTCGCAGGCCGCCGGTCGCGAGTTCGCGCGCATCTGGATGCACAACGGGCTGCTGCGGCTCGACCGCGAGAAGATGTCGAAGTCGGTCGGGAACATTGAGCCGCTCAAGGCGGTGCTCGAGCGCTGGGGACGCGAGACCGTGCTGCTTTTCTTCCTGACCGGTCACTGGTCGAAGCCGATCGACTTCTCCGACGAGGTCATGGCGGCCGCGCAGGCTCGCGTCGAAGGCTTCCGGGAGGAGTTTCGCGGCCCCTCGCAGCCGGGTGGGGACTGGGACAGCTTCGCGGCCGCGCTCGAGGACGATTTCAACACGCCGGAGGCGCTGGCCGTCATGCACGGCTGGCGCGACCACGAGCTGTTGCAGCGCGCGCTCGACGTCTTCGGCCTCGGGTCGCTCGCCGAGCTGCAGGAGGCTCCGCCGGAGGTGGTGGAGCTCGCCGAACGCCGGAGTCAGGCTCGGGCGGCGCGCAACTTCGACGAGGCGGACCGGCTGCGCGAGGAGATCGAGGCCGCCGGCTGGGAGGCGCGGGACGTCGCCGACGGCTTCCAGCTCGTCCCGAAGTGACGCGCGACCAGGTCTACGGCCGGCGCGCCGTGCGCGAAGCGCTTCGCGGACGGCGCGAGGTGCTCGAGCTCTGGGCGACAGAGCGTGCGGTGAAGGCCGAGTCGTGGTTGCGCGAGGTCGAGCGTCCGCGCATCCAGACGAAGCTGGAGCGGGAGCTGAGCGAAGCTGCCGGGACGCGTGACCACCAGGGCGTGCTCGCCTGGTGCGAGCCGTACCGCTACGCCGAAGGCTGGGAGCTCGCGGGCGTGGAGCGTCCGTTGCTCGCCTGTCTCGACCAGGTCACCGATCCGCGCAATCTCGGCGCCGTCATCCGCAGCGCCGAGGGAGCCGGCGCGACGGGCGTGGTCGTGCCCGCGCACGGCGCCGCAACCGTGACGCCGGCCGTGTGCCGTGCGTCGGCCGGTGCGGTCGAGCATGTCTCGGTTGCGGTCGTGCCGAACCTCGCCCGCTACCTCGGGGAGGTGAAGCGCGGCGACCTCTGGATCTTCGGTGCGGTCGGCGACGGCGCCAAGCCAATGTGGGAGACGGATCTCAGCGGCGGCGTCGCGCTCGTCTTCGGCGCGGAAGGGAAGGGGCTGCGTCCCCTCGTGCGCCGGACCTGCGACGAGGTCGTCTCCATTCCGATGGCGGGCAACGTCGAGTCCCTCAACGTCAGCGTCGCGGCCGCGCTGTTGCTCTACGAGGCGAAGAGGCAGCGCGATGGCTGATCCGACGCTGTACCTCTTCGACGGCCACAACCTCTTCCACGCCGGAAACTACGAGGACCTGCGCCAGCTGCGGGACGAGCTGGCCAGCTTCGTCGCCGTGAAGGGCGCGCGCGGCGTCCTCGTCTTCGACGGGAGCGGGGCGGACGAGTCGTACGGTCCGCTCGAGGTGCGCTACGCCGAGAACGCGGACACGCTGCTCGAACGTCTCGCCGCGGAGAACCGCGCGACGGAGATCGTCTGTCTCGTCTCCTCCGATGTCGCCGTCCGCGGAACGTCGGGTCAGGAGGTGCAGAAGCGCTCGTCGGCGACGTTCCTCGGCGACATGGAGGCCGTGTCCCACAGCGAGGAGCGGCCGCATCACCTCCGCGACACGCTCGACCCCGAGACGCGCGCCAAGCTCGAGCGGATGCGCCGCGGCGGCTAGTCCGGCGAGCAGTCCGGCATCTCGATGTCCTGCGGGAGGCGGTCGAGTAGCACAACCAGCTGCTCGAGCTCGTCGGTGCTGAAACGACTCTCGAAGAAGGTGCGGATGTCCGCGACGTGTGACGTCGACGCCGTCCGCAACTTCTCCAGGCCCGTCTCCGTCAGCACCGCGTACGTGACGCGCCGGTCGCTGGCGCAGGCGTCCCGGTCGACGTAGCCGGCCTGCTCGAGCCCGTCGAGCAGGCGGGTCACCCCGGAGGCGGTCAGCACCAGCCGCTCGGCCAGATCGACCCTGCGCATCCGCAGGTTCTCGGCCTGCGCGAGGTGGAGCAGGGCCTCGTACTGGTTGATCGTCAGGCCGTGGTCGGCCACGAGCTGGGCGCTCATGGCGCGTGTCACGGCCGCGTGGCCCCGGACCAGCCGCACAAAGGTCTCGACGGCAGAACCTTGCTCACTCAATACTTGACTAGGCAATCTTTCTCCAGTACTATTGCTTGCGCAGTCAATTATACAGCACTCAAGGAGGAGTGGAAATGGGAGTTTTGACGGAGAGCCGGACGGCGTTGCCGACCGGCACCTGGGCCCTCGACCCGGTTCATTCGACGATCGGCTTCGAGCTGCCCTACCTGGCCGGCACGTTCCGCGGCCACTTCAGGGACGTGGACGCCAAGCTGACCGAGACGGGCCTGAGCGGCTCGGCGCGGGTCGCGAGCGTCGACGTCAAGGACGAGAACCTCGCGGCTCATCTGCAGTCGCCTGAGTTCTTCGACGTCGAGCGCCATCCCGAGCTCGCCTTCGCCTCGAAGGAGATCGAGCGGTCGGGCAACGAGTTGACGATCCGCGGCGAGATCACGATCCGCGGGACGACGAAGCCCGTCCAGCTCGAGGGGACGATCGCCGACCCGCACACCGATGCCTACGGCAACGAGCGCGTCAACCTGAACCTCGAGACGACGGTCGACCGCACCGAGTTCGGTCTCAACTGGAACATGCCGCTCCCGAGCGGCGAGCCGGCGCTCGCGAACGAGGTCAAGCTCGTCGCCGAGCTCTATTTCGTGAGGGAGGCGTAACGGCCGTGAAGGTCCTCGGGATCTCGGGCAGCCTGCGCCGGGACTCGTACAACACGAAGCTCCTCCGTGCCGCGGAGGAGCTTCTCCCTCCCTTCGTCGAGTTCGAGCTCTTCGACGGTCTGAAGGCGATCCCGCCGTACGACGAGGAGGACGACGTCCACCCCGGCCCGGAGGCCGTGGAGGCACTGCGTCGCGCGGTCGCCGAGGCCGACGCGATCGTGTTCGCGACACCGGAGTACAACTCGTCGATTCCGGGCCAGCTGAAGAACGCGATCGACTGGCTGTCCCGCCCGCTCGCCACGAACCCGCTGCGCAACAAGCCAGTGGTCGTCATCGGTGCCAGCACGGGAGCATTCGGTGCCGTCTGGTCGCAGGCCGAGCTCCGCAAGGTGCTCGGCGCGACGGGCGCGCGGGTCGTCGAGGCCGAGGTTGCGGTCGGTCATGCGCCGACGAGGTTCGACGAGCAGGGGAGCCTCGTGGACGAAGAGCTGCGCGACCAGCTGGCGGAGGCGCTCGACGTGCTGTTGGCGGAGACGCCCGCCCGGCAGGTCGCCCTGGCGGTCTGACCCGGCATGCTTGCGGCGTGCAGAAGATGCACGCCGACGAGCTCGACACCGACGCCGCGCTCGTGCAGCGGCTCGTCGCTGCGCAGTTCCCGGAGTGGGCAGCTCTGTCGATCGAGCGCGTTCCGTCGTCGGGGACCGACAACGCGCTGTACCGGCTGGGCGACGACATGGTCGTCCGGCTGCCGCGCATCCACTGGGCGACATCAGGCTTGGCGAAGGAATTGCAATGGCTGCCGGTGCTCGCACCGCTGCTGCCCGTCGCGATCTCCATGCCGCTCGCGACAGGCATGCCGGCCGACGGTTACCCGTGGGAGTGGGGCGTCTATAGCTGGCTGCCGGGTCGGAATCCGGCGCCGGGCGATGTCCCCATGGCCGACCTGGTGGAGCTCCTTCGTGCCTTCCGGGAGATCGAACTTCCGGATGCGCCGCCCACCAGGCGCGGGAAGCCGCTGCTCTCCCAGGACGAGTGGGTGCGCGCGGCCTTGGTCGAGCTCGAGGGAATAATCGACACCGAGGCGGCGACGGCGGAGTGGGACGCCGCCCTCGAGGTGCCAGACTGGTCCGGGCCTCCGGTCTGGCTCCACGGCGATCTCCTGCCCGGGAACCTCCTGGTCCAGGACGGCCGGGTGTCGGGCGTGCTCGACTTCTCCCTCGTCGGCGTCGGCGACCCGGCCTGCGACCTGATCGTCGCGTGGGCTCTGCTTCCCAGTGAAGAGAGAGAGTCGCTGCGTGGCGAGCTGGACGTCGACGCCGACACGTGGGCTCGAGGCCGTGGCTGGGCACTCTCCATCGCCCTGGTCGCGCTTCCTTACTACAAGGACACGAATCCGAGCTTCGCGGCAACGGCGCGCCATCTGATCGCGGAGGTACTGGCAGAGAGATGAAGCCGCACGTTGCCATCATCACGCTCGGGGTCAGAGACCTGCAGCGCGCCAGGACGTTTTACAGCGAGGGCCTCGGGTGGCCGATCCAGCAGGAGGACCACAACTGGGTCTGCTTCAGCCTCGGCGACGGCTCCTCGGCCCTTGCCCTCTACCCGTGGGAGAAGCTCGCAGCGGATGCGAGGGTGACCCCGGACGGGAGCGGCTTCCGCGGTGTGACCCTGTGCCACAACGTCCGGTCGGAGGAGCGCGTCGACGAACTTCTGGAGGAGGCTGAGCGGGCCGGCGGGGCGATCGTGAAGCGCGCCGAGCGCGCAGCGTGGGGCGGCTACAGCGGTTACTTCGCCGATACCGACGGCTACCTGTGGGAGGTCGCCACGGGAGCGACAGAGTTGCCCTTCTCCGAATAGCGAACATACGTTCGTAACATGCTGGGTCCATTGCAAACGTCTTGTAAACAGCGGCGGACCTTGCTATCTTCTCCCTCAACCTAAGGGTGAGACTGCGTCTCGCCCCTGACCCCGGGGGAGGCCAGATGGCCGCACGGCCCGCCGCAACTGCCGCGCAGAAGGCCCAAAGAGAGCTCGAGGACCTCCAGCTCGTGCTGCGCGCCCGGAACGGCGACGGCGGCGCGCTCGACGTCCTGATCCGGCGCTACACGGGCTTCGTCCGGCTGAAGGCCAGCTCCTACTTCCTGGCCGGCGGCGACTCCGAGGATCTCGTCCAGGAGGGGCTGATCGGCCTCTACAAGGCCGTCCGCGACTTCCGAGCCGACAAGGAGACCTCCTTCCGGAGCTTCGCCGAGCTCTGCGTCACCCGCCAGATCATCACGGCGATCAAGACCGCCACGCGGTTCAAGCATGCGCCTTTGAACACATACGTCTCGTTCAGCCACACTCCGGCCGGCCAGGACTCCGACAGCGAGTGCACCCTCGGCGACGCCCTGCCCGGGCCGAGCGTGGACGATCCCTCGGTCTGTGTGATCTCCACGGAGGAGCTCCAGAGCCTCGTCTTCACGCTCGGGAGCGGCCTCTCCCAACTAGAAGCCGATGCTCTACGTCTCTATCTGGAGGGCTCGTCCTACGAAGAGATGGCTGAGGAGTTGGGCTGCGACACGAAGACGATCGACAATGCGCTCCAGCGGGTCAAACGGAAGATCCTGACCCACCAGAAGTCGCGGCAAGTCCTCCTGTAGTAGGAATATAGGGCGGCCGCAGAGCGTTTAAGAGGGTGTGGCGCCTCCAGAGGTGCCCGTTCTTTAGAGAAGTGAAGGAGTGACCTGATTGACCAAGCTTGCTGAACTGGAACCCCGCGCTTTCGTCGAGGAGGCGGAGGAGCTCGGAGAGCTCGAGGAGGAGATCCTCGAGGCGTACGCGCACGAGCACGAGCTGGAGGAGGAGGAGATCTCCGCCCTCCGGGCCGAGCTCGAGGAGCGCGGCGTCGAGGTGATCTCGGCCCCGCATGCCGAGCCCGTCGCCCGTCCCGAGGTCGTCTCCGGCTCGACCGACAGCCTCACGCTCTTCATGAACGAGGCCGGCCGCTATCCGCTGCTCACGGCGGCGGAGGAGGTCGCGCTCGCGAAGCGTGTCGAGCGTGGCGACGCCGCGGCGAAGGAGCGGATGATCAACTCGAACCTGCGCCTCGTGGTTTCGATCGCCAAGCGTTACCAGGGCCACGGCCTGCAGCTGGGCGACCTGATCCAGGAGGGCGTGATCGGCCTGAACCGCGCGGTCGAGAAGTTCGACTGGCGCAAGGGCTTCAAGTTCTCGACCTACGCCACCTGGTGGATTCGCCAGGCCTGCCAGCGTGCGGTCTCGAACCAGTCCGCGACGATCCGCGTCCCGACGCACGTCCACGAGCGGCGCGTGAAGCTGAACCGGGCCAAGCAGCGGCTCCAGGCCGCGAGCGGCGACGAGCCGACGCGGGAGGAGCTCGCCAAGGCGACCGGTCTCGAGCTGCGCTACGTCGAGGAGGCGCTCGGCGCGGTCGAGGCATCCGTCTCGCTGAACCAGGCGGTCGGCTCGGACGGCGAGGGCGAGCTCGGCGACCTCTTCGCCGACCCGAACTCCGTCGATCCTGAGGCCGAGGCCGCCGAGGCGCTGCGGGCTCGCTCGGTGCGCGACGCCGTGCGTCGGTTGCCGGAGCGTGAACGCCGCGTGCTGGAGCTTCGCTTCGGCTTCGACGGCGAGCCGACCTCGCTGGAGCAGATCGGACGCGAGCTGAAGATCAGCCGCGAGCGCGTGCGCCAAGTCGAGCGGGATGCTCTTGCCCACCTGGAGCACCAACTCGCCGAAGTCGTAGCGATTTCAGGCGACGACCTCGTCCACGCGGCGTAACGAGAGCTCATCGGGCGCGTGCAGTTGCACGCGCCCGATCTCGTATGTCGTGGCGAAGCGTATGCGCTTCTTCTGGTTGTTCCTCGGGGCGTCGACACGAAGCGCGCCACGGTTGCGGATTGCGAGATCCTCGATCGGAATCAGGTAGACACCGCTCGTTTCAGGACAATAGACGCCGAAGTAGTCGACTTCGCCCCGATAATCGCGCCGAACCGCGCGCGGGTTTGCATGATGCCCGTAGTTGCTGCATACGTTCCAAAGGACGGCGCCGCCCCGGAGGCGTCCGGTTTTGCACTGGACTTTCCGCAACTCGAGGCCGTTGTCGATGACGAGGTCGTATCGGGTGTTTTCCCCGAACGGCACGAGGACCCCGAATCCCAATTCGCGGAGCACGAGCATCACGGCAAGAGTCGTGCGATCGCCTATGTCCTTGGGATGTTCCATGCGTCCACGATGCCCGGGACATCGGCTGGGCCGTGTCCTAAACAGACAACGGAACTTCGCCTACCATAAGCGCGGCGCCGGAGTAGCTCAGTTGGTAGAGCAACGCATTTGTAATGCGTGGGCCGTCGGTTCGAGTCCGACCTCCGGCTCCTGAAATGCGAAGCGCCCCGGCTTTCGCCGGGGCGCTTCTGTCTGAGCGAAGGAGCGGTAGAGCTACGCGCCGACTGCGGGCGCCGGAGCAATGTCCGGCACAACCGTCTTCGGCTCGTGCTCCAGCCGGGGGAGCCACTCGAGCCACTTCGGCAGGTACCAGTTGGCGTCGCCCAGGAGCTTCATCGTCGCCGGCAGCAGCACTGCCCGGACGATCGTGGCGTCGATCAGCACCGCCGCGGCCAGCCCGATGCCCATCTCCTTCATGTCGAGGATCGGCATCAACGCGAACACTGCGAACGCGCCGACCATCACCAGCGCCGCGCTCGACACGGTGCCGGCCGTCGTCGTGATGCCGTGCTCGACCGCCTTCTCCGTCGACATGCCGCGGTCGAATGCCTCACGCACGCGGCTGAGGATGAACACGTGGTAGTCCATCGAGAGCCCGAACAGGATCACGAACATGAAGATCGGCAGCCATGACGCGATCCCGCCGTTTCCTTGGAAGCCGAGCAGGCTCTCGCCCCAGCCCCACTGGAAGACGGCGACGAGCACTCCGTAAGCCGCTCCCACCGACAGCAGGTTGAGGACGATCGCCTTCAGCGCGATCACGATCGAGCGGAAGGTGACCAGGAGCAACGCGAACGCGAACACGAGCACGAAGGCGAAGACGATCGGCGCCTTCCGCTTCAGCAGGGAGTTCTGATCCGCCGAGATCGCGGTCGGCCCGGTCACTGCGTACTCCGCGCCGTCGACCTTCCCGATCGTTGCCGGGAGGATGTCGTTGCGCAGCGTGTCCAGTGCCGTCATGGAGGTGTCGTCCGTGCCCTCGCCCACGAGCGGGATGTCGATCCGCGCGACGGTGTGGGCGGCGTTGAACTCCGTGTCGATCGCGCCGGTGTTCAGGCCGGCCCGCTCGACCTTGGTCTTCAGCGACGCGAGCGCGTGCTGCGTTGCCGTGGAGTCGAGATCGGCCTTGATCGCGACCTCGCTCTGGGCGGCCTCGCCGTTCGAGAACGCGTTCTGGACCTTCTTGATCGTGCTGACGGTCGGCGCGCTGTTCGGCAGTGCGTCGAGCCCGCTCTGCGCGGTGTGCAGGTGCAGGACGGGCAGAGCCATCAGCACGAGTGCACCGCCGGAGATGGCCGCGGCAATGCCGGGATGACGCATCGCAGGCGTCAGGATCTTCTTCCAGAAGCGATTCTCACCGCTGTCGCGGCGCAGCCGGTGGAGGAGCGGGATCTTGCCTTTCTCCACGCGGTCGCCGAGCTTCGACAACAGTGCCGGCAGCACTGTCAGCGAGCCGAGCATCGCGATGCCGACGACCATCATCGTCGCGATGCCGAAGCCCAGATAGGACTTGTCGCCGGAGAACATCATCCCGGCCATGGCGATCATCACCGTGAAACCGGAGATGAGCACCGAACGGCCGGACGTCGCCGCCGCCGCTTCGATCGCGGCGCGCGATCCTTTGCCGGCCGCCCGCTCCTCGCGCTCACGCTTGAGGTAGAAGAGCGAGTAGTCGACACCGACCGCGAGGCCGATCAGCAGGATCACGGCGTTGACGTTGCTGTCCATCGGCACCAGGTGGCTCGGCAGCGCGACGAGCCCGACCGTTGCGAGCACGCCGGAGAGCGCGAGCAAGAGCGGGATGCCGACGGCGACGAGCGCGCCGAATACGAGCAGCAGCACGATGATCGTGATCGGGATCGAACGCTCACCGGCCGTCTTCAGCTGGTCGTTGAACATCTTGTCGAGCGCCTTACCCGAGCTGATCGCGCCGGCTTCGCCGACGTAGAAGCCCGGATGGCGGTCTGCGACCTTGGCGACTGCCGCCTCGATCGCGTCGATCTTCTTGGTCGCGTCGTCGTACTTGCCTTTCATGTCGAAGGTGATCATCGCCGTGTTGCGATCGTCGGAGATCTGATCGCCGTTGGCGGGATCGAGCGGAGACTTCAGGTTCTTGATCGCAGGGTTGCCGTCCACGGCCGCGACGACGTCCTTCACCGTCGCGCGGAATGCCGCAGCGTTGACCGTCAGCTTCGAGCTCTGGATGAGGACGAACTCGCTTTG
>WNGB01005056.1_pt1 | contig 19848 bp, 13 predicted proteins | sample 5400681 | NCBI WGS metagenome assembly WNGB01 (sample SAMN13153367, study PRJNA577476) | soil metagenome | isolation source: 115 cm soil or saprolite under grassland replicate 2 | place: USA:California | collected 2016-06-15
GCAACGCGCAGCTCCGTCTCCATGCCGAGCTTCTTGTGGGAGTCGCCACCCACCGGGCAATACACCTCATAGGTCCCGGCCGTGAGCGTGAGCGTCAGGGTGACGCTCGTGCCCGGCTGGATCGTGCCGGTCTCCCGTTCCATTCCTCGACCTTCGACCTCGAACGCGTGCGGGATGGTGCCGGCGTTCGTCACGACGAAGGTCACTGGGCCCGGGGCGACGGTCTTTTGTGACAATGCGATGTTCCATTCCGAAAGTCGCACATCGACCTGAGTCGGTGGTGTGGGGGCGAACAACAGCCCGATAAGCGTCGCGATCAGATACATGCTCTCCTCCATGCTGAGAGAAAGAAGGTGCCAGCGTCGGGAGCCATGACACGTCTCGCGCCGTTGTTATTCCCGGGAATATTCCAGACGCGCGCCATGTCTAGACACGAAGGAGCCGATTTGGAGCCGAACGAGCTCGAGCGGTTCGAGGCGGTGGTGTTGCCGCATCTCGACGCCGCGTTCACGCTGGCGCGCTATCTGACCGGCGATACGCAGGACGCGCAGGATGTCGTGCAGGATGCCGCCCTGCGCGCGGTGAAGTATTTCGGCGGATTCCGTGGCGCCGATGCGCGCGACGGCCGGGCGTGGCTCCTCGCGATTGTGCGCAACGCGGCCCACTCCTGGTTACAGCGGCGCGGCGCCGATGCCGGTGCCGTCTTCGACGAGGAACAGCATAGCGAAGGCGTGGCGGATGAGGACCCGGCGGTGGAGTTCGATCGCACAGAAACACGCGACCGATTGCGCGAAGCAGTCGCGCAATTGCCCGCGGAATTTCGCGAGGTGATCGTGCTGCGCGAGATCCAGGACTTATCCTATCAGGAGATCAGCGACATCACGAGCGCGCCGGTTGGGACGGTCATGTCCCGGCTGTCCCGGGCGCGGCAGCGCTTGCGGCGCGCCCTCGTCCGCGCCGGAAAGGAGCCGGTGCCGTGACCGACTCGCAGTTTGAGCGCCGGCTCAGCGTCGCGATTCGCCGGGAGATGCCGCCACTCCAGGCGCCTGACGACCTGCGCCGTCGCGTGCGCGCGGCAGTGCGCGAAGCAGGGGCGGGAACGGGTCGTCGCTTCGTGCCGGCGCGGGTGGCGCGGTGGCTGGCCCTGGCGGCATCCCTCGCCGCCGTCACGGCGGGCGGCTGGTGGCTGGGCCTGCGCAGTGCTGGAGAAACGGCGCTCGCGGATCAGGTGCTCGCCAGCCACGTGCGCTCGCTCATGCCCGGTCACCTGACCGACGTGCTTTCGTCGGACCAGCACACGGTGAAGCCGTGGTTCAATGGCAAACTTGATTACTCCCCGCCGGTATTGGACTTCCCGGGGCAGGGATATCCGTTGATCGGGGGACGTCTGGACTACGTGGGAGGGCGGCCGGTGGCGGCGCTCATCTACGGCCGGCGCCAGCACATCATCAACGTCATGCTGTGGCCCGCGACGGCACGAACGGACGGCCCCGCGCTGCGCACGCGCCAGGGCTATCACCTGCTCCATTGGACGACCGCCGACTATACGTACTGGGTGGTGTCCGACCTCGGCATGCCCGAGCTCCAGGATTTCGCGCGGCTCCTGAGGGCCGGGGTCTAAGGCTTCGGGTTCAACCCGCCCGGCATCAGGCTTTTTGGTCCGAACTTTTCACGCACTCGATCGACTGCGCGCGACAACCCACGATCACGATCGGTCTCTTCGGACAGGATCGAGAGTTGGTCGGCGGATTTCGCCGGGGCCAATCCTGACAGCCGTACACCCACAAGCCGCGCGGGCACGCGCCGCGCCGTTCGCAAGCTCGTGAGCAGCTCGTGTGCGACTTTCAAAATCACGCGATCGGATATCACGAGATCGGGCAACGTGCGCTGGGCGGACCGCGTCTTGAAGTCCCAATCACGCAGTCGCACCGCGACGGTGCGCGCCGTGAGGGCATCACCGCGCATGTCGGCCGTGGCCCGCGTCACGAGCCGCAACAGCTCGCGCTCGATCTCCTCGTCCTCGCGCAGATCCTTGCCGAAGGTCTCGTCGCGACTGATCCCTCGATTCATGACGCGATGGGCGACCGTGCCGTCGTCGCTGCCGTGGGCGCGATTCCACAGCCAGCTCGCCTCGCGCTGGCTCATCCATTTCCCGAGCGTCGCGAGGTCGTGCCGCAACACGTCTTCGATCGTGATCAGGCCGTGCGCCGCCAGGCGTGCCTGGAACTTGGGGCCCACGAGCGGGATGTCGGCGAGCGTGCAGGAACGCAGGAACGGCGCTTCCGAGCCCGGTTCGATGATGAGTACGCCATCGCCGCCGCGACTGGGCTTGGCCCGATCGACCGCCATCTTGGCGATCAGCTTGTTCGTTCCGCCACCGATCGAGAGCGTGAGTCCTGTCGCATCGCGTATCCCCGACCGGATGCGCTCGGCGGTCGCCGCGAGCGGCTCGTGGTGGTAGACGCCTTCCGTCCCCGTCATGTCGAGATACCACTCGTCGATGCTCGCGCCTTCGACGATCGGGGAGTACCGATGGAGTAACTGCCGGATCTCGGCGCTCTTTTGAACGCACGCCTTGAAAGGGACGGGGACGCACGTCGCGTCGGGGCAGAGCCGCAGCGCGCGCGCGATCGGCATCGCCGAGCGCACGCCGAACTTCCGCGTCTCATAGGAGGCGGAGCAGACAACGCCGCGACTGTCGCGCGAGCCGCCGACGATGAGGAGGGGCGCTTTTCCCGCGCCGTCGGGATCGACGGCGCGCGCGACGGCGACGTAGAACGCGTCAGCATCGGCGAGGAGAATGCGACGCATGGAGCAGCCCAACGTGGGAGACTACCGAAGATATCCCGAATCGACGCCGGCTGCCAGCTCAGCTCAGAATCGGGACCGCCAGAATGCGGCTGCGGTGGGGAACAGCTTTTCCGTCACGGCCACGGCCAGCGTCACGAACGCGCCGTGCCCGCCACGCACCGAGAAATCTGGATCGCTCAGATTGCCGAACCGGTAGCCGGTGGCGATTTCCAGGGCCGCGACGGGATGCAGCACTACGGCGGGAGCTCCATCCCACGCCGTCGCTCCGGTTGTGCGCTCCATGAGCAGCCGCCCATCGCTGCGCAGGCTCACCCAGGGATTGAGGTCGAGATTCACGCGCCCGCCGACGTAGTCTGCCCAGGCGGTCAGCGTCTGCGGCGTGCCGTCAGGATATAGCCGCGCGGCTTCGGTGCGGCGCACGGCGTAGCGCGTAGAGAGTTCCAACGCCGGCCGCAGCGTCCAGATCAGCTCCGCGGCTCCGATCGCCTTACGCTCTTCTCCGCGTGCGACTAACACGCCGCCACCCACGGGATTCCGGTCGTCGCTCCACTGGAACTTGGCCAGGATGTTGAGCCGATCGGTGTGCGCCGGCCGCAGCGCCAGGCCCCACAAGCTCGAGAGGCGGCGGGACAACGGCACACCCGGCAGCGCATTCTGCGAATACTCCTGCCGCGTCAGCAGCGCGAGCGAGGACGCGAACGCGACGTCACCGGCAACGGTGGCCAGCCGGGTGGACTGCAGCGTCCCATCCTTGTACTCGCCGCGGGCAGTCAAGCGATACGGCGCACCCTTGGGCAGCAGTTCCAGGCCGGCACCGGCGGACCAGTAATCGGCTTCGGTTTGCAGGAACGGGAGCGCGCGCACCGGGTCGGCGACCGAGGCGCGACCGACTCCCTGGCGGCGCTCGAACAGCACATTGACCGCGAGGTCCGGGGTGATCTGCATCCGGTTGCGGAGTCCGATGATCGCCGCATTGCCCGCGCCGCTGACGCCGCCAGTCAGCTGATAGCTTCCCCAGGCTTGCGTTCCGTGACCCATGTCCGCCCGCATGCCGAAGCTCGTGACCGAGTATTGTTTCTGGCTATCGGGTCGTGAGACGTAGCGCTCGCTGGCCTCGAGCGAGAGCGTGGGCGCAACTTGATAGCTGGCGCCGACGCCCCACAGCTCGGGGGAGAGTTCCGGCCCTGACAGGCTGAGGTGACGCCGCGCTTCGGTCCAAATCTGGAACTTGGGCGAGGCGCTCCACTTCGCTCGCAGGTCCGCCGCGGTCACGTCGCTCGGCGCCATGCTGGCTCCGCTCACGTGATCGCTCGCCACACCGCCGTCGACTTGCAGGCCGGCGCCGAGGCGCTGGACGATCCCCACGCGGGTGTGCTCGCGATCGACGCCCTGCAGCGCAAACTCCTCGTGGGAATGCTCGGCCCGCAGCTCCGTCGCCCCGAGCTTGAGCCCGGTCCGGAGGCTCGCTTCGGCCAGGCCGGGTTGCAGTGCCACGTTGGACGGATTCGTGAATTCACGCCCCACGTGCATGTAGCTGGCCCCGAACGTGAGCGTCCCGCCGAACAGGCTGTAGCTCGCCTTCGCCGACGTCGCGAGACCGGTGGAGTCGCCGAGCTCCGCGTACGCGACTTCGCCGCCCACATCCAGCGCCCCCGTGCGGAACAACCGCACGTCTCCACCGATCAGCCGGTAGCGGTTGATCGCCTGCTCGGCGTTGACTGCCGTTACGCCGATGCGCAGCGAGTCGAGCCGCAGCCCGTCCCCGACCAGTTGGCGCACGTCGAGCGCGGCCCGGGCGCCGGCCACGAGATGCTGTTCCGCTCCGCTCGCCGCCTCGAACGTCACCGTGATGAACACCGGATTGCCGTCCGCGTCGGTCGCCGGGATCGGCTGCTTGAAGAGCACGACGCCGCCCGTGTAGTCGATCTGGTAATCCACGAAGCGGACGAGAGCCTGCGTCGCCACCGCTCGCTCCGGATTCGCGCGATCGCGCGTCTCGACACGCACGTACTCCGTGCCCGGCACCATGTCGGCGGCCAGCTGGTACGGCCCGGAAATGCCCGCGCCCCGCAGCTGCAGTTGGCGCAACGCCTGCGCTGTCAGGCTGCCGAACGCGCTCCACGTGAGGGGGCCGGTCGTCACGTGCGCCGCCACCCCAGTGACCGCCCGCCGGTACTGGGCGAGGCTCAGGCCGCTCGCGAAGCCGCTCGTCGAGAGATCGCCGAACGTGGCCCAGTCGTAGCCTCGCTCGAGACGAGCCGAGAGCCAGGTCTGCGAGGCCGTGCGCTTTTGCTGAGCGCTCGCGTCGCCGAGAATCGGGTACTGCGATTCCTCCAACGGATCGGCGCTGCGGTCGAACGCGTTGCGCCCGTCGTTCAGGCGACGCGAGTCGAGCCCCAGCGTGAACGAGGTGCGCGAGTCGAGCCGGCCGCGCGCAGTGAGAGCGCCGTACGCGTCCGGCGCCGCGCCGGCGCCAACCAGCCCCGAGCCGGCCACGGTGAGCCCGCGCACTTCGGGGAGCAGCTCGAGCGGCACCGTCGCCGTCGCGTCGCCCGACTTGAGCTCCAGCTCACCCGGGCCCACGACGCGCCCGGGCCGCAGCTCGATGGCCAGGCGGCCGGCGGCCGTCGAGAGCAGCTGGAGTCCCACGGAGGAGGCATCCGCGTCCGCGCCCCGCGGCTCGGCGCCTTTCGCGCGCACCGTCACGTACGCGGGCTGCGCGACCGGCACGCCCCAACCGTCCACGACGCGCACATTCACCACCGCTGTCGAGCGCCCGTCGGCGACGAGCGCCAGTGGCCGAGCGTCTTGGGAAATTTGGAACCGGGCGGGCAAGCCGGTCACGTGAACCGCGATGCTGTCCCAGCGTTCCTGGCCCCAGGAATTCTGCACCGCGACGCGCAGCCGGTGCGGACCGCGGGCGAGCGGCACGGCGATGAAGTCGAAGACGCCGTCAATCCGGGTGCGGGCCGTATCGAGCGGAGTCGCGCCGTCGTACAGCACGACCCGGACGCTGGGCTCGCCCTTCACGCCGACGTAGACCCGGTCAGCCGAGAGCACGGCGCCGTCGCTCGGCGTGAAGATTTCGACTCCGGGGCCGCGCACGGCCGCGACGAGCTGCTCGGCGGCTTGACCCTTGGGGCCACCCCGGGCATGCGCCACGACCACCGTGTCTTCGAACGGAGGGATCGAGGGCCTGCTCGAATCCGCGGGGACCGACGCGGGAGCGGGAGCGGCGGCGCTGACCGGGGGCGTCGTCTGCTCGGTGAACTCCGGGACCGGAACGGCGGCGTACACGGGAGTCGGCGCGCTCCGCACCGGCGCGCGGACGCTCGACTCGGTCCGGCCCGCATATCGGCGTTGCGTGGCATTTTCACCGGCGTGCGGCGGCCACGCCACGACGTGGACCGCGGCGGAATCGCGCCGTTCGGACGACCACGCGGCGATGCGGATCTCCGCGCCGGGGCGCGCAAACGGGATGGGGATCGCACGCTCCAGCCAGCTGTACTTCGTGAACTGCACGCCATCCACATACACGACGGCCGAGTCCGCCCGCGGGCTGAACACCACCACCGCGTCGAGCGCGACCCCATGCGACTGCCGGATGCTCACGTCGTAGCGCACCATCGGCCGGTATGGCGTGGGCAGCTCGTGCTGGAAGGCGAGCCCCTTACTCGCCGCCGTATCGGGGAGGCGCACCGCCGCGAAGGAGAATTCCACAGTCTGCCGGCTCGCTCCGATCCGCGCGTTCGGCGCAGCATCGGCCAGGGTGTGGCGGTCGCGGGCGTTGGCGCCGGGCGCCGGTTGCGTCGCCACGCCGGCGCGCGCGCTCGTCGCCACGAGTCGGAAGTCCACCCGAGGCGTCGTCCAGCCACTGGCGTCCACGAGCTGGATGTCTTCCGTGGCGAGCCGGTAACCATCGGGAATCGAGCGCGGGTCGAGCCGGAACGCATGGCGGCCCGGCCGCACGTTGGTGAAGGAGAATTTCCCCGTGGAGTCGGTCGTCGCGACCATCCCGTCTTCCGTCCAGATGTCGACGTTGGCAAGGCCGCCCTCGCCGGCTCCCTGCCTCCCGTCCCCGTTCGCATCCACCCAGACTTTGCCGATCGCGGCGCGCGTCTCCATCGGCCAGGCGCGGCGGATTTGAACCCACGCGATCGCTTCTGGTGAGCCGGCCAACCCACCGGTGACTTGGCCCGTCGCCACAGCGCGCGCCTCGGCAACGGTGCCCGGCGCGGAGATCAGAGCGGCCACGTAGCGCAGTGTCCGGCTCGTGCCTGGCGCGAGCGGAGCCGCACTGTACAGAACCAGACGCCCGCCCGCCACGACGCCCGAGTCGGCGCCGATCACGCTGCCGGCCACGTAGCGCGCACCCACCGGGAGTTGCACCGCGATCTGGAGGTCCGTCACCGTTAGCGTGCCCGGATTGCGCACCGTGGTCGTGTAGGGAATCGCTTCGCCGACGCCGACCTCGAGGGCATCCGCCGCCAGGTCCAGTCCGAGCGCTGCGGTCGGCGGCCCGACCAATGCCACCTGCGGCGCCGTCGCCGCCACGGCGGTCGTCCCTTGTCCCTGGATGTACGCCACGTTGAGCGCCACTACCGTGTCGCGCACGGTGGCCGCGACAACCAGCACAAGATCGATCACGCCGCTGTCGGCCGGCGCGAGCGTTCCGAGCGACCACGTCAGCACCTGACCGGCAATCGCCGGGGCCGCTGTCGCGCTGACGTATTGCAAGCCTTGCGGCAGCGTATCCGTCAGCACGACGCTCTGCGCGGTGCCGGCCCCGGCCGCGTTGCCGTAGCGCAACCGGTACTGCACCTGCTGGCCAACGAGTGCCACCGCCGGGCTCGTGAGTTGCTTCGAGAGCGACAGCGCCGGCGCCAGGATCGTCGTCTGCACGGCGTTCGAGACGGTCGTATCGGAGCCGCCGCTCCAGGTGAACGCGAGATTGCCGCGATTGAGGACCGTCGCAGGCGCACCGGAGTTGACGCGCGCCTGGAACGTGACGGAACCCGCCGAGCCTGCCGCAACGGTGCCCAGGCTCACCGCGACGACGCCGTTTCCTGAGGCAACCAGGCGCCCTGCGTCGCCGTCGGCGGCATCGGTCTGGAGGATGCCGTTGAAACGGATCGTTCCGGCCACGTAGGACGCGCCGACCGGAATCGTGTCCGCAAGCTGCACCGCGGACGCGCTGTCCGTTCCTGCGGCGACGTAGTCGAGCGTGTAGGTGAGAACATCCCCGACCGCGGCAGTGGCACGATCCACCTGTTTGGTGACACTGAAGGCGATCGGCGCGGAGGACACGCTGAGGAGGTCGCGCACCGAGCCGCTCACGGCGCCGTCAAACCCGCTGGTCGCGATCACGGTGATCGTATCGGTCACCCCGGCGCTGCCCGAGGCGGGAATTGCAATCTGCACCAGCAGTGCGGCGGTGCTCCCCGAAGCCAATGCCACCGGGCCGGTGAGCGCGGAATCACCACCGTCCAGAATCCCGTTGCTGTTTACGTCGCGGTAGAGCGTCAGGGGCCATGCGTGGGCGGATGTCGCCGCGACGCTGAACGAGTCCGGTCCGTTCCCGAGGTTCGACAGTGTGTGGGCGAAGACGACAGCGGTCCCCGGGCTGGCGCCGCTCGATTGCGGAGCCTGGAGACCTACCCCCGCGAGCTGTGCAACGACGAGGTCGACGGTGTCGGACGGCATGACGTATCCGAAGCCGCTCGACGTGTAGGCGAGTGTGGCCCAGTTGCGGATCTGGGATCCGGCGGGAGTACCCTGGGCCGAGAGCTGCGGCCCCACGAGCAGGAAAGCACCGAGGGAGGCGGTCGCCCAAATCGCGAACCGCCTCGCCTCACCCGCTCGAGTGCCGAGCCACATGGGCTACGGCCCTTAGTTGATGCTGACGCGCAGCTCGAACGTCGCGCTCGCGCTTGCCGCCAGGACGCCGCCCGTGCCCGTGTAGTTCGCGGTCACGTTTTGCCCGACCACCGCAACGGTCCAGCCGGTGCTCGAACTGGTCGAGACGTAGGTTACCTGCGCCGGCAGCGCGTCAGTCACTTGCACGTTGGAAGCGGAGGTAGCCCCACCGTTCGTGATGGTGAACCGGTACCGGATGACCTGTCCCGGGGCGACGCCGCTCGCGACGGGTGTGACACCGTCGTCCAGATACGCCGCCTTGGTGAGCGTTAGGTTCGGCTTGATGACGGTCAGGTCCATGAAGCCCTGGTCGGTCGTCGCCGGCTGGCCCACGGAGCGGCCGAGCAGCGCCAGCGTATCCGTCGACCCGCCCGCCACGTTGGCGACGTTATACACGACCACGATGTTCTGCGAGACGGCCGGGGCCAGCGAGATGCGGGCGCTGTCTCCCGCCACACCATTCACCGACACGATCGTGATCACCGGAGAGCCGGGGCTTGCCGCAATCACGTCGAGGTTGTCGTTGCCGTTGCCGTTGTTCTGGACGGCGAAGGTAAACGAATAGCCGTTGCCCGGCAGACGCTGCACGTTTTGCCCGCCATCGGGGCTGACGGCTACGCCGTACACGGTAATCGGCGTGATGGTGCTGGAGGCGTTGGCCGAAGTCGCCGGCGTGCGCCGCGAGGTCGAAGTGAGGGTGTAGACGGTGGTCACGCCGCCTTGCCCGCTCGCCACGTCGAACACGACCTTGATGACGATCGAGCCGCCCTGCGCGATGCCGACAGTCGCCAGCGCCCCGTTCAGGGCGGCGAGGGTGCCGTACGTCGTGGCGCCGTAGCGATAACCGGTCACCGTGATCACCCCCGCAACGGAGATGCCCTCGGAGATCGTCATGCTGTCGATGCCGTTCCCGACGTTCGTGACCGTGAACGTCATCGTGTCGGCCGTACTCGGTGATGCGCTGGCCGGACTCGGCGTGTTGGCGGTCACGGTTACGCCCGCCTGGAACCCGACGGTCACCGACACCGACCCACTGACCGGGGCGTAGGCGTTGCCGTTCGCGTCGGTGTAGGTCGCGGTCGCCGTATTCGTGATGACCGTGCCTTCCGGCGTCTGGGCCCGCGCCTCTGTCGCAACGGCAAGCAGCGCCATCGCAATCAGGGCGAGGCTGATGGTCCCTCCCCACTTCAGGTGCCTGAGCATCTCGAGCTCCCTTCCAATGGTGCGATTCATTGACCGGGCGCCTTACTCACCCGGGCGTGAAATTCCACCGACACTTGCGCCCCGCGCGCCAGAGACCCCACGACCGTCCAGCGGACGTGCGTGTAGCGCTCCGGCGGAGCGGGCTTCTGCACGGTGATCCCGCCTTCCACCACGCTGATCGTCGGCCGGGCGCCGTACATCCGGCCGCTGTCAATCGAGTACTCGACGCGGACCCGCTGGTCCGATGTCGCCGAGCCGAGCGTGTAGACCATTCCGCTCGGAATTGGATCGACGAACTGGACGTTCTTGACCGGGCCCGCCGTGACGTTCGTAAAGACGAGCCGATAGCGGATCTCATCGCCGGGCTGCGCCACGGTCTTGTTCATCCGTCCGGCGGTCTCGGCCGTCACGTTCTGCGCGGTCACGACCAGTGATGCCGGCGTCCGCTCCTGTGCCGCTCCGCGCGGCGTCCACAGCAGGACGGCGCTTGCCACCAACACCAAGAATTTTTGAGTCATCGTTTCGCTCGTTTCGATGAGGACGACTTCTCGTCTCGGCTCTTCGTCGAGGCGCGCTTTCCGGTCTTGGCTCCGTCCGCTTCGCGCCACGCGAACACCGCGCCGCACGTCGGACACACAACCAGCTCGCCTAGGACCTGCGTTCGGCCGAAGAACTTCAGCGCCGAACAGCCAGGGCATCGTAAAACCATGGGTTCATGCTCCTTTGGCGTGGCTGGAAGGCACGTCCTATGCCCTGCGGTGCCAACACCGTAAGTCATTGTGATGAATGCTGTTTACTGGTTTCTCGAGTGCTCACCCGAGCAATCCGCGAGCGGACAGCGGTTACCGTTTGGTAACGCCGCCGGTAACCTGGGAGGGACTCAGCTTCCTCAGCGGATCTGCGCGATCAACTGGAATGTGGCGGTGTTGTTGGGGGCGGTGGCACCGACCGGATTCTGAAACGTCCAGCGGACGCGGTTCACGCAGCGATCGTAGCCCGCGGGCGCACTGCAAGCGCCGCTCGCCGGTACGTATGTCCAGGTCGAACCGCCGTTATTTGAATACGCGACGATGACGGAAACGCCAGGGGGCAGTGTGTTCGCCACGCTTCCCATCTTGAACTGAACCGTCGGTGCGAGTGTGTCCACGACGACTATGCTCGTCGCGTTGTCGCTTCCGTTGTTGGTGACCGTCACCGTGTAGGTGAGATCGGTGCCCGGCGGTGAGGTGCCGGCGGGCGCGACGGTATTGCTGAGCGTCAGATTCGGGCGCGCCGCACCGAGGACGACGTCGTTCCCCGTGCCACCGGCGTAGCTGATCGTGAAGCTTTGCCCGCTCAGCACGACGGTGGATCCCTCGGGTAATCCGGCGAACGTTCCGACAATCGCGTCGGCGCCGTCGTTGTTGATGATCGTGAATGTCGTGCCGGTGGGTGGCGAGAAGCCCATCGTGCCGCTCAACGCCGCGCCGCTCAGGTTCACCGTACCCGTCACGCTGAGTTGATCGTAACCGGAGCCCGCCGTCGTGCCGTTCAACTGGACGACAAAGGTTGGGCTGCCGCTGTTCCAGCTCACGTTGCCGCTACTCAGAATCCCGGGACCGGCTTGTCCGGGCGCCACAGAGCCACCCGCGGCCGTCGAGGTGATGGCCCCCACAGTGCCGGTCCCTCCCAGCGTGCCCCCGTTCACGCTCACCGCGCTCGAGGCCTGTGAGCCGTTCACGATCAGTGTGCCGGCGCTCGCGGTCGTGTTGCCGGAATACGTGTTGGCTCCTGACAAGATCAGCGTGCCTGTTCCGACCTTCGTCAGGGCGACGGTGCCGCTGCCGTTTTGGATGAGGCCGGAGAACGTCGTCGTGCTGTTGTTGCCGCCGGCCGTGAGCGTGACTAGACCCGCGGCGCCGCTTGTTACCGTGCCGGCGCCGGCGAGTGAGCCGATGACGTCGCTGAAACCGCTGAGATCGAACGTCGCTCCGGCGGCTACAGTCACGGCGGTGACCGCGCCGATTGCGTTAGTCGTGCCGAGCCGCAACGTGCCGGCGCTGACCGCGGTCGCACCGGTGTAGGTATTGACGCCCGACACGATCAGCGTTCCCGTGCCTGCCTTGGTGAGCGAACCGGCGCCGGCGATGATGCCGCCATAGGTCAATGTGGTGGCGGCGTCGGTCGAGATCGTCCCTGGCCCGGGTAACGCAATACCGCGATTGGCCGCGAGTGTGAACGTCGCGGTGGTGCGGAGCGTACCTCCGCCAAATACGAGCTTGCCCGGAGTAGCCGCGCCCGGCGCGGCGCCCAAACCCGCATCGGCCGCGATCGCAATCGTGCCCGCATTGATGGTCGTCACGCCGGTGAAGGTATTGGCGGCACTCAGGACCAGCGTGCCGGCGCCGCTTTTGGTCAACCCACCCGCGCCGCCCACCACTCCACTTATCGTCAGCGTGGTCCCCGCGTTGCTCACCGTCACGGTGCGCGTCGCGGCGAACGTCACCGCCAGGCTGATCGTGTTCGTACCGGCGACACTGCTGTCAGCGAGACCGCCGGCGCCGAGCGTGATCGTTTTGTTGCTCAGCGTGTAGCCGCTGCCCTTGATGGTGATCGAATTGAACGTGGCGTTGTTGAGGATGTTATTTGTGGCCAGGTTCGCCGCGCCGCTGGGGAACACGAGGTTCTCCCCGCCCGCACCTGACGGCGCGACCCCGCCCGCCCAGTTGCCACCGACGCCCCAATTCGCATTCTGCGCGCCGGTCCAGGTGAACGTCTGGGCGAGACCCGGCGAGACGACGACGCCCAGGGCGAGTCCAATGAGCAGCGCGACCGCGCGAGAATGTCGGAACTCCAAGCGTCTAGGCATCGCGGCTGCAATCCTCGCAAGGCACGTACCTCTGCTGGGACGACGCCATGTCGTTTGGCAATGGGGACTTAACAGTCAGGTCGCAACAGCGGATCTGTGGCCGATGTTACCGAACGGTAACCGATCAGGTATCACGGAGTGAGTAGACCGTGTTTCTTGCGCTTCTCCCACAGGTTCTTGCGGGAGATGCCCAGCAGCTCGGCGGTGCGCTGGATGTCGCCGTCGGTCGCCTCGAGTGTCAGTCGGATGTACTCGCGCTCGGCATCGACCAACGTGAGACCCTTCGGCAAGCCGAACGTCTTCGTGTCGGGCGCGCGCCCGGGGACAGAGTCGAGCGGACCCAACCGCGGCAAATCGGATCGCTTGAGGACCGGTCCGTCGGTGAAGATCATGGCCCGTTCGATCACATTGCGCAGCTCCCGGACGTTGCCGGGCCAATCCCACGCGGTGAGCGCCGCGAGCGCCGGGCCGTCGATGCGATCGACCTTCTTCTTGAACTCCTGAGCGAATAACTGGCGGAAGTGATCCGCGAGGAGCGGGATGTCGCTCATGATTTGGCGCAGCGGCGGCAGCGTCATCGCGGCGACACTCACGCGATAGTACAAGTCTGAGCGGAACCGGCCGGTTTGCACCAGCTCTTCCAGGTTGCGGTTCGTGGCCGTCACGAGCCGCAGCGCCACTTCCAGCTCCTCGGTTCCGCCGAGCCGGCGGAACCGGCGGCTCTCGAGGACGTTGAGCAGTTTCGCCTGCAGCTCTGGACTGAGCTCGGCGATTTCGTCCAGAAACAGCGTGCCTCCGTCGGCGACCTCGATCAGGCCGCGCTTCGCTTCACGGGCATCCGTGAACGCGCCCTTTTTGTATCCGAACAGCTCGGCCTCGAGCAGAGTGGCGGGGAGGGCGGAGCAATTGATCTCCACGAAGCGCCCCGCCGAGTGCGGGCTCGAGTAGTGGATGGCGCGCGCGACGAGATTCTTGCCGGTGCCGCTCTCGCCGAGCAGCAGCACCGTGGGGCGGGGGATCGCCGCCATCGTGCGCACGAACGCGCGCACGGCTTCCACCTTGGCGTGGTCGCCGAGGATCGCCTTGACGGAGAATTGCTCATTGTGCGCCTGTTCGAGTGAGGCGCCCGCTTCGACGAGCGGCCGGGCTGCCAGCGCGCGCGTCATGAGCGTCATGAGCTCGTCGATGTTGACGGGCTTGGTCAGGTATTCCGTGGCGCCGGCCTTGAGCGCCTCGATCGCCGTCGCGATGTCGCTGTGCCCCGTGAGCACGAAAATCGGGATGTGGGGGTCGGTCCGGCGGAGCCGGCGCGTGACTTCGACGCCGTTCAGGTCGGGCATGACGAGATCGGTGATGATGGCGTCGGCGGGCTCGTCCGCGTGATGCGCCAGCAAGGCGTCCGGCCGCTCGAAGACGCGGGTGCGCACGCGGCCAGGGGATCCCAGATTGGCGGCGAGCAGCTTGGCGTACACCACGTCGTCGTCGAGAACGTAGATCGTGGGAACCATGGGCCTGTCGTTGTCCCGCGCCGGAGTCAATATTGGCGACGGTGCCGGACAAAGACAGGCCCATGGCCGAACCCTTTCGGGCGCTGATCATTGACGACGACCCGGACCTCCTCATGCTCGTGCGGCGCACGCTCGAGTTCACCGCCGGCTGGGAGGTAGCGACGGCGTCCTCGGGTGTGGCCGGGATCGACCGCGCGCGCACCACGCGGCCGCCCCTGCAGGTGATTCTGGTGGATGTCATGATGCCCGAGATGGACGGCTACGAAGTCTGCCGGCGTCTCAAGGCCGATCCCGAAACTGCCGCCGTGCCCCTCGTGCTGCTCACCGCGCGTCGCGATCTCGACCCACGCAAGCTCGCCGAATCGGGAGCGGCCGGTGTCGTCCTGAAACCCTTCCAGCCTGCCGAGCTCGCACAGCAGGTTCGCGGGTTCTGCCGATGACCGGCCCCGATCCGTTCGCCGAGGTGCGCGCCGAGTTCGTCACGGGGCTCGCGCGCCGCGTCGAGACGATGCAGGGTGCGCTCGCCGGATTGGAGAGCCGGTTCCAAGTCGACCAGGCAGAGACGCTGTACCGGACGGCGCATTCGCTCAGCGGTACTGCCGCGAGCTTCGGGGCCGATGACCTCGCTGATGCCGCCGGCGATCTGGAGGAGCTGGCGCGTGGCTGGCTGGAGCGCGGCACCGCGCTGGCGGATGAGCGGCGTGCCGCGGCGGCCGCGCTCAAGGAGTTGGACGGTGCGGCGCGGGCGTACCGGGCGACGGCGACGGCAGGGAGCGCGCGCTCGCCGGCGGCGCGGCTCGCGGTGGTGGGAGAGCTCACCTCGCTGATCAGCGCCGCCGTCGACATGCGCGAGCTCTTCCGCGGCGCCATCCAGAAAGTGCAACGGGTGCTCGACTTCCGGCGCGCGAGCGTCGTGCTGGTCGACGAGCCGGCGACGCACTACTACATCCAAACATTGTTCGACAAGGCCCGCGGGGGATTCGTGGTCGGCGACGCGGCGTTTCCCATCGCGCAGGGATTGACGGGCGAAGCGATCCGCACCGGGCGGCCGCTGCGGGTGGACGCGCTGCCGGGAACCGAAGGCATTTTGCTGCAGGAGGGCCGGCGCATCTCCGCGATGATCGTGCCGCTGCACGTGGGCGACCGCGTGATCGGGGCGCTGAATTTCGGGCATGAGGACGAGGGCCACTATACCGAGGACGATCTCGACTGGGCCGTCGTGCTGGGCCGGCAGATCGAGACCTCGCTCTATTACTCCACACTGCTCAACACGATCGCCCAGCAGCGGGAGGCCTTGGCGCGCGAGCACGCGACCGTGCAGAGCCAGCGCAACCAGCTCGAAGCGCTGATCGACGCCAGCGACGCGGCGATCATGCTCGTCGGATCCGATAGCGGGATCGCGTACGCCAACGCCGAAATGGCCCGGCTCGTCGGAATTCCGCAAGAAGCGATGGTGGGGGCGAGTGTGCAAACCATCCACCGGTTTCTGCGCGGCTCGTTCGTGGATGCCGCCGCGCTGGTCAGCCAGGAAAAGGTGCTGTCGCTCGACGCGTCGCTGCGAGACCGGGTCGAGCTCACTTTCCCGCGGCAAGCCACCTACCAGCGCGTCGTCGCACCCGCGCGCGACAGCAGCGGCGCACTGCTCGGACACATCGTGCTCTACCGCGATGTGACCCATGAGGTGGAAGTGGAGAAAGCGAAAACGGAGCTCGTGTCCATGGTCAGCCACGAACTGCGCACGCCGATGACGTCCGTCAAAACGTCGCTGGCGCTCCTCCTCGAGGGCGCGGGCGGGGCGCTCGAGCCCGCGGCGCACGAGTTGCTCGAGGTCGCCCTCCGGAACGCGGACCGGCTGATCCGTCTCGTGAATGACCTGCTCGATCTCTCGCGGCTGGAAGCCGGCCGCATGGAACTCCGGCTTGAGCCGGTCGCGTTGGAGGACGCGGTTGGCGCCAGCGTCGAAATGGTCGCGGCATTCGCCGAGTCTCGGGGCGTGACGCTCCGGACAGAGCCGCCCGCGGAGCCGCAGGTCGTGCGGGCGGAGCGCGACCGAGTCGTGCAGGTAATCGTGAATCTGTTGTCGAACGCAATCAAGTTCTCGCCCCAGGGCGGCCGCGTGGACGTGCGGTGGTGGCCTGAGGACGGATTCGTCGTCACCGAGGTCCGTGATCGCGGGCCCGGCATCCCGCCCGATCAGCTGAAGCTCGTGTTCGATCCCTTCAAACAGCTCGACAGCTCCACAACGCGCGAGCACGGCGGCGCGGGGCTGGGGCTCACCATCGCGCAGCGGATTGCGCAGGCGCTGGGCGGAGAGCTCAACGTCCAGAGCGCAGTGGGCAAGGGATCGCGTTTCTGCATCAGGTTGCCGGTGGCGTCGCAGCCCGAAGGTCGCCTTCCGTAACCGGGGCCCGCGTTGCGGGCCCCCGTGATCGTTCTATTTTCCTGCGCTATGCATAAAGGAACCATTGGCATTCTGACCGGCGGCGGCGACGTGCCCGGCCTCAATCCCGCCATCCGCGCCATCACGATTCGCGCCCTGCGCGACGGCTACAGAGTCATCGGCATTCGCCACGGCTGGGGTGGCCTGGTGGACTACTCGCGAGAGAAGAACGCCGATAACGCTGAACAGATCCTGCCGCTCACCGAAGCGATCGTGAATCGCGCCGGCCGCACCGGCGGCACGTTCCTCCACACGTCGCGCGTGCGGCCGAGTCATCTGCCCAAAGAGCGCGTGCCGGCGCATCTCAGCGGCTACACGGACAAGACGAACGACATCACCAAAGACGTGATCAAGAACCTCGAGCACCTGGGCGTCGATGTCCTGATCCCGATCGGTGGCGATGACACGCTCAGCTACGCCAAGCGGCTGCACGATGAGGGGCTGCAGGTCGTCGCGATCCCCAAGACGATGGACAACGACGTCTACGGCACCGACTACTGCATCGGCTTCAGCACCTGTGTGACGCGTACCATCGAACTGACGCATCGCCTGCGCACCTCGGCGGGCTCACACGAGCGGTTCCTGGTGATCGAAGTGTTCGGCCGCTATGCCGGATTCACGGCACTGCTGCCGACGATGGCGGGGGCCGCGGACCGCTGCGTGATCCCGGAGTACCCCGTGGAAGTGGAGCACTTGGCCGAGCTGCTTGTGCAGGACCGCAACAAGAACCCGAGCCGCTATTCGGTTGTCCTCATCTCGGAAGGCGCGCGGCTCACGTCGCACGAGGGGATGAGCTTCGAGGGCGAAGAGACCGACATGTTCGGGCACCGCAAGCTCGGCGGCATCGGCGACCAGATCGGTACGGCTCTCAAGGACATCTCAGCGAAGTACAACAACGGGCGGCGCGTCGACGTCGTGAATCAGCGGCTCGGCTATCTCGTGCGCTCCGGCGATCCCGACGCGCTCGATTCGATCGTCCCGATGGCGTTCGGCAACCTCGCGCTCGATCTGATCCGCAAGAAAGAGTACGGCCGGCTGGTCAGCATCCACCGGGGGTTCTACGACAGCGTGCCGCTCGCCAGTGTGGCGTCGGAGAAAAAGGTGGTGGATGTCTCGAAGTACTACAACACCGAGCGGCTCCGGCCGATCTATCAGTTCGACGGCGCGCCGCTGTTCATCATGACGAGCGACTGACACTCTTCGTCGTGTGGACGCAAAGCCGCTCGGGCTACGTGCCGTATGATGCGGAATTCGACCTGCAGCGGGACTTCAGTCGGGAGCTGTTCCGCGACCGGCCCACCAACGTGTTGCTGCTCAAGGTGAGTTACTGGCTCAGTCGCTGACGGGCGCCGAATTCTCGATGTACAATCTGTGGCATGCTTACCGTCGGTCTGATCGGGTTCGGCTTCGCAGGGAAGGTGTTTCACGCGCCGGTCATCCGTGCGGTCGAAGGTTTGCTGCTCACGACCATCGTGCAGCGCCATGGACCGCCCGATCCGCGCTATCCCGATGTCGAATTCGTCCAGAGCGTCGACGACCTGCTGCAGCGCAAGATCGATCTCGTCGTCGTCGCCACGCCGAACACCTCCCATCACCCGATCGCGAAGCAGTGTCTGCTCGCCGGCCATCACGTCGTCGTAGACAAGCCCTTCACGACGACAATGGCAGAGGCACAGGAGCTGGTCCAGCTCGCCAAACAGCAACAACGCATCGTCACGGTCTACCAGGATCGCCGCTACACCGGCGATTTCGCCACCGTCCATCAGGTCGTCGCGGAGGGTTTGCTCGGCCGCGTCGTGCTTTTCGAATCGCATTTCGATCGGTTCCGCCCGGAACGCAAGCGGAACGCCTGGCGCGAAGAAGCCCTGCCCGGATCGGGCGTCTGGTTCGACATCGGACCGCACCTGTTCGATCAAGCGTTGCTCCTGTTCGGCATTCCGGAGGCGATCGGCGCCGACATTCGCGTCGAGCGCGACGGTGCCGTCGTCGACGACGCGTTCGACGTGACGTTGTACTATCGACACACGCGGGCGGTGCTGCGCGCATCGATGCTGGCATCGCCCCCCCCCGTTGGGCCGACATGGATCGTGCACGGGACCAAGGGCTCGTTCATTAAGTACGGCATGGACCCGCAGGAAGCCGCGCTCAAAGACGGCCGTACGCCGGATGAACCCGACTGGGATACGGAGCCGGAGGAGCTGTACGGCAAGCTCATCACTCCTGACGCAACGCGCACCGTGCCGACCCTGCGGTCGAGCTTCACGCGGTATTATGAAAATGTTCGCGACGTGATGCTCGGAGAGGCAGAGCTGGCCGTCACGCCGGAGTGGTCGCTCGACGTGATGCGCGGATTGGAGCTCGCGGCCGCGAGCAGCCGAGCGCATTGCGTACTACCATGGAGCCCATGACTCAGGGCTGTTTGATCCAGTAGACGGGATGCAACTCCCACAGCGCACGCGCGGATGAATTGCAGCGGCCGTGGTTGGTATCGGTTTCGTTCCGGCGTGTCGCGCCGCCGCGGTGCTCGCCATCGAAGAACGCCGCTCCGATGAACCGCAGCCGCACCGGCTGCGCGACGTCCCCGTTTGAATCCCACGTTACCAGATTCTTCAAGTCCGCGCGGGCCTGATCGTAATTGGCCCCCAGCTCCGCCGGTGGGATTTCCGCGATCATGCAGGAATCGATAGGGCCGTGCTCGCGCGCCGTGAGCTCGATATGCCAATCGCCATCGTCTTCACGGGTCTTGACGCGTCTGATCCAGCCGAGGACGGAGTACACGTGGCGCTCGCGTCCTTTGCGGGCCGCGCATTTGTACGTGAGCTGTTTGCCGAATTCGAGCGTGTCCCAGCTCGTGATGATCGTGCGGATCGATTGCTTCACCGGCGTAAGCGAGGCGAGGGACTCTCGGGTCTTCTCGGTCCAGCGGTAATACGGGTCACGACATTGGCCGGCCGCCGGTCGTGCGCCGAGTAGCAGGAGGGCGATGAAAAAGGCCGGATGGCGCATGGAGCAGAATGTGACGTTTCAACCTGAAGGCGTTTAGGGCGTTTTTGCTGCATCAAGGGGCGTTGTTGCGGCATCCAAGGCCGGTGCTACTATCGGTGCCATGCCCAACCGCCCGT